>Ga0070698_100007127_pt1 | contig 12109 bp, 7 predicted proteins | sample KBSK1502metaG_FD_65477 | JGI IMG/M metagenome (GOLD analysis project Ga0070698, IMG submission 65477) | Corn, switchgrass and miscanthus rhizosphere microbial communities from Kellogg Biological Station, Michigan, USA - KBS K1-50-2 metaG | ecosystem: Host-associated > Plants > Roots >...
GGCGGAAAGAATCTGACGATAACAGATTTGGGGTCGCAAAGGTAAGGGAATGAGTGCAGAAGATTGAAAGGGGGAAAAAGATTTTTATGAAACCGGCTGCATCGCTCCCCTGCCTGCCGGCAGGCAGGGATTAAGCTTTTCTTGCAAGTTTATCCTGAGCTTGTCGAAGGGCTCCGTTCTGGTTCCATCCCCTGATTAAGCAATTTAAATGTTGATTCTCAATATAAAAAAAGCGTCCCCGATCAGGACGCCTTTATCTATGATAACTATGAGAGCCTACAGAATTTTTACCAACTTCACGATCTTTCTTTCATTACCCTGAACTATCTCGGCCAAATAAAATCCTGTTTTCAAACTATTACCAAGTTTTACAATTGTATTGGCTGATAAATTTCCAAGCTTGTTTATTTCCCTTCCCTGAACATCAAGTATCCTGATATTAACAGGCAGTTCATTATTGCTTTCGATAGAAAGAGTAAATGATGTTCTGCTTGGGTTTGGTAAAACTGAAACCTTCAAAGATTCAGCAACGATCAGTTTACCAGTTCTTACAATTACCTGTTGTTGTGAACAAGGATCTTGTCCGCATTGACCAAGTTTATCATTTGCATGATTTAGCAAATGATCTTTTACTGAGCCAACATTTACGGCTAATGTTTGTCCATTAGCAGGATTACCCGGAGGCGCATGACAGATATAAACTTTCTTGTCATCAGTTCCGGGAACTCTTATATCTAAAACACAAATTGTGATACTGCATGTAGTAGTACAGCCATAAGTATTTGTTACAGTAACTGTGAAATGATAAACTCCCTGATTAGTTGGAGTAAATACAGGATCCTCACAAGTTGCGCAATTTAAACCACTGCCGCTCCATGAGTATGCAAATGGAGAACCTCCGCTTGCTGTTACATTCAGCGTTACACTTTGTGGGCCGTAGCCGAGATAAATATTTGTTGGTATTCCTCCAGTATAAACATTACTTGATGGAACAGCAGTAATAGAACATGAAGCTGCTTCACCAACTACAGTTACAATTGCGCTACAAGTAGCTGTGTTGCCTGTTGCATCTGTTGCAATAAGTGTCACTGTATTTGCGCCGATATTTGAACAATTGAACGAAGTTTTGGATGCAGATAATGTAACTGGTCCACATCCATCATTGCTTCCATTATTAATATCAGCAGCAGTTATAGTGGCCGAACCATTTACTAATGTAACTGAAGCCGGTTTACAAATTGCGACAGGCGGCGTTACATCTGTAAATAAGAAATATGCAACCGGCGCATCATGATCAGAAATCCTTTCAGGCCTGTTAGCATTATTGCGATAGATCTCAGGAAAATCTGCATCTACTCTTGCAATAGCAAAACGACTTTTCAGTTCCAATGCTTTTTGATTTACCAAAATATGATCAAGAACCTGTGCACTACCACTAAAGTTGTAAGAATATCGTTGATCAGGTAAATATGTATCCACAAGATCAGTAAGATTTGGATTAACCAAATCAGCTGATGCTAATACAACATTCGCTGCAGGAGTAGGGTCACCTTTAATTGTTCCGATCAAATCAACAAAACCATCACTGAACTGGAATGCATTGTAATCACCGACAGAAATTATTTTGGCATTTGGATCAGCAGTTTGAAAACCCTGAATAAGATTTGCCAAATATTCTGCTTGTGCTCTTCTTTTTTGACGAACACGATTTCCATCAACAGGATCATCGATGCCATTTAACGAACGAAGATGATTAACGATAACAGTAAAAGCATAAGGTGTTGCACAACCCGGTTTATTAAATGTTGCATTCAAAACAAGTGGTGGACGATCATTCAATAATTCCTGTTGACCATTAACCGGGTTAATGAAGATCTCATTCTTACCATATTGTATTACATTAGTAACATTCACTCGTCCTGATTTCACTAAGAAACCAACATCAATTCCTCCTATGTCATTTCCTTCAATCAAATATGCCTGGTAGTTAGGATTAGATTGACCTGCTGCAATTGCATCACTATTTATTTTTGTTGCTAAAGTTTGTAAAACTGTAAGATTTTCCATTTCTATTATGCCAATAACATCTGGCGAACGAAGTACATTTCTAATTGCCAGTGAAGCTTTATTCAAACGATTAGCATAAGCGGTGGCGGTTAGAATCGGTTCGCCGATCAACGGATCGTTTACATTATCGAAAAACCTTTCAAGGTTAAATGATGCCACGGTTAATTCATCATTTGTTTGTTGAGGAACTGCAGTAAATGTTAAGTTGTTATTTGAAATAACAGGTAAAGGACTTATTGATGGAAGATCAACATCAATTGTATAAGTTCTTCCGGAATAATCAAGCGGGCCAATAAGATTTGTAAGCATAGCACCGGCAGCAACATCAATTGCTGTTGCGCTGAATAAACCCCTGCTTGCTACACCGATCAATTCAGGATTTGCATCCCAGCGTGTAACAGTTGGGGGAGCACCAGCAGGTAAAGGATCAGGTAATTGAAGACCGGGTTCACGGAATGGACGGGCAACTCCTGTTATTACTCCATAGAAATATCCAGAGCTTGATGAAGTGGCACTGCTTTCAGTCACTGTTCCATCAGTTGGCGCAACAACTGTGAGAGAATTTACTTTTACTCTCATTCCTTCATATTTCTCTAATTGAAATAATCCACCATTAGGATCTGTATCAGCGCTAGTCAACACAACCGGAGCAGGTAAAACGTTTCCTGTACTTAAAAGAGTTATTGTAACAAAAGTTAATTCTGTTTGCGATGGACTATTTGGATCTGCTGCAGGAATAAACTCACTGACTGTTCCTGCAATGCAAAGTGAATTGCCAACAACAACTGATAAAGGAGGAACACCGGCAGTGAATACAAATATTCCATCTGAAGTACTTGTGTTGCCATCACCGACGGGCATTTGTAAAAAGAATCCGTTTGTTTTTATACCAGTTACAATTCCGCTTGTCGTTACAATATTTCCATTTAGTGGTGAAGTATTACCACTGCCTTGTATTTGTGCAATGGTATGTGTTGGCGTACAATCATCATTCAATATTGTACCAGCACCCTGTGCATCACCAATGGCTGCGCCGGTTACATTTGTTATATTGACAAAGAAAGTTTCATTTGCCTCTGCTGTACCATCGCCATTTACCAAAACTGTAAATGAATAGGAAGAGCTGCCTGCAGGAATTATTTGTGAGGTAAGTGATTTTGAAGTGTAATCACCCGGAGCAACGGCAGTGTTATCTGCTGTTGCGATATCAAAACTTACTCCGCCTGCGCCTGCAGGTGATGATAGGCTAACATTAAATGTAAAAGAAGTTGTTCCGCTATTTCCTTCTAAAATTGAAATATCATTTATAGTAATACTATTGCCGCCGGTACTTGTTGGGGTTATTGAAAAATCATCAATTCCAAGTCCATCATCAGCACCGGTTGCATCAAAGCTTAACCATCTTATATAAAACGTGGCGCCATTCGGAATTGATAAGCCATTTATTGTAAATGAAAGAGCGGTTTTGTTTGCAGCGGCATTACCATCCAATGCGCCTACTGTCGGCCCGGTAACCGGCCCGGTAAAATCAAGATTGTTTACATCGGCCCATGTTCCTGTTGTAAGACTTGTTGCATCAACGCTATATTGAAAATCTAACCTGTCTGGTCTTGTTAATGTACCTAATCTCCATTGTTCGCCTGTATAATTTATCGCTAATGAGGTAACCGTTCCACCGGTATTATTTGTAAATCCTGCTCCAATAGTTGGATTTAAACTTCCTGATTGTAAACCTCCAAAAGCTCTTTCTGTATTGCTTGCGGCGCCGAAACTATACGTGTCGCCTGCATTACTTGAACCAGTACCTGCAGTATAAATAGTATTTGCATTTGTACCTGATTCAGAAAAAATCCAACCGTTAGGTACTGTACTCGAAGTACCCGACAAGGCAAGTGTATTAAAGTCTTGATTGTAGGTTGGGCCGGTTAATGAAACTATTTGTGAATTTGAAATCTTAAAAACAAATAATGAAATGGTAAGAAGAAAGTAAATTTTTCTCATGAGCAAAATTGTTTTGGGAAAATAAAAGTAGCCTTAATCTTCTTTCACTAAATAAAGTGCAGATAAAATATTTATTAACTCTCGTAGTTCTACGATTAAGTTGTTAATCTGCTTGTTTTAAAAGGATCACCCCTTCAAGCCGTTTTATTTTTTTTATTCTGAAGATTTCCTGATAATTTTTTTGAATAAGGATTTCTTTTTGTTGTGGATTTGCATAAATAAAGTATATAGTTCGCCGATATTCTTTTACTGACCGATCTATTTTTTCTAAAAACTTTTCCATGATCTCTTTATTGAACGGATTAAAAAGGAAAAAAACTTTATCGTCGGCATTAATTGCGTAATTCAATATATCCTTACAGTAAATATTGAATGTTGTATCGGGGAATTGTGTTTTTATTTTATTGATGTTTCTTTCAGCTGCTGTACAGAGCTCTTTTGCGAAATCCACGCCGGTAATATTTTTGAAACCATAATGAGCTGCAGCTACCATCACTCTTCCTTTTCCGGAACCAACATCAATTAAACTTTTTTCCCCGGGAAATAATTTACAGAAGTTCTCGAGTAAGTTTTCAAGAATAAAATAATTCAATGCTTCGTATGGAGAGCTTTTACTTTTATCGCCTTCAGCAATAGTAAGGGCGTCGAGACTTTCGGGCTTTATTGTATTGATATTGTATTTTGGCCCTCGTTTTATTTCATGCCAGGTAATAAAAATGGCCAGCTGCAAATTCCAGTTAAATGCGACATAAAAAAAATTATATGTATAATGAAGAAACTTTTTCACGATTCACTAATTCGGAAATCAATTACACGAAGCTGAAGAGTTTTATTACCGTTCCATTCATTCTCATCAATTTTAAAAACTACATCAATAGGTTTATTCATTTGTAGTAAATGAAATTTATCAGACATTTTAAAACCGATCCCCGTGAAAACAGTATTATTTTGTTTTAAAGAAAATTTTATATGCTCTTCTTTTACAATTTTTGAATAGCCGGTGTTCCAAACTTTTTTAGCAACAAAAACGGGGCGGAGATTTTCTGGTCCAAATGGCTCCATTTGCTGAAGGATATTATAGAAGGGCCATTGAATATCAGAAAAATTTATTGCTGAATCAATAACAATTTCAGGGATCAATAACTCCGGATGAATTGTAGAGGAAACTATTTCTTCAAACTTATTTCGAAATACATCTATTTTATCAATTTCCAATGTCAAACCAGCTGCAGCAAAATGGCCGCCATAACCAATCAAATGTTCCCTGCATGCATGAACGGCTTCGTATAAATTAAAACCTGGAACACTGCGGGCACTCCCCGCAGCAAACTCACCGCTTTGTGTTAATACAATTGTTGGACGGTAATAATGCTCGATCAATCTTGATGCAACGATACCAACAACTCCTTTGTGCCAATGAGATTTAAAAACGACCGTTGATTTTCTTTCCAGCCATTCACCATTTTCACTGATAAGTGTTAAGGCTTCGCCGGTAATATTGCCATCAGCTTCTTTTCTGTCGGTATTATCACTATGAAGCATTTCAGCAAAATGCAACGCTTCATCATAACTATCTGCAATAAACATCTGCACAGCTTTTCTCGCATCATCCATTCTCCCCGCAGCATTTACTCTTGGCGCAATAATAAAAACAAGGTTGTTGATATGAAGTTCTTTTTTTAAACCGCTTAAAAAGCCCAATGCCTTAATTCCATTATTTGGATTTTCATTTGCTTTTTTTAAACCATAGTAAGCAAGTATGCGGTTTTCTCCTGTCATCGGGACTATATCAGCAGCAATTGCCGTAGTAACGAGATCCAGGCTTTCATAAACATCATCATCTGTTAAATCAAATTGCGGTGCCAGCGCAGAAATTAATTTAAATCCTACACCGCATCCGCATAATTCTTTGTATGGATAGTTACAATTTTTTTGTTTTGGATTTAAAATGGCAACTGCTGGCGGTAATTCTTCATCCGGTAAATGATGATCGCAAACTATAAAATCAATGCCAAGTTGTTTTGCATAAGTGATCAGGTCAATTGATTTTATGCCACAATCCAAAGAAATGATCAACGTGAATCCATTTTCTTTTGCATGATCGATACCGGCTTTACTGACTCCATAACCTTCACGATAACGATGCGGGATATAAAAATCAAGCTCTGAATGAATTTTTTTTAGAAAACGATACATGCTTGCAACAGATGTTGTTCCATCCACATCATAATCGCCAAATACCAGGATCTTTTCTTTATTGTTAATAGCATGAATGATCCTTTCAACTGCTTTATCCATGTCTTTCATCAGCCATGGATCATGAAGGTCGTTTAACTCGGGTCGGAAATATTTTTTTGATTGCTCAAAGGTTTCAATACCTCTTTGTACAAGAATGTTGCAAACGACAGAAGAAATTTTTAGCGATTGCTGAAGCAATTCAGACTTTTGTTTATCTGCAGTTAATATTTTCCATCTTTTTTCCATCTATGAATTTAAATCACAAACTGAATATTAGTATTTTCTATTGATCACAAAATTAACCAGGTCTTCAAGCCCTTTTCTTGAATCATCATCCGGGAATTGATAAAGAATATCTTTCGCCTTACGATAGAATTCATTCATTTTGTCCGAAGCATATTGAATTCCTCCTGATCTGGTAACAATATCCGCCACTTTTTTTACTTGTGTGGCATCTGTATTTTTATTTTTTATAATATAAATTATTTCCCGACGGATTTCTTTATCACAATTTTTCAACGTATAAATAAGAGGCAGCGTTAATTTTTTTTCTTTAATATCATTACCTGTTGGTTTGCCGATCTTATCACTTGCATAATCAAACAGGTCATCTTTTATTTGAAATGCCATACCAACATATTCGCCAAATGATCTCATCTTCTCAGTTTTCTCTTCATCATTTGATGATGACCATGCTCCGGCAGCACAAGCTGATGCAAGCAATGAGGCAGTTTTGTTTCTTATGATATCATAATATACTTCTTCAGGAATTGCCAGGGTTCTTGTTTTTTCAAGTTGAAGTAACTCACCTTCGCTCATTTTTCTTACGGCATCAGAAAGTATATGCAAGATTTTATAATCATTATTGTCGAGAGATAAAAGGAGTCCCTTTGCCAGTAAATAATCACCGATCAACACCGAAGCTTTCGTTTTCCATAATGCATAAACAGAAAAAAAACCTCTTCTTTCAGCAGAATCATCTACTACATCATCATGAACAAGAGTGGCAGTATGCAATAATTCAACAAGTGAAGCGGCCCTGTATGTACTTTCTGTAATTGATCCGCAAAGACGGGCCGACAGCAATACAAACATCGGGCGAAGCTGCTTACCTTTTCTTTTAACCACATATCGCATGATACGATCTAAAAGAGGAGCTTTGCTTTTTGCAGCCTCTTTAAACCTGTCTTCAAAGGTTTTAAGCTCATTTTCGATCAATGCTGTCGGTAGGTTCATTTTAAAAACAAAGCAATATACGCATCAAAAAAATATTGAGGGCAATAGCTGAGCATTCCCCATCGAGGTTTTTTGTAGAACTAATTCCACAATGATTTTCAGGTAAATAAATCATATAAAAATTTGGTTTTTAACCATCAAGTTATATTTTTGCGTATAATTTTGGACATTCGTATTCTCTTATCAAAAACTAACTCTCAAGTTATGGCAAGCAAAAAGTATATTTTACTGGCTGGCATTATATGTCTGCTGGCATCCGGAAGTTATGCACAGGTAGGCGCAAGCTATGATGTAAAAGATTCTTCCCTTATCCCTGCGAAAAGAATGCCTCAGCATTCAGAGTTCTTAAATGGAACTTATAATTTTCCCGCTAAACCACGTAACCAGTGGGAAATAGGAATAAAGCTCGGAGCATACACTATAAGTGGCGATGTTCCTTCCGTTTTCCCGACTTTCGGTGGCGGTGTTCATGTTAGAAAAGCATTTGGCTATGTATTCTCCATGCGGCTTGAATACATGTATGGATCCGCAAAAGGCTTAAATTGGAACCCTGCAACCGGGTACGCAAGAAATACAGGATGGATACCTCCTAATACACCTCCAAAATATAGTACTCCTTTACTTGTTATTGGAGGTCTTTCTGGTCAGCCTACATATATAAAAGCTGGTACCGGCACACTTTGGACTAATACTACAACATTTGACAATGTATACTATAACTATAAGACAAAAGCACACGACCTTTCTTTAGAAGGTGTGGTTACTCTTAACAACATTCGTTTTCATAAATCGAAAACAGGGTTTAACATGTATGGCTTTGGAGGAATAGGCGCAACTATTTTTGAGGCAAAGGTAAATGCAGTTGATGGTGATGATTATGCGTCCGGGACTTCTTATGCAAGTAAATTTAACTCACTTGCAGCCTCTCAAGCCTCTGTGTATAAAAATAGAAAAGACATAAGAAAAGAATTGAAGGATAATATCCTGGATGATTCATATGAAACTCTTGCAGAAACTGAAGGAGGAATCAGGAGACCTAAACTGTTTGGAATGACATTGAAACCTTCTGCTTCTGTAGGTTTGGGCTTTGCCTTTAAGTTAAGTAATCGTTTAAACTTAGCGATTGAAGATCGTCATACATTAGTAAAAACTGATTTACTTGATGGCCAACGCTGGCAGGAGCATGCCCTGGGTGATCCAGTGCTTACGCCTGATTATGATTCATACAACTATCTAACAGTCGGTCTAAATATCAATATTGGTGCTAAGGCAGTTGAACCTCTTTGGTGGCTTAACCCACTTGATTATGCATATAGCGAGATCCGTAATCCTCGTTTGATGCGTTTACCAAAACCAGTATTACCTGACAGCGATCTTGATGGTGTTACTGATCAGTTTGACCAGGAACAAACTCCTGAAGGTTGCCCTGTTGATACACATGGTGTAACCCGTGATACTGATGGTGATGGCGTTCCTGATTGTAAGGATAAAGAACTTATCACTCCAACATATTGCCAGCCAGTTGATGCTGATGGTATCGGTAAATGTCCTTGCGATACAACTTGTGTAGGTAAAGGCCAAATTTATCAGCCGACCTGTTCACAAATGTTAGGAGCATTGCCAAGTGTAAGTTTTGCTAAGAATTCAGTTAAACTGAGTGATGATGCTAAGAGATTGCTGGCTGTAGTTGCCGATCGTATGCGTAATTCTCCAGGTTGCAACGTAGTAGTAACTGGATATTGCGCAGGAAACAAACTTGAGCAACAAAGAAGCTGGGATAGAGTAAATGCTATTATCAACTACCTGATCGAAAAAGAAGGTGTTAGCGGTGATCGTCTGATCTTCAAATATGGTGAAGAAGGCGGCGACTGTGATACAGTTGATATCCGTGGAGCAAATGAAGGAGAAGAGGGACCCAATACAGTTCCTGCTCCTCACCCGAATCTTAGAAAAAACTAATTAATAGTTTTTGATAGAAAAGACCCCCGATTTTCGGGGGTCTTTTCATTGCGAGCTCCTCAAAAAGGAATATACCGCAGCTTTCCGATCAAGTACTGAAATTAAATGGAGATCTTAGTTTGGTTATTTTTGTTGGCTTTGCAAGTATTACAATAATCTTAACCTCATAGCTTTGGCATCAACTAATTTTTAGAGCAGATTTGCCGGATTAAATCTATCTTTGCCCACTTTTTATGAGAGTCTTTCTTTTAGTCGTTATAGTCGGTTTACTTAGCAGTTGCAGCGGGATCAATAAAGTATTAAAAAACAAAGATCCTGAGTACAAGTTGCGCATGGCGGAACAATACTATGTAAAAAAGAAATATAGTTTTGCACAGGCTCTTTATGAGGATATAATGCCGAATTTTAAGGGTACAGCAGTTTTTGAGGATCTCTATTATAAATATGCTTACTGCGCCTATTACCAAAAGGATTATTTGAATGCTGAAAATCTCTTTAAAAATTTTCTTGAGGTTTTTCCAAATAGCACTAAGGCAGAGGAGCTTGATTATATGCGGGCATATTGTTATTATAAAATGTCGCCAAAGGTTCCTTTGGATCAAACGAATACAATAAAGGCAATGGGATTGCTGCAGACATTTATTAATACACATCCTGGTTCTGCCAGGAATAAAGAGGCTACGGACCTTATTGATATTTGCCGTATTAAACTGGAAGAAAAAGAAAGGCTGGCTGCACAGTTATATTTTGATCTTGGCCAGTTTCGGGCAGCCGGGGTCACTTATACCACCCTACTTAGTAATTTTCCTGATTCACAAAAAAGCGATGAGTATAAATTAATGGTTATAAAATCTTATTTTAAATTTGCCGAGTTAAGCGTGGATGAAAGAAAAGCGGAACGATTTGAGCAGGTAATAACAGAGTGTAATGATTTTATTGACCGTTTTCCAGACAGTAAATTGATAAAAGAAGTTGAACGCTATATTTCCCTAACAAATAACAATATTAAAAAACTGAACAATGAGCAAACTTAGACGCCAGCTTAGTGTTGGTACCAGCAACATAGTTGAAACAAAAAACCTGAATGATATCAAAGAAAAAACAGGCAATTTGTATGAATCTATTTCAATTATCGGAAAAAGAGCGAACCAGATCAATATTTCTTTGAAAGAAGAATTGCATAATAAGCTGGAAGAGTTTGCCAGCCATACAGATAGTCTTGAAGAAATACATGAGAACAAAGAGCAGATCGAGATTTCAAGGGCTTATGAAAGAATGCCAAACCCCGCTTTGCTTGCCACCCAGGAATTTATGGAGGATAAAGTGTATTTCCGTAAAGGAGAAGATGAGCTTTTTAGTTAATAAACCGATAGTTTGCATCCTTTAATAAATTATTTAGCGTCCCATTTTCCAGGGACGCTTTTAGTTTCTGATAGTTAGTTTTAATTTTATAAGCAGAATGTTGAAAGGCAAAAAAATATTGGTGGGAATTACAGGAAGTATAGCAGCATACAAGTCTGCATTTCTTGTGCGGCTGTTAGTGAAAGAAGGAGCCGAGGTAAAAGTGATCATGACACCCTCTGCTATTGATTTCATTTCAAAGCTTACACTTTCTACGCTTTCAAAGAATAAAGTGTTGGTTGAGTTATTTGATGAAGAATTATGGGCAAACCATGTTATGCTCGGCCGATGGGCTGATGTGATGTTGATTGCTCCTTTGAGTTGTAATACACTTTCGAAAATGGCCCATGGCCAATGCGATAATTTATTACTTGCAGTTTATTTGTCTGCTACTTGTCCGGTGGTTGTTGCTCCTGCAATGGATGAAGACATGTGGCATCATCCATCCACAAAAGAAAATATTCAGAAGCTAATAGAATTTGGAAATAGAATTATTCCTGTTGATAAAGGAGAACTTGCCAGTGGATTAGTGGGTGATGGGCGAATGGCTGAGCCGGAAGCTATTGTAAAATTTATTGAAGATAACTTTTGCATTTCCAGATCATTGTTAGGTAAAAAAGCATTTGTTTCTGCCGGACCAACATACGAGCCGCTTGATCCAGTTCGTTTTATTGGTAATCATTCGTCGGGAAAAATGGGACTGGCGATCGCAGAAGAATTATATGGCCGTGGCGCCGATGTTACCCTAATTATGGGACCAACAACTATTAACTTGCCGGCAAATGGTATTAGATCTGTTCGGGTAAATACTGCGGAGGAAATGTATAATGCCTGTACAAAACAGTTTGGTGAATCAGATATTGCTGTGATGGCAGCAGCTGTTGCAGATTATACGCCGGTGAAAATTGCTGCGAATAAAATTAAGAAGGCGAATGACGAACTTACTATTGAATTAAAAAAGACAAAAGATATTTTAAAAAGCCTTGGGGAGAAAAAATCTTCTAACCAGGTATTGGTAGGCTTTGCGTTGGAAACAAATAATGAACGTGAATATGCTCTTGAAAAACTGAAGAATAAAAATGCCGACATGGTTGTGATGAATTCATTAAATGATAAAGGTACCGGTTTCGGTAGCGATACAAATAAAATCACCATCTTTGATAAAAGCGGGAAAGAATTTAATTATGAGCTTATGTCAAAAAAGGAG
>Ga0070698_100007128_pt1 | contig 12108 bp, 10 predicted proteins | sample KBSK1502metaG_FD_65477 | JGI IMG/M metagenome (GOLD analysis project Ga0070698, IMG submission 65477) | Corn, switchgrass and miscanthus rhizosphere microbial communities from Kellogg Biological Station, Michigan, USA - KBS K1-50-2 metaG | ecosystem: Host-associated > Plants > Roots >...
CGTGCACTGGCGCCAACCTTGAGGAAGATGTCTTCAATTTAGTTGCGCACCATCATTACAGACGAATCCGGAACTGGCGTGAATTGAAGGCGGAAGACGAGCAAGCTCTGCTTGATCAACACCTGAACAGGGTCACCGACACCTGTATCCCGGAAGGCGAAGCGATGCGACGGATTGAAAAGGCCGTTCTGGAGGAATGGGTCAAGGCCGATCAAGGGGGACGCAAGCTGTTTCCTCACGAATTTTTCTACGAAATACTCCGCGATGATCGCTTGAAACCCTCTTATCAAATCGATCCGAAAGACAGCTGGTTGTACGCGGCCATGAAGAAGAATCTGCCGATGTTTGTGCCTGGGTGGGAAGATTCGACGCTTGGAAACATGTATGCGGGTCATTGCATCGCCGGCGACGTGAAGAACGTGCATACGGTGCGAACAGGCATCGAATACATGATTTCCCTGGCGGACTGGTACACGAGGATATCGGAAGAATCATCGATCGGCTTTTTCCAGATTGCCGGCGGCATTGCAGGCGATTTCCCGATATGCGTCGTTCCTATGCTTCACCAGGATTTGAGGAGGGAAGATGTCCCTCGATGGGGCTACTTCTGTCAGATCAGCGATTCGACGACGAGCTACGGATCTTACTCGGGCGCGGTTCCCAACGAAAAGATCACCTGGGGCAAGCTTTCTCTGGAAACGCCGAAATATATTATTGAGTCGGATGCAACAATAGTTGCGCCCCTGATCTTCGCCTGGATTCTGGGCTGGTAAGAGAAAGAAGACAGAATTCAGGAGTCAGAAGACAGGAGTTGAACCACCAAAAAGGGTTCGCTTGCTCTCGCCGGGCCCTCAACCGGGCCTCGCAATTCTCTGGTGGAGGTCTCGGACAGACGGGTAAATGTGCCGATAAACTGTCTCGTACCCCTCTTGATAAATCTGTGCCCAACCGGCGGGCGCATGAACAGCCGATTCCCGAAACTCAATGTGTCGATGGACGTCCCGGATCGACTCATAGATGCCCACCCCTAATCCGGCCAAAATCGCCGCACCTCGGCAGGCGGCTTCTTCGATTTCCACAACACTGAAAGGGAGATTTGCAAGCGCGGCCTTCATTTCCATCAACAAATGGTTTCTAGCTGGTCCTCCAACAGCTCGGATCTGTTTTATCTCGACGCGGAAGACCGATCTGAGTGCTCGAAGAGAATCGTAAGAAGCGTACGCCAGGCCTTCCAGCACACTACGCGCCAGATGTGCTAGCGAAGTATCGGATGAGAGGCCGATAAAGACGCCTCGGCTGTAGGCATCATTATGAGGGGGACTGGCTGCCCGCAAAGAGGGCATGAAATAAACACCCCCGCTCCCTGGCGCGCTCTGAGCCGCAAGTTCTTCGAAACGCCGATAGGCATCGCCCCGGGCCATCTCCTGGAAGAAGATATTGCGCGCCCAATCGATCGCTGCTCCTGCAGTAACAAGTCCACCGATGCAGAGGTAGCGTTCACGCAATACATGGCAGCCCTGGGCAAATCCAAGGTGAGCAGCCTTTGGTTCAAGCATTGGAGAATCCAGCACGACCAACAGGCTCTCCGAGGTCCCCAACGAATCGAGAACGAGACCGGTTTCGGAAACTCCCGCCCCGAGCGCCGCGCACGGATGATCGTGCCCGCCGGTGACAACACGGACACCGGGCGGTAGTTCGGTGATTCGTGCGGCACCGGCACTGATTTGGCTCAGAATCTGACTGCTCGGCACTGGTTCACCCAAAATCGATGGTGAGATGCCGGCGGCAGCGAGGATGTCCTCGGACCATCGCTTGCTGCGGAGGTCGAGGGCCATCACCCGCGAGGCCAGCGAAAGCTCTGCCGCCTCAACGCCGCAAAGACAATAATTAATATAATCGGAGACACTGAGCCACCGAGCAATTCGGGAAAAGATTTCCGGCTCGTGCTGTTTTATCCAGCAGAGTTTATTGATCCCAAAGATAGGCAGTATAGGCAGCCCCGTACGGGCAAATATGAATTCGGATCCAAAAGTATTTGCCCACCATTCCGCTTGCTCGATGGTCCGCGAATCGAACCAGGCGATCGCTTGATACACCGGCATTCCGCAAACGTCGATCGGAATCGCTGTTTCTGCCATGCTTGAAACGGCTATCGCCGCGGGTTCGAAGCGCCCAGCGATCGCTCTCGACACCTCAATGAGTGCGCGGACAGTCTGTCCCCAGAGATCGGCGGGGTTGTAGGAGGCCCACCCCGGCTTGGGACGGTTAACCTGGAGCTCTGCGCTAGCTATGTGCAATGCGCTACCCTGCGGAGTGAACGCCCCGGCTTTGACGTTTGTCGTCCCTACATCAACTCCAATCAGGCAGGCGTTCTCAGACATAATTTCGCGCATCGGCGCCTTTAATGACGCCGGCGGGATTTACACAGGCGACGTTTGTTCGTCACCTGGCGCGGCGCCAGTCATGATCGCAACAACTTCAGACATGGTGTGCCGCTGCGGCGTCGTCAGAGCTGCCCGGCGCCCGAGGCGCATGATCTGGATGCGATCGGCTACCTCGAAGACATGGGGCATGTCGTGGCTGATGAGAATTACGGGCAGTCCCCGATCGCGAATGGTGCGGATCAGGTTCAGTACCTGACCCGATTCGCGGACTCCCAAAGCGGCGGTAGGCTCATCCATGATGACCAATCGACGTGCGAAAATTGCGGCTCGAGCTACCGCTACTCCCTGACGCTGGCCACCCGAGAGTTTCTCGACGGCACTGTCTATCGACGGCAGATGAAACTTCAGTTCGTCCATTTCTCGCTGCGCTTCACGCCTCATCCGGCTCTTATCCAGCAGCCTGAACCAGGACCCAAGCTTTCCGCGCCGGCGTAGTTCCCGCCCGAGAAAAAGGTTCGTTGCGATATCGAGCGCAGGCGCTACGGCGAGATCCTGATACACCGTTTCAATACCTAGTTTTCGAGCATCCAGCGGATTCCTGAAGTGAACCGGCACGCCGTCGAGCAAAACCTTGCCCTCATCGGGGACGACCGCGCCGCACAATACCTTGATCAAGGTGCTTTTACCGGCTCCGTTGTCGCCGACGATCGCCAGTACTTCGCCGGCGACCAACTCGAGGTCAGCACCGTCAAGTGCGGTCACGTGACCATAGCGTTTGACGACGCCTCGAGCCTCCAGCACAACCGTCCCGCGGGGCGGGAGCTCCGGCTTTTGCTCAGCCTTCATCTTTGCCTCCTTTTTGAAACCTGATCCAACGCGACGGCACTGATCACCAGTATTCCGGTTACCAAGTCTTGCCAGAGGGGATCGATTCCAGTCAGCGTAAGGCCGTTGCGCAGCACGGACACGATCAGCGTACCGATCAAGGTTCCCCAGAGACTTCCGCGGCCGCCAAACAGACTGGTGCCGCCGATAACAACCGCTGTAATACTGTCGAGGTTGGCGTTTTGCAGCGCATTAGGATCGGCATTCGGAATACGACCCAACGCCAGCCATGAACCAATACCGTAGAGCAAGCCAGCGAAGGTGTACACTGACAGCAGCCTGGACTGCACCGGTATACCAACCAGCCGGGCAGCCTCACGATTGTTCCCGATCGCGTAGACATGCCGGCCCCAAGCCGTCTGCGTCAGGAGGTACCAGACAAGAAGGTACAGGCCGAACATGATCACCATGCCGTAGGTGATCGAGGTGTCTCCGAGGGCAAACACATTTCCTGTCCAGGCAAGCAGATCGTCTGTGACAGGAAACGCGCCTCCGTGCGCCACCAGGCGCGTGATTGCGGTGATAATGCCCAGCAAGCCGAGCGTCACAATGAACGGCGGTAACATCAGCCTGCTGACGAGCACTCCGGCTACCAGCCCGAACCCAGTGCAGAGGATCAGCGCGAAGAGGAGGGACAACGCTGGATTTTGCTGCTCTACAACCAACCGGCCGGCCACGATCGTCCCGAGCACGGCAATTCCGCCGTTAGCAAGATCAACGCCGGCGGTGAGTATGATCATCGTCTGGCCAATCGCCAGCGTGCCGACAATGACGCTCTGCTGCACCACCAGCGAGAGGTTTCCTGCGGCAAAGAACGTCCGCGTCGCCACCGAAAAGATCGCGCAGAAGGCCAGCAAAACAATCAATGGCCCAAATGTTGGCTTCAACAACAATTGGCGGACCCAGCTGGTACGCGCGCTCTCCGGTGTCCGGGAGGGTCCTCCAACCGCAGACCCCTTGTCTCTCGTCGGTAGAAGTTTCACGCTTGGAACGCTGCCCAGCCGCACCTGCCCGTTAAGACTTGTTAGCTGCCTAACCTTAACTTTAGTAACTGGCGAGGCGGCGCCTCAGACCAGCGAGATCTTGGGGTGGCGAGATCACGCTGGGAGCTTCGCCCGTTGGCGATGCGGCGTCGCTGGTTTGCTTTTCAAGTATTCTAGCCCCAACAATTCTCCAGACCCCATTTCGTATCTTTTGTAGGAAGATCGGAAAACGGCTTATCAGAAATCAAGGAGGCACCCGTGTTAATAAAGCCGCTAGGTTTCTTGCCCGTTTTTGCATAGTCAACGACATAGTCGACACCACGTGTCGCCATGGCTTTGGGAAATTGCATCACGGTTGCGGCAATTTTGCCGTCCTTCACATACTGCACACCGAGTCGGCCCCCGTCAATCGAGGTTAAAACGATGTCCTTCAACTTGCCGCGAGCCTTGATTGCTGCGTAGGCGCCTTCGGCCGCCGGTTCATTAATCGTGTAGACCACGTTGATATCGGGATGAGCTGTGAGCAGATTTTCCATGGCGGTCTGTCCTTCGTCCTGCGCTCCGTGGGTATTCTGCTTACCGACGATCGCAGGGTCCCCCTCCTTTATTCCAAAGCCTTTCAAGAAGCCGTCGTGGCGCTGGGCATCTACTGTGCCGCCGGGAGTTCCGTCCAGCATCGCGAGCTTCGGAGTCTTATCGCCAAGCGCTTTTCTGGCGTATTCGCCCTGCAAAACGCCGGCTTCAAAGTTATCGGTAGCCAGCGTCGCATCAACCGCATCGGCCGGATCCGTCGCAGTATCCAGAGCAATGACGAGAATGCCTTTGTCGCGCGCTTTTTTTATTACTCCGAGCATTCCAGTGGAGTTGTTAGGAGTAATCAAGATGCCTTTAACACCGGCACTCATCAGAGCTTCTACGGCTGCAACCTGCCCTTCATTGTCGCCATCAAATTTACCAAAACGGGCGATCAGCTTGGCGCCTTGTTTCTCCGCTTCAGCCGTAGCGGCCTCTCGCAGCTTGACGAAATATGGATTGACTTCGGTCTTCGTGACCAGTCCGATCAAAATTTCTCCGTCGGCACCCGCTGCGTTAGCAGCAGTCGCGGTACCCGCGAATATTGCAAGGGCAGAGGCCGTTGCGAGCAAGGCGATCGCAAAGCGGCAACACCGACGCCACTTATTTCGCTCCGGAGTGGCGGCCTGGTTGGCTGAGAATTTATTGCGAGCGCCGGCGCCGTTGACACCGTCGCCGCAAAACATCGCTGAATGGGGAGTAGAAATGCGCATGATTTTGTCTTTCGTTGGGGGGATGGCTATCTGGGGGATAACTGACGTATCAAAACATCCTAAGCTACAGTTGGTCGACCCGGAGGGCGGCAACACCCGCATGCTCCAACCGGATAGACCAGCGAAGCCGAGGATGGATGATCGCGCACTGTCTGCGACAAGCGTTTGAATGTCGAACTTTTTTTATATCTTCCCAATACTTGAAGCCCCTTTTTTGACATGCTTTGAACAGATCGGCGACTGAGGGTGCGAGGGCCCATGTCGGCCCGGCTTATCAAAGCACTCCTGAAAGGTTGCAACACTTCCAGCAGAACGCTGGTTGGGAATTTTGCTTTTATTCGCGCAACGAATGCCTGGATTCGCGGTTAGGCTAAAGAAGACATCATTCGAACTCCATGAAACCCCTATTCCGCTCCCGCGCCAGAATTAGGTTTGCACTGCCTCTGTTGGCGCTGCTCGGCATCACCGGTTGCACTGAAACCGTGGTTTACAGACAGCCGGCGCCGCCACCGCCAACAACCATCGTGGTTCAACGTCCGCCCGCTCCGGCGCCGCCGCTCAGAGTAGAAGTTATTCCAGCACGGCCGCAGTACCCTGTTGTCTGGGTCCGAGGTCACTGGCGCTGGAACGGTTTCCGCTGGGTTTGGATCCCAGGCCACTATCGCCGGGTATAAATACGGGGAATCGAATGCTGAATGTGACGCCGCCTTTGATTTTTCGGACCCGGGCGCGCCCGACGAATTGAGGCCGATTGGAGACTGCGCGTGGGAGCTCGGAAGTTCTTCAAGCCGATGACACTAGGGTTTTGCGACATCCCACTCCCGCCTACGCACGGAACTCAAAAAGAAGATCGGAATCCGCCAGAGACACCATTTGAGTCGTATCGATCGCGCCCTAGCTGGCCATCATAACTGACGTAGGTCGAGAAGCTCCCGGTCCACTGAACCGATACTCCAGCACTAACCAAGGCACTGTCGTGGCCTAAACTCGGGCCAGAAATCGTTACCGGGGAACCGGGAATGTCCACAAGGCTAGCTGATATCGGCAGAGCGCCCCGTTTGATTCAGCTTGAGCGCCGCGATTTCCGTGTAGGAATAGCTACGCAACGGCACCGCCCTGAGCTTCGCTTCATGCTCAAGGGCAGTCCTTGGTCCGGTACGAACAGAACATCTCGAGTGTTGACTTACGCAACAAGTTTGTTCACCGTGCCTGTTATCCTCCCCAGCTTCGATGGCAAAAGCTTTCCTGATTACGCCATTCAGTGCGGAAAGTGCTGGCAATGAAGATCCTGACCTCTTCGCGACGGTGCAGGCAGCAGTAATTGCGGGAACCAAAGCCGCAGAAGTGGATCTAGTCCACCCTGCTCAGATCAAGGCCTCCGGCATAATAATGGAGCAGGTCCAAAAAGAAATCCGGGAAGCTGACATCGTTATTGCAATACTTACGGGCCAAAACCCTAACGTTTATTACGAACTAGGCATCGCGTTGGAAAGCGCTTCTCGTCCGGCAATCCTGATCGTAGGGTCAGGCGACGAAGTTCCCTTCGATATTCGCCCCCATCGCTATTTGACTTACAAAGGTAACGGCGAACTGGAACGCCTGCCAGCAACGCTCGCAGAGGCTATTCGTGCAACTCTTGCCCTGGCCCCCACAAAGTCGCAGATTCTCGTTGGTATAAAGGCACAGATCCGCTTCCACGAAAACGGACTCTCTTGGCACCACGGAGATGCTCGCGACGCGAACGATCCATCTCTGCCTTTTTTCGAATTACCCGAGGTCTATGATGCGTTCAAATTACTGTCATGGAGAGCTCGTCTTACCAGCCATGTCGGACGCCAGGAAGAATTGGCCTCGCTAATCGATTGGGCTACTTCAGACAAAAAAGAAGCTGCCATCCGCCTCATATCCGGGCAGGGAGGCTCTGGAAAAAGTCGTCTTGCTGCTGAACTCGCTGTCGAATTGCGGAAAAGACAGTATTCCTCCGGTTTCCTCAATTTGGGAATTGAGGAGGTAATTCGAGTTAGAGAGAAAGGGCTTGTTGGAATCATTGACTATCCAGAGCAGTTTCTGCATCAAGTCTTGGAAGTATTGAGATCCTTGAAGAGCGCAAATCTTGCCGACCTACCAATTCGGCTCTTACTTCTCAGCCGATTCCCGGCGGAATATTGGAGAGAGAAATTCGATGCGATTCAGGCGTCGTATATAGTGGACTCGCAACATACGAATCTGAAAAGTCTTACCCTTGAACGGTCTTTAAACATCTACCGAGAAGCTGTTAAAACTCTCAGTATCAAATATCTTGGCAGAGACGTCGAATATTCGGAAGACGAGATTACTTCTTGGCTAAATCGTGAACCGGAGCTCAATTCCAGGCCTCTATTTTCTCTGGCAGCGGCGTTACACACCGTCGACGAGGTAGGCCAGGCATTGTCATTGAGTGGGCGAGACACACTGCGCCAAGTAGCAAGGCGGGAGCGCGTGCGTCTTGAACCATACGGACAAGCTCTCGGAGAACAGCCGAGCAGCGAAGTCAGATCCTCAAATTAAGAAATGTCTACACAACATTATTTCATCATTCAATCGGCTAGTCATCGCCTGCATACGATCCGATTACTCTACACGAGCAAACATCATCAGAGCTAATCTTTACCTCGCGCTTGAATCTCTGCTCGGGCCCGGCGTTGTCCCTGAAAAAGGCAAGGAAACCATCATCACGACAGTGCATTGGTCAGGGTCCTCTGCCGGCGTCCCGTATCTTACGACGCTGGACCTTGCGCATGGCAATTGGTTCCCTGATTGTCTAGGCCGGAATCATTCACGATCATAGAGCTTGAGGGTCACATCTCGTTGTGTTGGAGTTAGTCTGCATGACGATTAAACAATATGCACGGTCGGCCAAGCCACGGTCACGCGCATCCAAGAACTGACGCTCGCTAATATTACGCCGGCGGCGCTGTTTCCGGATTGGGATGCAGGCGTTCTCGCGGATCATCCTGACTGGCTGCCATCCGAAGCTATGGATGAGTCCCGGGAGCACATCTTGCTGAGCGTTCACAGTTGGCTCATTCAGGAAAGCGGCCGAACGATCCTGATCGACACCGGGGCCGGCAATGGGAAGAAGCGTCCCTATGCGCCTTACTTCGATGGATTGAATAACCCATTCCTTGAGCGGCTTCGGGCAGTCGGCGTCGCGCCCGGACATAGACTACGTCCTGCTCACCCACCTTCACGTCGATCATGTGGGCTGGAACACGCGGCTGGAAGGGGGAAGCTGGGTACCTACGTTTCCCAAAGCCCGGTATATATTTTCCCGCGCTGAGCACGCGTACTTCACCGACCCTCAAAATCAAACCGCCCGCAACAGGACAACCTTCCAGGTACAAAAGGATAGCGTCGTGTCAGAAGTCATCTTACAGATAATGGCCGGTCCCAATGTAGCATGCGATATAGTCCTCGTACCTCGCCATGGTTCCGCGGGGAGGGTTTTCCACAGTAAGATAACCTTTTCTACTGACAAAGTGCCCGGAGTGCGTATCGAAGATCATCACGCATTCCATCTGTACGAAGCCCTGATCGCTGGGCAGTGTTGAAAGAAAAACGGCGCCCGAATCTGCATTTAACAAGTAAGGCCAAAGAGGTTCACAAATCTCGGCTGGCAGAACGGAGGTCGCTTCAACAGCTAAATAGCGGGTCTTACCAGCCAGACGATCATGATTCTTTTGCCAGTAGCGTTGCGCCCTAGCTTCGGCTAGCTGAATCTCGGCGGAATTCGGATAGAATGGGGCGATTGAAAAATTTCTATAATCGGCCTTTTGCGCGAACGACGTCGAAGACAGGGCCAGCATAACGGAAGCGATAATAGAAAACGACCTGTTCATATACTACTCCTGCTACGGATACTGCGCCCGCAAATCAAGACTGGGCGCTGATTCGGCGCGAGGAAGCGGAGCGATAGCTATAAGGAGGAAAATTGCTAAGAGAAACTGTAATTTTAAATAAACAAATTTGGGGATCGCTTTCCGACAGCCTAAAAAAACAAAGCGAACTAGCCCGCAAAAATCACGGAAAAGCCGCAGCGACGAACGCATCGCAGAATGGTTACTGACTATATCCGCTGCGGAGTGATCCTACGAGCGCACCGCTCGCGAAAAGTTCCGCGCGCTAACCACCGACTTGTTCAACTGCTGTTATTTTAAAGCGCCCGCGACCCGATGGTATCACCCTCATGCGCAACACTGATTTTCCGGTTTGCACGCGTGTTCCATCCGACTTCGACCAGGTATACGGCTGATCGACGACCCAGAAACCGCCATCGACGGGCCCACGAATGTTCGCGGGCAAGACATTGTACCGTCTTTGACCCGAGTCTCGATGATATCTCCGAGTTGCGGCAGCGATTCGAGTCCAGCTCAGATCTCCTTCGCCATAAAAATGAACGGATCCTGCATAATAGCGTTCCTGGCTTGCCACATCCTCTTTTTCTTGCTCCCGGACGTAGCTTGCTGCAAAGCGCCGGAGATCTCCCCCGACATCCGTCTCTCCGCTGCGGTCCCGGCTTGAACTCTTCGAAGGCGCATCAACCGGAGGGGGCGGCGCAGAAGCAACCGACTCCGTTTTTTGCTCTACCGGCGAAGGACTCGGAGGCGGAGTTGGTCTGCTCACGTAAAGGTTCGCGGAAGATCGGTCCAGCGCGATCTCGCGAGCCTTTCGCACCTTTCCTTGGGGCTGGGTCAATGAAATCTTTCCGACCAAACCCGCTTGCCGCTGACTTCGAGGCAGGCGATCAGGTTCGGCGGTCGCGACCGGCGGTATTACAGAAAGTTCGTTCGATTTGAGCGATGGTGTTACTGCCACCTCACCGTGATCCGCATTTTGCGTTGGTCTGGCATTCTCGCGCGTTGAGGGTTCGGAATTCGCGGAGGGCGGCGGCGGCTTCGCAACGGAGGGTTCTGGTAGCGGCAAAACGCTTGGCTGAAGCATCACTCTCGAAGGCGACTCCGCGATTGAGTCGAAAGTTTGAGGGGCATGCTGAGTCTCAACAGAGGGTACGTTTCCGGGATTCCCGGACGTTGTTAGGTTCGTCGGAACGGGTGTCTGTTTCGCCGCAGCTATTGATTCTTTCGACTCAGAAGAATCCGCCGCATCCTGTTTTGATGGCGCGGCCAAACGCGTGGCGCTCTCTTCCGATTTCGAGAGGGCCTCTGCCGCCCGGTTGCCGGCCCGATCCGGTGAAATCCCGGTCACGACAGGAGCCCGTATGGCCGCTGCTTCAACGCGCAGGCCAGAAGAGGGCACGTTTCCGGGATTCTCGGACGTTGTTAGGTTCGTTGGAACGGGTGTCTGTTTTGCCGCAGCCATTGATTCTTTCGACTCAGAAGAATCCGCCGCATCCTGTTTTGACGGCACGGCCAAACGCGTGGCGCTCTCTTCCGATTTCGAGAGGGCCTCCGCCGCTAGGTTGCCGGCCCGATCCGGTGAAATCCCTGTCACGAAAGGAGCCCATATGGCCGCTGCTTCAACGCACAGTCCTCGAGGAGTGCCGGTGGCGGATGAAGGAAGAGATTTTGGATCGCGGGAGGTCGACGATGATTCACTGGCCAGAGTGCGGGAAACCGCAGATTCGGGAGCGGACTGGGCAATGACCTCCGCCGGTTGCCCGGTTACTGGCAACTGGGGTGGTTGCGCTCCGATCGGGGTTGACGAAAGGGTAGAATGGGGAAGGGTTTTTGGCGCCAGAGCGAGATCCGCGGGCATCGGATAGGAGGGGTCGAAGGCGAGATAGGCACCGCAAGCGATGATGATGCAAACAGCGATGAGGGCGACAAATCGCATACGCCTTGCTGCGACACAGCGAGGGCACTTACAGCGCGATATCTCACTAGCGAGCCTCATCTATCAAAATAGCGACACCATAAGCCAATTGGCGGCTGCCCTCTAGTTGAATAAGTTTGTCCGGCTAACTTTCTGGCAGCCCCGTGCTATCGGATCGTGGCTATTTGAAATCGGATTTTGCCGGTGCCCTTCCAGGTGCGAGTTGGCCGCGATCGGGTAGGCTGTGCGGGACGGGAATGGGGTTACCGGGTTTGGCGAAAAAGAGATGATTTCGGGGCTAAAGTGATCGTTGGGGCGGTCGCTCTGTTATACCATAGTACTTTTTGTATACCATTTAACTTGACAATCGCGAAACGGACGACAAATTTCTAGGTATACAATATGATAGAGAGTATACTGTAAAGGGCGCTGCTCCGTGCACCTCCGGATCAAGGCAACCTCGCCAATCCCACAACCGGTCGCAGATGCGGCGCGCAGATTGAGAGCAAGATATCTTTGGCCGGGCGGCGCGGAGATTAGCCGCGCACTTTGACGAAGAGGAAACACTGATGACCGACGAACGAATCAAAAAAGAGCAGTACCGCCAAAGGGTTCGCACTAACTACTGCCAGTTTGAAGCCGATGGCATCACCGTCGATGAGGACGCGCCGGTCATACTAGCGCCGGGCAGCGGCGCATGGGTCCAGTCCTGGGTCTGGGTCTCCGAGCTCGAGCCAGACCCAACCGACGATTAGCCGG
>Ga0070698_100007129_pt1 | contig 12108 bp, 10 predicted proteins | sample KBSK1502metaG_FD_65477 | JGI IMG/M metagenome (GOLD analysis project Ga0070698, IMG submission 65477) | Corn, switchgrass and miscanthus rhizosphere microbial communities from Kellogg Biological Station, Michigan, USA - KBS K1-50-2 metaG | ecosystem: Host-associated > Plants > Roots >...
CCTCTGGCACCAGCACGATCGCCTTGCCTTTCGCGGACTCTGGCGACAGGCCAGCCAGCATGGTCGATTCGTCTGCCCAGTGGCCCTTCTCTTTGCCCTTGCCTCTTACCCACCGCTTTGCCGATTCCTGCTGGAGCCCCTGCGCCAGGCCTTCGAGTGGGAACCGGCGGATCTTTCCGACCTTGTGCTCCTGGACATTCCAGCCGTAGCCCTCTGTTGACGCATCTTTCCAGCCGATGACTCGCTGGAGGGCGGGGGCGGGAGCGGCTCGCTTGGCCTCCAGCATCGCTGTGACCGCTTGATTCCCCGCCGTACGCTGCAGGGCCAGGATCATAGAAATCGCGGGATTGATAACAGGCTCGGTCGGAAGATGGTCGCGAGCTGGCCCACCTCTCAGGTGCCCTGACTGAACCCGCGCCATTGCCTGCACACGTTGGTTAGGCTCAGCCTTTCTCGGCATGGCTCTAGATTGACAGCCGAAGATCGCGGTGTCATGGGAGTCTCGTGCGAACCGCAAAAGTCTGCCTTTTCGGGCAGGTGGCCTAGTCTCGCGCTCTCACAGGGTGCCGCGGTGGTAGTCGCCATCCACCTGCATGTCCCGTAACTCTTCGATGGTATAAAGCGGCTCCCAATGCGCGGGCTGGTAGCTCCATCGCCGGCCGCACTCGCAGACGTGTCCTTCGGAAAGGTTGGGATTCGCCGGCCAGGGCAATTGACAACGATGCGCCCAGCGCTGAGAACCGTGATCGACCTGTACGGCCATGCTCGCCCCAGGGTCGATATACACCCGTGCTCGCCGCGCAGCAATAGATGAAAACGCCCATGCCGTTGGGCGCCGATGGCACCTGAGTCGGGACAGCCTCGCCGCGATCGGCTAATGGACGATCGGACGCGGCGTGAGGACGCGTAACGTCGCTTGCCCACCGCAGGGTTGGCGGGGGGGGGACATCTACCATTACCTGCTGAGTCATGCACCGGCAGTCCCTGGACACGCTGAAGGAACCCTGGTTCGCGGGGCTCATCGCTCTCGCCGGACTTCTCGCCGGGCTCGCGCTCTGGGGGCTGACGACCATCCTCAGCAGAGCGCATCTTGCGGGCAACGGCTGGTCACTGAGCGGCAACGGCGTTTTGATCATCCCCTTCGGCCTCGGGCCGGCTGTTGTGGCCGGCGGCTGGGCGGCGATCATCCTCCGGATGCGGGGCCACCCCCACTGGCTGCGGCTTGGGGTGGGCAGCGGTCTGATCGGTCTGAGTCTTGTCGCCGCGAGCCTCCTCTCCATCGTCGCCTTCGGTCCGGCCGGCCGCGACGCCGGGGCGACCGCGTCGCTGTTCTTTGGCTTCCTGTTATATGGGTGGTTGCTGGCGAGCGCGATCACAGCCGCGATGATTCCGGCGCCCGATCCGCCACGCTCCGCCGCACCGGTCTGGTTCATCGCCGCCATCCTGTTGTTGCCGGTGACCCTGATCGGTGGCTGCGAGGCCGGCGCCGGACTATTGCCGACCTAAACGAGATTGGCTTTCCCCTCGTCGATGGCAGTCCGGCCTTCAACTATCCCAATATGCCGCCACCCTAATTTGACAGGCCCGGTGGGCCAAATTAATCTACTGACGAAGGGAGGTGGACATCCCCAGGTCGGAGGCCGTACACGCAAATACCGCCGAATTGCCGAGCTCGAGCTCGCCAGGCTCTAGCACCAGCCGCCGGCTGACCGATCAGCAACAGCGGTGGCTCGCTGATCTTTACCAGGCCAATTTTTCTTCAGTCTTCCGGCTATGCACCCGCATGCTGAGGAGCAGCGAGGACGCGGCCGATGCCGCCCACGAGACCTTTCTCATCGCTGTGGACTCGATGCAACCCGACACCGGCGGCGGCACGGCTCGGTCGTGGCTGATGACCGTCGCCCGCAACCACTGTCTCGACGTACTGCGGCGGCGAAAGCGATTTGGGCGCGCGCTGGTGACCCTCGGAGGCAACCCGCAGAACGGGGCCGACATCGAATCCGCCATCGCGGACCGCGACTTCGTCTCGCTGGTCCTCAACCAGCTCTCCCATCGCGAGCGCCAGGCGCTCTGGGAGTCAGCCGTCGAACGTCGACCCCTGGCCGACATCGCGATGGATCTCCGGCTCAATTACATGGCAGCCGCTCAGGTACTCCACCGAGCTCGGCAGCGCGCCGCGGGGGTAGCGGCCAGAGTCGCCGTCGTGATCGGCATCGCCCGGTTGGTACGAGCCGTTCGTCGGAACATGGAGCAGCGCAATCTCACGAGCGCCCATCAATCTTTCTTTGGATCACTCCTGAGCGTCGATCGCATCCTGGCGCTAGCCGCGGTCCCGCTCGTCATGGTCGCCATTCAATCCTCCAGCTCAGCCCATTCGGCGGGGGCGTACCCATCTCGAGGCGCCGCCCCGGCAACTACGATCGCCGCCCCGGGGATGGCGCTGCCGGTCGGACGAATCGGTCAGCTACCGGCTACGGGGACGGTTCCCGCAGACGTGAAGTCGGCGCTGGATGCACTGGTTGGGAGCGTGAACAATTCGCTCGGTCAGTTGACCGCGCCCGCACCGACCCCTTCCCCTAGCGCTAGCCTGCCAGGTGTCCCGGTAACGGTGCCATCGCTCCCCGCGCCATCGCTCCCGGTCCCGAGCCCAGCGCCGCTGCCCTAGCCTTACGCCAGCGCCGCTTGCCTCGCGTGGTATGCCTGACGATAGCGGAGCAGTGCCTGCGTCGCATCGCCCTGCTCTTCGAGGACCTGCGCGTACTCGAAGGCGACCCGACTCTTATCATTCTCGCTGCTCAGCGTCGCAGCCAACTCCAAGGCGCGTTCGAAATGCGCTCGAGCTTCCATCCTTTCGCCCATGGCAGCCATGACCCGTCCGGCCACCCGCTCGGCGACCAGCTTCGCCAGGGAATCGGCGGACACCTGCGCCGCGGTTAATGCCACCTTAATGCGAGCGAGCGCCAGGCGGACATCATCCCGGTTCAGGGCGGCCTCGGCCGCGCCGGCCAACAGATGGGGCAGCAGGTCCTGGTCCCCGACCCGGCGCAACTGTTCGGCACCTTCGAGAAACAGGGCTTCGGCCTCCTCTTCGCGTCCATCGCCGAGCAGGATCTCCGCCATGTTGTTGCGTAACTGGGCGCTCATCCGGACATCCCTGAGGGTATCGAAGAGCCGAAGGCTGCGTTGCGCGTACTCCAGGGCGCGCGCCATGTCGCCGGTCTTCGAGAAGGACATCGCCAACCCCTCATAGATGCCGCCCAGCGCCGGCATATCCAGCACATCCTCGGCTGCGGCGATCGCCGATTGATAGCCCGCAATGGCCTCGCGTGGCTGGCCGGCGACGAAATGGAGGTTGGCTCGGTGCCCAAGGATCCTGGCCTTGAGCAGTGGATCAGTGAGCTCTCCGTCCTGGTAGCCAGAGATTGCCCGGTCCCACCAACGGCCGGCCTCGTGGGGATGCCGCAGCTGGTAGTATGCGCTCCCCATCCGGTCATAGAGCTCGACAGCCAGCGCGCGCCACCCGGACATCTCCGAAGCCTTGATGGCAAGCTTGAGCACCTCGATCGCCTCGTCAAATGCCCGTAGCTTCAGCAGCGCTTCCGCGAGCAGCAACTGCGCCCGTGCACGGATCTCGGGCGCGATCTGCGGAAGAGCCAGGAGCTCGGTCATCAGCTCGCGGGCCCGCTCCCCGTCGCCACGGCGGACCCGGGTAGCCGCTTCGGCAAGCCGCAGCTCCAGGGCGGTCGTCGAAGCCTGCGGATCGTGCAGGAAATACTCCACGGGTCGCTGGAGCCGCTCGGCGATGATCTGGAGGATCCGAGTGGACGGCCGGGCTCGGCCGAGTTCGATCTGGTTCAGGAAGGCTCGACTGAAATCCTTCTGGGCGACGCCCGCAAGGCTGAGCCCAAGCTCCATCCTCGCCTTGCGAATCCGGGCGCCAAGCAAGTCCGGAGTCCGCGGGCTCCTCTTGCGTGCAACTTGCGGCGCCACCCCGGTCCCTCCTCGTCCGAATCTTACGACAAACGCGGGGTGGTGGCTAGTACCCAGTGCCGGTTCCAGTCGAGTCGCCACTCACGACGTCTCCGTTGGGCCAGATGTCCAGCGGGGCGTTCGGCCAGATGTCGGCATTAACGATGTCCGGATTTGGCCAGATATCGGCAACCTTGCCGCTCAGCTGCCGAGCGGCGCCGCCCGGAAAGGTGAGAAGCACCGCGGCCCCAAGGGAAACCAAGCCGAAAACGAGGCGCCAGCGGATCTTCGCCATGTCTTCTCCTTTCAACAGTTTCTACGGGGCGTTCGCATCATACACGGAATCCAGGCCAGTTTCGTACGTTTAACACGTTTCCTTGAGGTCCATGGGAAGAGCGGGCACCGCAGTTTTGTGCGAATCCGACTGTCAAATTGTTGACCTCCCACGGACTGAAGCCCGGCGCTGGTGGCTGCAGCTTCACCCCCAGGGACCCCCAGTTCACGAAGCGACTAAATGCGCCCGGTGCGGCACCTATTTCGGTCCGATGTCGGAATCGACGTTCTCCGCCGGTCGCTATTATCACCCCTCCCCCACGCCGCCGTCCCGCGATGCTCAGGCGTCCGGCGCACGAATTGCGAGCTGGTGGAGGCGGTCAAGCGGCGCGCCACGCCGCCCACCGAGACTTCTTGAGGGGAGGCCCGGTAGCCGCATGAGCACGGTCCGTCTGGCCACCTCCAGCTTTGTCTTACGCCCCAATTTGGATCCGGACAATAGGACGGAGGTCCTATCCGTAAGGCAGATGCCGACTCATCAGGTCACGACCGGCGCGATTATGATCGTGCCCTGAGCGGCAGCCACAGGCGATTTCTCTCGATCGTCATCGCGATATCACTGACCGTGGTGGGCTGTCAGGCGTCGCCCACGCCAAAACGAGCGCAAACCCAGCCAACGTTCGCCGGGCTGGCGGAGTCCCCGGCAAGCGGCTGGCCGACCTATCAGCGAGATCTTTCGCGCAGCGGTTCCGATCCCAGCTTTCCAGTCGTGCACACACTTCGCCGCGATTGGACGTCATCGACGCTCGACGGGGCCGTTTATTCCCAACCGCTTGTCGTGGGCAATCGCCTCATCGTCGCGACCGAGAACGATTCGGTCTACTCGCTGGACGCCCTGACCGGCCGGCCCATTTGGAAGAGGACTCTGGGCAAACCCATGCCCGGCGCCGCGCTGCCGTGCGGCAACATCGACCCGAGCGGCATCACCGGCACCCCGGTCGTCGACGAGCAGCTCGGCGTGCTCTACGCCGTCGCCTTTGTTCAGCCAGGACGACACCAGCTGGCGGCGATTGATCTCGCGAAGGGTTCGCTTATCTATCAGCGGACCGTCGATCCGCCAACGGCCAATCCCCTCATCGAACAGCAGCGGCCGGCGCTGGCGCTTTCACACAGCACGGTCTATATCGCCTTTGGAGGGTTGTTCGGTGACTGTGGGCAGTATCACGGCTGGGTTGTTGGCGCGCCGGAAGACGGTGAGGGGGCGCTTCTCACCTACCAGGTTCCCTCGAAACGCCAGGGCGGCATCTGGGCGCCGTCTGGCCCATCCGTCGATGCCGGTGGCGACGTTTACGTCGCTACGGGAAACAGCGCCGGCTCCATCCTCGGCGTCGGCGAGACCTTCGACTTCGGGAATGCCGTGATCCGACTCTCCGGCGATCTTCACCTCCTGGATTGGTGGGCACCGAGCAACTGGGCGAGCCTCAACAGCACCGATACGGATCTCGGTTCCGTCGGCCCTGCACTCCTTTCCGACGGTCGACTCTTTCAGATCGGTAAGCAGGGGATTGGCTACCTGCTGCACCCGGGGCATCTGGGTGGTATCAACGGACCGGCGTTTTCCAGCCAGGTCTGCGCAGCCGCATTCGGCGCGATTGCGTACGCCGCATCCTATATATATGTCGCGTGCGCAGAAGGGCTGGTCGCTGTCCGCCTGAACGGCTTCTCCTTCAGGGTCGCATGGCGAAGTCCGTCGTTCTCCCCAGGGCCACCGATCGTGGCCGGCGGCATGGTATGGGCAATCGACACGGCCGGCGGGGTGCTCTACGGGCTCGACCCCAGCGGAGGACAGGTGCGGCAGCGCGTCAGCGTCGGCGCGGTGGAACATTTCGCCGCGTCGAGCGCCGGCGATCGCCGGGTGTTCGTCCCCGCCGACCGCTCGGTGCTGGCTTTTACGGAGTCGTAACCGTCACGTCGTCGAACTCAGTCGGGGTGCTGGTGCCCCCGGAATGTCGCTACCCTTCGACTGCCACCTCAGTGAGACCGGCGCGCGCCGACCAGACGATCGCCTCCGACCGGTTGCGCAGCTCGAGCTTGCGGTAGATGCTGGCCAGGTGGTTGCGCACGGTTTTCTGGCTGATGCCCCGGCTTGCCGCGATGGCGCGGGTCGACTGAGCCTGGCCAACCATCACCAGGATGCTGCGTTCGGCCTCTGAGAGTTGCTCCAGCTGGGTGCCCCGGTCCGGTGGCCTCCACCCCGCCAACCGGGCCAGCGTCGGCTGGACGAGACCACGACCGACGACGTAGTGCCCGGCCAGGACGGCATCGACCCCTTCAAGAAACTCTTCGGGTGACGCGTCCTTGGTGAAGAAGCCGGATGCCCCGCAGCCGAGCGATTCGACGAGCAAGCGCTGATCCTCTGCGTCACCTAGCAAGACGACCCTCGTCCTGAGCCCGAGGGCGCAGATTTTGGCCGCGACCTCGGGACCCGTTAGCGGCTCAGCGCGCACTTCGCACAGAATCAGGTCGATCGCCTGGCTGGAGGCGGTGTCCACGGCCTCGTCCGACCGGGTTGCCGTTTCGATCCATGCTCGTGGGCTGGCGCTCAGGATGTGCTGGGCGAGGGCCGCCACGAACAGAGGACGGCGGTCGACCAGAAAGACACGCAGGCGATCGCTCAATCTGCCTGTCCGCTTAGTCAGAAGTGGAACGACGACCACGACTCCGACTCTACGAGGCGGCTCCGCGCGGGGTAATGGGCAACTCGTCCCAGCGGGTGGGCGCGGCCGGCCTGCTGGTGCGGCTGTCGGATACTGCCGAGCTCGCTGATCCGGTCGGGACGGGACAGCAGGGCCATTGTCCCGACCGCCACTGTAAAGCGACCCAATAAATGGCAACTAGGACTTTACAGCTGCATCCCAGCTCGACGGGCATCGCCCGATTTATGGCAGGAACCTAAGACTGAACCGACCCGGATTTGTCAAATCCGAACTCGTCTATGAGCGCTAGGGCCGCCAGCTCAGCGGCGCAGCGGATGTGATACGACCCACGGAACGCTTTACAATGCGTTTGACCCAGAGCGCAATTTTTGCCTACTTTTCGGCCGAGACACTTGACGAAGATTTCACTGATGGTACTCTGACCCTCGCCCGATCCACGACCAGGGCAGCCAGAATACATTCAAGAGAAGGGAAGGCTCACTGGAGTCAACAGTCACGCGTGCCTACGAGGGACAACCCTCAGTTATGGACTTGCCGAAGCTCGGGATGTCCGTTCGGCCACGGACAGTCACCGGGGTGGCGGCCATTCCGACCACCAGCCGGACCCGGCTGGCCCGAGAACTTCACGACGGTGTCGGTCAGTCGCTTACCGGCCTATTGGTCGAGATTCGGGTAGCCCTGGACCGCGGCGAGGCCGGTCGCGACGATCTCCTGATCATCGAGCGTGAAGCCCAGAGGGCCCTCCAGGCGGTTCGGGCGCTGGCCTACGGCGTCCGTCAGCGGCCCGCCGCCAATCTGCTGGCCGACGCGCGGCGTTACGGCGATCGCCTGTTGACGGCGACCGGCGGCGTCCTCCATTGGGTCGACGAGCGAGCCGGCGTGCGGCTGGGCCACGCGGTGGCGAGGCGGCTGGCCTGGTCGATCCGCGAGTCGATTACGAATGCGGTTCGGCACGGTGGCGCTGGGCTGGTCGAGGTGCGGCTATCCGAGTCCGGAGGAAGGGTCCGAGTCAGCGTGCGCGACGACGGCATCGGATTCCTGCCGAACGAGGTATGGACAACCCCGGATGGTCGGGGCCTTGGCCTGCTGGGGAACGCCGAGCGAATGGCCGAAGTCGGCGGCATCTTCGAAATCCAGAGCCAGCCGGGTGAAGGCACCGTAATCCTGCTGGAGGCTCCCTGCCATCTGCGGCGGCCGATCATAACGCAATCGCTCGCGACGGTCGAATTGATGCTCGGCTCGCCGCAAGAGCCGAAGGTGGCGGTCGCTGGGCTCTAACGATGGTGACGATGGTCGGGCAAGCACCGGTGTGCTTTGTCCCGGTCGCGCTGGGACATTCACCCCATGTCAAGTGTCGGGTCGGATCAATACGATGCTAAAGGAAGGTCGAGGTTGAGTACACAGGTTGCCGTCGCGCGCGTCCTGATTGCCGATGATCAGAATCTCTTTCGCTCCGGGCTGGCGCGCCTGCTGGAGGGAGATCCTCGGGTCCACGTCGTCGCCCAGGCGATCGACGGCATCGATGTCGTCAAGAAGGCGGGCACCATCAAGCCCGACGTCGTGCTGATGGATTTGAAGATGCCAAATCTGGACGGCGTCGAGGCGACCCGACGGATCGTCGCGGAACATCCTGAGATCAAGGTCCTCATTCTCACCACGTTCGAAACCGACACCTACGTCCTCCAGGCACTCCGGGCTGGAGCCAGCGGCTACGTGCTCAAGGACTCGCAGGTCGAGGCCATCGTTTCCAGCATCCTCGCGGTAATGTCGGGCGAGCGGGTAATGGCCAGCGCCGTGGCCAACCGGGTCATCGACATGCTGAGCGGCGCCTCGACGCCCAAGGAGTTCTACGACGGCCTGACGGCACGCGAAGTCGAGATCTTGAAGCTGATCGCGATCGGCCAGGCGAACAAGCAGATCGCCCGTCGCCTGGACATCAGCGAGAAGACTGTACGGAATCATGTCAGCAACATGTACGAGAAGCTTCACATCTACGACCGGTCGCAAGCGGTCCTCTACGCCGTACGTAAAGGGCTGGTCGAGCTCTAACCCGGGTTCGTCCGGGGAGCAATAGTCCCGATCCCGGGACCGACATGCCTATTACAAGGTCGGGAGGGCCGGTCTAGAGTCGGACACATGCTGCTCGTGCCACGCCTGCCGAGGGGGGCCGGCGGGACGAGCGACCCACTCGGCATTCTCCTGGTTGACCGGCACTCGCTCTTCCTTGCCGCGCTCAGCCAACTCCTGAGCGAGGCCCTTCCCCAGTCACGCATTGCGACAACCACAAATTCAGATGAGGCGATCGAGATCATCTCCAAGCAGCAGATCGACCTGGCGTTTTGCGAGGTACGGTCCGGGCCGGTCGCCGGTCCTGAGCTGGCAGGTCAGGTCAACCGGCTGAGCCCGGGGACACGCGTCATCCTGCTCGCGGATCCCGAGGATGCGCCCCTCCTCGTGACATCCCTGTCGTGTGGTGCCGTCGGGTTCTTTACGAAGGATGCTTCGCCGGAAGAGTTCCTCGAAGGCATCGATGCGGTCGTCGCGGGGCATTACGTGGTCGGCCGCCGCCTCGTAGAATCCAGTCTCAGCCGGCTGTCGGAGGCGGCGCCCAGGGTTCGCCGGCTCGATCAGCTCTCGGCAGCGGAAAAGGGCATCCTGGTCCTCGTTGCTAAGGGCAAGTCGATTCGGGCCATTGCGGCGAGCCGAGCGGTCAGTGAGAAAACCGTGCGCAATCACTTGGTCAGCATCTATCGGAAGCTCGACTTGCGCAATCGCTCGGAAGCCGCACTCTGGTCGGCCCGCGCAGGCCTCAGCGACGCCGCGTCCGAGAACCATTAGAAAGCGCACCAACCTCGTTGCACATCGGCTCCAGCTTCTTCGTCCCGCCGGGGGCGATCGTGCCTGGCAGGCGGCCCGCGCGCTCGCCGACCGGATCTACCTCACCGTGAGCGACGTGCTTCCGACGACTGTCCCGGACTTGGCGCTAATCGTGACTGTGCCCGACTTGAGCGCCGTGGCAACGCCGGCGGACGTGATCGTCGCGACGCTCGTGTCCGATGATGTCCAGGTGACGGAGGTGGTCAGGTTTTTGGTGCTGCCGTCGGTGTACTTGCCGGTCGCCGCGTACTGCACCTTCGTGCCGACACTCACGGATTGGTTCGCCGGGGTGACCGCGATCGACACCAGCGCCGCCGCCGTGACCGTCAGGGTCGTGCTACCGGTCACGGCGGCCAGCTTGGCGCTGATCTGAGACGTCCCCTGGGCTTTGGCAGTGGCCAGCCCGGCCGTGGTGATGGTCGCTACCGACGTCTTCGACGAGCTCCACGTCACCGAGCCGGTCAGGTCCAGCGTCGACCCATCCGAATAGGTGCCGGTAGCCGTGAACTGTTTCGTGGTCCCCTTGGGCATTGACGGATTCGCCGGGGTCACGGCGATCGACACCAGGATCGCCGGGCCGACCGTCAGGGTGGCGGTCCCGGTTACCCCGGCCGAGCTGGCGCTGATCTGGGAGGTGCCCTGGGCTGCGCCGGTGGCGACGCCTGTTGCGCTGAGGGTCGCCACCGTCGTGTTCGACGAGACCCAGGTCGCCGAGGTGGTGAGGTTCTGGGTGGACCCATCGGAGAAGGTACCCGTGGCGGTGAACTGCTGTGTCGTGCCCTTGGGGATCGACGGGTTCGCTGGGGTGACCGCGATCGATACCAGGACCGCTGGTCCGACCGTCAAGGTCGTGCTGCCCGTCACGCCGCCCGAGCTGGCGCTGATCTCAGACGTGCTCTGAGCGACTCCCGTGGCGAGACCGCCAGATGTGACCGTGGCGACACTCGTGTTCGATGAAGCCCAGCTGACGACGTTGGTCAGGTTCTGGGTGCTGCCATCCGAATAGGTGCCGGCGGCGGTGAACTGTTGGGTGGCGCCTTTCGCGATCGACGGATTCGCCGGTGTCACCACGATCGACACCAGGACCGCTGGTCCGACCGTCAGGGTCGTGCTGCCCGTTACCCCAGCTAAGCTGGCGCTGACCTGGGACGTGCCCTGCGCGGCGCCGCTGGCCAGACCGCCCGCGGTGATGGTCGCCGCGGCCAGATTCGACGACACCCAGGTCACCGAGCTCGTAACGTCCAGCGTGGACGCATCGGTGTACGTGCCGGTGGCGGTGAACTGTTGCGTGGTGCCCTTGGGAATCGACGGATTCGCCGGAGTGACCGTGATCGACAGCAAGCCCGGCGGTGCGATCGTCAAGATGGTGCTGCCAGTCACCCCGGCCAATGTGGCGCTGATCTGGGAGGTGCCCTGCGCCGCGCCGCTAGCCAGAGCGCCCGCGGTGATGGTCGCCACGGTGGTATTGGCGGACACCCAGGTTGCCGAGCTGGTCAGGTTTTGGGTAGTGCCATCCGAATAATTGCCGGTGGCGGTGAACTGTTGCGTGGTGCCCTTGGGAATCGACGGATTGCTCGGGGTGACCGCGATCGACACCAGGCCCGCCGGTCCGACCGTCAACGTCGTGCTGCTGGTCACCCCGCCCAAGGAGACGCTGATCTGGGAGGTGCCCTGCGCGGCGCTGCTGGCGAGACCCCCCGCGGTAATGGTCGCCACCGCGGTATTGGCGGACACCCAGGTCGCGGAACTCGTGACATCGACCATCGACCCATCCGTATAGCTGCCGGTGGCGGTGAACTGTTGCGCGCTGCCCAGAGCGATTGACGGATTCGTTGGGGTCAGCGCGATTGATACCAGGGTGGCAGGCCCGACCGTCAAGGTCGTACTACCCGTCATGGCGGCCGACGTGGCGCTGACCTGGGAGGTGCCCTGCGCGGCGCCGCTGGCCAGACCGCCCGCGGTGATGGTTGCGACTGCGGTATTGGACGATACCCAGTTCGCCGAGCTGGTCAGGTCTTGCGTGCTGCCATCCGAATAGGCGCCGGTGGCGCTGAACTGTTGTGTGGTGCCCTTGGCGATCGATGGATTCGCGGGAGTCACCACGATCGACACCAACACCGCCGGTCCCACCGTCAAGGTGGTGCTGCCCGTCACCCCGCCGAAGTTGGCGCTGACCTGGGAGGTCCCCTGCGCGGCGCCGCTAGCCAGACCGCCCGCGGTGATTGTCGCCACCGCCGGATTCGACGACACCCAGGTCGCCGAGCTGGTCAGG
>Ga0070698_100007130_pt1 | contig 12106 bp, 12 predicted proteins | sample KBSK1502metaG_FD_65477 | JGI IMG/M metagenome (GOLD analysis project Ga0070698, IMG submission 65477) | Corn, switchgrass and miscanthus rhizosphere microbial communities from Kellogg Biological Station, Michigan, USA - KBS K1-50-2 metaG | ecosystem: Host-associated > Plants > Roots >...
TACTTGTAAGCCTCCCTGCGTCGAGCGTGCTGCCTGGTTGCGCAGTGCCCCGACCAGGCCCAGATCATCGAGAGCTGGTGGGCGCAACTCATAGACCAGGCGGCGAATATCCGCGACCGCACCTTGCACATGCGTGGCTAACTCCTGCAACAAGGTATCGGTGGTCGTGGGATCATGCGGCAGATATTGCCGGGCAGCCGCCAGGGTGAGCGTGAGGCTGGCCAGCATCGGTCCCAATCCATCATGTAAATCCCGCCGCAAGCGTCTTCGCTCCTCCTCGCGGGCCACCACAAGGCGCTCGCGGGAACGACGCAAATCGCTGGTTAGCCGCACCGCATGAACAATGACTCCCGCATGTCGCGCCAGATCCTCCAGCAATTGCCGATCTGAACGCGTCAACTGCGCTTCTCCCGGGCGGGGAGCCAGCACGAACTGACCGACTGTCTCCCCCTGGTAGACGAGCGGTAGTCGCGACATCTGGGCATGTGGGGTGGGATTGCCATAGATTGCCACCAGCCGTTCCTCCGAGACGGGGGAGGCATCGCTTTGGATCAGCGTAACGGCGACATACGGCAACTTGAGGGTAGTGGCAATGGTCTTGACGAGCGCCGGTAGTATCTCTTCAGGTGGCAAAGCCCGCGCGAGTTGCTGATCCAGTCGTGCGAGGATCTGGTAGGGAGCATCACGCTCCCCGTACATCAGCCGATTGGCCGCCCGTTGCAGCAGACCACGCAGCGGTTGGAAGGCAATCGCCACGAGAGCGGTGGCAATGAGCGAGAACGCCGGATTATTCGGGATTCGGAACAACGTCCCGAAATAGCCGACGATCAGGACATAGAGACCAATGACACTCGCCGTCAACAGACCATAGACCAGCGTACGATTGATGAGACGATCGATGTCCCACAGCCGGTAGCGCAGCAGCGCGATGCCAATGCAAAACGGTACGGGCAGATACCAGAAGCGGTACAGAGGCAAGACGACAATCAGCAAAAACGAGTTGGGTGTATTGATCAGGTAGGCGCCGGGCTGATTGAGTGAGGGAACGAACGTCATATAGAGGGTGAGGCAGAGCGGCCACAATAGGACCGGCATGAAGCCATAGAACAGCCACTTGATCTGCTGGCGCTGGATCGGCGAGGCCACGCGCAGGTAGCGGTAGAGTTGCGTACAGGCCGATCCTCCAAACACGACGAAAAGCCAGCCAGCCTCAAGCAGCGGTGGCCAGTTGCCGATGCCGAAGGGCGAGCCGGGTGAGGCCGAGGCTAACCAGAAGAAGGTATTCACGATCCAGAGACTGAGCAGCGCCCAGGACCAGCGTGGGACGAGGCGCCCGTCGGGGAAGGTGAAGAAGAAAAAGGCCAGGCACGGGTAGTAGAGGATTGACGGGGGTGTACTCACGAGGTTCAAAAAGGCGATCTCAGGGGTGGAGGACGTGTTCTGGAGCACACCAATATGGGCGAATGAGAGGCCCAGGCACCCGAAGTTGATCAGGAGAAATGAGACAAAGAGGCCCATCCAGGTATTGCCCCTGCGCCAGACGATCACCGCGCCAATCAGCAGGAAGGACAATGTGGCCAGCAGATCCCAGAAAATGACATAGAAGGCGTAGGTCTTCAGGGAAAAACCTGCACGCTGAAGTGTGGACAGCGTGTGCATGTTCAATTGATCGGTGATCAGGCAACTGGTGACCGGCCCGGAGCAGACAGTAAAGAGCGCGTGATAGTATGCCGGAAGGCTCACGATGAGTATTGCCAGATCACTCAGCACGAGTACCAGCCAGAGCGCCTGCAAGAGCCGCAGCCGCAGTCCGCGCAGTTGCACCTCACCTCTGCTGGCTCCCATCGAGGTCAGAGGGGTTGGTGATGTGATGGGGGACTGTGACATACGCCCACCTTTCTTTTTACTGCAACAACAGATTACACGTGCAGAAGCGCTAGCAAATCCTGTCAAACCACAAGATGTGACGCCCGTTGCTGGAGCGTCATCGGTAAGCCGTTCCGGGGACGAATTGTCAGCACGACCTCAGGCTCGACCTTGTGGTCAGAAACCAGTCGTAATCTGTACCGCTGCGCAACGGTAGCCAGAATAAGCTGAGCCTCCATCAAAGCGAACAGGTTCCCGATGCACTGGCGTGGTCCACCGCCAAAAGGAAAGTAGGCGAAATGGGGACGACCGGCAGCGCGCTCAGGGTGAAAGCGTTCCGGGTCGAACACGTCGGGATGCTCCCAGAATGCTGGGTGCCGATGCGTCGTGTACGGGCACAGCAGAATCGTGCTCTTGGCAGGAAGAGCATAGCCTCCAATTTCGTCATCGGCCAGCGCCTTGCGGCTCAGGCTAAACGTCGACGGGTAGAGTCGCAGCGTTTCCTCCAGGATCATGCGTGTGTAGGGTAACCTGGGAAGATGTTCCGCTGTGGGCAGCTGTCCTGCCAGCACGTCGTCCAGCTCTGTATGCAGGCGGTCCTCGACCTTGGGGTGCTGAGAAAGTAGATACCATGTCCATATCAGTGCCGTTGCCGTCGTTTCATGACCCGCCAGCAACAGCGTCATCACTTCGTCACGCACCTGCCGGTCAGTCATCCCTTCTCCTGTCTCCTCATCGCGCGTCTGTAGGAGCATCGAGAGCAGATCACCTGTTTCTATGTTCTGCTTGCGGTGCTCGCGTATGATGCCCTCGATCACCGTATCGAGCACGCGAATAGTGGCTTGCAGGCGCCGGTTCCGCGGCGTAGGCACACCCAGGGGCGGGAATGGCGCATAGAGATACTGCATGAGCAAGGTTCGATAGGTCGCAAAGGCTTGACCGAGGAGGTTCATCTCATCGCTCAGGTCACGGCTCAAAAGCGTCAGGCCAACGTTGCGCAGGGTCAGTCGCATCATCTCTTGCGCAACATCCAAGACCTCACCGTGTTGCGTGATGCCCTGCCAGCGCTCAAGCATGGCACAGGTGGTATCCGTCATGACGGGGCTCAAGGCGCTGAGCCGTTTGCGGTGGAAGGCGGGTTGCATGAGGCGGCGCTGCCGGAGCCACGAAGCTCCCTCGTTGGTCAGCAACCCTTCACCCAGCAATGCTTTGAGGACTGTGAGGGCATACACCTCTTTGCTGTAATGGTGATGGTGGCTCTGGAGGATGTGTTTGACTCCATCGGGGTGATTGAGAAGATAGCCTTCCTGGTTCAGAAGGCTGATCCGCACCACGTCCCCGTAGTGCTGCGTTAAGCTGGTCATAAATCCTGGCAGGTTGCCCCGAATCGTCGGAAGATTTCTCAGAAGGAAAAGGACGGATGGACCTGGTGCCCTCATTGCATGAGGTAATGTCCTCACCTCACCATCGTTCGTCGTTGTTTCGGGCATCTTTCATCTCCTTCCACCAGATACTCCCATCTGGAGAAAGTTCTCGACCATGCATAAGAGTAGAATAACGCAACACTATTCCCCTGTCCAGTATCCTCGAACCACTCGCTTTGTCGCTTCTCTTTCTTCTTTGGCTGAAGCAACCAGAGCGAGACGTGCGCTGGTTGCATCGTCTCCTGCACCACGACTACCAATTCCTCCCTCAATTGATCCAAATCCACCTCATTGCGCAGGGTCGTGCTGAAAGCAGCCAGCGTACGCGCTGCATCATATTTGCGTCGATAGAAGCGCCGGTCGATGATCCCCTGGATACGTCTGCGCAAGGGCTGGAAGAGGGCCGCTATCGCTAGTGTGGAGGCTACGACGATGAGGGGCTGCTCAGAGATGGTTCCTGTCACCAGACGCACGAGCGACTGGAGGCCGATGACCAGGCCGAAGTAGACCAGCGCCAGCATCGCAGTGAGCGAGCCATACACCAGCGTGCGATTGATGATGATATCGATGTCCCACAGGTGGTAGCGGAAAATAGCGACTCCGATGGCCAGGGGGATCGGCACAAAGAGCAAGACGGTGAAGGTGCCATTGAGCAGTTGGTACCATGAGTCAGGCGCCTTCAGCGGAGCAACCAGCCCGCCCAGGACACTGCTGCCAATCTCCAGGGCGAGGCCAATGAAAAAAGCATAGATGCACCACTTCACCTGCTGGCGCTGCGCTGCATCGTAGAGGCGCACATAGCGATAGACCTGTACTCCAAACGTACTCCCATATGTCGCGAGTACCACCAGCAGCAAGAAGTTTACCAGAACAGGAACGACATAAGCTGCCAGCCAGAAAAAGCCCAGCTGAACTATCCAAAGCAACACGATCACCCATGACCAGCGGGGCGCGAAGCGTCCTGTGGGAAACGTCACCAGGAACGTTCCAAGTGCTGGCCACTGGATGAGATTCAAAAGCAAGAGGAGGAATGCAAGGAGCAAGGGGGCATGTGCATTGGGCGGAAGAAAGGTTCCCTGGAGCGTATCTGCGATGCCAGATGAGCCGTTTATGATGAGCACGAGCGAGAAGAGCAGCCCCATCCATTCCTGAGATTTGCGCCAGAAGATCAGAAGCCCAACGATCCAGAACAGCAGCGACGCGGCGACATCGAGAGAGACAAAGAAGGCAGCGTAGGCCGCGACGGGCAGATGCAGGCGCGCCAGCGCCACCATGTTGGCTGGCGTGGGTTGCCAGCCACATTGAGCTGCGGGGAGCGTACACACGGCCCGCAGGATGGTGTAGTAGGCAGGAATGCTCGCCACAAAATTCCCAGCCAGCAAAAGCGCCACCACTATCCATGCCCACCGCGCAATCCCGAGCCAGTTCATGCGAGGGCGCCTGCCCGGTTCGCGCGCAGCAGAGGAAGCAGGCTGGGTGACTGATCTCTGAGGTGCCATCATCGCTCGTTTCCTTTCAAGAGTGAAGCCCTTCCTCCACTGCCACTCAGCGTTTGCGCGCCTCACCATGGCACAGACCTTGTCCCGCGTCTACCCGTGCTGATTGCCAAAAAGCTTCACTCGCCTCTACTGGCTTCATCATGCTCCATGGTCTTGCCGAACCAACACCTCCATATGCGCCGCCTCACGCACAGACCAGGGGGGCAGATCCCAGGCATCGTTCGGGGTAGTGAGCACGGCGCGCGCAGCCGCCGCACAGCCGACAGTTACCAGCGCATAGGCGAGGATATCCACCAGCCGGTTGCCTACGACAAAGGAGACCGGATGCAGGACAATGCCGATCACCACCGCTGCTGCGGCCCACAGAGGCACTACCCGCGCCCGCGCGAGCCCGATTCCGAGCAGCAGGGTCCCAAGCTCATGCCCAACCAGGAAGACGGTGAAGAGCGTATTCACGGCAAAGTTCCCGTTCAGTTGCTCCCAGAGTGCCGCGAACTGCGCCTGGTTGGCCCCGAGGCGCGCCATTTCGTAGGTCACCGCGTCGCTCGTCACCAACATGGGCACCATCGCCCACCCGACCAGGGCAAGACTGCCGCCGAGCAGGGCAAGCACGGGGGCACGGCGCACCACCAGTCGCGTCAAGCCCACGATTGCAAACGGTAAAAAGAGTGTGGCAATGACGCCAGCTGTGAGTTCGACGCGTGCCATGGAGGGGTTAGCCGCCATAGCTGCAATGGCAGCCTGAGCGCCCGACGAGGACGCGAGCGGGATAGTGGCGCGGACAACCCCCACAGCGAGCGGTCCCAGCACGATGCTGATGGCGAAAGCTCCGCGTCGCAGGGTACGCAGATCGCGTGGGCGTCTTTCATCAGGGGACTGCGGGCCTTTCGCGGTCGCCGCTTGCTGCGCCATCGGTCTGGCTGATTCGATTCGATCTGCCATGATTGTTCCTCCCTACGCGTAGGCAGCCCGTGCAGACGGCAAGACCGCCAAGACGATGATGAGCACCGAGAACGCGACCGTTACGCCTGCGCCGACGGTAGCAATGGGATTCGGCTGAACGAACAGACCAGGAGCCGCCGAAAGCGCGTTCAATGCCGAGAGGATGAGAGCCAGGATCATCCCCCAACGTTTTGCTTTCCACAGCCCATAGACAGCAATCAGGCCAATGATCCCCGCAACGACCGAGAGCACTATCACGGGCAGCGGCACACCACCCAGGAGAGGGGTTGCTAAACTGAGGAGGCTGACCAGCCCCAGCAGGATAGCAGCGGTGGTGAGAACACCAGGACGAGAGGTTTTCATAGCATTGCTCCTTTTTCTTGTTGCTTGTTCTGCCCCGAGGCAGTCGATGTGATGAACCTACCTCCAGTATGCCAGCGAGAAGGCTGGGTGTCAGGGGAGCAGCGTCCTGATTGCTGTCCCCTTTTTGCGGGACAATATGTCCCCCGACCGGGACAAGCTATCCCATCGAAAAAGGGACAGCAATCAGGACGCTGCTGCCTCCCTCTTCAGGACAAAGATCAGGTATGCTGAATGCGTCTTCCCCGACCGGGTTGGCACATCCTGGTCGTTGGTACATTGTAGGAGCGTTCATCGTCTGGCAGTGAGCTGGAGCAGAGCTTTTGCTCTCATTACCAGATCCTATTCTTGTCAGAGAAAAGCGACAAAGCTTGTGAGAAAAGATACTTCACGCTGCGTGAGAAGAAGCCTTAGAGAAAAGACCAGTGAGGTTCGTTATGTTCATTCTGAAGACGAGGTATCTGGTCTTACGCGAAATGAGACATTCTGACGTGGAGAGCTTACACGTGATCTTCTCCGATCCTCTCACCATGCGCTTCTGGCCGGTGTTTGAGCGAAGCAGGACCGAGTAGTGGGTGGAAGTGAGCCTGCGCAGCTATGCCCAGCACGGGTTCGGGCTGTGGGCACTCCCGCTCAAAGGAAGCGAGGAAGTCATATACGAATGCTGGTTTCTCGTCCAGGAGGCTTAGGGCGTCGCAGAAACCGGGATCGGATGGCATGTGCGCCGCGATCTGTGGGGAAAGGGAATCGCGACGGAGGCTGTACAGGCCTGCGGCTACGCGTTCGACCGACTTGACCTGGACCGGCTCATCGCGCTGATCCACTCTGAGAACATCGCCTCGCGCCGCCTGGCCGAGAAGAACGGCATGACGCTGATGAAGCTGATCCAACATCGTATGGGGACCAGGTGTCTCTATGTCATAGAGCGCAAGCGACGTATACCCTCTACTGAAGAACATGCCAAGCAGCCATACCTATGAGGAGATCTGCAATGATGGATCGACAAGACAATCGCCTTGAGCTCGAGCTGTATCTCCAGGGAGCGCTCGATTCTGAGCAGGAATATGAGATAGGTCACGAGGACGTGGTGATCGACATGCCTCAGGCAGGCGAGCGCGTCCATGGCCGTGACAACTTGGCTCATGAAAATGAAGTGAGAAAGCTGTGGGCAACGTGTGGGTCTTCTTCATGGTGCAAGAGAGCACGAACAGGTACACGTTCAGCAACGGTAATACACCGCAGGCGTGAGAGGTTTTCTTGTGGCGACCTTTCTCTGTTCTGCAAAATCAGGACAGACGTCGGGACAAAATCGGGACTATAGCCTCATGACAGTGGGACGCCGTGTCGACTACACTTCAAAAGAGAAAACATCAAGTTGTCGTGCAGAATGCAGATCGCTCTCTTGAGAGGAAATCAGGGAGACAGATGATGAAGATGCTCTTCTTCTCGGCTTTTGGACTTAGCCTCGCCCTGTGGGCAGTCCCTGGAGCCGTGACGACCGGCGCCTTGCTCTCGAGGCTCGAGTCCCTCTACGATCATGTTCTGGCTCGGGGTCGCTGGTATGACATTGCCGGGGAGCGGTTCTAGCATACAGGCGCTCGGCATGGGTGTCTTTTTCACAGGGTTTCTGCTGGCCGCTGTGGTGTGGGGACTGTTCCTGTCAGGCGTGGTGCTGGTTGGACGCCGGTTCGTCTGCCAGCAACTCTTCCGCCGGATGAATAGTGGGTGCGGCCTGGTGCTTGGCTACTTTGGCCTCAGTGTGTTGAGCGGCCTGCTCGCACTGCTCCGGGCATATTGGATGGGTCAGTTAGGGCTCAGCCAGGGGGGCAGGCACCTGCGAGGGAGAACGTATTTCCTGTTGGTGCAGGAGAGAAGGAGGACCATCCATGGAAGACGAAACGCGCAGCAGCGAGCTCTGGCATCTCCTCAAGGGAATACTTGCCAAGGCACGTGAGCAGCGATTGGCCTACTTGCTCTTTCAGTGTGGTCTGGGTCCAAGGGAGATTTGCAAGTGTGCTCACAGAAGTGGAGTTCTGGGCCTGAAATCTCTCGTCTGCGGCGCACCATCATGGAGCGGATAATAGGCCACGTGGATTTCCTGCGATGGCGGCTCAGCTAACAATGTTCTGCTCATGCTGGTCAAGATGGCTCACTGCTGATAGTAGCCCTGCCGATGAAAGGCGTGGTGTTTCATGATCTACTATCGAGTTGCCTTACGGGGCAGTCAATCAACGACCTGGCGCTGGAAGTCAAGCCCATTCACCTCGCTTGATGGCGTGCTGGGGGTGTTGAAGTTATATCATTGTATGCCCAGGGAACACATGCGCATAATTCTGTCTACCTCGCCCGAGCAGATGGACGCGATGCTCCGGCGAGAAAATCAGGGATTGCTTTCCACCGCTATTACCCTCGATCAGCTCTGGGACAGATATCGCGTCAGCTGGATCGAGGTGAGGCGCCTGGAGATGGAACTGGGTACAGGAGGAGATCATGATTGTCCGTACATTTGGAGCCTGTCCTCAGGATCGCATGTACTCGCCTGGATGAAGCTGCGAACCTCGCGAGAGCAGGGTGCATTGGAGTCAAAAGCAATTCCTGGTTCCTTCCTTATTTAGCTGGAATTTTGCACGTAAAAAACCATCACTGCTGGCGTCTAACCAGAAAAAAGATTAGAAAGTAATATCCAATGAAGATACTTTTCTTAACGACTAGCCATAATAGCTTAAGTCAGCGGGCGTTTGTGGAGTTGGTTGATCGCGGGCATCGGGTAATCGTGGTGATTGCCTCAAGTGAAGATGTGATGCTGCGAGCGGTCGAACGTGAACACCCAGATCTGATCGTGGCTCCTATGTTGAAAACAGTGATTCCTGCCTCCATCTGGCAACACTATACGTGCCTCATCGTCCATCCTGGGATTAAAGGAGACCGTGGGCCATCGTCATTGGACTGGGCTCTTCTCAATGGGTACGAGGAATGGGGCGTCACTCTGCTACAAGCTGACGCTGATATGGATGCTGGAGCGATCTGGGCTTCGCGTACCTTTGCCATGCGGGATGTGAGCAAGAGCCATCTCTACCGGCACGAGGTTACGGAAGCAGCCATCCAAACACTCCTAGAGGCCATAGACAAATTCGAGAGCAAGACCTTTGTGCCAGAACCCCTGGATTATAGCAGGCACGATGTCAAAGGCCGTTGGCAAGCCCCTATGAAGCAAGCTGATCGGGCCATTGATTGGCAAGAATCGACTGCATCTATCCTCAAAAAGATTCGCTGTGCGGATAGCTTTCCAGGCGTCTTCGATACAGTGCTGGGCATGCCGTGCTACCTGTATGGCGCTCATGAAGACGATGTGCTCAGAGGGACACCGGGTAAAATCATTGGCACGCGCCATGGAGCGATCTGCCGAGCAACGGGTGACGGCTCCATTTGGATCACACATCTGAAGCAAAAAGGCCTCGATGGAGAGCCGTCTTTCAAGTTGCCAGCAATGCATGTGCTTGGCGACCGCCTGATCCATGTTCCAGAAATCCCTGTCGCGATAGATTTTCTCTATCATGGACGAACCTATCGTGAGATCTGGTACGAGGAAAGACAGAAGGTTGGGTACCTGCATTTTGCGTTTTACAACGGAGCCATGAGCACCGTGCAATGTCAACGACTGCGAGAAGCGTTCCTGCGCATTCGCCGAAGACCAACAAAAGTGATTGTGCTGATGGGTGGGACTGACTTCTGGTCAAATGGGATTCATCTGAACATGATCGAAGCGGCAGATGACCCGGCGTACGAATCCTGGCGCAACATCCAGGCCATGAATGACCTGGTTCGGGACATCATCACGACCGACTCCCACCTGATGATCGCTGCCCTGCAAGGGAATGCAGCAGCAGGGGGTGTGATGCTGGCACTGGCGGCAGATTGTGTCTATGCTAGGCAAGGCATTGTGCTTAATCCACACTATAAAGGTATGGGCAATCTCTACGGGTCGGAATACTGGACCTATCTCTTACCGGAGCGGGTCGGAGAAGCAAAAACGCGAGAACTGACTGAAGCGCTCCTGCCGATCAGCACCAGCACTGCGCAGCGGATCGGGTTGCTTGATGATGCCTTTGGGGAGGATGCAGCCAGCTTTCATGAGTGCATCAAGCAGCGTGCAGAAGAGCTTGCCAGCAGCACCTGCTACGAACACCTATTGGGGGAAAAGTGTCAACGTCGCAATCAAGATGAAGCAAGAAAGCCGTTACAAGCCTATCGGGAAGAAGAATTGCAGCAGATGTGGCTGAATTTCTTTGGAGCAGATCAAAGCTATCACCTGGCTCGCAAGCACTTCGTGTACAAAGGGATTCTGCCTTCTCGCGAGTGGGGTGATGTAAGCTTCAAGTGCAGGAACAGCAGCCTGGCTGAGATTCTGGATGGGCGGGATATGAGTGAGGAGATCAAAGAACGCGTACGTGCCGACGTGAGCAGCTTTGTGGAGAAACAGGGACAGGCTCCTGGGCTGGCAATTGTGCGCGTCGAGGGTGACGTGGGTTCTGGGGTGTATAGCAAAGCGATTCTGCGCATGGCAGAGGAAGTGGGCATCAATGTTCGCCTCGAACACCTACCGATCCATACGTCAGGCGATGAAGTGCGGGCGCTGCTGGTACAGTTGAACCATGATCGAGCCCTACATGGTATGCTTGTGCAGATGCCGCTTCCGGCACATCTCTCGCACACGATAGTGGCTGCTACGATTGCTCCTAGCAAGGATATCGATGGCATCAGTCCACAGAGCGCTGCGAATCTCTTGCTTGGTCTGCCCGGTTTCCTACCTTCGACGGCAGCAGCAGTGATGGAGATACTTGAGCGAACTCAGACACCGCTTGAAGGAAGGCATGTGGTGGTCATCAGTCGTAGTAATGTGGTGGGGAAGCCATTGGCGCTGCTGCTGTTGCAGAAACACGCGACGGTGACGATGTGCCATTCGCGCACGGCGAATCTAGCAGAGCTGACACGACAGGCGGATGTGCTGGTAGCGGCTGCTGGCAGACCTGGGATGGTGACGGCTGAGATGGTCAAGCCCGGAGCGACTGTGATCGATGTGGGCATCAATATACTTCCCGATGGCAACATGGTGGGCGATGTTGATTTTGCCTCCGTGCGTGAAGTTGCCGGGGCGATCACACCTGTCCCTGGCGGTGTCGGGCCGCTTACGAATGTGATGCTGCTCAAGCAATGCGTGCAGGCGGCGTGGCAGCAGGCAGGCGAGAAGAGGGATGTGAAAACCGCTGCCTAACGATGACAGATACAAGCCAGCCATTGAAGGACCTTCACACCTTTTGTGTGGTTGGAGTAGTGCTGCCATTTTCCGTTCCCTGTCCAGGTGTTACCCGTTGTTGTACCACTCTCCTGTGCTATGCTTGTTGTGTGCCTAGGAGACCAAAAGCGCATCATGGGCCAACTGCGTCCTTCCCTGCACCTGGAGACACGGAGCAAAGAAGTTGCGAGCAAAAGTCGAGGTGTCGATGGGGACGAAGTGTCATTGCAAGCTCTCTTGCTGCCAGGACGTCATCGCGCCTCTGTCTTAAGAACAGAACCTGTATTGTTACGTATCTTGCTGTCCACGTTGCTTGGGGATAAGAAGCAGAATGCGACGGATCGTTTCATGAGAGACACCATACGCTGCTGCCACGGTACTGAGCGGTTCTTTCATCTCTACCACACGATGCACCACGGTCGGCCATTGGGAAGTTGGAATACCGTATGTCGGGTGTTTTGGCCCAGGTCGGCGTTTGCCAACCATCGGAGGAGGACTGGCATCATGTGCATTATCGTGAGCGAGCAAGTCTTGGACCTTGAGATACAGTTGGCCAACAGGAGCAAGGAAGAGGTATAAAATTGGTGACAGAGTAGCCGACACCCGTCGGTTCCGGTCGGTTCCGCGATCGTTCCCAGGATTCCTCTTGGGTCCTGGGAACATCTTGTTCGTCTTCCTTTTCGCTCAGGTAGGAGCCGAGGCGAGGCTCCTCTTCCTACAGA
>Ga0070698_100007131_pt1 | contig 12105 bp, 10 predicted proteins | sample KBSK1502metaG_FD_65477 | JGI IMG/M metagenome (GOLD analysis project Ga0070698, IMG submission 65477) | Corn, switchgrass and miscanthus rhizosphere microbial communities from Kellogg Biological Station, Michigan, USA - KBS K1-50-2 metaG | ecosystem: Host-associated > Plants > Roots >...
CCCGCGGCGAACTCGTCGATGATGTGATTAGCGATCTCGCCCTGGCCCTGGCGCAGCTGCCCGAGCCGGTTGTGATCGATATTCCTGGTCATGGAGAGCCTCCCTGGGATGGGGCGGATTCGTTGCGCTGGAGAATTCGCAGTTCGGCGATCGGGATGTGACAGCGGATCAGGTGACCCGGCTCTTCTTCGAAAAGCGGCGGTTCGGTGGACTCGCAGATGCCGGTGGACAGCTTGCGCGGACAGCGGGTGTGGAACACGCAGCCACCCGGCGGGTTGGCCGCGGACGGGATCTCACCCTGCAGCCTGATCCGGTCGGGGCGCTGGCCGCCGAGCGATGGCACGGCGGAGAACAGCGCCTCGGTGTACGGGTGGTGCGGCCCGGCGAAGACGGCCTCGGCGGGCCCGACCTCCATCACCCGTCCGAGGTACAGCACCACGATCCGGTCGGACAGGTACCTGACCAGACCGAGGTCGTGGGAGATAAACAGGTAGGTGGCCCGTTCCTTGTGCTGCAGGTCCGCCAGCAGGTTGAGGATGGCCGCCTGCACCGACACGTCGAGCGCAGAAGTCGGTTCGTCGCAGACCACCACGTCGGGCCGGGCGCCGAAGGCCCGGGCGATCGCGACCCGCTGCTTGAGCCCGCCGGAGAGCTGACCGGGCCGCAGCGGCAGGTGGCGGTCCTCCAGCCGGACCGAGGTGATCAGCTCCTCCAGCCGCTCGCGCAGCGCCGTGCCGGACAGCCCCCCCAGCCGGGTCAGTGGACGGCTGATCAGGCTGCGTACCGTATGCCGGCGGTTGAGCGCCGAGTCCGGGTTCTGGAACACGATCTGCAGCGCGCGCAGGATCTCTCTCGGCCGCCGCCGCGCGTCCGGGCTGAGCGGCGCGCCGTGCAGGGTGACGACCGAGCCCCGGTCGGGCGCGGTGAGCCCGAGCAGCACACGCGCCAGCGTGGTCTTGCCGCTGCCCGACTCGCCCACCAGCCCGAGCGTCTCGCCCCGGCGGACGGAAAGGTCGACGTCGGCCAGGGCCTGGACGCCGCCCGGGAAGGTCTTCGACAGTCCCTCGACGACCACCAGCGGGCCGCCGGTCCCGTTGCCCGCGAGCGCGGCCACCGACGCCGGGGTGGCGCGAGGCAGGTCCGGTGCCGAATCGTGGAAGAAGCAGCGCGAGGTCCGCAGGTCGCCGACATCGAAGAACGGCGGATGCGACTCCCGGCAGCGATCCTGTGCCAGCGCGCACCGCGGCGCGAACACGCACCCGGTCATCGTGTGGCCGGGCGCGGGCAGGAAGCCGGGGATGGTATCGAGCCGGTCTCTGTCCTTGCGCTGCCCGCGCCGCGGGATGCAACGCAGCAGCCCGACCGTGTAAGGGTGCCGCGGGTCGTCGAACACTTGCCGCGCGGGCCCTTCCTCGACCAGTTCGCCCGCGTAGAGCACGCCGACCCGGTCGCACATCTTGGCGATCACTGCCAGGTTGTGGCTGATGAAAAGCACCGAGGTGTCGAACTCCTGGCGCAGGGCGACGACGAGGTCGAGCACCTCGGCTTCTACGGTCGCGTCAAGCGCGGTCGTCGGCTCGTCCAGGATCAGCAGCGACGGTGAGGCGGCCAGCGCCATGGCGATGACCGCCCGCTGCGCCATCCCGCCGGACAGCTCGTGCGGGTACCGCCGCATGACCCGGCCGGGGTCCGATATCTGGACCTTGCGCAGCATGTCCTCGGCCGACTGGGCGGCCTCCTCAGAAGATGCGCCGCCGATCTCGAACACCTCGGCGATCTGCCGCCCCACCCGCATGGACGGGTTCAGCGCCCGCCCTGGTTCCTGGTAGACCATCGAGACCGTGCGGGCCCGCAGGTCGCGCAGGGCCGACTTGCCCATCGACAGCGTGTCCTGCCCATTGATGCTGATCGTTCCGGCGCTCACCCGGCCGTTGCGCGGAAGGTACCGCACCAGGGCGAGCGCGGCCGTGGACTTGCCCGAGCCGGACTCGCCCACCAGACCGTACGATTCGCCTCGGTCAATGGAAAATGACACGTCACGCAGCGCGAGCCGGTCCTGGCCCCGCACCCGGTAGGTGACGTCCATATGCGAGACGATCAGGGCCGGACCCAAAGACCCCGAAGACCCCGAAGATGTCGCAGAAGCCGAAGACACCGAAAACGCCGGATCAGTGGTCATGAGCTGAGCACCTGCTCAACCGAGTCGGTGATCAGGTTGACCGCGGTCACCAGCGAGGCGATGGCCAGCGCCGGGAACAGCGTCTGCCACCAGTAGCCGGCCAGCAGGCCGCTGTAGTCGGCGGCGATGTCCGAGCCCCAGTCGGGCGTGGGCGGCGGCGGGCCGAAGCCGAGGAAGGACAGCGTGGCCACCGCGAAGACCGCGTAGCCCAGCCGGACCGTGAACTCGACCAGGATGGCGGGCATGATATTGGGCAGGATCTCGGCGAACATGATCCGCGCCGGGTTCTCCCCGAGCAGCCTGGCCGAGGACAGATAGTCCAGATGCCGCTCGGCCAGCACCGCCGCCCGGACCGTTCGCGCGATCAGCGGCGTGAAGACGAAGCCGATGACGATAATCACCATCACCGTGGACGAGCCGACGGCGACGACGAAGAGGAAGGCGATGATCACGAAGGGCAGCGCGAGCACGGCCTCCACGATCCGCCCCACCACCAGGTCGAAGGTGCCGCCGAAGTAGCCCATGGCCAGGCCGAGGGCGGTGCCGAGGACGGTGCCGAGCACGGTGGCCAGCGGGGTGATGATCAGGATGTCCCTGGCGCCGACGATGACCCGGGAAAGCACGTCCCGTCCGAGCGGGTCGGTGCCGAACCAGTGTGCCCCTGACGGAGCCGTGTTGGCGGAGAGCAGTTGCTGCGCGAGCGGGTTGAACGGAGCGATCAGGTGCCCGAAGATCGCGCAGACCACCCAGAACAGCAAGATGCCCGCGCCGACAAGGAAGGTCGGCCTGCGCAGCAGCAGCCGCCACCGGGTCGGCGTGGCCCGGCTCGCGACCGCGACCGCGACCTGCGCGTCAGGCCCGAGAGCCCCCAGAGGTGCCGAACTGCCCGGCTCGGCGGTGATGTCAGTCATTTTGCGCCCCGATCCGCAGCCGCGGGTTGAGCGCGATCAGCAGCAGGTCCGCGGCCAGCGTGGCCAGCACGTAGACCACACCGATGATGAGGACCCCGGCTTCCAGCATCGTGAAGTCCTTGGCTCCGGCAGCCTTGAAGATCAGGTTCCCGATCCCCTGGTAGTTGAAGAGCGTCTCCACCACCACCAGCCCGCCGATCAGGTACCCGGTCTGGGTAGCGATGACCGTGATGGTCGGCAGCAGCGAGTTGCGCAGCACGTGTCGGCGGATCATGGTCGCCCGCGGCAGGCCCTTGAGCACCGCGGTCCGCGCGTAGTCGGAGTTCAGCGACTCGATGGTCCCCGCCCTGGCCATACGGGCAATGTAGCCGAACAGTACGAAAACGAGCGGTATGGCCGGCAAGATCAGGTGCCTGAACTGGCTCAGGTCGCCAGCGCCCGCGCCCGCCGCGGCGGTGACTGGCAGCACCTTCAGCGTCACGCCGAACACCACGATGAGCACGATCCCGGACACGAACTCGGGCACGGTGGCGAGAGAAAGTCCGGTCACCGAAATGATCCGGTCCACGGCCCGGCCGGCGTAAAGCGCCGCGATCACGCCGCCGATGATGCCGAGCGGCACCACGATTACGAACGCGAGCACGGCCAGCTTGACCGAATTGATCAGGGCCGCCCGGATGAAAGGCTCGACCGCGGTCCGGTAGGTGTAAGAGGTGCCCATATTTCCGTGCAGCAGCCCGCCGATCCAGCTCAGGTAGCGGGTGAGCAGCGGCCTGTTGACCCCGAGTTGCGTGTCGAGGGCCTGCACGGCGCTTTTCGCGGCGAACGGCCCGAGGATCGCGCGACCGGGATCACCTGGGAGAATCTGGCCGGCGAAGAATACGATCAAGCTGACAATCCACAGGGTAAGGATCATCAACCCGAGGCGCCTCAGAAGGAACGTTGCCATCGCTGGCCTCCTTGATGCTGGCCGCCTCAGGGATGTTGGGCTGCCTCACGCGGAACGCCCTCGGGCGGCAAAGCCTAGCTCAGTTATAGATGGGTGAGCAATCAATGACGATCATGCTGAATGGAAGTGACCTGACTGTTACGCAGGTCGTCGCGGCCGCCCGGGATGGCGAGGCCGTCGCGCTGGCGCCCGGGGCCGTCGCCGCCATGCGCCAGGCGCGCACCGTGGTAGACGAGGTGCTCAGCACCGGCGAGCCGGTGTACGGCCTGACCACCGGGGTCGGCGAGCGTAAGGCGTTCCTGCTCGACCCGGCCGAACGGCACCGGTTCAACCACCGTCTGGTCCTCAACCACCGGATCGCGCAGGGCGACGCCGCCCCGCCCGACGTGGTCCGCGGCGCCATGGTCTGCCTGGCCAACAGCTACGCCAAGGGCGTGACCGGCGTCCGCCCCGAACTGGCCGAGATGATCGTCACGCTGCTGAACCAGGGGTTCGCGCCGCCGGTGCGCAGGCTCGGCTCGGTCGGCCAGGGCGATCTCGGCCCGATGGCCGACCTGGCCCACGGGCTCATCACCCGCAGCGGCTTCGAGGTGGCCGAGAACGAGGGGCTCGCCCTGGTCAGCAGCAACGCCTTCACCACGGCCTGGGCCTGCATCGCCATCGCCGACGCGGACGCCCTGTTGTCCGTGTTCGACGTGGCGGGCGCGCTCGACCTGGAGGCGTTCGGCGCCAACCTGACCTGCCTGCACCCGGTCATCGAGCAGACCAGGCCGTTCCCCGGCCTGGCCGCCACGCTGCAAAGGCTGCGGCTCCTGCTAAAAGGCAGCTACCTGTGGCGGCCGGGCGCGGCCAGGTTCCTGCAGGACCCGCTGACCTTCCGCTGCATCCCGCACATTCACGGCGCGGCCAGGGACGCGCTCGGCTACGCGCGGAACATCCTGCAGCTCGAGCTCAATTCCTCCCAGAGCAACCCCGTCGTGGTGGTGGCAGAACGCCGGATCGTCTCGGTCGGCAACTTCGACATCGGCCCGCTGGCCGCCGCGCTCGACTTCGCCCGGATCGCGCTGGCCCCGGTGGTGACCAGCGCCAACGAACGCGCGGTCAAGCTCCTGCAGGCGCCCTTCTCCGGGCTGGCGGCCGGCCTAGCGGCGATCGCAGGCTCGCCCGACGACGCGCTGTCCGAGCTGGCCGTGGCCGGGCAGGCCATCACCGTGGAGGCCCGCACGCTGGCCCATCCGGTCTCCTACGAGCTGGCCAGCTCGGTGAAGGGGGAGGGCATCGAGGACCGGGCCACGATGGCGCCGCTGTCGGCGCGCCGGCTGGCCGACATGATCCAGCTGTGCGCCCGGGTGGCGGCGATCGAGCTCGTCGTCGCGGCCCAGGCCATCGACCTGCGGGCGGCTGGCCCGCTCGGCCGGGGCAGCGGCCGCGCGTACCAGATGATCAGGGCACTCGTCCCGTTCACCCAGGCCGACGGCACCCTGCCGGCCGACCTCGAGCCGCTCGTCGACCTGGTCAGCCGAGGGGACCTGACCCCGTAAGAACCCGGCGGCCTGAACAGGCAGAATCCCCGGATAGCATGCCCCCATGGACGACCAAAGCCGGACATCGAGGGTGCTGATCGGCGAGAGCTTCGTGGGCGAGGGCGCCGAGGCGGCCCACATCAACACGGTCCTTGGCGACCGCGGCGGCCCGGTGGGCACGGCCTGGGCGACGGCCCTGGCCATGCCCAGGCCCGGCCATACCGCGTTCGTCACTGTGCTGCGGCCGAACCTGCCGGTCAAGCCGCTGACCCTGTTCGTGAACAAGGCGCCGCTGGCCGACGAGCAGCACGGCGACCTGACCTGGGGCGCCGCCCAGGCCGGCGTGGCCGGCGGGGTGGCGGACGCGGTCGCCGACGGCGTCATCAGCGCCGAGGCCGCCGAGGACCTGCTGCTCATCGCCGCCGTCTGGGTCAATCCGAAGGCCAGCGACGCCGCGCTCGTCTACCAGAACAACCGCACCGCCACCCGCCGGGCCCTGCAGGCGGGCGCGGAGGGAACGCCCAAGGTCGCCGACATCCTGGCCGCCCGGCACGCCCCGGCCAACCCGTTCTTCACGCCCGGATGAAAATCACCGCAATAAGGCTCGACCGGATGCGGCTGCCCCTGGACCCGCCGTTCCACGCGGCCTGGGATCCGGTGCCGCGCCGCCACTTCGACGCCACCCTGGTCGCGGTGGACACCGACGAGGGCCTCACCGGGTACGGCTCGGGCGACACCATGGACGGCTTCGAGCCGTTCGAGCCCTTGTTCACCGGGCGCGACCCGCTGTCCATCGCCGGCCACGTCAAGACCATCGAGTCGATCGGCTTCCACGCCGGCCGGTACTGGCCGCTCGAGGCCGCGCTGTGGGACATCATCGGCCAGGTGACCGGGCAGCCGGTGAGCGTCCTGTTCGGCGGGGCCAGCCGCCGGCTGCCCGCCTACGCCTCGTTCGGCGAGGCGAGGAGCCCGCAAGCCCGGGCCGAGGCGGCCGTGTCAGCAAAAGCCGCCGGCTTCCGGGCGGTCAAAATACGGATATCCCGAACGGACTGGGTATCCAGCCTCGACGCCGTGCGTGCCACCCGGGCGGCCGTCGGCGACGAGATCGCCATCATGGCCGACCTGAACCAGTGGTGGCGGATGGCCGGCGACGCCTCGCCCGCGCTCGACCTGACGCAGGTCCGCCGCATCGCCGCCGAACTCGCCGACCTCGGCGTGTTCTGGCTCGAGGAGCCGCTGCCCGGCGGCGACCTGGACGGCATGCGTGCGCTGCGCCGGCAGGTCAGGGTGGCGGGCGGCGAGATGGCCAGGACTCCGGCCGAACTGCTCGACGCGCTCGCGGCCGGCGCGCTCGACGTGCTGCAGCCCGACGTGGTCCTCGCGGTCGGCATGCTGCGGGCCAGGACCATCGCCGAGCTGGCCCTGCTGCGGCACCGCTGGTTCACCCCGCACACCTGGACCAACGGCCTCGGCCTGCTCGCCAACCTGCACGTGGTGGCCGGCGTGGGCGGCGGCCCCTACGTCGAGTTCCCCTACGACCCGCCCGGCTGGACCGAGGAGCGGCGCGACTTCTTTCTGGCCGAGCCGGTCCGAATCGACGTCGAGGGCTACCTGACCGTCCCCGCCGCCCCCGGCCTCGGCACGCAGATCGACCACGCCGCCGTGGCCCGCTACCGCCTGCCCTAGGAGCAGATCATGAAGGTTGGCTTCATCGGGCTCGGCCACATGGGCGGCCCCATGAGCCGCAACGTGCTGGCGGCCGGTCACGACCTGGTGGTGCACGACGTCCGCCGGGAGGCGGCGGCCGGCCTCGAGGCGGCCGGCGCGACCTGGGCGGCCACTCCGCGCGACGCGGGCGCGGGCCGGGACGTGGTCATCACCATGCTGCCCGCGCCCGCGCAGGTCGAGCAGGTCCTGCTCGGCCCGGACGGCCTGCTGGACGGCCTGGCCGAGGGCTCGGTCTGGATCGACATGTCCACCAGCGTCCCCGCCGTCGCCGACCGCGTGCGCGCCGTCGCCGGAAAGGTCCAGGTGCTCGACGCCCCGGTGAGCGGGATGGCGGCCGGCGCCAAGGCCGGCACGCTGCAGATCTTCGTCGGCGGCGAGCAGGCCACCTGTCACCGGGTCCGGCCGCTGCTTGAGGCGATGGGTGATCCGGAACGCATCCTGTACGTCGGCGGCCACGGGGCCGGCTACACGGTCAAGCTCATGCTCAACCTGCTCTGGTTCGCGCACCTGGTGGCCACGGCCGAGGTGCTCACCATCGGCACCCAGGCCGGCGTGGACCTGGCCACCCTGCGCCGCTGCCTGCTGGCCAGCCCGGCGGCGAGCAACTTCCTCGAGCGCGACGTGCTGTCGGTGCTCGAGCGCGGCGACTACGACGACTCCTTCGCGCTCGCCCTGGCCTGCAAGGACCTCGGCCTGGCGGTCGACCTGGCGGGCCAGGCCGGGGTGCCCGCCGAACTCAGCGCGATCGTCGAGCAGGTCTACCGCCGCGCCCGCGCCCAGTACGGCGACGCCGGCGGCGAGATGCTCCCGATCAAGCTCTACGAAGACCTGACCCGCACCCCCCTCCGCCTGCCCACCCCGCCCGCCGCGCCCGCCCCGCCCACCGCGTGATCGTGTGTAGAAACCCCCGGGAAACGGGGGGTAGGTACACACGATCCTGGATTCAGGAGTCGTTATGTCAGTAATTGTTATCGGGGCTCAACCGGCCGCGCATTTCGGGGCGGGGGCCATCGGCCAGTTGCCCGCCGTGGTCCGCGCCGCCGGCGCGGACCACGTGGTCGTGGTGACCGACGCCGCGCTGGCGGCCACCCCGGTGATCGCGACGGTCATGGCCGTGCTGGCCGACGCCGGCCTGCCGGCCCGCCTGTTCTCCGGCGTGCACCCTAACCCCACCACCGACGACCTGGCCGCCGGCGCCGAAGCCGTCGCGGAAGCCGCGGCCGAAGCCGCCGCCGCCGCGTCCGCCTCCGCCGAAGCCGCCGCGGTCACCGCCACCCTGAAAGCCTCCACCCCGTCAGCCCGGCCGCCCTCCGGGCCCGCCGGCGCCGTGACCGCCGCCGTGACCACGACCCTCAAACCCTCCGCATCATCCGCCTCGCTGGCATCATCCGCCTCGCTGGCATCATCTGCACTTGGCGGCCCGCGGATCGCGCTGGTCGCGGTGGGCGGGGGGTCGCCGATCGACGCGGCCAAGGGGATCGCGATCGCCGCGGTCAACCCGCAGCGCGGCCGGGAGCTGGACTACCGCGGCGACTTCGCCGTGCCCGCGCTGCCGATCGTGGCGGTCCCGACGACGGCGGGGACGGGCGCGGAAACCAATGCCTTCGGCGTGGTCACCGATCCGGCGGCCCACCGCAAGTTCTACGTGGGCCACGCGAGCTCGATGCCCGCCGCCGCGATCCTCGACCCGGCCCTGACCGTGGGCCTGCCGCCGGCGGTGACCGCCGCGACCGGCCTGGACGCGCTGACCCACGCGCTGGAGTCCTACCTGTCGCTGCGCCCCAACCCGTGGTCGGACGGGATCGCGCTGCAGGTGATCCGGATGATCGCGGCCAGCCTGCCGCGGGCCTGCGCGGACGGCACGGACCTGGCGGCCCGGTCGCAGATGCTCCTGGCCGCGCACATGGCGGGCGTCGCGATGGCCAACACCGGGCTCGGCCTCTGCCACGCCATCGGCCACTCGCTCGGCGGCCGGTGGAACATTGCCCACGGCGTGGCGCTGGCCATGCTGCTGCCCGACGTGCTCCGCTTCAACCTGCCGGTCCGCACCCAGCGGATGGCCGACGTCGCCTTCGCCCTCGGCGTCGGCGACACCCACGCCGGCGCCGAACGCAACGCCGCGGCCGCCATCGACGCCGTCGCCGCGCTGCGGGAACGGGTCGGGCTGACCGCCCTGGTGGCCGATTTCGGCATCACCGAGGCCGACTACGCGCAGATCGCCGCCGACGCCATCGACGACGAGGTGCTGGCCAACACCCCGCGCCGGCCGGACGGGGACGACATCGGCGCCATCCTCATGGCCAGCGCCGGCTAGCTGCCGCCAAGTGTCCGGGCAGGAAAGCACGCTGATCACCGGCATCGGCGAGCTGGTCAGCAACGACGGCGACCCGCCGGGCCGGTTCGCCGCGCGGACCGGCGCGGCGCTGGTCATCGCCGATGGCCGGGTGGCGTGGACCGGGCCCGCGTCGCGGGCGCCCGCCGCGGACGCGGTGGTGGACGCGGGCGGCCGGGCCGTGCTGCCGGGGTTCGCCGACTCCCACGCGCACCTGGTCTTCGCCGGGGAGCGCAGCGCGGAGTTCGCCGCCCGGATGGCGGGCCGCCCCTACCGGGCGGGCGGCATCCTAGTCACGGTCGAGGCGACCCGGGCGGCGACCGATGCCGCGCTGCGCGCGAACCTGCGGCGGCTGGCGGCGGAAATGCTCCGCCAGGGGACGACCACGTTCGAGTGCAAGTCCGGGTACGGGCTGACCGTGCCGGACGAGGCGCGCGGCCTGGCGCTCGCCGCCGAGGTCACCGCCGAGGTCACCTACCTCGGCGCGCACGTGGTGCCGCCGGAGTTCGCCGCCGACCCGGCCGGCTACGTCGACCTGGTGTGCGGCCCGATGCTGGACGCCTGCGCGCCGTCGGCGCGGTGGGTCGACGTGTTCTGCGAGGACGGGGCGTTCGGCGCCGACGAGGCGGCCGCGGTGCTCGCGGCGGGCCGGGCCGCCGGCCTCGGCGCCCGGGTGCACGCCAACCAGCTCGGGCCGGGCCCCGGCGTCCGGGTGGCGGCCGAGGCGGACGCCGCGTCGGCCGACCACTGCACGTTCCTGACCGACGCGGACGTGGACGCGCTGACCTCGACGCCGGTGGTCGCGACCTTGCTGCCGGGCGCGGAGTTCGGCACCAGGCAGCCGTTCCCCGACGCGCGGCGGCTGCTCGCCGCGGGCGCCACGGTGGCGCTGGCCACCGACTGCAACCCCGGGTCCTCGTTCACTTCCAGCATGCCGTTCTGTATCGCGCTCGCGGTCCGCGAGATGCGGATGACCACCGAAGAGGCGGTCTGGGCCGCCACCGCGGGCGGCGCCCGGGCCCTGCGCCGGTCCGATATCGGCCATCTCGGCGTCGGGGCCCGGGCCGACCTGATCCTGCTGGACGCGCCGTCGCACGCCTACCTGGCCTACCGTCCCGGCGTCCCGCAGATCGCCGCCGTCTGGCAGGCGGGCCGCCTGGTCGCGGGCTCGCTTCCCTAGCGGGTTTTCCGGGCGACGCCGGCCCACAGGACCGCCGGGCTGGCCGCTTCGAGCTCGCCGGACGACGCGCCCGAGCCTACCGGGGCCAGTAGTGACGGCGGAAACGGATGAGGGGCTCACCGGAGTCCGCGACGTAGGGGACGCCTGTGACCAGGGCGAGGACCAGCAGGTGATCCCCGGCCCGGATGACCTGGTGCACGGCGCACTCCAGCGCCGCCAGGCCGCCCTCGGCGATCAGCGCTGCGGAGGCCGGGCCGCGCCGGTGCGCCACGTCGTCGAGCATCAGCCGCGCGCCGGGCCGGCCCGCGGCGGCGAACCGCCCGGCCAGCACCCGCTGCCCGGCCGAGAGCAGCGTCACGGCGAACCGGGTGACCGGCTCGCTCTCCCGGCTGAACAGCTCCGCCGGATAAGAACCCGCCATCAGCGACACCAGGACCAGCGGCGGATTCGCCGAGACGGGGCAGAACGCGCTGACCGTCGCCCCGACGTCATCGCGCCCGTCCGCCACCGTCACCAGCGTGACCGCCGCCGCCCACGCCTCCCAGGCCCCCGTCACGTCCGCTCCGAGGGGAACCGGGGCGGGAACCGCGGTTCGTTCGGTCAATTGATTGTCCACCGGCCCGGGAGTATCAGCGGCCCGTACGGCGACAGCCCGGCCCGGGCCGCGAGCCGCCAGGCGGGGCCCCACGCGTCGGCGAAGCCGAGGTCCAGCCGCGCCGCGGCGGCGGGGCGGGATTCGCTGGACTCCGGCGGGCGCAGCTGGTCGAGCGGGGTCAGCCGGGGGTAGACGCGCAGCGGGGCGTCGGCGGGCAGCCCGGCCCGCCGGCGGGCGATCTCGGCCGCGGCCGCCATCCCGCCGAGCTCGTCGACCAGCCCGTTCTGCGCGGCGTCGGCACCGGTCCAGACCCGCCCCCGGGCGACCTCGTGCACCCGCTCCACCGTCATCCGGCGGCCCGAGGCCACCTTCTCGATGAAGTCACGGTAGATCGCGTCGAGCCAGGTGTTGATCCGCTGCCACTCGTCCTCGCTGAACGGGTGCGTGGGCGCGAACATGGTCGCCCCGCTGCCCACGGCCACGGAATCGGTCATGACGCCGGCCCGTTCCAGCGCGTCGGCGAACACCGGCTTGCCGGTGATCACGCCGATCGACCCGGTGAGCGTGCCCGGCTGCGCGACGATGACGTCGGCCGGAACTGAGATGAGGTACCCGCCGGAGGCGGCCACGTCGCTCATCGAGACGACGACCGGCTTGCCCGCCGCGCGGGTCCTGACCACCTCGCGCCAGATCGTGTCGGACGCGACG
>Ga0070698_100007133_pt1 | contig 12101 bp, 7 predicted proteins | sample KBSK1502metaG_FD_65477 | JGI IMG/M metagenome (GOLD analysis project Ga0070698, IMG submission 65477) | Corn, switchgrass and miscanthus rhizosphere microbial communities from Kellogg Biological Station, Michigan, USA - KBS K1-50-2 metaG | ecosystem: Host-associated > Plants > Roots >...
CAGGATTGGCGAATCTACGCGTTCACAGACCGCCCTGCCTATCGTCCGAAAGAAACGGTGCAATGGAAGTTCATCGCACGACGAATGAAGAGCCAGATCTATTCGACTCCGGCCAATCAAGTTGTCGAATACGAGATCACGGATCCGCGCGGAACGAAAGTCACCGACGGTAAGACGACATTGAATGCTTTTGGCAGCGCGTGGGGATCGTACGAGTTGGGAGAACAACTGCCGCTCGGCGAGTACAACATCCAGTTCTGGGATCAGGGTCGTAAGCAAAACATCGGCGCGGCGAAACTGTTTAGGTTGGAAGAATACAAATTGCCGGAGTTCAAGGTTGCAGTAAAAACTCCGGAACAGGACGGCAAAAAGAAAGCGTTCCGCGTCGGAGAGAAAGTCGAAGTCGATATCCAGGCTGATTATTACTTCGGTGGACCAGTCAGTAATGCATCCGTCGAAGTGGTGGTTTATCAGAACCCGTTTTATCACTACTGGTTTCCCTATCGTGAGTACGCGTGGTACTACGACGATTTCGAGAACAGGCGTCGCAATTATCCCGGCGGGCAAGGCACGGTAATCAAACGTGAAACAATCAAGACCGATGCGACTGGAAAAGCTCAATTAACTTTCGACACGCCGCGCGAGAACTATGGCCAGGATTTCGAGTTTCGTATCGAAGCTCGTGTGGTGGATTCATCACGTCGCGAGATTGTCGCGAGCGACAGCGTGCGCGTAACGCGCCAGCGTTATTACGTCTATCCGCGTTCAGAACAAAACCTCTATCGCCCCAAAGACAAAGTAACCGTAGACATCAAAGCGCTCGATGCGAACGAACAACCGGTCCAAACTGAAGGCACCGTAAAGGTCACACGCGATTACTGGTGGGAAATCTGGATCGACCCGCGCGGGCGTGAGGTGAAGGGCGAAGAACTGCGCCAGCTGCAACAACGCTCCGACGTGTTTCCATCCGTCACTCCAAGAGGTCAGGGACGTTGGCGCCTGAAGTTTCGCGGTTATCAACGCGACGAGATACTCACGCAGAAAGTGAAGACTGACAAAGAAGGCGTGGCCCAGATGAATTTCACGCCCGAGCGCGAAGGCTATTACCACGTCGCGTGGCAGAGCAGCCAGGGCGCCGATCCGGTGCGCGATCGTTTGCTGCCGCCGATCAAAGCTGAGACTTATGTTTTCGTTTGCTCCAACAACACGACTAACCTCGGTTATCACCACAGCGGTCTCGAGATCGTCGTCGATAAAGACACGTTCCGCACGGGACAAACTGCGCCCGTCATGATCTCAGTGGCGGAACCGGATCGTTACGTGCTGTTCAGTGTCGAAGCTGAAGATTTGTTCAGTTATCGTCTGGTCCATGTGACCGGAAATACAAAACTGATCGAACTGCCGATTGAAGAGAAGCATGTTCCAAACATCTTTCTCAGCGGGCTAATGATCAGCGACGGCGAGGCGTTTGCGGATACGAAACAGATCGTGGTCCCACCGGTCGAGCGTTTTCTGGCCGTCGCAGTCAAAGCGGATCGCGAGCAATACCAGCCGCAAGAAGAGGGAACTCTCTTCGTCACAGCGAAGGATGACAAAGGCCTGCCGGTTGCAGCTGAAATTGCTCTCGGCCTCGTTGATGAGTCCGTTAAGTACATTCAGCAGGACTACGCCGGAGATCCGCGACAGTTTTACTACGGCGTCAAACGCGCTCTTGAGGTGCAAACGCAGAGCACGCTCGATCAGAAGAGTTATGCAAAGCTTGTCGAAGTTGAAGGAGAGTTACGCGATCGCAAAGATGCGGACAAGAACGAGGCTGACGATGAGCGGCAGGAAGCGGCAAAGGAAATGGCCCAGATGGGCCTCAGCGATAGCGCCGGGAAGTCAAAGGCTCCGGCGTCTCTTGATGGTTTCAATCGTGGTGCGAAGGTCGATGCACTGCAAGTGGCACGCCTTCGGCCGGGCGTAGCTGGTGGGTTTCCCGCAGCGACGCCCGTCCCGGCGGAAGTTGCCCCCGGACAGGAACCGGCAGTGCAGGTGCGAAGCGACTTTCGCTCCACTGTTCTGTGGCTTCCCGATGTGAAGACTGATGCCGATGGGTCCGCGACCGTAAAGGTCAAGTATCCCGACTCGTTGACGACGTGGTCCGCAACTGCGCGAGTGGCGACTGCCGGAAATCAGTTTGGCATCGGCAACTCGAGTACACGCACCAAACAGCCGCTGATTGTTCGACTTCAGGCGCCGCGCTTCTTCGTCGTTGGCGATCAGGTGACCGTGTCCGGCGTTATCAACAACAACACTGACGAAGCGATGAGTGTGATGCCCGCCTTGAATGCTGAAGGTCTGTCAGTCAGTGGTCTTCTGGTCGACGGCAAATCGGTTGGCAGTATGCAGACACCGGTCCAGATCAAAGCGAACAGCGAAGCGCGAGTCGATTGGCTCGTTGATGTGAAACACGCCAGCGAAGCAAAGCTGAAAGTCGAAGCGCGCGGCGGCAAGTACGCCGATGCGATGGAGAAGACTTTCACTGTCTTCGAGCACGGTATCGAGAAATTCGTCACACGATCCGGCAAGATGCGCGGCGACAGTGTGTCGATTAAGCTCGACATTCCGAAAGAGCGTCGCGTCGACTCGACCAACCTCACAGTTCAAATCGCGCCCAGCATGGCCACGACTATGCTCGACGCGTTGCCGTATCTGATCGACTATCCGTACGGTTGCACCGAACAGACGATGAGCCGTTTTCTTCCTGCCGTCATCACGGCGAAGACGTTGCGAGACCTCGGCCTCAAACCCGAGACTGCGATGCACAAGATCTTTGGCGGCATCGAAGCGTCAAGCGCGTCTGCCACTCATCCGCAAGGTCGCAGAGACTTGAAAGAACTTGATGCAATCACGAAGCAGAGTTTGACCCGTCTATACGATTTCCAACACGCAGATGGCGGTTGGGGTTGGTGGAAAGACGGCGACAGCGATCACTTCATGACCGCGTATGTTCTTTGGGGCATGACGCTTGCCAAACAAGCGGGTATCGACGTGCGCTCGGAAGCGATCGAGCGTGGCGCTACTTTTCTCGACAAAGAGTTGGTTGAAGAAGAGAGCAACTACGACTCACAGGCGTGGATGCTTCATGCACTCGCGGTCTATCACGCGAGCCGGAAACAATCCGAAGTGAGCAAGTTTCAGGCAAAGGCGTTCACCAATCTCTGGAACAATCGCGACCGATTGAATGCTTACACGCGTGCCTTACTCGCGCTCGCAGCCCACAACTACGCCTATCATGATCAGGCGAAGACGCTCGTCGCGAATCTCGAAAACGGCGTCAAGACCGATTCCAAGCCTGACACGTCAATCGTGCAGAGCGGCGTGCAGACGTCCGATCCGTCCGTCATCGGCACGGCTCACTGGGGCGAAGATGGAATTTACTGGCGCTGGTCTGATGGCGGTGTTGAAGCAACGTCGTTTGTGTTGCGTGCATTGCTCGCGATCGATCCACAGAACAAGCTGATTGAGCCGGTGACAAATTGGCTGGTGAAGAACCGGCGCGGCGCGCAGTGGAGCAATACGCGCGACACCGCGATCGTCGTGTTGACGCTAAACGATTACCTGCGCGTCAGTGGGGAAGTGCAGCCATCGATTGGCTACCAGTTGATCGTAAACGGAAATCCGATTGCGACTAAACAAATCACGGCGGATGATGCGCTCGGCGCGCCGAGCAAGTTTGCGATTTCACGCGAGCTGCTGCGCGATGGCACAAACGAGATCAGCATCGTGCGGAACAGCGGCAGTGGTCCGCTTTACTTTTCCGCGGCGGCGGAGTTCTTCAGTCTCGAAGAGCCATTGAAGGCCGCCGGCAATGAGATCTTTGTGAAGCGCCAGTATTTCAAGCTCGTGAATCATCCGACGCTGCTGAAGGGATTTGTTTCTGAAAGAGTACCACTCAACGACGGTGAGACAGTGAAGAGTGGCGATCGCATTGAGGTTGTGCTCACAGTTGAGGCTAAGAACAACTATGAGTATCTATTGTTTGAAGATCTCAAGCCGGCCGGACTGGAAGCGGTCGAGGTTCGCAGTGGCGAGAGTCTCTACGTGCGTGAGCTCAAGTCAGGTGGTGGATTTACAGGACGCCAGCGCTGGGTTTATCAGGAGCTGCGCGATCGGAAAGTTGCCCTGTTCGTAGATAAGCTACCTGAAGGAATTTGGCAGCTTAGCTACGAGATGCGAGCTGAAGTACCGGGTGCGTTTCATGCGTTGCCGGTGTTGGGCCATGCGATGTACGTGCCCGAGATCCGGACCAATGGCGCCGAGACGCGTGTGCGCGTGGTCGATTGATGAGCCGCGGCCTATCTTAATTCGTCGAGCCGGGCCTTTGCTTCCTGGATCATCGCTTTGACTTTGGCGAGATCGTCCAGAGTCATCGCGGTGGTGGCGCGATTGCAGATGCCGGTGCTCATGATTACGGCGTTGCCGCTGCGCGTTTGACGAAAGACGCTGATCTCGAGGTCGCCGAGGGTTTTGAATCGAGCTTCGAAACCGACGAGTTTTGTGGCGGTTTCGTCGACTCTCGAGATCACGTCGATGGCATTCAGAAGCGAATCAATCTCTTCGTAATCGACAAAGGCGCGGTTATCCTCAGGTCGCTCACCACCCTCTCGCAGCGCGACAACCAACCCTTTCGCGCGGGCTACGTTTCCCAGTTCGCGCATTTCCACCGCATCGAGCCGGATGCCGCGCACCTCGAGCGTGGTGATGCGCGTGAAGCCCTTCAGGATCACGGTGCTGTGGCGGTCTTCGATTGCCTCCAGCTTTGTTCGCGGTTCGAGTGGTTCACACCCAACCTTGCGCCAGAACTCCGGTCCGGGTCGCTGGGCCAAGGCAGTGCCGGCGCAGATCAATACTAAGGTCGAGAGAAGAATAGTTTGTCTGTACATGAAAAACTCCCAGGGAGAGAGGATTTATTGCTCGGTATCACTTACAAATCCGCCAGGAGTTCCAAAAATATCACGGATCGCTGGTAGTGATCCGTAAAAAATCCGTAAAATCCGTGGCCGATGACTGAAGACTTTTACTGCGACGAAGTATTGAGCGGGCGAACGCCGGTGAATGTCGTTCGCGAAACAGATAACGTACTCGCTTATCATCACACGCGCCCGTTCTGGCCGGTCCACATCGTGGTCATTCCGAAGCGGCACATTTCGTCGCTGATTACTCTGGAAGAATCCGATGATCCATTGGTGCTCGAGATGATCGCTGTGGTTCGTGAAGTGGCGAAGGAAGTGCTCGCGGAACACGGCGCCTGTCGCGTGTTGACCAATCTCGGCAGGTACCAGGACTCGAAACACCTGCACTGGCATGTGAGCTCAGGCGTTTCATCCACAGATTACACAGATTGATTAGCAGAACCTGTGTAATCTGTGGACAAGAACACTACCTCCGGCAAACTTTACTTCCCAACCATCTTTGTGCGCGCCTGTTCCGCACGCGCGGCGCCGATTGCTGTGGTTACTTCCTTCACCTCTTCCGGCGGCGGCAGAACTGCCTTCATGCCCAGCGATTCGATCCAGAGCTCTCGACACCATCCCTTCGTATGATAGAGATGCTCGTCTTCTTCGTCTTCCACCTGCTCGTGTGCTTCTTTGAGCAACTTCGCCACGTCGCCTTTTACTTTCTTCGCGACCTCGCCGATCAAGTGCCAGTTCTGGTGATCCTTCGTCTCGGCCAAAACCACGGCTTCACATGCCACTAGTTGCGCCGCGCCTGGCTTACCTTCAGCCAAAGCCATTTCCATCGACTTTACCAGCGCTTCGCCTATGGTGCGCACAACCTTGCGACCCGGTGTTTCTTCTTTCACGTCCAGATCGAGTTTCGTCAGCACGCCTTCCACGATGGTGACGTGGTTCTTAGTCTGTTCCAGATATTCTTCCCACTCTTCTTTCAGATCGTCGTTCTCGGCACATCGTATTGCGGTTGTATATACCTGAACTCCTCCGAGCTCAGTTTCGAGTGCCTGATACAGAAGTTCTCGTACTTGTTCGTCTTTCATGGCCCCTCCTTGTCTTTGATTCGGGACGGAGCAAGTAGCAGGCCAAACACAAGATTGCTAATTTATGGTGAGTCGACTCGCGGGCGCGTATTTTAATCAGACACGCATGACTGATCGTAAATCAAATGAGGACATTGTGTGGCAGTGAAGGAAGTGTCACTCAGCGATCTGCAAGTCAGTGGCAGTCGAGACAGGATTTACGAGATTTTTCCGAAGTGTCAAAAAAATTGTCGATGAAGATAATTGTTTCGAGTCTCATTATCCTTGGCTCAGTGATCGTCGTGTTGGGTCAACAGCCTCAACTCGACACGCTGCGCGCCGAGGGCTATGAAGCGCTCTACAATCTTGACTACGAAGGCGCTCGCCGGCGTTTTCAAAAGATAGTTGAGCTTGCGCCGGAAGATCCTGCGGGCGCGCAATGTCTGGCAACGAGTTTGTGGTTGCAGCAGTTGAACGAGTCGTACCGGTTGAAGGGGACGCTTTACAGCGGCGATGAGAAGGAAAAGACTGATCGACGTCAAACGGACGAATTTCGCAAGTGGATTCGCCAGGCAAAGACGCTTTCCGAAGCACGGTTGAAGAAGGAGCCACGTAATGTTGAGGCGCTTTATTATCTCGGCGCGGCTGAAGGGCTCGAGGCCGCATACAATGCGCAGGTAGAACGGAAGTACGTGGCTGCGTTGCGGGCGGGAACGAATGCGGTGGACCATCATCGGGAGGTGATCAAGCTCTCGCCCGATTATCACGATGCCGAGCTCACGATTGGTTTGCACAACTATGTGGTCGGTTCGCTGTCGTTACCGTTGAAGATGATTGCGGGAACGATGGGCGTGCGCGGGTCGAAGAAGCGCGGGCTCGAAACACTCGAACGTGTGTCGGTGGAAGGGAAGTGGGCTCGCGATCTCGCTCGCGTTCTCCTCATCGAACTTTACAAACGCGAGAAGCGTTACGACGACGCGTTCAAGACGGCGCGGTGGCTTTCAGAGAAGTATCCGCGTAACTATCTATTCAAGCTGCAAATGGCCGAAGCGCTTGCATCGCAAATTGCGACGTTACGGAAGTCGAAAGCACCATTCAAGGCCGAGGAAAGCGAGTTGCAGAATATCTTCAACGCTTTGTCACGCGACAAGACCTTCGACTCCTCAACTCGTGATCTCATTAATCAACGCTGGACTCTCGCCCGCCAACAACTCCGGTAGTGTTTTTAATTCGAATGATTTCTCTGTGCAACCTCTGTGTTCCCTGTGTCTCTGTGGTTTAATAATCGCTATAAACAACACCACAGACACAGGGAACTCAGAGGTTGCACAGAGAAATCCAGATGACCGACCATCACAACGAGAAACTGCTCGGCCTGCTCGACCGAATAAAAGAATTCCTGCACACCAAAGTCTATCCACTCGAAACCGACTTTCTGCGACGGCCGTTCCGCGAGCTCGTACCAACACTCAGTGCGAAGCGCGAAGAAGTTAAGTCGATGGGAATGTGGGCTCCGCACCTGCCAACCGAACACGGCGGTTTGGGATTAACTCTTTCCGAATTCGCGCTCGTGAGCGAAGAACTCGGCCGCACTCCGATCGGCCACTATCTCTTCAACTGCCAGGCGCCCGACATCGGCAACATGGAAATCCTTCTGGACCATGGCACCGCGGAGCAGAAGGAAAAATATTTCACACCGCTCGCGCGTGGTGAAGTGCGCAGTTGTTTTTCAATGACCGAACCCGAGCATCCCGGATCGAATCCGACCTGGATGAGCACCGCCGCGACGAAAGATGGCAACGATTACGTCATTAACGGCCACAAGTGGTTTACGTCGTCGGCGGAAGGCGCCAGTTTCGCGATTGTGATGGCAATCACGAATCCGGATGATTCCAACCGCTACAAACGTGCGAGCCAGATCATCGTTCCGATTCCGACGCCCGGATTTCAACTGGTGCGAAACATCAACGTGATGGGCGACGAGGGCAGCGATTACGCCAGTCATGCGGAAGTGAGATACGAGAATTGTCGTGTGCCGCAAAGCAATCTGCTCGGCGAAGAAGGCGAGGGTTTTACGATCGCGCAGGAACGACTCGGTCCAGGCCGGATTCATCATTGCATGCGCTGGATCGGCATCTGCGAGCGCGCGTTTGATCTGATGTGCAGCTACGCCGCGCGCAGAGAGTTGTCGCCCGGCGTGGTGCTCGGCAGTCGTCAAAACGTGCAGGAGTGGATTGCGGAGAGTCGAGCTGAGATCAATGCGGCGCGGTTACTGGTTTTGCAAACGGCGTGCGCGATCGATCGCCAAGGTGCAGCTTCGGTGCGAACGGATATTTCCCTCATCAAGTTCTTCGTCGCGGGAATTCTGCAGAAGGTTCTGGATCGTGCCATTCAGGTGCACGGCGCGCTCGGGCTGACGGATGCGACGCTGTTGTCTTACTGGTACCGGCACGAACGTGCGGCGCGTATTTACGATGGCCCGGATGAAGTGCACAAAATGGTCGTTGCACGCGCTGAGCTGAAGAAATATGGGAGACAGGATTTACAAGATTGAACAAGATGAATCTTTGTAAATCCTGAAAACATCTTGTAAATCATGTCCAACATAGATCGTTCGTCTACAGTCCGCCAGGGTGAAGAACTCCCCGCAGAACTCCTTTTCGAATATCTTCACACGCAACTACCCGATCTCACTCCACCGCTGAACGTCGAACAGTTTCCATCCGGCTTTTCCAATCTCACATATCTACTTCGTGCCGGTGATCGCGAACTGGTGCTGCGTCGTCCGCCTGTTGGCGCGAAGATCAAGACGGCGCACGACATGAGTCGTGAGTATCGCATTCTCTCGCATCTGTATCCGGTCTATAACAAAGTCCCCCGACCGCTGCTGTTCTGCGAAGACGAGTCGATCCTCGGCGCGCCTTTCTATGTGATGGAGCGTGTGACGGGAATCATCCTGCGTGCGCAGCGTCCAAAAGGAATCAACCTCGGTCCGGAACAAATGCGTCGTCTTTCGCAGGCGTTTATTGAAAACCTCGCCGAGATTCATGAGCTTGATTACGAGGCTGCCGGATTGGGTGATCTCGGATCGCCGCAAGGCTACGTCAAACGACAGGTTGAAGGTTGGACCAAACGTTACTTCAACGCGCGTACGGATGACGTTCCCGAAATCGAGAAGCTCGCCGTGTGGTTGGACCAGAACCTTCCAGCCGATTCTGAGCGCTCGGGATTGATTCACAACGATTACAAGTACGACAACCTCGTGCTTGCTCCTGACGATCTGGGTCGCGTGATTGCCGTGCTCGATTGGGAGATGGCGACGATTGGCGATCCGCTGATGGATTTCGGGACGAGTCTTGGTTACTGGGTCGAGACTGACGATCCGGAGGTGTGGCAGCGTTACGGTTTTGGTCTCACGAGTCTGCCGGGGAGTTTTACACGCACGGAGTTGTTGGAGCATTACACGCAACGTACGGGACGTCGTGTGGATGATCCGGTTTTCTATTTTGCTTATGGCTTGCTAAAGATCGCCGTGATCGTGCAGCAGATTTACTTTCGATATCAGAAAGGGTTGACGCGCGATCCGCGGTTTGCGGGGCTCGGTGCGCTCGTGAAGGCGTGCGGCGATCTCGCACAGCGCGCGATTGAACGCAGGCGCATTGATGCGCTTGGTTAATCCACAGATTACACAGATTTTTATTTGATCTGTGTAATCTGTGGATGGCCTTTATTCGGTGAGCAAGCTCGGATCTTTGCGTTTCAGCGCGGCCACGAGGCGGCTCCACTCGAAACGTCCCTGCGATAGTTTGCTGAAGTCGCCCTCTTTGTCCGTTTCCAAGCCGCTCAACATCTCATTTGCCTTGCCGGTGGTAATGGCTTTCTCTGCTGCTGTGTTGAGAGCCTTGAAAGCCGCATCTCGATGTTCACCCTTTATCGCGAGCTTCGCGCGCTCATAAGGAAAGCGGTAATCGCGGGGATACTGTTTTTCGACTTTCGCGAGCGCCTGGTAGATTTTGGGACGCTCCGAAGGCTTCGCCGACATCCGATTCTCACGCAGCTTCTTCAACTCATCTTCCGGATTAGCGCCTGCTTGTTGCGTCGTTGTTTCCGTAGGCGCTGAGCGCGAGACTTCAGTGGTGAGAGGAGCACTCGCTTGTTGCGGTTGAATCGGCTGCGTGACTGGAGGAGTCGCCGCGGTGGCAGTCGCTGTTTCGGTGTTTGAACGCAAGATTCCAAACACGCCAAGCGACAACAACAGCAACGCGATAGCACCGATAGCAAGCAGCTTGAGCACTGAGCCACGACTCGACGATGGATGTTCCTGTGCTTTGATGGTTGTCCATGGCAGCACACTCGAGCTAAGCGGTCGCGCTTCATGTTGCACCGTCATCTCGTCGTCCAAATCGATCGCCGAAGAAAGTATCTTTCCCGGCTTACGTTCACCCTCCAAAGCGTGACCGCACTTCCAGCAAAAAGCATACTTCTCCTCGATCATCGATCCGCAATCAGGACACGCTCTGACTCCTGTCTCTTCGCGCTTCGAAGGAGGCACAACTTGCGGCTCTGCTGCGACTCGTTCCTCCTGTCTGACGACAGGCGGTTGAGCGATAGGCGGTTGAACGAGGGGCGCCTGGATCACAGGCGGAACTGCCTTCTGCGGTTGCGAATTCAACACGTCGAGAATGCCCGTTGCGACAAGCGCCCAACCATCGCCCGATTTTGCGACAAACGCCGGTTGAATGATTTGCACCTCGCCCGCATCCGGATTGGGACAGTGGTAGTAATCCTGATAAAACTCGTAGAAGTCGCGCTTGGTGGAAAACTTCGGCGCGCGCGGCATGACGACTGGTTGCGCCAGATTCGTGATCACTACAAACTCGCCGTCTTCAACCGGCACAAATGAACCGGTCTCGTAATCGAAAGTGACGTTTTCCTTGTTCGCTGCTTTCGTTCGCTTCAGATAGCTGGCTACCAGAGAAGGGAAGGCCGGTGCGATGTCGAGACGTTCGTTGCAAATCGGACACGCGCTGAGACCGGTCACAAACGAAGCGTTAGCTATGTCGCAAATGTGTTCGTGTAAATCTGCTGAAGTTGGTCGCAAGCAGCCGGGACACGAAGGCTGTGGCACGCCTTCGCCCGTGAGCGTAAAGTTCTTCGTTTGCAGCGGCGTATTTGATTCGAAGCTGATCACGTAGCAACGGTCGCATACATAGATGAGCGAACTCTTGCGCGTGCAAACCGGACAACGCTGCAAGCCGTACTGGTCAAAGTCAGCCGGACAGAAGTGTTCGCAGTTACAACAGTACTGCCACTGCAAATCGACCGGCGACATCGCCTGGCCCTCGAAGTCGATCTCGCCCAGAAGGTGGCTGCGGTTCTCACACTTGATTGGATTTTGTCGCGGTGCGAAGAAACCTTTTTTGTGTTCCGGACAGAATATTCTCATTTTCGTAGCTCCCTTTAAGGACAGTTGACCGTTCAAGTTGTACTTAGCACGAAGCATGACATATTGCTTTGGGGGAGATACGGACTTACAGATGATTTAAACGGGAAGAGCGTTGCGGATTCGTGAGATAGATTACGGTTATCACGCAAATTTTGCAATCGGATTTCTTGACGAAATTCGAGACCGGGTTTACAGATTTCTCGGGTTTTGGAGGCCGAGTCTTGTTAATCCTGAAGAATCTTGTTAATCCTGTCCCGGATTTTGATAAGCTACCGCGGTTTTGGACCTCGGGATGCCCCGGAGGACGGCTTTTATGACCGATAAAAAGGGATGGGGATCGACTGTCGCCGGCTGGTTTATCGAACGTGACGAGCCGGCTGCCACTGCGGCAACGGACTTCGGCGACGTCCCGTCTGCGCCTTTACCCGCAACCTCAGAAAGCTACACGACTCCATCGCCGACACAGTCTGTTTTTCAAACGGCGCCACCGCCTCCTACGGCGGGTCAAGTCGATTTTCCCGCTGTCTTTTCCGCCGCCGGCGTAGATCAGGACGAGCAACAGCGAGTAGCCAGAACAACTGATTTGCTCAAAAGCCTGCCCGCGGGTACGGACGGGGCGGTGAAGAAGCAGATCGT
>Ga0070698_100007134_pt1 | contig 12101 bp, 6 predicted proteins | sample KBSK1502metaG_FD_65477 | JGI IMG/M metagenome (GOLD analysis project Ga0070698, IMG submission 65477) | Corn, switchgrass and miscanthus rhizosphere microbial communities from Kellogg Biological Station, Michigan, USA - KBS K1-50-2 metaG | ecosystem: Host-associated > Plants > Roots >...
GGACGCGAGATGGATGCCCTCGCCGTCCTGCCAGGCCACCCAGATCGTTCCCTGTCCATCCACCGCGACGCCGGTGCCCGGCGGGGTCTGGACCGTGCCGGCGCTCGCCTGCTCCCCACCCGTCTCCGCGACCGGAGCGACCTCCTCGATCGCCCAGGATCCGGGCCCGCCGGTCGCGACCGAAACGCCGGACCCCGTATAGAAGGAGATCGCCGCGGTGTCGCCGGCGGTGGCGAGGGACGCACCGCCCGTGACGTTGGACGCCACGACTTCCGTGGCCCATTTGCCGCCGCGCCGGTGAGCCGCGATCAGCTCACCGGACAGAGGGTCGGCCACGACGACGAGGGGGTCGTTGCCGAGGAGCGCGAGGTGCGTAGCAGGGGGGCATCCCAACCCGCACGCCGAGAGTGTCGTCACGGGTGTGATCTGCCAGCGATCTCCCGATCGCTCGGCCACCCGCACCTCGGGCTGGGTCCCGGCGACCGTGTACGCGACCATCGGCGTGCCCGCCCCCGTCACGACGATCGAGGGTGCTCCGGCCTCGGGCGTCTCCTCCACGGGGCCGATCTCAAACGAAGGACCCGCGCCGTACCAGACGCCGGTGTTCGCGGTCCAGACCGCATGGATGTCGGTCCCGGTGATGGCGATGTCGGTTCCCTTCGCCCTGGCGGGCGTCAGGCTCGCGAGCGAGGGATCGGCGGCGGGCTCGAACGGGACGGGGACCCCGCCGGGAGATTCCCTCGGCTGGGCCACGGCGCCACGGGTCCAGATCTGATCCGGCGACAAGCTCGTCAACAGCACGGCCCCGGCGTTGGTCCCGTCCTCGGTCTGCAGGAACGGCGAGCCGACCGGCCGAGCGACGGGGATGTCGCCCTCCGCCAACTTCGCCGGGAACCCGAAGTAGGAGACGCTCGGCAGGCCCTGGCCGTCGACGGCGATCGAGGGAGCGATCCCCACGTTGTCGATGGAATCCGGGACCATCGGGACGAACTGGCGGCCCTGAGGGCCCTTCACCTCGGGCGTCGGAGGGGCCCCACCGCACGCGGCGGTCAGCAGCACGAAACACACAAGCGCCACCGTGAGTCGCCCGCGGGTCGCGGGGTCCCCGGGAGCCGCGGCCCGGGAAACGAGAGATGGACTCGACACGACGGGGCGAATCCTAGCAAGCATCGGCAACGGAACCGTGCGGGTCACGCAGAAGCGCCCGCACCGACCGGAAGCACCCCGAGGACCTCCTCGAGGAATCGCCCGGTGTGGGAGTCGGGGTTGGCGGCGATCGCCTCGGGGGGACCCTCGGCGACGATCTGGCCACCCTGGTCGCCTCCCTCGGGTCCGAGGTCGATCAGCCAATCCGCCGTCTTCACCACGTCGAGGTTGTGCTCGATCACGATCACCGTGTTCCCGGTGGACACGAGCCGCTGGAGGACCTGCAGGAGCTTCCTGATGTCCTCGAAATGGAGACCCGTGGTCGGCTCGTCGAGGATGTAGACGGTGTTGCCGGTGGCCCGCTTGTGGAGCTCGCTCGAGAGCTTGATCCGTTGCGCCTCGCCGCCGGACAGCGTCGGCGCCGGCTGTCCGAGCTTGATGTAGCCGAGCCCGACGTCCGAGAGCGTCTGCATGTGCCGCTTGATCGGCGGGATGTTCTGGAAGAACTCGAGCGCCTCGTCGACGCTCATCTCGAGAACGTCGGAGATCGTGCGGCCCTTGTACTTCACCTCGAGCGTCTCACGGTTGTACCGGCGGCCCTTGCAGACCTCGCAGGTCACGTAGACGTCCGGAAGGAAGTGCATCTCGATCTTGATCTGACCGTCGCCTGCGCAGTTCTCGCACCGCCCGCCGCGCACGTTGAAGGAGAACCTGCCGGGCTGGTAGCCGCGGAGCCGGGCCTCCGGAACCTGCGCGAAGAGCTTCCGGATGTGGTCGAACACGCCCGTGTACGTGGCCGGATTGGATCGCGGCGTCCGACCGATCGGCGACTGGTCGATGTCGATGACCTTGTCCACCTGTTCCCAGCCGACCAGTCGCCGATGCTTCCCCGGCATGAGGCGCGAGCGATACACCTTCTGCATGAGCGCCCGGAGCAGCACGTCCTGGACGAGCGTGGATTTGCCGCTGCCGCTCACGCCGGTGATGCAGACGAAGACGCCCAGCGGGATCCGAGCCGTGATGTCCTTCAGGTTGTGCTGACGCACGCCCTCGATGCGAAGCCATCGATCGGGCTTGCGCCGCGAGGTGGGCGCCGGGATCGACCGTCTGCCCGAGAGATACGCGCCGGTGAGCGACCCGTCCGCGTCGAGCAATCCCTTGAGATCGCCCGAATAGACGATCTCACCGCCGTGCTCCCCCGCCCCCGGCCCGATGTCGACGATGTGGTCCGCCTCGACGATCGTGGCTTCGTCGTGCTCGACGACGATCAGCGTGTTCCCGAGATCCCTGAGGCGGATCAGCGTGTCCAGCAACCGACGGTTGTCCCGCTGATGCAGCCCGATCGACGGCTCATCCAGGATGTACAGGACACCGACCAGCCCCGAGCCGATCTGGGTCGCCAGCCGGATCCGTTGTGCCTCCCCGCCGGCGAGGGTTCCCGCCGGCCGCGAGAGCGTCAGGTAGTCGAGGCCGACGTCCACGAGGAACCCGAGCCTCGCGCGGATCTCCTTCAGCAGCCGCTCGGCGATCATCTCCTCGCGCTCCGAGAGCTCGATCGGGTCGAGGAACCCGAGGGTCTTCCGGATCGAGAGGTCGGTCAGCTGCGAGATGTTCAGCCCCCCCACCGTGACCGCGAGCGTCTCGGGCCGGAGCCGAGCTCCCTTGCATGCCCGGCACGGGATCTCGCGCATGAACTGCTCGAGCTTCTCCCGCGAGGCGTCGGAGTCCGTCTCCTTGTAGCGCCGCTCGAGGTTGGGGAGGACGCCCTCGTAGGTCGTGTAGTAGGAGCGCTGGCGTCCGTACCGGTTCCGGTACCGAACATAGATCTCCTCGTCCGAGCCGAAGAGCACCACGTCGCGTGCCCGCTTGGGCAGCTTCTTCCACGGGGTGTCCAGGGAGAACCCGTGGACCTCGCCCACCGCCTCGAGGACCCGATACCAGTACTCGAGGGTGTTGCTCGCCCACGGTGCGAGCGCCCCTTCGTTGATCGAGAGCGTCGCGTCGGGCACCACCAGCTCCGCGTCGACCTCCAGCCGAGTGCCGAGCCCATCGCACGTGGGGCACGCTCCGTACGGCGAGTTGAACGAGAAGTTCCTGGGCGCCAGCTCATCGAACGACAGACCGCAGAACGTGCATGCGAGCTTCTCCGAGAAGGTCTGCAGCTCCTCATGCCCTTCGTGCGTCATCACCGCGATCGAGGCGATCCCCTCGGCGAGCTCGAGGGCGGTCTCGATGCTGTCCGCGACGCGGCGGCGGATGCCCTGCTTGGCCACGAGGCGGTCCACGACCACCTCGATCGTGTGCTTGTACGTCTTGGGGAGCTTGATCGGCTCGGAGAGTTCCCGGACCTCGCCGTCGATCCGGGCGCGGGGGAATCCCTTCCGGGCGAGCTCCTGGAGGAGCTTCTCGTATTCCCCTTTCCGCCCGCGGACGACCGGTGCGAGGACCTGGAATCGCGTGCCCTCCGTGAGTTGCAGCACCTGGTCGACGATCTGGTCGGGCGTCTGGCGCCCGATCGGGCGGCCGCAGTTGTAGCAATGCGGGTGGCCGATCCGGGCGAAGAGCACCCGGAGGTAGTCGTAGACCTCCGTGATGGTCCCGACCGTGGACCTGGGGTTGCGCGACGTGGACTTCTGGTCGATCGAGATGGCCGGCGAGAGACCCTCGATGAAATCGACGTCCGGTTTCTCCATCTGACCGAGGAACTGGCGCGCATACGAGGACAGCGACTCCACATATCGGCGCTGACCCTCCGCGTAGATGGTGTCGAAGGCGAGCGACGACTTCCCGGAGCCGGACAGGCCCGTGAACACGATCAGCTGGTCACGTGGCAGGTCCAGCGTGACGTTCTTGAGGTTGTGCTCACGGGCGCCGTGGATGACGAGTCTCTCGGAGCCCACGAAACCGAGTGTACCGGCGGGCCGGGACACGCCTGGGGTCGGGCCGTCGGGTCCTCGCCCGGCTTATCCTTCGCCCCATGGAGAGGGATCTGCGCGAGTCCACGTTGTACGGCGAGGTCGAGGAGCACTTCCGGAAGGTCTACGGACCGGGGTTCGGGAGGGTCACGGAGCCTTCGGATCCCCGCCCCTCCCCCGACGGGCGATGGGTGGCCTTCACCGGCTCGCTCTGGGTGAAGCTCGAGGGTGGGCCGAAGACGCGGATCTGCCTGGTGCCTTTGGGGCTCGAGGCCTCCGCCGCGGACGGTCCCGCGGGCGGTGCCAGAGAGATCTCGTCCGGCCCCGAGCACGACGCGGGTCCGAGATGGTCGCCGGATGCACGAAGGCTCAGCTTCGTCTCCGACCGTCGCGAGAAGGGACGGATGCAGCTCTACGTCCTGAGCCTCGAGGGCCTGGGAGAGGCGGAGGCGCTCCCCGAGATCGAGGGCACGGTCGAGGAGCACGGGTGGTCGCCCGACGGCTCGAGGATCCTCGTGCTCGCCGCGGGCCTCCATGCGGACAGCGCCGGCGCGGAGGGTTCCGGGGCGCTCGAGTCGGAGAAGGATCTGCCCGAGTGGACCCCGCGGGTGGATTCCTGGGAGGACCGGCAGGTCCGGCGACGCCTGTGGCTGATCGACGTGGCATCGGGCGAGGTTCGCGCGCTCGCACGCGACGATCTCAACGTCTGGGAGGCGGACTGGTGCGGCGACGGTTCCGTGGTCGCGCTGGCCTCGGATGATCCGGGAGAGTCCTCCTGGTACACGGCCTCCCTCGTGCTGATCGATACCGAGACGGGCGAAGACCGCGTGATCGCGAAGAGCGACGTGCAGTTCGGATACGCAGCCGGAGCACCGGACGGCTCGCGTGTGGCGGCGATCGAAGCGCCGTGCAGCGATCGCCAGCTCGTCTCGGGGCGGGCGATCGTGGTCGACGTCGAAAGCGGCGCCAGCCACTTCGTGGAGATGGAAGACGCGGACATCACGTGGCTCGGCTGGCGGCCGGATGGTCGCCTCGCCTACGCGTCCCTTCGTCGGGGAGCCACCGTGTTCGGCCACATCGACCCCGGGACCGGTGAACGGAGCGAAACCTGGTCGACGGATGAGGGGGTCGGGGCGTGGGCGCCCTACGCTGCGGCGTTCGGGGCGGATGGGTTCGCTTTCGTCCGGCAGGGTTTCGACCGGCCGTTGGAGGTCGCCGTCGTCGAGGGAGATGTCGACCGGACGATCGCCTCCTTCCGCCACGAGGGGCACGATCACGCCCGGAGCGTGGTCGGACGGGCGGAACGGGTGACGTGGTCGGCCCCGGATGGGCTCGAGATCGACGGCTTCCTGCTCGCTCCGGCCGGCGACGGTCCGCACCCGTTGATCCTGCAGATCCATGGCGGCCCGGTCTGGTCGTATCAGGAGTGGTTCCCCCGGCCATCCCTCGCGTGGCTCGTTTCCCGCGGGTACGCGGTGCTGATGCCCAACCCGAGAGGCTCGACGGGCCGGGGCCGCGCGTTCCTCGAGGCCGTGATCGGCGACATGGGCGGCGAGGACGCCCGCGACGATCTCGCGGGCGTCGACGCCCTGATCGAGCGCGGTGACGCCGATCCGGAACGGATCGGCGTCACCGGCGGCAGCTACGGGGGCTATATGTCCTGCTGGCTCCCGGTCGTGGATCAACGCTTCAAGGCGGCGGTCGCGATCTCGCCGGTGACCGACTACTACAGCCAGCACTGGAACAGCAACATCGGGGCGTGGGATTCGTGGTTCCTCGGCGGCCGACCGGAAGACGGGGCCGAGCAGTACCGAGAGCGCAGCCCGGTGTTCTTCGCGGATCGGGTGAGGACGCCGACGCTCCTCACCGCGGGGACGGAGGACCGCTGCACGCCTCCGGGCCAGGCGATGGAGTTCTACCGCGCCTTGCAGGCCCGGGGGGTGCCGGTCGAGGTCGCGATCTACCCGGGAGAAGGACACGGGGTGAGGAAGTTCCCCGCCTATCTCGACCTGACCACTCGCACGACGGCCTGGTTCGAGCGGTTCATGCCCGCGGTTCGATAGGACCGGTGGAGACGACGACGCCCACGGATCTCACGGCCTGGCGGGACGAGTTCCCGGTGTTGGAACACAAGACCTACCTGATCAGCGCGTCGCTCGGCCCGGTGTCGCGTCGATCCAAGGCGTATCTGGAGGAGTACCTCGATGCGTGGGGCACGAAGGGCGCTCCCGACCACGTGTGGTTCGAGGACATCTTCCCTCGGATGGGAGCCCTGAAGCGTTCGTTCTCGGCGCTCGCGGGGTGCGACCCCGATGAGGTGGCGCTCACCACCAACATCTCGATCGCCTTGTCGACGATCGCGTCGTGCCTGGACTTCTCGGGCGGCCGGCGGACCGTGATCCTGTCCGAGCTGGACTTCCCCACCGACGGCCATGTGTGGATCGCCTGGGCCCGCAAGACCGGCGCGGAGATCACGTGGCTGCGCAGCCCCGACGGCCTCACGATCCCGCTCGAGGAGTACGACCGGGCGATCGACGATCGGACCGCACTCGTGATGCTGAATCGCGTGCTCTACCGATCGAGCGCGATCGTCGACGCGAAGGCGGTCTGCGCCATCGCTCGAGAACGGGGCGCGCTCTCCTTCGTCGACGATTACCACGGTCTCGGGATCGTGCCGCTGGACCTCCACGATCTCGGGTGCGACCTCTATGCGGCCGGCGTCTTGAAGTGGATGCTCGGCGGTCCCGGCTTGGCGTTCCTCTACGCCAGGCGAGCGCTCCTTCCCTCGTTGGAGCCGGCGGTGACGGGGTGGTTCGGCACGCGGGAGCCGTTCTCCTTCGACACCGAGCATCTCGAGTACCACCCCGGCGCGCGACGTTTGGAGCATGGAACGCCGCCGGCTCCGGTCTTCTTCATCGCGCAAGGCGGGATGGACATCATCTCCGAGGTCGAGCCCGCGGCCATCCGGGCGCGGCAGGGCGAGCTCACCGATCACGTGATCGCGCGAGCGGACGAGTCGGGCCTCGAGGTCCGCACCCCTCGCGATCGGGACCTCCGCGGCGGCGTGGTGAACGTCAAAGTGGGGGCGGACGCAGAGAAGATCTGCTACGAGCTCCTCGCGCGCGCCGTGTGCACGGACCATCGAGGCGACGGCCTGCGGATCAGCCCGCACTTCTTCAACACCGAGGCGGACATCGACCGCTGCTTCGAAGAGCTTCGCGCGTTGCGCTAACGACCCCGCCTCATCGAACCAGGACCGGCACCCGCTGGGTCATGTTGTTCTGGAGCCCGTGGAAGTTCCATTCCTGATCCACCGGCTGGACGTTGCCCGCTCGATCCGTGGCGCGACAGAGGAGCTCGTACTTCCCCGCGGCGGCTTGCCACAGGAACGACCAAGGGGCCCACGCCCACCTCGAGGGCTGCGGGCCGAGGTCGGCATCGCTCCACGACGCTCCCCCGTCGATGCTCACCTCGACGCCGGCGACCGGCCCCGCACCGGACCATGCCCGTCCCCGGATCTCCGTGGGTCCGGCATCCACGTGCCGACGCCGAGAGAGGAATTCGGGGAAGCCCGGCGGGATCATCAACGCTCGGGGGCGGAGGTAGGTCACGGGAACGCCGGGATCGTCGGCATGGTCGCGGATCCGGTAGGCGTCCATCTGGAATCCCTCGAACGGTTCGGGGACCGCTTCGATCGTTCGCAGCCACTTCACGCTCGTCATGCCGTACCAACCGGGCACGATCAGGCGGACGGGGGATCCGTGCTGGGGAGGAAGGGGCTGCCCGTTGATGGCGTACGCGAGGAGCACCTCCTCTCGCATGGCCTCCTCGATCGACAGGCTGCGCTGGTAGTCCTGTTCGACCTCTCCCTGGATGCCGTGGTCGGCCCCCGTGAAGAGGATCTCGACCGCGTCGGACCGGAGACCGGCTTCGGAGAGGATCGGCGCGAGCGGTGTGCCGGTCCACTCGGCGGTCCCCACGGCCTCCTGGATCCACGGCTGGCTGATCGGCCGGGGCGACAGGCGCGCCCGGCCGTTCCCCGCGCATTCCATCGTGACGGCCATCGTCACGGCCGGGCGCGCCCGGAGGTCGTCCACGGAGAGAGACAGCGATCGATCCACGAGTCCATCGACACCGACGGTCCACGTCTCGGCATCGGTCTCCGGCACGTCCCAGTGGGTCAGGAGGTAGTGCATGCCGACCGGCGTGATGTCGTAGGCGAGCGCCTCGAGGGGCATGCCGTGGTTGCGGGCCGCGAGCTGGAGCTCCTCGACGGAGATCCCCTCATCGGGGTCGGCGAGGCCCTCCGGCAACTCCTGCGGGTTCACGCGCACCTGTCTACCTCGCTCCGCGACCCGTCGCAAGGTGGAGTGGTCACGCTCGAGCGACGACCCGACCGCCGCGGATCACCAGCTGCACGTCCTCGAGTGCCAGAAGGTCGTCGAGGGGACTCGTTCGGAGCGCGATCAGGTCGGCGGGCGCGTCGGGTTCGAGCGGGGCCCGGATCATCGCCTCGAGGACCTCTTCCGGCTCCAGACCTGCCTCCACCATCAGCAAGGCCTCCCGCGTGTGGATGCCCGGAGGGATCGATCCGTTGCCGAGGTCCGTCCCGTAGGTGACCGTTCCTCCCGCGACGTGGAAGCGGCGGAGGTTGTCGAGCGCCGTGCGGATCTCCGGCGTGTCCCGGCCGAAGCTGAGGATGTCGAGCGTGGAGACGATCCGCATCCGGGTGGCGGCCGCCTGGATCACCTCGTCGGAGAGCCGGGTCCACGGCGTGTGGGCGAGCTCGTCGACGCCGGCGCCCAACGCTCGCTCGACCTGACCCTTGCCCTGCGCGTGCGCGGTCACCGGCAGGTCGGCCGCGTGCGCCGCGTCGCAGATCGCGGCGAGCTCGGCGTCCGACGGCGTCGGTCCGGCTTCGGCGTTCAGGGACACCTTGATCGCGGCCGCGCCGAGCCTCGCGAGCTCCTCCACGGCCGCCGTGGCATCCTCGACCGACGTGAGCTCCCTACCGGTTCCGGGGGGCGCCCACCCGTCCCGGGTCGGATACCCGCCCGGCGCGGTGAGCATGGGGCCGGCGGCCCGGATGAGCGGCCCGTCGAAGGACGGCATCTCGGAGGCGTCCGCGAGCGGGAAGATCCGCTCCACGGGCCAGGCGAGATCGCGCACGGCGGTGACACCGCCGGCGAGCACCGCGGCGGGATCGGAGAGCTCGATGTGGACGTGGCGGTCGGCCACCGCCGGCATCAGGAAGCCGTCGACGAGCGCCTCGCGGTCGGCGGCCTCGATCCCCGTCGCCGCCCCCGCATAGGTCACGAGACCTCCTTCGCAGACGATCTGAGCGTCCTCGACGAGCCGCCCCGGACCCAGCCACGCGGCTGTGGCCCGGACGGCGAGACGGTTCACGCGCCGACCCCTGCCGCCCGGAGCGCCTTGAGCTCCTTGCGGAGATCGACCACCTCGTCGCGCAGCCGTGCGGCGTATTCGAAGCGGAGGTCCTTGGCCGCCTGGTGCATCTCCTCTTCGAGCTCCAGCAAGAGCCGCTCCAGCTCTTCCTGTGGCATCTCCGGGCGGGCGGGCGTGCGACGCCGCTCCTTCCGCGGCGACGTCGCCCGCTTGGCCGGGTCCTCCTGGATCGCCAGCAGGATGTCGCTCACGCGCCTCCGGATCGTCTGCGGGTCGATCCCGTGCTCGGTGTTGTACGCCTCCTGGATCATGCGTCGGCGCTGGGTCTCGCTGATCGCCGTCTTCATCGAGTCGGTGACGGCGTCCGCGTACATCAGGACCTTCCCGTCGACGTTGCGGGCCGCGCGGCCGATCGTCTGGATCAGCGACGTGTCGGAACGGAGGAACCCCTCCTTGTCGGCATCGAGGATCGCCACGAGCGAGACCTCCGGGAGATCGAGCCCTTCCCGGAGCAGGTTGATACCGACGAGGACGTCGAACTCCCCCAGGCGCAGGTCGCGGATGATCTCGATGCGTTGGATCGTGTCGACCTCGGAGTGCAGGTACCGCACCCGGATCCCCATCTCGATCAGGTAGTCGGTGAGATCCTCCGCCATCTTCTTCGTGAGCGTCGTCACGAGCACCCGCTGCTCGGCCTCGGTGCGCCGCCGGATCTCCTCGATGAGATCGTCCACCTGGCCCCTGGTGGGTCGGATCTCGACCTCCGGATCGATCAGACCGGTGGGGCGAACGATCTGCTGCACGATCCGCTCGGAGACCTTGAGCTCCCACGGACCCGGGGTCGCGGACATGTACACGACCTGCCCCACGCGCTCCTGGAACTCCTCGAAACGGAGCGGCCGGTTGTCGATCGCGCTCGGGAGCCGGAAGCCGAAGTCGACCAGCGTCGACTTCCGAGAGATGTCACCCTCGTACATCCCGTGGAGCTGCGGCACGGTGACGTGGGACTCGTCGATCACGACGAGATAGTCGTCCGGGAAGTAGTCGAGCAGCGTGTAGGGCGCGCTGCCCGGCGCCCGTCCGTCGATGTGCCGCGAGTAGTTCTCGATCCCGGAGCAGAAGCCGACCTCTCGGAGCATCTCGAGGTCGTAGGTGGTACGCATGCGCAGGCGTTCGGCCTCGAGCAGCTTGCTCTGCGACTCGAGCTCCGCGAGCCGCTCGTGCAGCTCCTCCTCGATCGTCACGAGGGCATGCTGCATCCGCTCGTCTCCGGCGACGTAGTGCGAGGCGGGGAACGTCGTGAGGTCCGCGATCGAATCGGTCAGCAGCTCCCCCGTCAGCGGATCGAACCGGCTGATCTTCTCGATCGTGTCGCCCCACCACTCGATCCGGTAGCCCGTCTGCTCGTAGCTCGGGAAGACCTCGAGGGTGTCCCCTTGGACTCGGAACGTGCCCCGTGCGCGGCTCATGTTGTTCCGCTGGTACTGGATGTCGACGAGCCGCTGCATCGCGAACTCGAGAGGGAGGTCCGTACCGCGGACGGTCCGGAGGAGCTGCCCCTCGTACTGCTCGGGCGAGCCGAGCCCGTAGATGCAGGAGACGCTCGCCACGATCAGGACGTCGCGACGGGACAGGAGAGCGGCCGTCGCCGAGTGACGCAACCGCTCGATCTCGTCGTTGACCGAGGAGTCCTTCTCGATGTACGTGTCCGTCTGGGGGACGTAGGCCTCGGGCTGGTAGTAGTCGTAGTAGCTCACGAAGTACTCGACCGCGTTGTCGGGGAAGACCTCGCGGAACTCGTTGGCTAGCTGCGCGCCGAGGGACTTGTTGGGGGCGATCACGAGGGTCGGCCGCTGGACCGCCTCGACGAGATGGGCGACCGTGAAGGTCTTGCCGGTGCCCGTCGCCCCCAGCAACGTGACCTGCTTCTCCCCCGCCTGGACGCCCTCGACCAGCTGGTCGATCGCGGCCGGCTGGTCGCCGGACGGGCGGAAGTCCGAGGAGATCTTGAACGGCGGCATGGCACGCCAGTCTAGGTCTGTCCGGCGACAACCCCGGCGGCTACATCCGGCCGGCGGCGATGATGCGATCGAGGAAGGTCCTCGTCGCCGCCTCCCGCGGCGCCGTGAACATCTGCTCGGGCGCCCCCTGCTCCAGGATCCTTCCATCCTCGAGGAAGGCGACCCGATGGGCGACATCGCGCGCGAACCCCATCTCGTGGGTCGCGATGACCATCGTCATCCCGGCGGACGCCAGCTCTCGGATCGCATCGAGCACCTCGGCGACGAGGACCGGATCGAGGGCGCTCGTGACCTCGTCCAGGAGCATCACGTCGGGATCCATCGCGAGCGCTCGCGCGATCGCGACGCGTTGCTGCTGCCCGCCGGACAGCCGATCCGGATAGTCGTCCGCCTTCTCCGAGAGGCCGAACCTCCCGAGCAGTTCGGTCGCCCTCGCTCGTGCGTCGGACGCCGAGCGCCCGAGCGCCTTCTCCTGCGCCAGGGTCACGTTCCGCAGCACCGTCATGTGGGGGAACAGGTTGAACGCCTGGAACACGATCCCGATCCGGCGTCGCACCGCGTTCGGGTCGACGCCGGCCGCCGTGACCTCATCGCCCTCGATCCAGATGCGGCC
>Ga0070698_100007135_pt1 | contig 12101 bp, 9 predicted proteins | sample KBSK1502metaG_FD_65477 | JGI IMG/M metagenome (GOLD analysis project Ga0070698, IMG submission 65477) | Corn, switchgrass and miscanthus rhizosphere microbial communities from Kellogg Biological Station, Michigan, USA - KBS K1-50-2 metaG | ecosystem: Host-associated > Plants > Roots >...
GATGACTCTCGGCGAAGCGGGAGTTCCCGGAAACGATCAGTACCACTTCAAGTCGCCGAGCGCGGTCGCGGTGGCCGCCAACGGGGACATTTTCGTCGCGGATGGCCACGGCATCAACGAGAACAATCGCGTCGTGAAGTACTCGAAGGACGGGAAGTTCATCAAGGCGTGGGGAAAGACCGGGTACGGACCGGGCGAGTTCCGCACGATGCACGCCCTCGCCATTGATTCCCGAGGCCGGGTCTTCGTGGCCGACAGGGGGAACAACCGGATCCAGCTCTTCGACCAGGACGGGAAGTTCCTGTCGATATGGACGCAGTTCGGGACCCCAAGCGGGATCTTCTTCGATCAGAACGACCAGATCTATGTGGCCGACTCGGAGTCGGATCTCGTGAACAACCCGGGCTGGGAGCAGGGGATCAGGATCGGCGACGCCCGAACCGGTTGGGTGACGGCCTTCATTCTCGACCAGGGGGGAAACCCGAATACGCAAACGGGAAGCGGGCCGGAGTTCGTGACGGCGGATCGCCACGGCAACGTGTTCGGCGGGGAGCCCCGCCCGCGCGTCTTGCGGAAATACGTCAAGGTGAGATAGCCGCCGGTCAGAGCAGCGAGGAGCGGAAGCTCAGAAGGCGAGGAGCCTCGTGTACTTGACGATGAAGGAACGTCCCAGAAGCTCCTCGCGTGTGAAGGCCGAGTTGTCGCGGCGGTCGTTGTAGACCAGGAACAGACCCGTGCCGCTGCGGTCGAGCAGCGCCAGGCGGATGTTCGACGAGATGGTCGACGTCTGGCTGTTGTACTGGATGAGCCCCTGGACGCTCGCCAGGCTCGTGAACGAATAACTGATACTGGTCGGGATGAGATCGTTCGTGAAGCGGCCGCCCGGCAAGGTGATGACGTCCCGGTTCCAGCCAACCGACGAGATGAGCCGTGCGCCCAGCCGCAGGCCAAGCCCCGCCTCCCACCCGTAGTGATCGCCATCGTAGAAGGTGCCGGTCTTCGTGCGCAGCGACATGTTGATCGGCGCGCTGGGGTCTGATTCGTATTCCAGCGCCGCCGTGTACCAGGAATACTCGCCCGCCGGAATGACGACTCGCCGGCTCGTCACGTCCTGATATACCTGAAATCCCAGCCGCGGACGGTCCTGCTGCAGGTCCACGACGAAGCTCATGCGGCCGCCGCGGCGGGGCAGGATTTCAAATACGTGGAAATGGCCGTTCGAGCTCTCAAGCCTGTTGTCAAGATCAACGTACACGTTGGTACCGAGAGTGGATTGCATGCGGCGGATCCAGGGCCACTTCTTCGGCTGGTAGGAAATAGCGTATCGGCCTTCGCCCCTCCGGTAAGCCCTGCGGGGCAGGAAGCCGACCTCGGGGTTGAACTTGGCGCCGACTTGCGAGTAACCGAATCCTCCACTGAACACCGGGTTGGCGTAGAAGTAATAGGCGCGCCCCGCATAGTCGGCACCACCCTTCACGGTGGGCGAATCCGTACGGGCCATGAAGGCGAACAGTTTGCCGTTCGTGGTGGCCTGCCAGGCCATGTCCAGCCCGTACGCGCGGTTGAAGTCGTCGGCTGACGCCAGATCGCCGACGCCCTGGCGGTTGACGAGCATGGCGCCGAAGTTCGACCGACCGACCTCGCGTTGCATGCGCAGGACGGTGTAATTGTTCGCGGCGGCAATCGTGTCGCCCGTTCTTCGATTCACGGCGTCAGCGGTTTGCATGTTCAAGAAGCCGACGTTATAGCCGCCCAGCTTCCCGCTCAGGCGTCCGCCGGCCCGGATGTCGATCGGCTGACCCTGCTGCGAAATACCGATACGGCGCGAGAAGAACAGATCAATCGCCTGCGGCTGACCGAGCTGAAAGGTCTGCGCGTTCTCGAGGAAGAACGGCCGCTTCTCGGGGAAGAATATCGGGAACCGGGTCAGGTTGACCTGTTCCTCGTCGGCCTCGACCTGAGCGAAGTCGGTATTGACCGTCGCGTCGAGCGTCAGGTCGGCGCGCACGCCCCACTTGAGGTCGAGCCCGACATCACCCGTACGGTCGACGGGATCGGTGAGCAGCGTCTTGTCGTCGTTGACCGACCCGGATACGTAGGGCGTCAGCTTCACGTCGCGCCGGATCGGCAGGCTGAGGCCGTTGAGCTTGCCCGCCACCGAGACACGCTGAAGGGTATAGCCACGCGGCACCGGTGCAAGGTAGACCTGTTCGTTTTTGTGCCGGATGTTGCGCATGGCATTGACGCCCCACGTCCGGTTCGTCCCCGGGCTGTACCGTAGGGTTTTCAGCGGGATGGCGAACTCGGCTTCCCAGCCGCGTTCGGTGGTGCTCGCCCGCACGGTCCAGTCGGCATCCCAGTTCGTGTTGAATGCCCTCAGCTGGCCGCGCTGCGATCCGGCGCTGCCGGAGGGGACGAAGGTATTGCCCGCCGTCTGGCCTTCACCCATCACCTGGCCGTCGTACTCGATCCCGAACGGATTGGTCCCGAAGACGAACGCGTTCTGCCCATCGTTGAACGTATCAAGGAGGATCTGGATCGAATCGGTTTCCGTGAGGTCGGCATCCCGGCGGCTCTGGCTCACGACAATCGCGTCGGGCGCCGCGTCGAAGCAGATAACCGAAATGTAGAGCGTGCCGCGATCGATCAGGAAACGAATCTCGGTTCGCTCGGTAGCCGGCTGCCCTTCGTCCGGTTCCTGCTGAGTGAAGGCGCTGAAAGGCTCCGCGAGCGACCAGACGCTCTCGTCGACGCGCCCGTCGATCTCGGGACGCTGGCCGTCGGTCAGCCGGCCGACGGTGAGCTGCGGGACTTGCTGGGCGGCCGCGAACGCCCCGCCGAGCAGCACGAACGCGACGACGATAGCGGACAGTGCTGGCGGACCAGCCGCGGACTTGCAGTTTGAACGCACGTTTAACCCCGTGATCCCCACCGTCGCCGTATGAATGGATCGATTTTACGCACGAATGGACGTCTTGGCCCAACGAATGGCTCACGATGCTACCCCAATCGTCGCCAGCTCCGGGCCATTTTTTCCGGCCATTGGAAGTCCCACGATTTGCTCCGTGTTAAATACCGAAAAAGCCGTCGACAACCCCCGCGCCCTGCGATCTTCACGCGCGGCATCCTGATCGATATCCCGCGTCTGAAGGGTGTCCCATATCTCGAGCCGGGCACGCTAATCTATGTGGAAGATCTGGAAGCCTGGGAAATGAAGGCCGGGATCTCGAAGCGCTTGCCGACGCGGCGGCGGCGCGGAACCGGTGGGAGTTCCTGCTGTCTGCCGCGCCGCTGCCGGTTCGCGGCGGCACCGGATCGCCGCTCAATCCCGTAGCTGTGCTTTGAGCGCCCGGAAGCGGGCCGTGCGCTCAATGTGTCGATGATATGCCCTTGTACACGAACTTCTGCGCTCGCCTGTTCCCGAGCTCGTTGACTTCAGCGGTGTAGAGATTGCCCTTCGAGTCCGCCACGATGTCGTGGAGCACGTAAAACTGCCCGGGCGCCGGGCCAATCCCATCGCCGAAGTAGCCAAGGATCTCGAGAGACTTTCGATCGAGAATGGCGACCTGCTCTCTGATCCGGTCGGCGACGTACAGAAACCGCTGCTCCTTGTCGGCGGAGAAGGCTGCGCCCAACGCGCTTCCGCCAGGCAACAGCGAGTCAGCAAGTTGACGGATCGGTTTTCCAAACGCCATGCCGGACAGCGTGCTCGGAGGCATATTCCGGCTTACGAATACCTGCTTCAGGTATTTGCCATCCGGGGTGAAGACCTGAACCCGCCTGTTCGCCCGATCGGTCACGTACACGAGGCCGTCATTCGAGATCCGCAACGAGTGCACGTTGTTGAACTGGTCAGCTCCAGGGCCGTCCTCCGAGAACACCGGCGCGGGCCGCTTGCCGCCGGGCGGGTCCATGGGTGCGTTGCCAAAGGCGCCCCACATCCGCTTGAACCGACCGGTGTCTGCGTCGAGAACGATGACGCGATTGTTGAAGTAGCCGTCGGCGACGAAGATCTCATTGGTTTTGCCGTAGAAGAATACGTCCGCCGCTCCATGCATGTTCTGAGTGTCCGCGTTGCCCTTGCTCTGGCCCTTGTGGCCGACCTGCATGACGAACTTTCCGTCCTTAGTGAACTTGAGGAGCTGACCGTCGTGCTCATCGCTGCCGGCCAGCCAGACGTTTCCTTTCTGATCGAAGGAAATCCCGTGCTCGGAGTCGGGCCACTCGTAACCCGCACCGGGGCCGCCCCATCCCTTGACGAAATTGCCCGCTGCATCGAACTCCAGCACAGGCGGCGCGGCCATCGCTTTCTGCTCGGGCTTCACCGTGTCCGGGCGCTGCAGGACCCACACGTGATCCTGTGCATCGACCGCCACGTTGCTCACGAGCCCGAGCACCCACTTGCTCGGGAGCTTCGGCCAGGCCGGGTCCACCTGAAACTGCGGCACCTGACGCGCCGTCGTCCCGCCCGACTGTGCGGCGATCGGCTGGCCCAATCCGATCGGGCGGAAGCCGGCAACGACGGCGACGAGCGCCAGCACCCCGAGGCCTGTCCACATCGTCCGTTTCATGATTGCTCTCCTCTTTGTACGGCTCCGTCAGCCGGCATTCGTCATCAGGTAATTTTGGACAGCCTCGGCTCGGACGTCGGTCACTCGTCCCATTGGGTCTGACGGCCCTCATTCTAGCCTGAAGAACGGCCGATATCGTCACCAGCCGAGGGCATTCGCCGATGGCTGCCAGACGAGCCAGTGGGCGAACCGGGACGTTGGCCAAAAGGGGCGAGAAGGCTTAAGATCGCGCGTGCGTTCACCAAGTTCTCCGCGGTAATTCAACGTTCGCGAGCGCCGGGAGGCGTACATGACTAACCATCACGATCGAAGCACAAGATCCGGAATCGTTCTGTTGGCCTGTGTCCTGTCCTTTTCTGTCTGGACGACGGCATATGCTCAAGAACGCATGCCGCCGATTGCGGCCGACAAGATGACCGACGCCCAGAAGAAAGCGGCTGCGGAATTCACCGCGGCGCGAGGCAACCTCAGCGGCCCATGGGCGGTCCTTCTTCGAAGTCCGGAACTTGTGAACCGAACACGGCCCCTGAGCGATTATCTGCGGTTCAACAGCACCCTGCCGCCCCGGCTCTCCGAGTTCGTCATCCTCATCACGGCGCGTGGATGGGCCCAGCAGTACGAATGGAACGCTCACCATCCACTCGCGCTGAAGGGTGGACTCAACCCCGAAGTCGCCAAGGCGATCGCGGAAGGCCGGCGGCCCCTCAAGATGGCGGAAGACGAGGAAATCGCCTACGACTTCTGCACGGAGCTGGACAGCAATCACAGCGTGAGCGATGCCACCTATGCGCGAGCCCTCTCGAAGCTCGGCGAGTCGGGCATCGTCGACATGGTCAGCCTTCACGGCTATTACACGATGATCGCGATGGTGCTGAACACGGCACGCACGCCGCTTCCACCAGGCGCAACCTCAGGGCTCGCCCGTCTGCCCCGGTAAGGCGGGAAGACATCATGTGGCTTGCAACACACGTGAAGCGGGCGCTTGGTGTCGCCATCGTGGCGGCGATCGCGATGCCGGGAGACGGAGGCATCGCTCAAGAAGGTCCCGACGCTAATGCGCTCCCCAATCCGTATCGCATGGAAGAGGGGTGGGCGAAGCTGCCTGAAGGCCGGAAGTGGGGCGCGGCGATCGGCGTCGACATCGATCGCGACGGCAAGAGCGTCTGGGTCTTCGACCGCTGCGCCACGGCCGACGATTGCTCCGGCTCGAGCCTCGCGCCGATCCAGAAATTCGATGCATCGGGCCGGCTCCTGGCGAGCTTCGGCGCGGGAATGTTCAATTACCCTCACGGGTTTTTCATCGATCGAGACGACAACGTTGGGGTATCCGACGGGAGGGCGAAGAACGGCAAAGGCCATACGGTGATGAAGTTCAGCCCGGATGGAAAGCTCTTGATGACGTTGGGCAAGCCCGGGATCGCAGGTAACGGCCCGGATACGTTCAACGCGCCGTCCGACGTCCTGGTTGCGCCGAACCGCGACATCTTTGTCGCGGACGGCCATGGTGGGGACACGAACGCGCGAATCGTGAAGCTGTCGCCGGAGGGGAAGTTCATCAAGGCCTGGGGAAAGAAGGGGTCGGCGCCGGGCGAGTTCGATGCCCCGCACAGCCTGGCCATGGATTCCGCCGGTCGTCTCTTCGTCGCCGACCGTTCCAACGGCCGCATCCAGATCTTCGACCAGAACGGACAATTCCTCGCGGAGTGGAAGCAGTTCGGCCGGCCGAGCGGCCTCTTCATCAACAAGCAGAACACCATCTACGTTGCCGACTCCCAATCGACGGAGAAAACCAATCCGGGCTACAAGCAGGGCGTTCGGATCGGGACCGTCAAAGACGGCAAGGTCGCCGCGTTCATTCCATGGGCGGAGCCGAACACGGTGGAAGGCGTTGCGGCGGACGACCAGGGCCATGTCTATGTGGGTTACACCAACACGCTGAATTTTCGACGGTTCGTGAAGAAGTAAGGCCTCAGCGATCTGGGTGCGAAGGAGCATGTGATGCGTGCATCGATGGCGCTTTTGTTGGCGCTCGCGCTTCCTGTAGCGTTTCCCGCCGCGCAGACCCGGACGGTCAAGAGCTTGGACATCTATGTCGTGGACGTGGAGGGCGGGAACGCCACGCTTTTCGTGTCGCCCTCTGGCGAGTCGCTGCTCATCGATTCGGGGAACGCCGGCGCAGGCGCCGTCAGGGATGCCGAACGCATCATGGCCGCCGTCAAAGACGCCGGTCTCACGCGGATCGACAACCTGATTACCACACACTGGCACGGCGATCATTTTGGCGGCATGGCGGAGCTCGCGGCGCGCATCCCGATCCGGAATTTCATCGATCACGGCCCGAACGTTCAGCCCGCCGCCGGCGCCGATGAATTTCTGCAGAAGGTATATCCGCAGCTCTATGCCAAGGCCAGGCACACGCTTGCGAAACCAGGCGATAAGATTTCCCTCGCAGGCGTGGAGGCGCTCGTGGTGACTTCCGCTGGTCAGCGGATCAAGTCGGCATTGCCAGGAGCTGGCGGGTCAAACCCCTTTTGTGCGAGCTTCAAGCCCGGCGAGAACAATGCCGAGGACCCGATGTCGGTCGGCACTCATGTGAGGTTCGGAAAATTCCGGACGGTGCACCTCGGAGATCTGACGAAGAACAAGGAATTCGAGCTGATGTGCCCGAATAACCCCATCGGCACTGTTGATGTGCTCCTGGGTGTGCACCACGGAGTGGATACTTCGAGTTCGGAAGTTCTCGTTCACGCCCTTCGCCCGCGCGTGGTCATCATGAACAATGGCACCCGCAAAGGCGGACCACCTGACGTGATGAAGATCCTGCATTCGTCTCCTGGTCTCGAGGATCTATGGCAGATTCATTTCTCGCAGCTCAGCGGGCAGGAGTACACCGTGCCGGGAATGTTCATCGCCAATCTCCTCGACGCGCCGTCGCCGTCGATGCCGGTGGCTCCGATCGCACCACCCCAGCCCGGGCCCGGTGCGCCTCCGGCGCCCGTCCACGATGGACCTGCCTATTGGATCAAGGTGTCGGCCCTCACTGACGGCTCGTTTACGGTGACGAACGGACGTAACGGCTTCAGCAAGACGTACCGCGCACGTGTCGAACAGGGAACGAACTAGCCAGGTGAAGCGCCAGGTGGTGGTCGAGTTTCTTCGCGCGGCGCTGAGCGCCAAGGGTCTGAAGCAGACACGCGACGAACCTCCGCTAGCGTCCCGAGTCGCGCGCCAGGAGCCGCTCTCGAGTGCTCTGGCGGGGAAAATGTCAAAAGCTGGGCAGACCTGATCACGACGCCGAAAACTCTAGTGGTGCCCGCCGCCGGTCTCGCGCTCTTCTTCACCACGCTGGCTCTCCGGGGCGCGAGCGCGAATCGGCACGTCCGCGGCCGCCTGATCGCCTCCGCCTTCGCCTTCGCTGCCTACGCCCTCATCGGCGCGGCCGTCTCGTATCTTGCGCTTTCGGCTGATCTGCGCGAACAGGCCAGGGCCGTCCAGCCGCTCCTGCTCGCGTTCGGCGTCATCAACGCGGCGGTCGCGCTGGTCATCAACCCGTGGCGGTCCGATCGGCTGCCCGACCGTTTTCCGACGATCGTCCAGGATTTCATCGTCATCGGCTTGTTCGCCGTGGCGGTGACGGCGATTCTGCAGGATCGGATTTTCGCGACGACCGCCGTCGGCGCGGTCGTGATCGGGTTCGCGCTCCAGGACACGCTCGGAAATCTCTTCGCGGGCCTGGCGATTCAAATCGAGAAGCCGTTTCGCGTCGGGCACTGGGTGAACGTCGCCGGCAAGGACGGCATGGTCAGCGAAATCACCTGGCGCGCGACGAAGATTCGAACGAAAGCGGGGAATTTCGTCATCGTGCCGAACAGCGCCCTCGCGCGCGACACGATCACCAACTACTCGGAGCCGATCCCTGAAACCCTCATCGATCTCGACATCGGCGCAAGCTACGACACGCCCCCCAACCGGGTGAAGGCGACGATCCTCGATGCGATCAAGAACGAGCCGCTTCTTGCGGGGTCCCGCCAGCCGGAAGTGCTGCTGGCCGACTTCGCGGCATCCGCCGTCACCTACCGGATCCGCGTGTGGACCAGCAACTTCGCCCTCGACGACGTCATCCGCGATCGGATTCGCACGACGGTGTATTACGCGTTCCGGCGCACCGGCATCGTCATTCCCTACCCCATTCAGGTTGAGATGTTCCGCGAGGACATGGCGGCCCCGGCTCCCGACCCGGCGACCGCCGGACGCCTGCTCGAGACCGTGCAGATTTTCGCGACGCTTCCGGCCGACGAGCGGGCACAGCTGGCCGCCGCCGCCCGCGAGTCCCTCTATGCCGCGGGGGAATCGATTGTCCGGGAAGGCGATGCCGGGAGCTCGATGTTCGTCGTGGCTCGCGGCGAGCTCGTGGTGACCCTCGCTCCCGCCGCTCACGAAGTGGCTCGTCTCGGACCGGGCGACTTCTTCGGGGAGATGTCGCTGCTGACGGGCGAGCCCCGAACGGCATCGGTGACCGCCGTCACGGACGTGGAAGTGCTGGAAATTAGGGGGGACGCCTTCCGCCAGTTCGTGATGGCGAATCCGACGGCCGTGGAACGGATCGGCGGCGCCGTGGCGGACCGCGCCGTGGCGCTCGAGGAACATCGCGTGTCCGGTGCGGCGGTCGCGCCCGGCGGCGAGGAGTCCAACAGGTTTCTGGCGCGGGTCCGACGGTTCCTGGGTCTGTCGGCTGTTTAGAGGATCCATCCAAGGGTTCTCGAGGTTCACGGAGTTCACGGGGTTCACGGAGTTCTCCAAGTCCGGACGTTCGCGATGTTCGCATGGCACGATGAGAACCTTGTGAACCTTGTGAACCTTGTGAACCCCGAGAACCATTAAGATGATGCTTGGAATGAGGTTCTTGACGCGTGCCCTCATTGCCGCGTTTGCCATGACGATGGTCAGATCGGCTCACCCTCTCGGATTTGCGCCGTGGCAGCCGCCTGCGGGATCCAACCTGCCGGTATTCGGCTACACCGTCGTCCGCACCTATCCGCACGATCGCGATGCGTTCACGCAGGGCCTGCAGTTCCTGGACGGCTTTCTCTACGAGGGCACCGGCCTCAATGGCCGATCGTCAATCCGCAAGGTGAAGCTCGAAACCGGTGAGGTCGTGCAGAGACGCGACGTGCCGGCCCAATACTTCGGCGAAGGCATCGTCGTCTGGCAGTCGGAGCTCTTTGAGCTCACCTGGCAGTCCGGCGTGGCGTTCATCTACGATCGCGCCACGTTCGCACCGCGGCGGTCGGTCAAGTACCAAGGCGAGGGCTGGGGCCTCACCCACGACGGTACCAACCTTGTCATGAGCGATGGAAGCGACAGTCTCCGCTTCCTGGACCCGGCGACGTTCGCCGAACGGCGGCGCCTGAAAGTGACGGCCGGCGGCGCCCCGCTTCGGGCCCTCAATGAGCTCGAGTACGTGAAAGGCGAGATTTTCGCGAATGTCTGGCAGACTGACTACGTCGCGCGGATCGACCCGAAGACAGGCCGCGTCACCGCCTGGGTCGACCTTCAAGGCCTGCTGTCGGCGCGCGACCGGGCCTCGACCGACGTCCTCAACGGGATCGCATTCGATGCGGCCGGCGACCGGCTGTTCATCACCGGCAAACTCTGGCCCCGTCTCTTCGAGATCAAGCTGACGGCAAAGGCCAAATAGCACTCAGCTTGATGTGTTCGAACGTCACACCTGATTCGCCATCCGTTCCCCATTTCCTGACCACAACGGCGCCCTTCAGAGATCCCGGATACATTGGCGTGTCTGGCTCGCCGCCAGGGCGCGGCGACGTCGTGAGATACACGTCTTGAACCAGCCGCGCGTCTACCAGCTGCGCCGCAATCTTCCGGCCGCCGATCGCGGAAACGTGCGTGATGCCCAACTCCCGCAGCTGTTCGAACGCGTGCGGAAGATCCTCGGGCTTGTCCATGACGAGCGGTGTGATCCAGGGACGCTCAGCGACTCGATCCCCCATCAGCCTGGCGCAGGACGCGACGGTGATCAGAATCACACGGATCTGCGGCAGGTTGAAGAGCAAGCCGTGCTCGAGATCCATGCCCTGCAACGTGGCGACGATCTGAACCGGATGCCGCGGCTTGCCGATCGACTCGCGTAAGCGAACGAGCTCGGGGTGCCAGACCGAGAGGATGATTTCTCCCCGTCGAATGGTTTCTGCTCCGGCAAGCACCGCGTCGGCCGCGACGCGCGACAGGCCTTCGTAGATCAGATGCTTGTCCGTGTTTCCGCCGCCCAGCGTCGAGGGGTTTTTCGCGCCCGTGTTCCCGTCCTTCGACTGGACGAACACGAGATTGCAGGCCGCCCGTCCCGGATCGGGTGGACGCGAGAGGTAGAAATCGCCGTCGAACAGCAGTCTCGACCACGCGTTTCCGATCGCGAGCAGCCCGGCGTCCCGATTCTCGGTCTCGGTGACGTAGGGTGGAAGCATGGCGGTTTCTGCTTCCTGTTGCTTGCGGGCGACGAACTCGTCAAACCTTTCTTGCCAGCTTTTCATCGGCGCCGTCCGCTCGGCTGTCCCGCTTTGGGGGTGGTTCGATATGGATGATCGCATCCGCGATTTGCGGATAACGGTCCATCAGGCGGTCTTTGACGCGGTGCGACAGATCGTGGGCCTCGGTGAGCCGCATGTCCGGCGGCAGCCAGACGTGCAGGTCGAGGAACACGTGATCCATGGAACCGCGCGTGCGGATGCGATGGCAGCCGATCACGCCCGGCACGCTCATCACCACACGCTCGAGATCGGCTTCCGAGATGACGATCCGGTCGCTCAGTATCCGGGTCGTCGCCTGCGCGATCTGATATCCCGCGTATCCGATGAAGCCGGCGACGACGATCGCTGCCAGGGAATCCAGGATCGGCACGCCGGCACGGGCGCCCGCGAGCGCCGCAATGACGGTGAACGATGTCCAGACGTCGCCGCGTGTCGCGGTTGCGTCGGCAAGCAGCACCTCGCTGCCCAGCCGCTCGGCTGCTCGCGATTCGTACCGGATGACCGCCAGGTTCACCGCGATCGTCACGGCCATCACCATGAAGCCTGCTGACGAGACATCAGGAGCGCCCGACCGGCCCGTGAGGTGATTGAACGCGTTGCGCAGCACCTCCAGCACGACGATGACCAGGAAAAGCGTAATCGCCGCCGCGGCGACTGTCTCGTACTTGCGATGACCGTAGGGATGGTCTTCATCGGGCGGGCGGGCGGCGGCTCGAACGCCGACCATTCCGACGACGTTCGATGCGGCGTCGGTCAGCGAATGAAATCCGTCAGACAGGATGCTGATGGCGCCGCTCGCGTACCCGAACGCGATCTTCGCGACGGCGACGGCGAGATTCAGGATGAGAACGCGAAAGAGAACACGCGAGACCGCGGTGTGACGCGCCGTCACGGGCTGCTAAAAGACGCGCGCCGTGGGGACGGGCCACCAGCGGACCTGCACCTTGCCGATGATGTACCGCTTGGGAACCATGCCCCAATGCCG
>Ga0070698_100007136_pt1 | contig 12100 bp, 4 predicted proteins | sample KBSK1502metaG_FD_65477 | JGI IMG/M metagenome (GOLD analysis project Ga0070698, IMG submission 65477) | Corn, switchgrass and miscanthus rhizosphere microbial communities from Kellogg Biological Station, Michigan, USA - KBS K1-50-2 metaG | ecosystem: Host-associated > Plants > Roots >...
ATCGCCGGATTGGCTGTTGGTATTGCCGTTTGTATGATGATCTTTATCATTATACAATTTCAAACAAGCTTCGATAATTTTCACTCAAGGAAAGACCGCATCCATCGTGTGTTAACCGAATATCATCATGAAGATGCAGCAACTATTGCTTATGGGAAAGACGTTCCTTTTCCGATGCCCACGCGATTGAAAACGGCTTTTCCCCAGATAGAACAGGTGGCTCCGATTTTTGCAAGCCACGATGATCAATTGCTGATACCTGACGATAACGGAACAACGGTAAAAACATTTAAAGAAGGCAAAGGTGTATTTTTTACAGAGCCTTCATTCTTTAAAATGTTCGATTTTCCTCTGCTCGCAGGCTCGTACGAATCATTAAAAGAACCGAACAATGTATTGCTTACAAAAGAGATGGCGGAAAAATATTTTGGTGACTGGAAAACAGCACCAGGCAAAACCATTAAGCTGGAAGTTGGCGGCTATTTATTCGAACATGGCACTGAAGTATTGAAAGTGTCAGGCATTCTTGCGCCCATACCCGCCAATAGCGACTTTCAGCTAAAAGTTGTTGTGGCTTATGGATCAGGTTTTACCGGAAGCCTTATAGCAAAATCTACCGATTGGGAGGATAGAACAAATGCTGGTTTTGGTTGCTATATTATGTTGCCGCCGAATGTTTCTGTTGATAATTTTAATCAGCAGCTAAGGGCATATTCAACAAAGGTTCAATCGCCTGAAAACAAGGATAGCCATATTGTACAACCATTAAGTGCGGTGCATTATGATACACAAACAGGTAATTACAGCAACAAAGCAATCAGTCATCAACTGCTCAATGTATTGTGGCTGATTGCAGCATTCATCCTGTTAATTGCCTGCGTAAACTTTATCAACCTCTCCACTGCACAGGCTGTTAATCGTGCAAAGGAGGTTGGCGTAAGAAAAGTTTTGGGTAGTAATAAATCTCAATTGCAGATCCAATTCATCATTGAAACATTTTTGATAGTTACAGTTGCTGTAGTGCTTACAGCAGCTATTACGATTCTTGCATTGCCTTATGTAAATCAACTTTTAGAGCTTTCGCTTTCATTCAACATACTAAGCAATCCTGCAATTATTTTATTTCTTGTAACTGTAACAATTGTTGTAACTGCACTCGCCGGTTTCTATCCTTCTATTGTTTTATCACGCTTCAATCCTGTTAATGCTTTAAAGAGTAAACTCACAGCAAATATTGCAAAGGGAATTTCATTAAGAAGAGGATTGGTAGTGTTTCAGTTTATCATTGCACAGGCACTTATCATCGGAACATTCATCATTGTACAACAAATGAGTTATTTCATGGATAAACCGTTGGGCTTCGATAAAGATGCAATGATAAATGTTCCTTTCCGTGTGGATAGTCTTCGCATCAGCAGGCTGGATTATTTACAGAACAAGTTATTGCAGGTAAATGGTGTGCAGGCAGTAAGCTTCAGTTCCAACACCCCGGTTGAAGATGGTAATGATACATGGAGCACATTCAAATTTGATAATGCAATTAAAGAAGAAGACTTTAAAGTTATTACCAAATTCGCCGACACCGGATATGTGCCGGCTTATAAATTACAACTGGTAGCCGGAAGAAATTTGCAGCCTTCTAAATTCACCCAGGAATTTTTGGTGAATGAATCGCTGGTGAAAAGTTTGGGCTTTAAAAAACCTGAAGATATACTGAACAAAAAAATAAGCATATGGGGCGATAAAATAAAATGCCCTGTTGTTGGTGTATTGAAAGATTTTAATGACAGGTCTTTTCGCCAGGATCTTGCACCATTGCTTATTACCACAAACGTTACAATGTACAACCAGGCCGGAATTAAACTTGCAACGACAAACATTTCTTCTACACTGCAATCTGTTAAAAAAATCTGGGAGCAAACATTTCCCAATTTTGTTTATGAATACAGGTTCCTTGATGATAAAATTGAAAGTTTTTATAAGCAGGAAAGTCAATTGTCAAGCCTCTATAAAATTTTTGCACTAATAGCCATATTTCTCAGTTGTCTTGGCTTATATGGATTGGTTTCATTCATGGCTGTGCAAAGAGTAAAAGAAGTGGGCATTAGAAAAGTACTTGGCGCTTCTGTTAGCAGCGTGATATATCTTTTTTCGAAAGAGTTCATCATCCTTGTTACAATCGGATTTGTAATTGCATCACCTATTGCCTGGTATTTTATGGATAAATGGTTACAGGATTATGTATATCGTATTAATATAAGTTGGTGGATTTTCTTAGCGGGAGGCATTTCAGCAGTCATCATTGCATTTGTAACTGTTAGTTTCCAGGCAATCAAAGCGGCTATTGCCAATCCTGTAAAATCATTACGGACTGAATAAAAATTAAACCATGATAAAAAATTATTTTAAAACTGCCTGGAGAAACCTTAGGAAAAACGGCTTGTATTCGTTGATCAACATAAAAGGCCTTACTGTTGGCCTGGCAGTAGGCATATTAATTCTATTGTGGGTACAGGACGAATTCAGTTTCGACCGTTATCACAAAAATGAAAGGAATATCTATAAGCTGGAAAACATGGTTGGCACGGGTACCAGCAGGCAGTTGTGGGCTGTCACAGCATCACCTATCGGGGTATTGGCTAAAAAAGAAATTCCGGGAGTGGAAGATGCAGTGCGCATTTCCCCAAATGGGATGTATAAACTGTTTAAGTATAGTGATAAAGTATTTAATGAACAGAATAACTTTTTTACGGACCCTTCTCTTTTTTCAATTTTCGATTATACAATAATAAAAGGGAATGCTTCAAACCCTTATCCCGACGACAATTCAATCGTACTTACAGAAAGTATAGCAAAAAAATATTTCGGCGATGTTGATCCAATAGGAAAAGTGATCACAGCGGACGAGAAAGAAAATTTTAAAGTAAGTGCTGTTGTAAAAGATTTTCCAAAGAATTCAACATTCAGGCCTGATATCCTTTTCCCCATGAGCCTGCTCGCTAAAAATACATATGCGGGAAATAAGGAGGGTAAAAATCTTGAAAATGATTTTAACCAGTTTAATTATTATACGTTTCTTTTGATGAAGCCGGGCTTTTCTTTCAATGGATTTACTGATAAACTTCGGCAAATACATTTACGGGTCAAACCAGATGATGTCGATATTGAATATCTATTGCTGCCGCTTCGTAAAATGCGTTTGTATAGAGCAGATGGAACTGATGGTGGCCATTCAACAGTCCGTATGTTTATCATTATTGCCATTCTTATTTTGGTTATTGCCTGTATCAATTATGTAAATCTTTCCACGGCCCGTTCCATGTTGCGTGCAAAAGAAGTAAGTCTTCGGAAAATTGTCGGCGCAGGCAGACTGCAATTGTTCCTTCAGTTTATAGTAGAAACCGCCCTGTTATTTCTTTTTGCTACCATACTTGCTTTGGCGTTGATTTATGTATTGTTGCCTTTTTTTAATAAGATCTCCGGCAAAGAACTCATTTTAAATTTAGCTGATTACCAGATTTGGAAAATTATTCTTTACACGATCACTGGCACCTTGCTTATCTCGAGTATTTACCCCGCCATTCTGCTCTCGTCATTTGAACCCTTGAAAGCGCTGAAGGGAAAAATCGCTGCAAGTATCAACGATGTTGTGTTTCGAAAGATATTAGTTGTTATTCAATTTACATTCTCCATTGTTTTGATCGCAGGTACTATTATTATTAATAACCAATTATCATATATCCGCTCAAAGCAATTAGGATATGATAAAGAACATGTGCTCTCGTGCAACCTGATGGAAATGGGAAAACATTATGATGCTGTAAAGACTGATCTTTTGAAGGAACAGGGAATTAACAATGTCACTTCAGCAAGTGTCAATCTTATTCAATACGGTGGTCATACTGGCAACAACTGGTGGGAAGGGAAGCATGAGGGAGAAACACTGATGCTAAGCCCAATGGCAATTGATAAAGAGTTCATTTCCTTTTTTAAAATGCAAATGAAAGAGGGCGCCGTTTTTACTGGTTCAGTAAACGACTCCACGCATTTTATTTTAAATGAAACTGCCGTTAAAGCGGCCAGTATTGAAAAGCCGATCGGGAAAAAATTTAAACTCCAGGAAACTGAAGGGACGATCATAGGTGTAGTGAAGGATTTTCATTTTGCCTCTATGCGTCAAAAAATTGAACCGGCGATTTTTTATTACAGGCCACAGCGCTATTACAAGCTTTATGTAAAAACAACTGGTGAAGACGCGCCTAAGGCAATAGCTGCTTTAGAAAAGCAATGGAAAAAGTACAATGCAGGATTTCCATTCACCTATGCTTTTTTGGACGACTCATTCAATAATTTATATAAATCAGAGCAACGAACAGAAACGCTTTTTAACATATTTGCTGCTATTGCAATATTCATATCCTGTCTTGGCTTGCTTGGTCTTGCCGCCTATACAGCGCAAGTACGTACCCGCGAAATTGGTGTAAGAAAAGTATTGGGCGCCGGTGTGCCGGGTATTATTAAGTTATTGGCAATTGATTTTATTAAACTCGTATTCATTGCCATTTTTATTGCAGTGCCTATAGCATGGTATGCAATGGATAAATGGCTGCAGGATTTTGCTTATAAAATAAATATCGGTTGGACAGTTTTTATAATTGCCGGTTGTTTGGGAATGCTGGTTGCAATACTGACAATAAGTTTTCAATCTATTAAAGCAGCAATTGCAAATCCAATAAAAAGTTTAAGAACCGAATAAAACTAAAGCCATGATAAAAAACTATCTCAAGATCGCCTGGCGGAATTTAATCCGGGGAAAAAGTTTTTCAATCATTAATATATCAGGCCTCTCGGTGGGTATTGCAGGAGCTGTTCTGATTTTGCTATGGCTCCAGAATGAAATAAGTTTTGATAAGTTTCACAAAAATAGAGACAGGCTATATGAGGTTTATGGATTAACCACTTATGATGGGAAACTTCGTACCATCAATCAAACTTCACAGCCCCTGGCGCCGGCATTAAAACAGGGTTTTCCTGAAGTAAAGACTGCATCACGTTTTACAAATGTGAATAGCTCCCTTTTAACAGCGGGCAATAAACCTTTAAACGGAATTGAAGGAGGTTTTGTTGATGCTTCTTTCTTTCAGATGTTTAGCTTTCCTTTTTCGGCAGGAGCCAAAAATGATCAACTTCAAAATCTTTATTCAATTGTTATCACTGAAAAACTTGCCAAAAAATTGTTTGGGAATGAAGACGCTTTAAACAAAACCATTAAAATTGATTCGACTGATAACTTTATAGTAACTGGTATTCTAAAAGACTTGCCATCCAATACACGCTTTACATTTGAATATCTTTTGCCCTGGGCATATCTAAAAAAATTGGGATGGGAAAATGATAGTTGGCTTAGTAACAATATATCATCTTTTGTGCTTTTAAATCCGGGTACAGATGTAACCATCTTCAATAATAAAATTAAAGATATTACCAGGCGTAATGCTAATCGTAATGACGTATGGACTCACTTTCTTTTTCCGCTTAATCAATGGCACTTATACCAGGAGTTCGAAAATGGGAAACCGGCCGGAGGACGTATAGAATCTGTGCGGGTATTTGGTATTATTGCAGCATTTATTTTATTGATCGCCTGTATCAATTTTATGAATCTTAGCACTGCAAGAAGTGAAAAACGGGCAAAAGAGGTAGGTATTCGTAAAGTTGCAGGTGCCGGTAAAAGTTTATTGATCGGACAGTTTATCGCAGAAGCTTTTTTAACCGCCTGCATTGCAGGCGCAATCGGATTGTTTATTGTTCAACTTGTATTGCCAGCATTTAATACACTTATTAATACACAACTTTCTATTCCATATAATAATTTGTATTTCTGGATCTACGCTATGGGATTTATTATTCTCACCGGTTTGCTTGCAGGTAGCTATCCTGCATTTTTCCTGTCATCATTTAACCCGATCAGCGTATTTAAAAACCAATTCAAAAAAAACCAGGCAGCCATATCTCCGCGAAAAATCCTGGTAGTACTCCAATTTACTTTTGCTATCATACTTATTATATCTGCTATTGTTGTTCGCAACCAGGTACAATATGCGCAGGATAGAGAGAAAGGATACTTAACTAACAATTTAATTCATGTTGATTTTGCTGGTGATATTGAAAAAAATTACCCGCTGATAAAATATGAATTAACAAACTCAGGAACCGCTCTATCGGTAACCAAAACAATGACAACAATAACCCGTAAAGGATCGAATACCTGGGGGATGAGATGGTCCGGAAGAAATCCAAATTCAGATGAAACGATCGGTTTATTCAGTGCTGATGCTGATTTAATAAAAACTGCAGGGTTGCAATTGATTGCCGGCAGAGATATTGATATCAATAAATATCCTGGTGACTCCTTTGCAGTTCTCCTGAATGAAACTGCTGTAAAAGTAATGGGTTTTGAAAACCCCGTTGGACAAACAATTGCTCAACCCTCCGATAAAATAAACTGGCATGTTGTAGGCGTAGTAAAAGATTATGTTTTGAATTCTCCGTATGAAAAGATTCCGCCATTAGTGATAGAAGGGCCAGGTAGTTTTTTTACCACTATGCATATTAAATTTAATCCTTCGCATTCTACGGCAGATAATCTTAAAAGTGCCGAACAGGTATTTAAAAAATATAATCCAACATATCCGTTCGATTACAAGTTTGTTGACCAGGAATATGCAAAACAATTCGATAATGAACAGCGTACTAAAACAATGGCTGGCTTGTTTGCAGCATTAGCAATATTCATTTCGTGTCTTGGTTTATTCGGCTTGTCAGCTTATGTAGCAGAAAGCAGGATAAAAGAAGTTGGTGTACGTAAAGTACTTGGTGCATCGGTATTGAATATCGCGAAATTATTGTCAATTGATTTTATCAAACTTGTCATTGTTTCTATCAGCATTGCGATACCGGCTGCATGGTATGTCATGAACGAATGGCTGGGCGATTACACATACAGGATCAATATTGATTGGAAAATATTTTTGGTTGCGGGATTGTTAGCGATTGTGATCGCATTGATAACGGTAAGTTTTCAATCTATTAAAGCCGCGATTGCAAATCCAATAAAAAGCTTAAGAACCGAATAAAACTAAAGCCATGATAAAAAACTATCTTAAGATCGCCTGGCGGAATATCATACGTCAAAAGGGATATTCAGGTATTAACATAATAGGGTTAGCGATCGGTATTGCTGCATGTCTGCTGATCCTGCAATATGTATCATTTGAATTGAGTTATGAAAACTTCCACGAAAATAAGGATCGCATTTACCGTGTGCAGCTGGACAGGTTTGATAATGGAAAATTAAGCACTCAATGGGCTGCGGGAGCATACGCAGTTGGCAATTCATTTAAGGATGCAATACCGGAAATTGAAGATTATGTAAAGCTTGCACCGCGGGACCCTGTAATTGCCGGGGTCAATAATCAACCGATTAAGATCAATAAAGTATTTTATGCAACAAATTCATTCTTCAGCATTTTCACTTATCCATTAATAGCGGGGGATAAGAAAACAGCATTGATCGAACCTTTTACCGCTGCTATATCCGAAACAACTGCCAAAACACTGTATGGAACTAGTGATGCACTGGGTAAGACATTAACTTTAAACCGAAAGAGGAATTATACTATTACTGCGGTATACAAAGATATACCCGTAAATACGCAACTAAAACCTGATATACTGCTTTCCTATTCAACATTTGTAAAATTGGTTGGACCAGATAATAACCCTGAGACTGCATGGCAATGGGATGGTTGTCTTACCTATCTTTTGTTGCGAAAGGGTGCTGACCCGAAAATTGTAGAGAAAAAATTTGTACCGATCGTTCAAAAATATACAGCAGATGAAATGAAAAGATTTAATGCAGGGGCAACTTACTATCTGGAACCTTTAACAGCTATTCATTTACACTCGCATTTCATAGGTGAGCCGGCGCCTAACGGGGATGGAAAGACAACCTATCTTTTATTAGGGATCGCTTTTTTTATAGCTGTTATTGCATGGGTTAATTACATTAATCTTGCAACGGCCCGTGCAATCAACAGGGCAAAAGAAGTAGGCATTCGAAAGACTGTTGGTTCGCAACGAAAGCAGCTTGTTATCCAATTTTTATCTGAGTCGGCTTTGCTTAATTTTCTTGCCCTGGTGCTTGCCTTAGTCATTGTGATTATCGCGATACCGGGATTTAACAGGCTTTCAGGTCAGCACCTTTCATTTTCCTTATTCAGCACAACAAATTTTTGGTTAGGTCTCATTGCATTATTTCTTATCGGTGTATTTTTTTCCGGATTATATCCTGCTTTTGTATTGTCAGGTTTCAAACCAATTGAAGTATTAAAAGGAAAATTGATCGCTACCACAAAAGGAACTTTATTGAGAAAAGGATTGGTGGTATTTCAATTTACTGCATCATTGTTTTTATTGATAGGCACACTGGCCGTGTATCAGCAGATACAATATATGCGTAAACAATCATTGGGTATCAATATCGATCAAACGTTGGTTGTAAAACCGCCTGCTGTCGTTACTGATTCTACTTATATGCAAAATATGTCTGCATTTAAAGACGCATTAAATCAGCAAACGGGTATTAAGGGAGTGACGATATCGACAAGTATACCGGGAGAGCCGGTAGGTTTTAATGCCGGAGGTATAAAACTTGTTGGGACGGATGAATCTACACAAAAGCAATACCGGGTAATTGAAATGGATCATGATTATATGAAACAGTATGGGATCAAATTAATAGCTGGCCGGTATTTTTCTAAAGAATTTGGCACTGATGACAGTGCCGTCATATTTAATAAAAAAGGATTTGAGCAATTAGGTTTGAATAAACCAGAAGATGCAGTAGGTAAAAGAATTGATTTTTGGGGAAGGCGATATACTATAGTTGGTGTTACTGAAAATTTTCATCAGCAATCATTACGTGAAGCTTTTGAGCCATTGATATTTCGGTTAGATCCGGATGTACGGGGATACTTGTCAGTAAAAACACCTGCTTCAAATGCCAGCGGGACAATCGCACTGGTAAAAAGCAATTGGGCTAGATTTTTTCCCGGCAACACATTTGAATATTTCTTCCTGGACGATCATTTCGACCAGCAGTATAAAGCTGATCAGCGATTCGGCCAGGTGTTTGGATTATTTACTTCACTTGCAATTTTAGTTGCTTGCCTGGGCTTATTCGGTCTTGCTTCATTTACTACAATTCAGCGTACCAAAGAGATTGGGATAAGGAAAGTATTAGGCGCTTCTGTAGCAGGAATATTAAAATTACTATACCGGGAGTTTGCAACATTACTGGTGATCGCATTTGTGATAGCTGTGCCTTTGGCATGGCTAATTGTGACAAACTGGTTACAGGGCTATGCTTTCCGTATTAATATACATTGGTCCTATTTTGTTATACCATTCGTATCCATCATGGTTATTGCGTTGCTGACTGTAAGCTTTCAGTCGATCAAAGCTGCCATCGCTAATCCAGTAAAAAGTTTAAGAACCGAATAAAACTAAAGTCATGATAAAACATTATCTGAAAATATCGTTCCGCAATCTCTGGAAATACAAAAGTTTTTCAGCGATCAATATTGCCGGGCTTGCGATTGGTATGGCAGCATGTTTATTGATACTTCAATATGTAAGCTTTAAACTGAGTTTCGATCAGTTTCATAAAAAAGCAGATAATATTTATCGTGTGGTAAACGATCGTTACCAGCAAGGAAGACTTATTCAACATGGGACTATCACTTACTCAGCTGTTGGTAAAGCAATGAATGATGACTATGAAGAGGTAGTTCAGAATGCGAGAGTCGAACCGTGGAATGAGGTTATTTTAACTTATAATGATAAGAAAATTGCAGAGGATCAAATAATATATGCTGACAGCAATTTTTTGTCAATGTTTGATTTCCCTCTTTTAGCAGGCGATAAAAGATCTGTTTTGAAAGAGCCTTATACAATGATCATCTCAGAAAACCTTGTTGAAAAGATCTTTGATTATAAAGGAAATGATTACAACCAGTTTCTTGGAAAAGCGCTGGTGTATGGAACTGATTCTATGCCATACAAAATAGAGGGGATATTCAAAAATGTACCGGAGAATTCTCACCTGCAATTCAGGATCCTGGTTTCTTATAAAACGCTGGCTAGTTCTGGCTGGAAAGAATCGGAATATGATTTTACGGACTCTGATTTCTGGCATTACGTAAGATTAAAACCGGGAACAGATTATAAAGCATTCAATGCAAAACTTGCTGCTTTCAGTCAAAAGCATTTTGAAGGAAGTAAAGTTTCGGGCAGTGATGAAAAATTTTATTTGCAGCCGCTTTCAAAAGCCCATTTGTATTCTGATTTTGAGTATGAGATCGGCAGAACAGGAAGCGCCACCGTTGTATGGGCACTATTGATCATTGCGTTATTTATTATAACTATTGCATGGATAAATTATATCAATCTCGCTACAGCAAGATCAGTAGAAAGAGCAAAAGAAGTAGGAATAAGAAAAGTTGTCGGATGTGAACGAAGGCAATTAATTATACAATTCCTTTCAGAATCAGCGATCGTTAACCTGGTCAGCATAGGATTGGCTATAGTGCTCGTGCTTCTTTTACAGTCAGCATTTAATAATTTATTAAAGAATCAATTATCGCTATCCTATCTTTTAACAAAGGGATTAAATGGTTATAGCATATTGATCGGTTTAATTTCAATTATCCTGGCCGGGATCTTTGTTTCAGGTCTTTACCCAGCATTTGTTCTTTCTTCGTTCAAGCCGATCGCAGTATTGAAAGGTAAATTCAGCAGCTCACAAAAAGGCATCTTCTTTAGAAAGGCACTGGTGATCGGACAATTCACAGTAACGATCGCTTTAATTATCGGATCGTTGGTCGTGATGAAACAGATCAGGTACATGAATCATAAAGAACTTGGGTTTAATATGGAACAGGTATTGATCGTAAAACCGCCAACACTTACTAATTGGGATTCTACATTTATAAGCCGGACAAACAGTTTTAAAGAAGAATTGAAACAGCTTGCACATGTAAAAGCTGCTGCTACATCATGGAATGTACCCGGAGGTGATATCGGGAGAAGCTTTAATGTAAGACAAGCTGATTCTGCCACAACAAACAAATTCACTGTTCGCCATACAGCTGTTGATTATGATTTCTTAGATGTGTATGGAATAAAATTAATAGCTGGAAGGAATTTTACACAGGCTGATCATGATCCACACGGAAATAAGCTGCATAATATGCTTATTAATAGATCTGCAGCAAAATTGCTTGGCTTCTCATCTCCTGAAAATGCAATTGGCAAGTCAATTCTAAGAGGCGACAGGAAATGGGATGTTATAGGAGTGGTTGATGATTATCACCAGAAATCATTGCGTTATCCGCTTGAGCCGATCATCTTTATGCCATTTTATAGTACGAATAGTGAGATATCAGTAAAACTTACACCAGGTGATCTGTCGGGCACAATACAACAGATAAAAAAGAAATATGAAGCATTTTTCCCCGGCAATTTGTTTGATTATAATTTTTTGGATGAAACTTTTAACAAGCAATATGAAAATGAGCAACTTTTTAAAAAAGCATTTGGCATATTTGCCGGCCTTGCCATTTTTGTTGCATGTCTTGGTTTGTTAGGTCTTACCATGTTCGCCACCATTCAGCGAACCAAAGAAATTGGTGTCAGAAAAGTATTGGGAGCTTCTGTTTCTAATATTGTTGTATTGTTATCAAAGAATTTTCTCAAACTTATCTTGCTTTCAACCATTGTTGCATTTCCATTAGCATGGTGGGCCATGCATATATGGTTGCAGGATTTTGCATTCAGGGTAAATATGGGCTTGTGGATATTCATTTTAGCTGGCGCCTCAGCATTGCTGATCGCATTAGCAACAATAAGCTTCCAGGCAATCAAAGCGGCGATTGCTAATCCTGTAAAATCTTTAAGAACAGAATAAAATTAAAGCCATGATAAAAAATTATTTTAAAACCGCCTGGCGAAACATGATGCGTAATAAAACAAGCAGCTT
>Ga0070698_100007137_pt1 | contig 12099 bp, 6 predicted proteins | sample KBSK1502metaG_FD_65477 | JGI IMG/M metagenome (GOLD analysis project Ga0070698, IMG submission 65477) | Corn, switchgrass and miscanthus rhizosphere microbial communities from Kellogg Biological Station, Michigan, USA - KBS K1-50-2 metaG | ecosystem: Host-associated > Plants > Roots >...
CTTTTTGTTATGTTTGACTTCAAACGAGCCAAGCAGACGGACTTCCAGCATTACTATCCTTTACCAGTAATTTAAGCAGAGTATAGCAGTTTCAGCAGTGGAAAACAATCAGGTATACTGCAAAACCATGGGAAACAAACTCTGTCCTAAAATTATCCTCGAAGGAACGCGTCTGACATTCAAAACGGAAATTGCCTTTGAATTGAATGAGCACCCACGTTTTGTGGGTCCGCGTAAGTATCGCTATACCATGCGGTGCAGGGCTGCTTTTCGTATCATACAACGGATCAGAAGGGGTGCCCTTGGGTGCCGAGCCCAAACCGGTAACGCTACTAGCGTTGAAAATTACTTTTCCCCGATGGACGGCGCCGCAAGTGCTTCCTGGCGAAGATCATTGGAGAGTAGAAAAGGCCCCCTAGCTTTATACGAGGGAGACCTAGCCGACCGTTCTCCAGAGTCTCACGTTATTGTCCGCGGTTGAACCTCGGCTCTGACAGGAGTTGAACTAAATTCGGTGAAATCTCAAAGTGGTAAGTGTGACAGACTTGTGAACGCGAGTTTGGGGTGGTCATAGCGGGATACAACCCGGGAAAGCAGTGGATCAGAAGTAGTCATGATTCTCCTCAGTAAAAAGAATACAGCATCCCTCGACTAGCACAGGTTTCTTTGCACCTGAAATCCGGACGGTCATTCCACTCTTGCAGGCATCCACGGCGCGCAGTCTAACACCCGTACATACTGTCGTTGGACTAAGAGGACACCATAGATGATAAGCATTTTTGTACGCAGCCTGCTCGTCCATGACTGCAAACATTGGGGAGCCCGAATAGAATATAGATTCTACTCTGTTGTTCTATATTCTATTCGGGCATTCTGAGAATAAATCAGTTAGCTATCCGAATGTGTAGAATTGGTTTTATTTGCCGCGCGCCGGTGCTTCGCCAATTCTTTGATTTCGTCCTGACTCAGGTAGACATAGTTTCCTTTTTTACCGGTGTCTCCTTTCAAAAAGGTCTTCTTTTGAAAGCGATTCCACACCAACGTAAGCACAGATCCAATGCCCATCACTGCAAAGGCGATCAAGCTTGTCGCTCGGGCCTCAGGCATTGAGGTGAGTTGTTCCACAGGAGCGCCAACTGCGTTTATTGACTGCAAAGGTGAACTCGAGGGATGAATTTGTTGTTTCAGGACAACATTTTCATTCGTGAGTTGAGCAACAAGCTGATTTGTCTGAGCAGCTTCTTGCTGACAAGCTTGCAGTTTTTGACTCGTGTCTTGCAGAACGATCACGGTGTTTTGCTTTTCCTGCTCAGAGCTTTGGAGGGCTCTCAAGACATTATGCCTTTCTTGTTCACTTTTTTGAAGTGCAATCGATAACCTTTGGATCTCTTGCTGTTGATTCTTGATACTCTCACGCAAATGCATTGAGTCGGAGACGAAGAATCCCAAGGCAATCAACGCGACCAATAGAACTGAGAAGAATGAACCGAGACGCATTGTATACACTCCTTTCTGCAAATCCAATTGAGCGTGTCCAACTGCAAGTTCTTGTTCATAGACGTCTCAATCTTCTGGAACAAGTTTCACTCTCATTTTGAACAGTTCCAAACAAAAAACCTCTGCCAGAAAGATATCTTTTTTAGGTCAACTGAGTGAAACTAGCTTACAGAAAGGTGCCATTTAAACAACAAGAGCCTGACAATCTACTGTCGGGCTCCTGATCATTAGAGGTTTAACGAATCACTCAGGATTGATGACTAGTCGATAGCCGGCATAAGGCACATTAATCAAATAGCGAGGTTGTTTCGGGTCCGCTTCGATCTTCTTACGAATTTCCCCTACAAGTTTATGCGCATAATCCTTTGAGTATCCGCCATCATTGACCTGATTTACCAGTTCCTCCTTTGTACAGACCTCGCCAGCCTTCTCGAAGAGATATTCAAAGACTGCGTATTCCCGCGGAGTGAGGGGTACAGATCGCTTTCCCGCCAGGATCAGCCTTGCCTTACGGTCCAGGATGGCGATCCCGGCGACCGCTCGCGGCGACGCAGGGTCACCCTCCGATCCATGAACAAGTATCTTTTGGGTTAACATGGCCATAGCAAGGTAGATGTGCACCAATCGCATCAGCTCGGATTGATGGATAATGGAAACAGGCGAGTCATCCAAAAGCAACCGCGCGGCCTGATAGAAAACTCCTAAATGATAATCTGCTGTACTTTGCTCGATCTCCTGTATACCAAGCTTGCGTAACATCACAATCGCCTGGGCCGGTTTCAGCACTTCTGGTTCCCAGTCCCGGATATCTGGTTTGAAAAAGTCACCATTCACAAGACATTCTTCCAGCTCTTTGAGCCGGAGGAAATTCTCGGTTTCCGTCCAGTCAAAACGGATGGCAGTTTCGAGCATTAAATAATTCCAAAAGCGTGGTGCTTTTCCCGCAGATGCAAAATCAGTCAGCCAAGTATGCCCTTCCCCATCGGCAAGTATGTTTTGACCTGTAAGAATTCCAGGCACATCGACGATCAGTGTTTCTCCAGGATTCAGCGGCCGAAAGAGAAGCTTCATAGGAGTTGGATATGACAATACATTCTCTCCACGGATAAAAGCAACCTCTTCATTGGTATGTCTGATTGTCAGTTCATGTTCACGCGCCTTTTTTTCAATGGCAAGTAGCCGCTTTTCAAATTCCACCTGCGATAGGTAAGAATCGGTCAATTGCAGTCGCTGCACATACAAACTGCTTAATGATGATTCTACATAGCTCAATGTATCCTGATGCCATTCCGCAAGCGTTTTGTGAAAGAGGATCGTCAATACATCGTTGAAAAGCTTTGCATTTGTGTTCCGATAAAGATCGCTTAGCGTCTGTACCTTTTCCAGATCAATATTCGCAAAGGTATATGCGTTCACAGCATAATGTGTGGTCTCCGCCTTTGCCGTAAGCCTTGTACCGGTATCACCAGGCGCCACAGGAGCGAATACTTCAAACCGTCGCGCTTCTTCTAGCATAATGGCATTGCGCCCACAAACAACAACGTAGGATTCAGGTTTCATCCCTTCTTTCTGAGCAAAAACGATCAATGCTACCCTTCCCTCGGTATGCCAGAGGAGGCGCTCCACGCGCACATAATAATATTCATAAAAGAGACGGCAGAACAAGTCTTTGAATTCCTGCACGCGATGAGATACATGGTTGTCTTCGAGATTCTCTTCAATCATATTCACCAGCGAGAATTTATCCCGAGCAATCCAATCCATCGTGAGATTCCAGTTAATACGCACATGATGGGCAAATGCATCATTGACCGCGCTGATGAGCACCTGCGGACCCTCTTCCTTAATCAGGTAGTTGATCGCCGGATGGAACCCGGGGGGATGTTGTCGAAGTGAATCACGCGAAGTATACAAACTGGGCTTGCCTGTCAGCATAATCTTGGGAATATTGCGAAATTCAACTTTTTCGGCCAGTAACTCTCCACTAATATCTTTTTCATCGTCATCATCCGATAATCGAATATCCAGGATCGCTAAATGGATGGTGCAATCATTCAGTAACTGCTCCGCTTCCCCCGGCGATTGTGCAAAAAGGACCTCGTAGCCTTCATTCTGAAGAAATTCGGCTCGCGTCTGGAGAAAATCAGGATCGTTGTCGGCAAATAGAATTAACTTTTCGGTCATTGGCTATCTCCCTCCCTTCCTTTTCTTGGTGCTTTGTTTGTAGAAGATTATCAACTCCTTGTGGAATTGTTCCCAGCGCCGATTTGCATCATTCGCAAACTTTGTGATGAGGCCGCCAACCGTACCGGTGAGCGTGCCGGTAATCGCTCCAATCACCCCTACATCCCGATAACCGAGAATGACCATGACCACCCCAAACAGGAAGACCACCACCCCACCGATCACCAGGACGAGTCGCGTCCAACCAATCCAGCGGGCATGCAGCCTGGCCAATTCATAGTCCTTCAGCATTTGTTCAGGGACATCCAGCTTCACAGAGGTCTCGGCACGAGAAAATTTCTGCTCTCCCTGCCCTTTGGGCGGCAGCAGATCTCGAAGATATTTGGGGAACAGAGGATGTGTACGTAAAGCCTCCCCGTTCGATTCTGTTTCCTGCGAAATTTCCAGACTTCGTCGTATGGCCGATATCAAGGCCACCGGGCCAAGTTCTTTTGCAAGAAAATCATAAGCAATCCGGGTGCCGTCGAATTGAGGCCCCAATGCTTGCCGCATATACTCCTCAGAATGATGTCCAGTCAGAATAATCACCGGAAGAGAGCCTCTCACTTCCCTGGCTAACTCCAGTCCACTGATATCTTTTTCGTCATCGTCATTGATTAAGCGGATATCAATCACCGCCAGGTCGGCTTGTTCCAGCCTGCCCCTGGCCTCCGGGCGGGAGCAGGCACTAACTACATCATATCCTTCTTGTTCAAGAAACTCACGACGAGTTTCTAAAAAATCAGGATCATTGTCGACCAGTAATATCTTTGATTTCAACATATTCGATCCTCCTAGAAATGGAGTCTTCCCAGCCCTGCCGTAAGGTATGTTCGAGGATGGCAAGTGCTTCACAGCACGCTCTGACTCTCCAAAGGCAAGGATATGACCATTGTCGTTCCCTTCACGGATGTCGTGCCTATCCTGATCTTTCCAGAATATGTCTGAAGGATCATCTGAGCAAACAGCAAACCCATGCCCAATCCCTTTGCATCCTTTGGCTTTGTAATCGGCTCACGGAAAAGCCGCTCCCGTACATCCTCGGAGATTCCATGTCCACGATCGCCTATGGAAATGAGCACCCGCCTATTAATTCTTTTCGTTGCAACGACAATTTTGCAGTCGGACACACCATCCATCGCATCTGCCGCATTATCGATCAGAATATCGAGGGCCCGCTGCAACCAGTCTGGATTTGCCCGGATCGTCGCAGCGTCTTCCAGTTCAAACTGGAATTCCCGCTCAATTTCCTTATAGGGTTCGTGAGCCCAAAGCTGTTTCAGCCGTTTCTGGATAAACGCGTTTAGATGGACAGACTGGACTTCTTCTTCTATACTGAGCGGCGCGGTCAGCGGCTTTTTCAGGATTTGATTGGCTAAACGCTCCATCATATCCAATCGCTTTTCAAGGACGCCTTTTATCGGCAATTGCTGCGTATCCTTTCTCAAAAGTTCGATTTGCTCGCGGATCGTGATGGCATGTTTTTCAATTGCATGCCGCCAAGTCGAGCTAATCATGCCCGTCCACGCAAGTGCCGTGCGACCTGCCAGGAGTTCCTTGGTGTTTTGTACATCTTGATACGCTTTTTGTAATTCCTCAAATTGTTGAGCATTCTGGATCGCTACGGATGCCTGGCTCGCGAGCAGATCAGTATTCAATCGATCTTCGGCGCTGAAGGCATGAGCTGTAGGATGCTCGATGCTGAGAACCCCCAGGATTCGTTCTCCAATTCTAAGCGGTACGGATAGTTGAGAGTGAACGTTCATGTTCTCCCGAAATGGGATGTAGTTGGGATCCGCACTGACCTCATCTATCATTTGGGACTGTCCGGTGATGGCAACATAGCCGGCAATCCCCTTTTTTTCATCCTTCTGGAGATCGATTTCACGTGTGCTACCTCGCAAATCATCAAGAATGTCCGCGGGGAACCCAGCTACAAAACGGAGCTTCGACTTATTAAGTAGGGCAATATGACTGAAACAGCCGAGTTGTGTATTTCCCCGAACGAGCCGCAAAGCCTGCGCCACTATGTGTTGCAGGACATCATCGATCGACAGCGTCTGCGTTATCACCTGGCTAGCTACATATAAACCTGCTAACGTTTCCGCATGTGATTTGGTCCGTTCCAGGAAACGAGCGTTATTGATGGCAATTGAAGCATAGTTCGCGAGCGAAATCAGTGTCTGTTTATCCTCTTCATTAAAGGCTCCAGGTTCAGGACTGTCGACATTGATGACGCCAATGACATGCTCTGCCCAGATGATGGGAACGGCGAGTTCAGACTGAACTTCGGGGTCTGATGTGATATAGTCCTCGTCCGATTTTACGTGATTCACCAATTGGGATGTTCCGGTTTTGATGGCTCGACCGGTAACCCCAATACGCCCGTTCACTCCGATCTTCCAATCAATTTCCGGAACTGTCGTTTGCCTTGATATCACATCATTGGGCGGATAGACGGCTACGACCTTGGCAGAATCACCCTCTACAAGTCGAATAATCGTGTAGGTATTGTGACGACCCGCTAAACGCCAGGCCTGCTCCGCGATTTGTTGTAGGATTTCAGCCAGAGTAGAAAGGCCTGTTACGGCCTGCGCCGCGGCATAGAGTCCTTTCAATGTTTCAGCTTGTCTCTCTGTCCTCTCGAGCAACTGAGCATTACGAATGGCAACCGCGATCTGATTGGCAAAGAGCCGAATATGAGTGAGTTCATCATACGTGAAATGATGCTGGTCAAAATAGTTCACGAACATTACACCGACCTTGCGGTCACCCGATTTGAGAGGGATACCAACCAGCGATTGAATTCCTTCATCAATCGTGAAGCGCAGGTCACGGGTTAATGGATCAGCGAGGGCATCTTCAATGATCACTATGTCGTCACTTTGAAGCACGTTCCACACAAAGGAATGTTTTGGCACTGCAGGTAATTGAACGACTCTCTCAGGATATTTCACGCCAGCCATGGCGGGAGGATATCCGAGTTCTCCGGTATCTTCGTTATAGCGATAGAGAGTCACAACATCGCATGGCAGTGCATCCGCGATACGTGCTACATTTTGCTCCCAAGTCTCTCTGATATCCTGCCCGAGAGCAACAATCTCAGCGATGGCTGCCGCCGCGTCACGCGCCTTTTTCACCTGGCTAGACAGCCGGGCCTTTTTCAGGGAAAGGGCAGCATGATTGGCGAACGTCTCCAAGATCTTCCGATCATCCTGCACGAACGGTTTCGTATGGTCATAATTCAAATAAAGCACCCCAAGATTCTCTTGACCATCTCTTAATGCCACAGCCTGAAAACTTCTCGCGTTAATGCCACTCAGGAGTTCTTGGGTTAAGGGGCTGATAAAGCTGTACTGCGGATCCGATACATCCGAGACAGGTACCCATCCCTTCTCCATCGCAAGTTCAGCGATTCCCCCATGCCGGGGCTCATACATGCGGAATTTTGCCAACTGATCAGGTAGAATACCGCTCGCGGCAAAATCCTTGGGTGCCGTTCGATTGTGCAAATTGTCGAAGGACCAGACTGCAGACGAATCGGCTTGCGCTATCTGCCTCGCGTTCTCCACGATCTGTTCGAGAACCTGATACGGTTCCAACACGCCCGCCAGGGCCTCCCCCCCTCGTTGGAGTTGCTCCAGTTCACGCATTCGAAGCACATTGTTATAGGCAATGGCAGCCTGTGCAGCTAACATCACGACAAGTGCTTTATCATCTTCCTCGAACGGTTCATCACCTTCTGAATTTGCAACTGTGAGAGTTCCAATCGCTTCACCATTGATGAGCAGCGGAGCAACAATGAGAGGTGCCGTTCCAAACCCTTTTGCCATCTCGAGCGCCAGACCGGTATTCCTGGGATCATCCTGCGCATTTTCGAGCAGGACGGCCTGCTTTGTTCTCAGCACCCACCCGCTTACACCTGACTCTATCTCACCCATTGTCATCCCCTGCAGATGTTCAAGCGGATATCCCTGACCTGTGGCCTTAATGAGATGTTTTCTCTTGGTATCTACCAATAAAAACAAGCTTCGTCGCGCTCCAATTAATCGAATGAGGTGTTCTGCGATGGAGTCCCAGATGGGTTCTACTTCCCGAGCAGAAGTGATTTCTGTGCCAATATCGTAGAGGACCCTTAGCCGATCCGCCTGCTTCTTCATCCTGCGCGTGGCTTCGTGTTCTGTCGATATCAGGCGCGCATTTTCAATCGCCACCGCAACCTGATCGGCAAGATGCTGGCAGATTTCAATTTCGCTTGCGGAGAAGGCTCGGGCTTTCTGCATTGCATCGAGACTGAAAGAAGCAACTACTTTTTGGTTGAAGATGATGGGAACAATCAAAGTGGATTGGATCCCGATTTCCAAAAGGATGTCGCGAACCGGACCGAGGGACGGAGCATTCGTCAGGTCAGGGATATTGACAACTTCGTGCTTGAGTACAAGCTGTTCTTCGGCTGATATCCCGCGCACAGGGATCATTTGTCCTACGGCCTTTTCGGTGGGAGGATACTCTGCGAAAACTTTTCCACGTGCCAGGTCCGCCTCAAACAATACCAGGCCACTGTGGTCCACACCAACGAGCTCCACAACGGCTTGACAGGTTTGAGTCAGAACATACTTCAGATCAAGAGTGGAATTAATTGCCAAAGTCAGGTTTTGAAGCTTCTCAAGATTAAGCGCTTTCAATCTTGTTTCCCTGACAAGCCGGCTGTTTTCAAGCGTAACTGAGACCTGGCTGCCCAGTGCACGCACAGCATTCAAAAAGGCCTGATCGAACGAATACGGTTCATAGCTCTGTACTGACAAGACACCCCAAATCTCATCTGTCGATCGGAGTGGCAGGCAGATCCCTGATTCAGAGGGTCCCCCAGGGCTGAAGCGCGACTCAATCTGAGCAGCATTCCAATCCTGCTCTGCCTGTACCCGTGTGGACCATACTTGTTCCTGTCCTGTTTTAACCACAAATCCAGCTAAACCCCAATTGGATTGTTCGGGTCCCAGGGTGAGCGACGGTAGCGGATCGAGCTTCCCTTCATCGTAGGAAAGTGGAAAATGCAGGGTATCGGTTTGGGCATCATACAGTCCCACGAAACAGGTAGGAGCAGCTAATTGCTCGCGGACGAAATCCCAAACAATCTCCAATTGCTCGTCCAAATGTGTGGACCGTGTTAATGCCTGGCCAGCTTTGACTAGTGCTTTCATATAATCATGTTCTTTACGAATCCGTTTCTGCGCAGCTGCGAAACGGATCGTCAGGGCAAGTTCGTCTTTATCAAAGGGCTTTGCAAAATATCGGTAGGCACCGGCGTGCAACGCATCCATACCTGCATTCATTCCCCAGCCCGTAAAAAGAATAACATCCACCTCAGGAAATCTGTCCTTAATTTCCCTCAATACATCTATCCCACTTGGACCCTCTGCAAGCACTTCATCTAACAGGGCTATATCATAATTTCCCTTTGCTTCTTCCAATAGATGTATTGCTTCAAAGCCATTCGCGACTGCGTCAACGATGAAACCATACGCGTTGCATAGGTACTCATTTAGCGGTTTGCGGAGACTCACTTCATCATCTAGCAAAAGAACTCGTATCGCTTGTTGGCTCATTTTGATAACTCCTCCAGTTGGCGCGAGCTAGTGTCGCAGGTGCGATCTATACGGGCAACTTAACTACCATTGTGGTGCCCAGAGGAATTTCACTTCTCTTTACCTGGATCTGGCCATTAAAGGACTCGATCAGGCTGCGAGCAATAAACAATCCCAGGCCGCTGCCATCCCGGGTAGAAAAACCCAGATCAAAGATCTTATCCCAAAGCTGTCTATGGATGCCGGGCCCTGTATCAATGAAGGAAACGACAACAAAAGGTGATTGATCCTCCGCGAGATGAGCGCTTGAAATTTCCAGGAGACGATGTTTGTCCGGCTTCAGTGCCATCTGCTGGACCGCATTCAAAATGATGTTGAAAAAGACCTGCTGAAGCGCAATGCCATTTCCATGAATGTACGGTAAATTCTCTGCAAGACGCAAATCGAGCTTTATTCCGTCCTTGCGCGCCAGTGGGCGTACCAGTGCTTCTGCCTGACGTATGGTCTCATTTATTTCGAAGGCTATCGGGATCTCTTTCGCGCGCATCATTTGTTGGAATGAGCCTACGACCGTCTTTAAATCAAGAACTGAGCGGTGTAACACGGAAAGGAATTCTCGCGAATCTGCATTCCAAGAGTCCGACAATAAGGCACTAGACACTTGAAGCTCCAAACTGTCAACTTTGTTATACACTTCATGTGCAAGGCTCACCGCCAGCTCACCGCTCAGGAGCAATGGGTTAATCATACGTAAGCGTTGTTCCAGGGCTTGTTTTTCCAAAATCGTGCTGAGCCAGATGGCGTCTAATTCTATGTATTGCGGGCGAACGCGGGCGAACGCATTCTGCTTCCGGTGGAAGAAGAAAAGCGCGTGATGAACCTCACCCATTTCTTCAACGGGAACACCGATACATGATTCGAAGGATAACAGCTTAAGAAGTTTATCAAAGCGTTTGTTTTTCGTCGCATGTCCCTCCATCGTGCCTTCACGCTCAAGAATCACATCTTTGACAGGACTCTCCTTCAGGTCATATAAGGCTTGTTGCTGCAAGTCCACTAGACCTACCTCTTCCAATATAGAAATCCTCTGGGAAATTGGATCTCTGAAAAACAACACACACTTTTCAGCGTGTGACATTGAAGCTACTTTTGTCAGAGCCGCTTGCAAGCGATGTAGAGGTGGGATGCCGCGCAGTTTGAGATTCAAAATTTGTGACTCAGTAATTACTTCGTTGCGATGGGCAAGGACTTGCCAAGCAGGCTGGATAGTCCTGCCATGGGCCAAATCAAGCAAAAAGCGATTAATCTCATTTTTATCAAGTGGTTTTTCGAATACTTGAAACACCATAGAGTTGCGGATATCTTCCGACCGATCCATAAGCCATTCCGAGCTACTCATAACGCAGACATGCATCCGATGCCCGTTCGAATTCAACGCCTGAATCAGTTCCAGGCCATCATCATCTGATAGTTGGATATCGATAATAAGTACGCCATGCCCATCGGATGGAATTCGTGAAAATATCGCTTCACCAGGCCAGACCGCACTCGCGTCATACCCGCGCTGTTGAAGCCATTCCTCCAAACCATTCCGAATTCCCTCATCGTCATCAATGATGAAGATTTTCCCTACCCGATCGCGCTCATCCGACGTGATACGCCGTACAGCTTCAATCGGTACAGTCGGTATATCACTAAGCAGAGCCTTTTGCTCCGTGAGCCGCTCAATCACGCGAGTTGCCTGAGCGAGTTGTTGCAGACGCGACCGAATACTCAATGTAAGCCTTCTGTTACGTGCATCGATCTGCGTGACGACGGCTTCGACTTCATCCCCCTTCCAAAGTAAATCCTCCGGCTTGGAAACGGGCCATGTAGCCAGTTCCGAGGATGGGACAAATCCGTTGATTCCTGCTTCCACACGTATAAATACCCCACTAGATTGCAATCCTTGAATCTTACCGTGCACGACATCCCTTTCACGGTGCCGCGCAAGAAACTCAGGCCAGGGATCTTTTAGGGTTGCTCGGCGACTCAGCTCAATCCGACCCTCATACTCTTCCACCTTGATAATCACGGCTTGAAGAGTTTGTCCTTCCTGAACAATTTCTGCTGGTGCAATATCAGCATCCAGATCCAATTCCCGTCTGCGTATATAGCCCTTCTGGCCGTCTGGCAAGAGCACAAAAACACCGAACGGAAGGACGCGCTCAACCGTAACCATAAGAGGGCTTATTGGCTTCTCCGGAGAATGAACTTGTGTCACAAACACATTATACAGAAATAGGATATCCTCCTGACAGTACCAAACCCCTGACAATCTTCTGACAAAATCATTCTTTAGCTTTACACCAGGGAGACTAGCACTAGAGAGTTTCAGGCTATTTCCGCCGTTGAATCTCGGCTTTGACAGGAGTTGGACCAGATTTGGTGAAATCTCGAAGTGGTAAGTGTGACAGACTTGTGAACGCTATGCACATAACAACATAGGAGGAAAAAGTGTGTTGCAGTTCGGATTATTTATCACACACAAGAATTTGCGGATGCCCTCAAGCTCAAAACTTTAGTTCATATACAGCGCCCCTGTTTGTTCCATCCAGTCGGCTATATTCTCTACTCTCCTGGAAATGTCATTGTCAGAAATATCCAACTCAAGTTTAGGTAAAGATGATTCAGAAATGAGACGCTGGAACAGCTTTTGTTCTTCGATGAAGCGATTCAAGTCATCATACTGACCAGGCAACCCTGCACAATATGATGACTTGAGTCTATTTATCCGCGAGCAGGAACTGATGCG
>Ga0070698_100007138_pt1 | contig 12099 bp, 14 predicted proteins | sample KBSK1502metaG_FD_65477 | JGI IMG/M metagenome (GOLD analysis project Ga0070698, IMG submission 65477) | Corn, switchgrass and miscanthus rhizosphere microbial communities from Kellogg Biological Station, Michigan, USA - KBS K1-50-2 metaG | ecosystem: Host-associated > Plants > Roots >...
CGTGCGCCCGCTCGGCGAGGATGAGCGCAAGGTCCTGCCGCTGCTGGCGCGCGGATCGGCGCTGCGCTTTCTGCTGACACGGCTTTACGATTGGCTGCACACGCCGGCCGACGCGCTGGTCAAGCGCAAGGACCCGCAGGAATACCTGGCCAAGCTGCGCTTCCATCGCGATACCAAGTCGATCGCGGACTACGGGCTGTGAGCGAACCGGAAGTCGAGATCTTCACCGACGGCGCCTGCAGCGGAAATCCCGGACCGGGCGGCTGGGGCGCGATCCTGCGTCTCGGCAGCCGCGAACGCGAGTTCTCCGGCGGCGATCCGGCGACCACCAACAACCGCATGGAGCTGATGGCCGCGATCATCGGACTGGAAGCGCTGAAGCGACCCTGCCGGGTGCGCCTGTTCACTGACAGCAACTATGTTCGCGAAGGCGTGACCAAATGGATCCACGGCTGGAGGAAGAACGGCTGGCGCACCGCCGACAAGAAGCCGGTGAAGAATGTCGAGCTATGGCAGCGTCTTGACGCGGCGCGCGCGCCGCACCACGTCGACTGGATCTGGGTGAAGGGCCATAGCGGCCATCCCGAGAACGAACGCGCCGATCAGTTGGCGCGCGATGAAATAGCCAAGCTGCGGGCCGCCGGTCTGTAGACCCGACGACTCAACTCCGCTTGGGCTGAGCCGGCACCGGCTTTTTCTCGACCGGCTTTTCGTAGACCAGGTCGAAATTCTCGCGCATGCCGTCGCAGGGATTGTCGCCCTCGGCGAGGCGCCACACCTGGGATTTGCCCGAGCGGCGGAAATTGAGGACGCCCGCCACCTTGCAGGGCGTGCCCTTCTCGACCTTGGCGACGCGAAAGGCGACCTCGCCGCGGACCTGCACGACGCCGGCCGAAATGCGTTCGACGACGCCGTCGATCGACGCCCAGTCGCCCTCGCTGCCGGGCGTCACGCTGTCGATGCGACCCTTGACGATCCAGAGATTGCCCTGCCGGGTCACCGCGACGTCGCCGGGCTTGGCGCCCTTCACCTTGGCATAGCGCCCCCACACGATCTTGCGCGCGTCGGCAAAAAGCTGGGCCTCGGCGTCCGAAGCGATCTCGGTGCGGTCGACCTTGGGCGCGCTGGCCGGCAGCGGCGAAGACAGGCTGCTGGTCGGCGCGCCCTGCTCGACCGTCGGCGCCCGTTCGGGCGGCGGCGCAGGATAATAGGAGGACGGCGGTTGAGGCGACGCCTGGCCGGCGGACGGCGTCTGGGCCAAGCCTGTCGCCGTCGCAAGCAGAGCGGCGATCACGACGGCGATCAGGGCGGCGATCGACGGGGAGAGTCGGTTCATTGCTGTGGCTCTTACATCAGAGGAAGGAGCGACGCTACCGTTTGCCGCCGCCCTTGGCGGCAGGCGGGGTTGGCGGCGCATCGGACGTCGCCGGAGCCGGCTGCTCGCCGCGCAAGCCCGCTTGGGCTCGGCGCGCCGCGATCGAACTGGGCGGCACCAGGCGCAGCACCGCGTTGAAATCGTTGTTGGCCTGGCTGCGCTCGCCGCGCGCCAGACTGGCGAAGCCGCGCTCGAGCATGGCCTCGGAATGCTCCGGCGCGAGCTTGAGCGCGCGCGCAGCGTCGTCGAATGCGCGCGCCGGATTGCCGGCGTTGCGCCAGGCCGCCGCCCGCAGCACCAATATCTCGACGTCGTCGGGCCGCAGCCTCAGCGCGCGGTCGAAGTCGGAGATGGCGCGCGGCCAGGCCCGCATCGCAGCGTAGCTCAGCCCACGGTCGAGCCAAAGGTCGGCGTCGTTGCTCTTGAGCTCGAGCGCGCGGCTTTGCACGTCGGCGGCCCTCTCGGCCATGCCGGCTTCCATGAAGGCCTGGCCCGCCTGAGCCCACAGCTCCGCCCTGAGGCCGGGGCGGTCGTTGCCCATGTCACGGGCAATCGCCTCGAGCGCGATCGCCGCCTGCCCATAGCGGCCGGCCTCGAACAGGGCCAGCGCCAGGCAATGGCGTGCCGCCAGGCCGCCACCGCCAGCCTGCCATTTCTCGGCGACCGGCAGCGCCTTCAGCGGCTCGCTGCGCGCCAAGGCCATGCAGTCGGTATAGCGCTTGAGCTGGTCGGGCGAGCCGTCGAACAGCCCGGGGCTTTGCGCAGCGACCGGCGCCGCGGCGAGCAGCGCAAGCGCCGAAAGGACGTGGCGAGGCAACAACATGCTTGAAAAGAACCGCGCCGCGACGATCCTGACAAGATGACAGAGCGTCTCTTCATTTTCGGCTTGGGCTATAGCGGGCGCGAAATCGCCAGATTGGCCCGCGCCGCCGGCTGGCACGTGGCCGGCACCTGTACCGGCGATGACAGGGCCGCCCGCTTGCGCGACGACGGCATCGAGGCCCACCTGTTCGACGGCACGACGGCGCCGCCGGCCGAAGCGGTGGCCAACGCGAGCCACGTGATTTGCAGCATTCCACCCGGCCCGGCCGGTGATCCGGTGCTCAGGAGCGCGGCCAATCTGCTCGGGCGCGCGCGCTGGTTGGGCTATCTCTCGACCACCGGGGTCTACGGCGATCAGGACGGCGGCTGGGTCGACGAGAATACGCCGCCCAGGCCCGGCCAGCCGCGCAGCATCGAGCGGCTTGCAACCGAGCGCGCCTGGCAGGCGCTGGGTCTGCAAGGCGGCGCGGCGGTCGACATCTTTCGCCTGCCCGGCATCTACGGCCCCGGCCGCAGCGCCATCGACCAGGTGAAAGCCGGCACCGCGCGGCGCATCGACAAGCCCGGCCAGGTCTTCTCGCGTATCCATGTCGAGGACATCGCCGGCACCGTGCTGATGGCCATCACCCAACCGCACGCCGGCGCCATCTACAACGTGGCCGACGACCTGCCGGCGTCGACCGCCGATGTCGTGGCCTACGCCTGCGAGCTGCTGGGCAAGCCCGCGCCGCCGCTCGTCCCGTGGCAGCAGGCAGCCTCCGAGATGAGCGCGATGGCACGCTCTTTCTATGCCGAGAACCGGCGCGTCCGGAACGACCGCATCAAGAACGAACTGGGTGTCGTGTTGCGCTATCCGACCTATCGCGAGGGCCTGCGCGCCATCGCGTCGGCAGGCTAGCGCGTCAACTCCTCGACCGTGGCGATCAAGCGGGCGATGTCGGCTGGCGTGCTCAGCCGATGATCGCCGCCTTTGACCAGGGTGGTGACCACCTCGGGCGCTTCGAGATGGGCAGCGATCTGCAGCGAATACTGCCACGGCACATCGGGATCATTTTGGCCGTGCAGCAGGCGAACGCGACAGGGCAGCGACAGCGTCTTGTCGAGCAGCAGATGATTGCGCCCCTCCTCGATCAGCTTCCAGGTGAAGACCGACGGCTCGGGCGAATATTGCGACGGCCGTAAAAGCCTGCCGTCGCTCTCGAGTGTCGCGCGATCCTCGGGCGAGAGGCCCGCCAGCAGCATGCGCTCGGTGAAGTCGGGCGCGGCGGCGACCAGCACCAGCCCGGCCAGGCGCTCGGGCCGCGCGCGCGCCACCAGAAGCGACAGCCAGCCGCCCATGCTCGATCCCACCAGCACCAGCTTGCCGGCGGTGAGGCTGTCGATCGCGGCAAGCGAGTCGTCGAGCCAGCGGCCGATCGTGCCGTCTTCGAAGCGGCCCGAGGACTGTCCATGGCCGAGATAGTCGAAGCGCAGGTACGCACGGCCGGTCCGCCGCGCCCAGGCCTCGAGCGCCACGGCCTTGGTGCCGGTCATGTCGGAGCGGAAGCCGCCGAGGAACGCCACGGTCGGCGTGCGGCCCGGCGTGGTCGCATAGGCGATGGTATTGCCGTCGGGCCGCGGCAATCGCTGCACTTTGGCGTCACCGTTCATGTCATAGTACCTGCCACAGCAACAAACCTGCTGCCAAGCTCACATGCCCGCGCCTACACTTCTGCAGATCGTCCCCAGCCTCGCCGGCGACGGACTGGCCCGCGCCACGCTCGATGCTGCACAGGCCGTGATCGCGGCGGGCGGATCGGCCGTCGTCGCCTCGCCGGGCGGCGTCATGGTGCCCGACCTGCTGAGGTTGCGCGCCAGCCATCTCGAACTGCCCGACGGCAGCCATCCGTTGTGGGCGCGCCTCACCCTGCCGCGCAAGCTCGCGGCGAGCCTCAGCGACGCCCGCGTCTCGCTGATCCAGGCGCGCTCACCCGCCACGGCATGGGTGGCGCATGCCTTGGCGCACCGCCTCGGGACCCGGTGGATCGCGACCTTGCACACGCCGTTTGTCGCGCGAGGCTTGCCGAGCCGGCTGGTCGAGCGCCGGCAGGTTCGCGCCGACGCGGTGATCGCCGTTTCCGAGCACGTCGCGCGCGACGCGTTGCAGCGTTTTCCCGCTCTCGACGGCCGCCTGGAGACCATTCCGCCCGGCATCAATTTCGACCGTTTCGATCCGGCGATGGTGCGGGCCGAGCGGGTGATCCGGCTGGCCGGCGAGCTGCGCGTGCCCGACGGCAGTCACGTTATTCTCTGCCCGGCGCCCTTCGGCGAAGATCAAGGCCAGAAGATCCTGATCGAGGCGATGAAGCAGCTCGGCCGCGACGACGCCTTCTGCCTGCTGCTCGGCTCGTCGGAGTCGCCGACGCCGTTCGAGAAGGAACTCGAACGCCTGATCGAGGCTGCCCAGCTGCATGGCAGGATGCAGATCGGGCCCTATGTCGAGGACATGCCGGCGGCCTACATGCTGGCCGACGTGGTGGTGGCGACCGGGGGCGCTCGCCGGGGTTTTAGTCGGGCGCTGGTCGAGGCGCAGGCGATGGGCCGTCCGGTCGTTGCCGAGGATGGCGGCGGCGCGGCCGAGACGGTGCGGCCCGGCGTCACCGGCTGGCTGGCGCCGGCCGGCGACCCCGCGGCGCTCGCCGAGGCGCTGCACAACGCGCTGTCGCTCACGACCGAGCGGCGCGCCGAGCTGGCGCGCAATGCGCAGGAGCAGGTGCGCAGCCGCTACGGTCTCGCGCAATCCAACCGCCAGCTGCTCGAGCTCTACGAACGGATGCTGCGCCGATGAAGACGTCGCTTCTCGTTGTCCTGGTCGCCGGTGGCGCCATCGCCAACCTGGCAAGCGGCGTCCTTGGCCAAGTCGCGCGACCGCCGTCGGGCGGCGTGCTCAATCGATTCCTCGCGCCGCCGTCGGGTCTCGAGCAGCAGTTCCTGGGAACCTGGAACCTTGCCTGGGACGACCCCGCCGATCCGCACTGCCCCTGTCACGGCACGCTCACCATCGAGGTCCAGCAGGACGGTTCGCTCAGGGGCTCTTGGTCGATCAGGAATCCCCCTGCCGTGCTGCACGGCGAAGTGGCTTTCGACCAGAACGTGTGGGCCGGGAGCTATGCGCAGCCGGACAACGTCGATTTCCCCCTAAAAGGCCATTTCCGGCTGGAAGCCCGAGGCGGCAGGGAGCTCACGGGCTCCTATCATCGCGACGGAACGGCGATCCCCTATCGCTGGAACGCGATCCGGCGCTAACGCCTCAGCTTGACTCGGGCCGCCCTCACAACTATCTCCACCCGCATGGACCGCCGGTTCCTCACCGCTCCAGCCACCACCACCGTTCGAACTTGATTCGGCCGGGCGCGCGCCTTTGTGCCGCTTCCCGGCCTGTCGCCGCCGACACTTCGTGTCGGCGGATGAACCGTGTTCGGAATCTTCTTGTGTGGTGGCAACCATGATCAACATTTCCTTGCCGGACGGATCGGTCCGGTCGTTTGAAAAACCGGTGAGCGGCGCCGACATCGCCGCCTCGATCGGTCCGGGCCTGGCCAAAGCCGCGCTGGCGATGCGTGTCGACGGCAAGCTGAAAGACCTGTCGTGCGTCCTCGATCACGACGCCAAGATCGGCATCGTGACGTCGCGCGATCCGGAGGCGCTGGAACTGCTGCGGCACGACGCGGCGCACGTGCTGGCGCAGGCGGTGCAGGAGCTCTTTCCCGGCACGCAGATCACGTTCGGCCCGGCGACGGAGGACGGCTTCTACTACGACTTCGTGCGCGCCGAGCCGTTCACGCCGGAGGACTTTGCCAGGATCGAGCAGCGCATGGCCGAGATCGTCGATCGCGACCTGCCGATCGTGCGCGAGGTGTGGGATCGCGCGAAAATAAAAGATTACTTCCAGAAGCACGGCGAGAGCTTCAAGGCGGAGTGGACCGACGAGCTGCCCAAGGGCGAGGAGATCTCGGTCTACAAGCAGGGTGACTGGCTCGACATGTGCCTGGGTCCGCACCTGCCCTCGACGGGCAAGCTCGGCAAGGCGTTCAAGCTCACGAAGGTGTCGGGCGCCTATTGGCGCGGCGACGCCCGCAACGCGCAGCTCCAACGCGTCTACGGCACGGTGTTCTTCACGGCCGCGGACCTCAAGGCCTACCTGCACCGTCTCGAGGAAGCCGAGAAGCGCGACCACCGGCGGCTCGGCCGCGAGATGGGCCTCTTCCACCAGCAGGAGGAAGCGGCGGGGATGGTGTTCTGGCATCCCAAGGGCTGGACGTTGTGGCGCACGCTCGAGGGCTACCTGCGACGAAAACTCGAAGCCGGCGGCTATCAGGAAGTGAAGACGCCGCAGCTCATCGATCGCAAGCTGTGGGAGGAGTCGGGCCACTGGGAGAAGTTCCGCCAGAACATGTATCTCAGCGAGAACGAGGAAGGCCTGCGCGAGTTCATCGCCGATCCCGCCAAGCGCATCTTCGCGCTGAAGCCGATGAACTGTCCGTGCCATGTGGAGATCTTCAATCAGGGACTCCGCAGCTATCGCGAGCTGCCACTGCGCATGGCAGAGGTCGGCTCGTGCCACCGCTTCGAGCCCTCGGGCGCGCTGCACGGCATCCTGCGGGTGCGCAATTTCACGCAGGACGACGCCCACATCTTCTGCACGGAAGAGCATATCGAGAGCGAGACGATCCGCTTCTGCAAGTTGCTGGACGAGGTCTATCGCGATCTGGGCTTCCCCGACTACTTCGTGAAATTCTCCGACCGTCCGCCGGTGCGCGCCGGCTCCGACGCGGTGTGGGATCAGGCCGAAGTCGCGCTGAAATCGGCGTCGAAGGCAGCCGGCCTCGACGTCATCCTCAATCCCGGCGAGGGCGCATTCTACGGGCCCAAGCTGGAATTCGTGTTGCGCGATGCGATCGGCCGCGACTGGCAGTGCGGCACGCTGCAGGTCGACTTCGTGGTGCCGGGACGGCTGGGCGCGGCCTATGTCGCCGAAGACGGTTCCCGCAAGACGCCCGTCATGCTCCACCGCGCCATCTTCGGCAGCTTCGAGCGCATGATCGGCATCCTGATCGAGCACTATGCCGGCCGCTTTCCGCTATGGCTGGCGCCGACGCAAGCCGTTATAGCCACGATCGTCAACGACGCCGATGCCTATGCCCGCGAGGTCGCGGACAAGCTCGGCGCGGCCGGGCTGCGGGGCGACACGGACCTGCGTAACGAAAAGATCAGCTACAAGGTCCGCGAACATTCGATGGCCCATGTGCCGCTGATCCTGGCGGTCGGCCGGCGCGATATGGAAAATCGCACGGTGGCGGTGCGTCGGCTCGGCTCGGACAAGCAGGAGGTCCTTGAACTTGGGGCCGCCGTCACTAAACTTTCAGAAGAGGCTCGGCCGCCCTTCTAGGGGCGGCCGCAGTCTCAGACCCGCTCCCATCCGGGAGCTTCAACGAAGGAGAATGAAGCCATAGCCAGACCTGCCCAACAGAGCGCGCCCACCCGCGAGGGTCCGCGCGTCAACGGCGAAATCAAAGCGCCGCAAGTCCGACTGATCGACGAGAACGGCGACATGGTCGGCGTCGTCAGTACCCGCGAGGCCATCGAAATGGCCGAGGAGGCCAGTCTCGACCTGATCGAGATCTCGCCCAACGCGGTCCCGCCAGTCGCCAAGATTTCCGACTACGGCAAATACAAATACGAAGCGCAGAAGAAGGCGCATGAGGCGCGCAAGCACCAGAAGGTCATCGAGGTCAAAGAGATCAAGATGCGCCCCAACATCGACATCCACGATTACGAAGTGAAGATGCGCGCCATGAAGCGGTTCATCGAGGAAGGCGACAAGGTGAAGGTCACCCTGCGCTTCCGCGGCCGCGAGATGGTCCATTCCGAGCTCGGCCTGCAGGTCCTGAACCGGGTCCGCGGCGAGATGGACCCGCTCACCAAGATCGAATCGATGCCGCGCATGGAAGGCCGGCAGATGATCATGGTGCTGGCGCCCAAGTAGGCGCCGGGCCGTGATCTATTTCGCCTTCGCCGGGCGCAGGCGCAGCGTCACCATGCCGGCGCTACGCGACTGCTCGGGATCGAAGCGACCGCTCGCGCTGGTGCCATCAGCCCAGCGCACGCTGTAGACGGTCTCGCCGGCAAACGACATCGGCCCATCGGTCTTGCCGTTGAGCCAGTAGTCGCAACGCACCGGATCGTCGGCGTCGAGCTGCTGGGTGTGGCAGATCTCGTGCAGCACGTAGGGAATGAACCGCGCGCGGCCGTCCTCCGGGATCGTCGTGTAGTTGAGGCCGAGCGATCGGGGCTGGCCGTCGCAGCGCTGCACCGCCTGGACCGGCGCCGCGCCCGGCGCGGCGCGCCGGAGGCCGTCGAGCTCGGTTACCAACCCCTCGAACGCCCGCGTGCGGGCGGCCTCTGTGAAGCCCGCCGCCACCAACGCCGCTTCGTAGCGGCCGATCGCCTCGTTGACCGCATCGGTCGGATAGCCAGCCCGCACCAGGTCGCGCGCCCAGGCAGTGGTCTCGAGCGCATGCACGACCATGCGGCCGGTCAGGCCGGCGCGCTCGGCCCAGTCGCCCAGCACATTGGACGGCGTCCAGCAATATTTCAGGAGGTTGTAGCCGGCCGGCTCGTTGGGCTGGGCCCGCGCATCGACCGTGCCCATCGTCTTGCCGACGACCGTCTTGACCAGGACATACTGCGCCGCCGGATTCTCCCGCACCTTCTCGGAGCTCGATTGGGTCACGGTGGCGGCGGTCTGGGCGGAGCCCGGCGCCTGCGCCCACGAGGTTGCCGCCGCCAGCAGCACCAGGGAGGCAATCGTCGCGGCTCTGGTCATTGTTGGATGGTCACCCCTGCAATGGGGGACAACGCATGACCGGGCAGATCGTTCCGCCCGACTGTCCTACGCTTTGTAGCCCGTCTCGGCGAGAAAGCACCGTCCGAGGACCGGAAGCTGCGGCTACTTGCGATAGTCAGCCATGGCGACAAAGCTGCTGATGTCCTGATCGGAGATGGTCTTGCCTTTCTGGGCACAGCGAGTGCCCACCAGGATCCATCTGAAGCCGCCGGTCGTCGAGGGTCCGTACTTCCGGATCCCGACACAAGGTTGCCCTGCTGCGCTTTCGTACCTGACCTAGTCGGCGCCCGCCATCGGCCGGGTTGGCGTGAAATTCTTGTCGGTCTTCTGTCCGAGTTGTCTTACACGCTCCTCCAGTGTCTCTGTCGCCGTGATGTTCGACGCGGTTCCGATCGCCTCGTGAAGGAAGAAATAGAGCCTGACGTCGTTCACCGTGCCGGACGCCGACCAGCGGCGAAACCTGCCGTCGGCACCGGCAGAGGCAGTCCCCGTGCCGCCGGAATATTCCTGCGTCGCCCGGCACTTAAACCCTGCCGGCACGACGAGCTTCGACTGACCGCAATCGATGTCGGACCATACCTGGGTCTCCTGGGCGTTCGCGGCTGCCGCGATAGCCATGAAACCCGTGAGCGCAAACAAAAGAATGATCGTCTTCATGCTGCTCACCCCCTGTCTTGTTCACCGAGCATCGCCCGGCGGCAGGTCGCTTGGCAAATGCAGCCTGAAGATTGGCACACCATGCCACCGCACCACGATGCATGGGACTGTTGAGGCCGAGCAGGCGGACGCTCACGCCATATACGACCCGCCGTTGACGTGCAGGACCTGGCCGGTCGTGGCGTTGGAGTCATCGGAAGCGAGGAACACCGCAGTGCGCGCGATCTGATCGGGCGTGAGCAACTTGCCGCCGAGCGGGATGGTGGTGCGCGCCATCTCGATCAGCTCGGCGTCGGTGTTGCCGTAGCGCGGCTGGGCGGTGTCGGTGGTCCCGGGCGCGATGGCGTTCACTCGGATATTGTAGGGCGCGAGTTCCAGCGCCATCGCCCGCGTCATGGAAACGACACCGCCCTTGCTGGCGCTGTAATGCACGCCGCGCACCGCGCCGCGAATGGCCTGCGAGGAGAGGTTGATCACCGAGCCGCCCGGCCTGCCCGCCGCGATCAGCGCCTTGGCGAAGGCGATGGTGGCAAAGCAGCCGGCCTTGAGGTTGATATCGAGAACGTAGTCCCAGTCGCTCTCGCGCATCTCCAGGAACTTCACCCGCGGATAGACGCCGGCATTGTTGACCAGGATGTCGGGCGCCCCGAGCATGCGGCCGGTCTCGGCCGTCATCGCTTCGATGTCGGAGAGCTTGGCGACATCGGCCTTGATGAGCTGGGCGCGGCGGCCCGCTTCACGCACGTCACGCGCCACGGCTTCTGCGCCGGCCCGATCATCGAGCCAGGTCAGGGCGACGTCGGCGCCCTCTTCGGCCAGCGCCCGGGCGATCGCCGCACCGATGCCCTGCTGTGCGCCGGTCACGAGCGCCACCTTGCCTGCCAATTTCATGGAAAATCCCCCATCCGATGGCCGACTGTGCCATATCCGGCCGCGCTTGCGTGGGCGCGGCACCGCCGCTATAAGCGCCCTTCTTCGGCGGCCTGGCCGAACAGGGCATTGCCTCGGCCGCCTATCGTAACCCTTTGAAAAGGAACGAAAATGCCCAAGATGAAGACCAAGAGCGGAGCCAAGAAGCGTTTTCGCTTCACGGCCACCGGCAAGGTGAGGCACGGGGTCGTCGGCAAGCGCCACGGCATGAGCAAGCGGGGCAACCGCTTCCTGCGCCAGCAGACCGGCATGACGCTGGTGTCGGAGCCCGACACGCGCATCATCAAGCGCAACTTCTTCCCCTACGAGAGGTAGACCATGGCACGCGTCAAGCGGGGCGTGGCCGCACACGCTCGTCACAAGAAGGTCCTCAAGCTCGCCAAGGGCTATCGCGGCCGCGCCAAGCTGGCGTTCCGCGTCGGCATCGAGAAGGTCGAGAAGGGCCTGCAATACGCTTACCGCGACCGGCGTAACAAGAAGCGCACGTTCCGCGGCTTGTGGATCCAGCGCATCAACGCCGCGACGCGCGAGCACGGTCTCACCTACTCGCAGTTCATGAACGGCATCCTGAAGGCCGGGATCGAGGTCGACCGCAAGGTCATGGCCGATCTGGCGGTGCGGGAGCCGGCGGCATTTAAGGCCCTGGTCGAACAGGCCCAGGCCGCCCTCAAGTAACGTCCGCCGCGCTTCGAGGCGCAGCGGATAAGGATCGCAAAGAGGGAGCCTGGAGCGCAGGCTCCCTTTTTTCGCGTTTGGTTCGGAGAACGCAGGATGGACGATTTTTCGACGATTCGCAGCGAGGCGCTCGGCGCCGTGCAGCAGGCGGCAGACCTTGCCGCCCTCGACGCCGCGCGCGTGGCCGCGCTCGGCAAGAAGGGCAGCGTCAGTGGCCTGATGAAGACCTTGGGCGGACTTGCGCCCGAGGAGCGCAAGGCATTCGGCGCGCGGGTGAACGCGCTCAAGGGCGAGATCGAGGCGGCGCTGGAGGCGCGCAAGTCGGCGCTCAGCGCCTCGGTGCTCGCCGCCAGGCTCAGCAACGAAACGGTCGATGTCAGCCTGCCGACGCGTCCGGAGGGACAAGGTTCGCTCCATCCCATTGGCCAGGTGATGGACGAGCTCGCCGCCATCTTCGGCGAGATGGGTTTTACCTGGGCCGACGGTCCCGATATCGAGGACGACTGGCACAATTTCACCGCGCTCAACATTCCGCCCGACCACCCGGCGCGCCAGATGCAGGACACCTTCTATCTGCCGCCGCGCGCCGACGGCACGCCCATGGTGCTGCGCACCCATACCTCGCCGGTGCAGGCGCGCACCATGCTCGACAAGAACGTGCAGAAGATGCTGGCCGACGGCGGCTCGCTGCGCATCATCGTGCCCGGCCGCACCTTCCGCATCGACAACGACGCCACGCACACGCCGATGTTCC
>Ga0070698_100007139_pt1 | contig 12098 bp, 15 predicted proteins | sample KBSK1502metaG_FD_65477 | JGI IMG/M metagenome (GOLD analysis project Ga0070698, IMG submission 65477) | Corn, switchgrass and miscanthus rhizosphere microbial communities from Kellogg Biological Station, Michigan, USA - KBS K1-50-2 metaG | ecosystem: Host-associated > Plants > Roots >...
CAGGAGCCGGATGATGGTCTCCGCCCAGAGGGCGAAGATGCCGGCGGACAGCCAGCCGTAGAGGACGAAGGGCCAGTGGAACGGCGCCGCGAAGATCTCCTCGAGGATCCACAGGCTGTGAGCCCACTCGTTGAAGGCCACCTGCATCATTTCGGTGACCGATGCCGCGATCAGGAAGGCGAAGGACCACGGGAACCCTTTGTCGGGCCCGTAGACCTTGGGCAGCCGATACCGCCCATAGAGGTACGTCCCGATCGTCATGGTGATGCCCGCGGGGAACCAGAAGTAAAACATCGGGATGTGCGACGGCGTGAGGGCCGTGTCGCGGATCGCGGTCTGGTGCCAGCTACCATCCTGGTTCGGCCAGAAGCTCGCCATCACGTAGAGGGTCAGGCTGGTCATCGCGATCAGCCCCCAGAACACGGCAACCCGGCGAACTTCCTCTTCCGGGGTCACGGGCCGATCGATGAGCTGCCGGCCGGTCCGCACCAGCCAGCCCCACCAGAGGCCCGTGCCGGCCCCGATAGAGATCAGCTCCGCCCAGACCAGGCTCCGGAAGTACTTCGTAAAGTCGGGGGTTGACGCGTCGATGCCGATCGTCCAGGCATAGCGCGAGACGTACCACCAGTGCACCGCGGTCAACAGCACGATCGCGAGACAGCCCCAGACGCACGTCTTCCAACCGCCCATCCAATCCGTCGGGCCATAGCCCACCTTCTCCCGAACCCGCTCATGCACTGCAACCGCAGATGGTGTTGCCATCGTTGTCCTCCCTTTCGTCGACTGGCTGTCGCGGCTACGGAATGAGTACCGCCCGCCCTTTGATCCGACCGTGGTGGAGATCGAAGATCGCCCGATTGATCTCGTCCAACGGGTAGAAAACGGTCGCCAGGCGGACCTGGCCTTCGCCGGCCAGCGTCATCAGCTCCATCAGATCGGCATAGGTGCCGACCAAATTGCCGATGATGCTCTTCTCGCTGAAGATCATGTCGATGGCCGGTATCTGGATGGTGCCGCCGTAGCCGATGATGTAGTACGAGCCGGCATTACGGGTCATGGCCAGGCCCTGCTCGATCGACCCGCCCTCGCCCACGAAGTCCAGGACCGCCTCGGCGCCCTTGTCGCGCGTCAGACGCAGCACTTCGCGCACTCCGTTGTCTCGTCCCCTGACGAGGTGCTTGGCTCCCAGCTCCTCGGCCAGGCTCAGCGCCAGGTCCGAGTGGTCGACCACGATGATCCGGGCCGCGCACTTCGCCCTCAGGACCTGGTAGGCGATGTGGCCGAGGCCGCCGAACCCGATGATCACCGCGGAGTCGCCGGGCTGGAGGACCTTGGCCGCCTTGCTGGCCGCGTGGTACGCCGTGAGACCAGCGTCGGCGTGAGGAGCGATCTCCTTGGGCGCAACGTTCTCGGGAAGGCGCACCAGGTTTCGTTCCTTGACCTGGAGATACTGGGTGAATCCGCCGTCACGCGTGATGCCGGGGAACATGCCGTTCTCGCAATGCATGTCGTTGCCGCGGCGGCACGCCGAGCAGGAGCCATCCGTGACGAGGGGGTGCACGATCACCGCGTCGCCCTTCCTGAAGCGGCGCACCTCCGGCCCCATGTCTTCCACCCAGCCGGCATTTTCGTGACCTGGGACGTAGGGAAGCTGGACGCTCACCTTGTTGCGCCAGACGCCCTCGATGATGTGCAGGTCGGTCCGGCAGAGCCCCGCCCCGCCGATCCGGATGATCACGTCATCGGCGTCCTGGATCTTCGGCTCTGGAACATTTTCCAATTTCAGGAACTCGGGGCCGTGAAACGCTGAGTCGTATTGATAGAGCCTCGCGCCTTTCATTCCACCACCCTCCTGACGAGTCGTTCGGGACGTCCTCGCTCAGTGCATCCCGTGATCTCTTGGTCAGCCCCTCCATAGCGGGTCTTGAGGAGTCCTCGGCAGAACGCGGCGTTGAACTCCACCGAGAGACGCGTGCGCTGGGCGTGCGCGAGGGTGGATGGGAACTCGACCGGCTCGATCGGCCTCCCATTGGGGTGCACGAAGGCCGGCGCGCTGGCGTCACCCGCCAGTCCTCGCTCCCCGAGAATGGCCAGATAACGCTCCACCAGGTCCGGTCCCTCCCCGCTCCGAGGCAGCTCGGGCAGGTCGCCGACCCGTACCCGCAAGATCGCTTCCTCCGGCCACCCCATTTGCAGCAAGGACCGGAGCAGGCGCTCCTGTCGGGCAAGAAAGGCCTTCACGCGGAAGGTTTCGCGCAGCTCTCCCAGGTTGTCCGTCGCCAGCTGGGGGAACGCTTCGACAAAGGACTTGCCGCAGTTCACCCCGCCGTTGATCTCCGAGCCGAAGAAGTGATCCTGTAGCTGAACCTCCACCCCTTCCACCCAGGGCAGCTCGGATACCCGTTCACGGATATCGGCCGCCATCATGAACGCGAAGTTGGGCGCACACCAGAACGTGGGCAGACGAAATCGAACGGTCACCGAGTTCCCATCGATGCTCACACCGCCGATGAACCCGAGCTCCGTGAGTGGCTGGTCCAGCTCGGGATCGCTCACCTTGGCAAGCTGCCCGTAGACCTCTTCCTGGCGCATTCGTCTTCCCGGCCCGCGCCCGCCTTACGCCATCCCGGCAGCAACCGCATCGTGGGCGAGCTCCTTCTTCCGCCCGCGGATGTCGACGCCATAGAGCCGGGCCGCGTTCTCGCCGAGGATCTTCTTCTTGACGTCCATGGTGAGAGAGACCCCGAACTCCTTCCGGAGATCGTCGGGGAATTCGAAGGCCATGAACTTGTCTACGATCCAGCGGGGGTGCCAGATGGCGTAGTCGCTGGCAAAGAGAAGCCGATCGGCGCCGACCCACCAGAGCAGATTGGCCAGCACCTCGGCAAAGTAGCGTGGACGGCTGTGAATGAACGGCATGACCACGGCCAGGCCGCCATAGACGTTGGGCTCCTGGGTGGCGATCCAGCAGAAATCCTCCAGGCGGGGCAGCCCGCAGTGCTCGATGATGAAGTTCAGCCCGGGGAAGGCGGTCGCGACTTCATCAACGTCGTGGACCTCGAAGGCGTCCTTGTTGAGGGGCCAGATGGTCGGACCCTTATGGACATGGATGTTCTTGACCCCGAGCTGCTGACACTTTTCCAGGTAGCGCAGCGCCCAGGGGTCGGTGAGCTTCCATCCCTTCGAATTGCCCTTCCACTCGGCGGTGTAGAGCTTGACGCCCGGAATCCGGTAGCGCTGGACCAGAGACTCCAGGTACTCCAGGCCCGCCTCGCCGTTCCGTGGGTCCCACGACCCGTTGACGATGAAGCGCTCGGGATGGCGTTCCTTGAGTACGCTGTTCTGCTCCGTGGTGTTGAAGCCGTTCTTGTAGAAATCCTTGAGGTACGTCGGTTGAAAGATGCCCATGTCGACATACCCGTCGACAAAGACGTCCTTCACCATCCTCTCGGGACCGTACTTCTGGAAGAGCGATGCCTCCCAGACGTACTCGGGCGGGCTCAGGTTCCGGTGGTAGTCATAGAAGCAGCCGATAAACCCGGCACCATACTTGTTGACTTGGTTCGCCGGGCTCGCATCCCACAGATGCATGTGCCCATCAATGATGAAAAGCTCCTCGCCGGCGTCAGTCTTGAACACGGTGTCCCCCTCCCTGATGAAGGTGGGCAACCCGCCTGGCGGGCCCCACCGCGAACGGTTTTTTTAAGCTAGGTAGAGCCGCAGGGGAGCAGGCAGCGGTGTACTCCGCGCGGTCGAGGTATGCCGCGCACCAGGAACTGCGGGTGGGAGGTCTGTCATAGTCTTCCTCCCGAAATGGGACGCTTATAGGACGCGGTCTTGGCTCCCCCTTACACCAAACGTGTCAGAGATGTCAAGAGCCCCATCAAACCGCCCACCCTCAGCTCTGCGAAGACCCAAGAGCACAGCAGCCCAGCCTCGGAGTTTCCCCTCTTTTGCTCCATAAGTCATTGAAATATCGAGGGTCTCGGGCGTGACTGCGAGAACGGCTTGTAGGCGTCCTGAGTCTCGGCCACCTCGCTGCGGCCGCTGCGGCGGAGGACGGCGGCGGAAGCGATCAGGATGGCCGCGTTGACGAACAGCGCCAGCACCAACGCCACGGCCGAATCAATCTGCCCGAAGTTGATCGTCGAAGCCCTCAAGTCCCCGTGCGGCCACCCGGGACCCGGTGCTGGCTTCCGGGAAACCCGGTCTGATTCCCACTTTCCCACCAAATTCTCACGTCCGTTCCCACCGAATTCCCACCTGTTGGAGCTGGTGAGAGGTTTCTGGGACAGGATCTGGTAGGTTCGCCCCCGGTCAGACGACCTCGACCACGAAAGTGAGGCGAGTCGATTTCGGTGATTGCGACCCCCCGCAACCATGAACGACGAGCATCCGTCCCCTCTTGGGCCAGCTGCCACAGTTCTAAACTGCCGAGCTGAGCGACTCCAAGCATCCTACCATCCTGACTCACTGACAACGCTGAGACCGCCGCCGTTACCGGCACCTCCGCAACCACCTCACCACTACGGGCGCTGACGATCGCGACTCCTGATGGCTTCAAATACACCAGGTAGAGCTCCTGCCGAGTGGCGTACAGGTACACGTGATCCGTTCCGGGCGCGGCTCTAACCCGCGCCTCACGCAGCACCTCAAAGCGTTTTTGCTCCGGGAAGAGAGTCGAGACGATCAGCGGCGTCCTGCCTTGCCGATCGGTCGTCGTGCGGCTGAAAGTAAACACCGCACCATCTTCCCCAAAGGCGACGAGGCGATCCGATGACCCAAGGGGGAAATGCTTGAGAGTGGATTCGTGTAGGCGCGTGCCATTGGTATCCCAAACAACAAGTTGCCCGTCGGTACGCACGGACAATATCTGTTTACCATCGGTTGATAAAGACGCGGTATCGACCATCCATGAAGGCCTGCCGTGGAAACGCGGCGTGAGAAACTCCTTCACGCGTTCCAGCACAGTCGTAGTCGCCCACGAGCGCAGCATGCCTCCCGCCGAACTACAAAGAATGATTTGGTGATCGTTGCCTTGAGAGCTCAGCGCAAGCAAAAGCTGCTCGTCGAAAGAAAATGCCAACGGCCGATAGTAACTGGACGACGCAGCGCAAACCTTGGCGTTGGACCCGTCAAGGTGGCCGATCTTTAAGGCCGACTCCCCCTTTTCCGTCTGGACAAACGCCAGCCGCCTGCCGGAGGGGCTGATTTTCATATGGACATAGTGCTGTGATCGCGCTGGCAAGGCATCGACTTCGACTCCTGAAGCGTAGTCGATCGCCCTAAATCCGCCGGCTCTGCCGATCTCCCCAACAAAGGTATAAGCCAACACATGAGCGTCGGGGTGAATCGTCAGGTGATTCACCTGATGTTCGATTGGGACACTCTTCAGGTGACAAGCTTTGGCCCCAACGCTCGCACGACCTGTTCCCCACGCATGCCCATCGCCGGAGAAGAGGACCACGAGCAAAATCGAAAGCCCCAAGAGTGGCCGCATAAAAGTAGCTTCCTTCTTCAGCTCGTCGAACAAGCGCCACTCGGTGCCCCGCGCGAGAAAAGCAGCCTGCTGCCCCTCCGCGTCGAGCGCCCTAGCCACGAATCCGGCACTCACGAACAGGAGTGCGCGCCGGTCCGCGGTTCGACGTCAGCCAGCGTGATCCGGCGCTGATAGACAGAGATTCGAGAGGCGCCTTGTCACCCCCATGACTCGTCTCGGCCGGTCGCGCGGTGCTGAGAACGCTCACCCGGGGAACGGGGTCACCACGGGGATCTCCGCGATCTTCAGCGTAACGTGCTCGACCCCCGTGACGCCGCGGGCCACCGCGAGGGCCACCTCGGGATCTGCGCCAGAGGGCAGCTCGAGCGCCACGCTGCCGCGGCTGCACTCCACGCCGATCGCGCGCCGGCGCATGTCGCGATGGCCGGCAAGGGCAATCTCTACCTGAGAGGCCAGAGCCCGGTCGGCCACGAGCTGTCTGCCGGCCTCCGTGGTGGAGAGGTCGGGTTGCCGCGCCACTTCGGTGAGGAGTTCTACCGCCGCCTCGCGGGAGAGGACCGCCGTGTTGATGAGGACATCGTAAAGGCCCGGGTCCTTGAGGTCGACGTCGAAGAGATAGCGCATCCGAGCTGCTTTCTGGATGTCGTCCCGGCGAATGAACTGGGCGACCGTCTTCGGCGTGACGCGCTCGTGCCCTTGGGCCGACAATGTGGCCGTCAGCCGCGTCACGCGCTCCGGGAAGGGGGCGATGATTCTCGTCCGCAGCGCGTGGGGCACGCCACGGAGCAGCCATTGCCCACCACCGCCCATCAGGACGACGTCATCGTCCTCTGCAAACTCGTACAGGGCTACTTGGAGAGCCATGATGCACCGGCGAGTCTCCGCATCAAACCGCTCGACCCAGGACGGCCGGTCTTCCGCGAGCCGAGCGAGGCGATCTTCGGCCAACCCGTAGCGCACCGCCCGGCCGAGGAGTTCCTCGTTATCGACATAGGTGTAACCGAGGCGGGTCGCCACCGTCATGCCGATCTCGGCTCCGCCGCTGCCCATTTCCTGGGAGATCGTCAGAATCGCCATGGCATCCTCCTGCCCAGCAGGCCTTCGGTCTAGCGAGCCGGGCCGGGAAGGGTCGGACAGGTGCCGCGAGCTTAGTCTCCCGGGCTGAAGGGGTCAAGGACGGTCAGGAAGCGAGACGTCGGGCACACAACGGGGTCAATCTCTCGGGCCGCGGAGTCAGCCGGGCGGCAGATCCGGTACTATCGGCGCCAATCGACGATCAGCATCTCCTTGACGAGTTGCTCCATGCCGCAGCCAGGCTCGCGGTCTCGGTCCGGATGGAACCCTTCGAGACGCCGGCCACCCAGGGTGGCGGCCTGTGCATCGTCCGGGGCGAGACGCTCGTGTTGATCGACCGGCGCGCGCCACTCCTGTCTGTTACCAACAGGACGGTTGGTAACAGCCCCGAGGCGTCCTGGCGGGCGCCTTGACAGGCGCCGGGGACGGGTTCCTACTGAGGGCGCGATGAGGCACGACGGCTCATCGTTGTGGGTGCACCAATGGAGGTAGGGATGGACACTCCACCGGACCACCCAGTTGCGTCATCGGCGAGGTAACAGGCCGCCGATGATGCCGCGGCAGCACCACAGCCTGCGCTGAATCCCGACTCGTGCCGGGCCGCGCAGCGGGAGCTGCGCACACACCTGAGGGACCCGCGGGCGGGGCGTTCGTCCCGCCCGCCCCCTCTAGCGTCGGTTCTCTCTGCGCTGACCGTCGTGTGCTCGCCCGGGCAACGTGTGCTCGTGATCTCCGACCAGCCTATCGGCACACGGGCGCCGAGTTGCCGGAGGCGAGGGACCTGGTACCGATCAATGCGCAGGGCGTCGAAAAACTGTTCAAGCAACAGCTGCGGTCCGGTCGCCCTCGGGGCGTGCCGGGTGGAGGGTAGCGATGAACTCAGCGAAGTTTGAAGTCGAGACTGTACCGGCCGACGCGGCGGAGCGGGTCCGCGCCATCCGCTTCGGGCTGCCGGGACAGGCGGTGACCGAGCGAATCGAGATGGCCCGCGCATCCTATGGTCAGCTGTACACCATCGGCCTCGTCCGGGAGCGGGTCGCCGAGACGCTCCCGACTCGGATCGGCTACGTTCGCTCGACGGTCATGGAGCCCATCGAGCAGTACAGTGGGTTGATTCCCGATGAGGTCCTCCTCAAGTACGACGATGCCGAGCGAAGCGGCCTATTCGCGAAATTCTGGGTCATGACGCCGACCTACTATTGGAAATCCCAGGCCGACCCGTGGATCGTGGCCGAGGTCGCTGGGACCACGCTCTGGGCTGTCATCGCGCGATGGGACGACGCGTAGTAGTCTCTGCGACCGCTATGCTCCCGAAATAAGCGGGGGCGCGTGGTTGCTCTGGATCGGGATCAGCTGGCACGAGCTGGCGATTGCTACGAGTAAACGAGAATGAGCCGGAGACCTCCTGAGCGCTCATCGGTTGCAGCGTCACGTACTCGAGGCCCACCGTGCCGCATACGCTCGCGTACGGAGGCACGTGGATGCATCCCGCGCAAGGCGAGCGAGGGCGAGCAGGCTCGCGAGGTGGCACCGAGGGAGGTGCTCTCAAGAAACCTCCCCCAGACCCGAGTCTCGCCCACGAAGGCAGGCGTACGATGGCGAATCTTGAGTGCGGGTTCAGACGCCTGACATTTGCCTTGTCCGTGCTGTTTGCCAGTCCCTTTCTGGTGGACGGTATCCTCTCCTTTTTCGAGACTGGCAGGATCCATTACTTCCTCTTGATGCCAACGGCCATCGGCTTCGTTCTTCCGTGGTTCGTGTTTTTCGTGGCGCGGTGGATCGCGGCCGGATTCCGCAAGGAGTGAACCCACACCAGGCAGAGGCGGCGAAGATGACGAATCAAGGTGCCAGCCTGCGACAAGGCGCAGCGCTGATGGTGATCGCTTCCTTGGGTTTCATCGGCTACGCGGTCGTGTTCCTGATCCGTAACTTCGCCGGCCATGGTTTCGAACTGGGCGTGGATACACTCAACGGCGTCACGCGGGACAATCTGAACGCGCTCAATCCGGCGATCGTCCACTACATCGGACACTTGCACGTGGCCACCGCCGGCTTCATTGCCGCCACGGGCATCGCCGTGGCGTTGCTGTCCTGGTACGGGGTTCGACGCGGGGAATGGTGGGCCTGGATCGCCGCGGTCATTTCGCCCGTCGTGGGACTCGCAGTGGCGCTTCCGTATCACTACACGGGGACCTTCCAGCATAATTGGGTCTCGCACCTGGGCCCCATCTATGTGGCGACCCTAGTGTTTGTGGTGGGCGCTCTGTTGGCGCTACGCGACTTGATGCGAGGCGCGTCAGGTGTGGCCCTTGCCGGGACCGAGAGGAAGTAGGGAGCTATTCAGGGCTGGCGCCCCGATACGAAGGTGCTCGCACCCCCAGTCCGTCCCGCTCTCCGTTTGGTCGCGCTCGTCCTCGACCCGATCAACGGTGGCCATGAGCCGCTGCCGGTCACGTTCACCGGACGGCCGGCGCTCCTGCAGCGGGCGGATCAGGTGATGGAGTAGGCGGCGGGCGCGTGGCCGTCCGGCTGACGCCCTGCACTACCGCCAGGTGCGTGCGAGGGCGGCCCTGCTAGACTAACGTCCAACACGTGCAGCCTCGGGGCTGCGGAGGTCAGTATGAGCCGCAAGCTCTTCTTCGTTTTCGCCATCCTGGCCGTCTTGTTCACGCCGGGGCCCGCTCACGGCGGCGGCGGACAGCATGGTGGGCACCACCACCGTCACCACAGCCACCACTTCATCGGCTTGATCTACGGGCCGTTCCCCTACGGTCCCCCGTGCTGGGAAGAAGGACACTGGATCGACCAGCATTTCGTTGACCGATTCGGCAACTCCACCTACGTGCCCCCCTGTGGGTGCCGCCGCACTGGGGCTGCTGGTACTGAGTCTCATCCTGAGGTTTGGGGGTGAAGCTGTATGCGCCCTTGGCATCTGTTCCTGGGCCTGCCTGAAGCGATCACCTTCGTTACGCTCTTTTTCCTTGCCGTCTTCCTGCTAGGCCTCCTCGTAGGCCTCGTGCTCATGCTCTGGCGAGCCAGGCAGGATCGGCGCGAGCAAGAGAAGGAAGACCCGGCCACCGCGCGACGCTAGGCCGCGCCCACCGGGCGCCGCGCGCGCCCAACGTGACCGCTGGACTTGCGGCAGGAAGTCACCCGCGGCAGAGAGGAGGGCCCTATGATCCGGAAGCTGATTCTGGCTCTGGTGATCTTGGCGATGGCGGCGGTGCCCCTGCCGGCTCTTGCTTGGGACGGGCATGGGGGCAGGCATGAATTTCGGGGTGATCATGAGCGGTTCGAGCGCTTCCACGGGCCCTTCATCGGCTTCTACTCCTACCCTCAGCCGTACTACGCCTACGCGCCGCCCGCCTGCTACTGGCAGGAGGGCTATTGGGGGCCCAACCAGCCTTATATCGATCAGTACGGGTTCGAGCGTTTCACGCCGGCCTGGGTCCCCGCCCAGTGGGTCTGCTACTGAGGCTCGGTTAGTCGGCGCGGTCTGAGAAACCGAACGCCGTGGCCAGCCGGTGCATCGCCGGGTCAGGAGTCTTGCCTGCGTCGGCTGCGCCGTCTCCTCGACGTCGCCCGCGCCTCTGCGGGACTCCGTAGTTTGCGGAGGGCGGACCCCTTGTGCATGGCTAGGTGGTCGGTCTTGTCGCTCTCGATCAGGTATTGCGGCGCCTCCCTCGAGGCGTGAACGGTGTATCCCTTGAACTCGATGGGCGCGCTGATCTTCTTCCGGATGACTCCGCTCACCCGACCTGCCTCGGAGTTCCAGCTCACATGGTCACCGATTTTGAACGCGTCTGGCATTGGCCAAACTCCTATCCTAACGAGGTACCGGCGAGGGTGAGCAAGCAGGCGCTCTCCTCCTGGGCCTCCACCTCATGCGCGACGGTCGACTCCAGCACGATGAGCTCTCTGGACCCGAGCCTTTCCGCACGGTCGCCGGTTCGAAAGATCACCGAGCCACTCATGAGGTGGAAGGTCAGGGGCCCGGCGGCCTGATGCTCGGAGATCTTGGTTCCTTTTCCAAGCAGCATCAGTACCAGCCGAAGCGCGGGCTCCTTGGCCAAGGTGATCGCATTGCGGTTACTCGCGCGCCACGTAGGCTCCTGCCTGAGCCGCTCCAGTTGCTCGCTGAGCTTCAGATGAAGGAAGGGAACATCGACCGGTCGCTCAGATCTCGCCTTCCACTCGTCAACCATGAACGTCTCCAATCTCGTGTTCCATTGCCAGCTCGGCCTCGAGGTTCTCCCGGTCGCGAAAGATGCTCGCCACCGCAAATGTGCTGGAGTCGGTCACAAATCTGGCACAAGGCTCTTCCGTCGGGTCCGACCTTCCACGTATCCGCGCGTCCTGAGCCCTTCCTCAAGTGCTCAGATGAAAGCCAACACCGGAGGCGTTCCTCCTCTCACGGTGCCCCCGATCAGCTGGCACCCAGTGTCGTGCTCCCTGACACGGCTTGACAGCCCGCCCGGATTCATCTCAGCATGCAGGCTGGCGGTCAACCTGACCCCATGGAGGCTCGTATGGCTGGGGGTGGGAAGCGCACGAAACTGGAGGAGCTGCTCGACGAGAAACGGCTAGAATTCGCCAGCCTCAGCCTGCAGCGCGATACGGGGCGCATTCGTCAGCTTGAGCGGGAGATCCGCTACCTCGAAGGCATGCTCCGGTAGACGGTACCCTTGCCGGGTACCCAACCCAGGAACTTCGGCGAGGAGGCCGTTCTACGCCGAGTTACGGCGCTTCGTCTTGGCTCCCGTGCGTGTCCGGCGGGCCCCAAGCGCTAGGCCCGTCGCCGGAGGAGGCATCTCACCGTTCCGCGTCTGTAACTGGCGCTCGGCCTCGTACCAGTCAACCTCCGCGGATCCGAGAGGCCGACCGCGCTCCTCCCAGATCAGGTAGGCCCGTCTCGCGATGTCCTCACTACTAGGAGCGCTCACGTGTCCTTCCATGCTCATCCCCCTTCCCCCTTGCGGGGGCGTCAGAGCATTCCGTGAACTGTCGCGCCTACTTGGCTGGGAGCCATTCTAACCCAGGCCTCCCATGACCCCCAACATTAACTGAGACCTACCTCGCCCTCGCCCCACGCGGGTCCACGGTGTCGAGGAGACATGGATGAAGTCACTGTCCGCGTGGTCAGGCGGACATTGCGTGCCGGGCCTCCCAGCGAATCGGGCCGGGAACGCTCACAAGTGCGGGTATCCTCCTACCGGTCAGCGGGCTGCCAGAGGCGCCGCCAAGCACCGACCCCATCGAGCAATGCTTGCTGAACCAGCTCTGTCTGCCGCCGGACAAGCTCCTGATAGGGCTCCCCTGGAACGCTCCCCGCCGTCATGGCCGCAACGGCGCGTTGCCAGTTCTCGAGCCAGACCTCCATGGGGTTAGCCCCGGGGGGCAGAGCGCCCGACTGATGCGGAGCCCCTATGAGCCGCCGACATTCGCGCTCCCAGATATCGAAGCCTTGGTTGACGGCAGCCACAAAGTTGTCCTTGTTGGCGCGCGCCATGCCCAACCATTGCTC
>Ga0070698_100007140_pt1 | contig 12098 bp, 9 predicted proteins | sample KBSK1502metaG_FD_65477 | JGI IMG/M metagenome (GOLD analysis project Ga0070698, IMG submission 65477) | Corn, switchgrass and miscanthus rhizosphere microbial communities from Kellogg Biological Station, Michigan, USA - KBS K1-50-2 metaG | ecosystem: Host-associated > Plants > Roots >...
GGAGATGGGCGAAGGGTTCATGCACCTGAGCGAGGGCTGGCTCCTGTTCGTGATCGCGTTCCTCATTCTGGGATTGATGACCTGGGGGATCAGGCTGCTGGAGCGGCGGATTTCGCGGAAGCAGGAGGCCAGCCATGCGTAACTGGACTCCATGGATTCCCGGTGGACTGCTGAGCATCGGCTGTGTCTTCACGCTTTTCATCAACCGGCAGCAGGACCTGCCGCTTGCCGCGCCGCTCACGACGTTGCCGGGCAACGTCGCGGGCTACCCGGGAACCGAGCAGCCGATCTCGGAAGAAGAACAGCGGGTCGCCGGGATGACCAACTACTCGTTCCGTACGTTCGCCCGTGATTCCAGCATCGTTTTTACTACCTACGTCGGGTACTACGATCACCAGACCCAGGGCAAGACGATCCACTCGCCCAAGAATTGCCTGCCCGGCTCGGGCTGGGAAGCGCTGGCGCAGTCGGAAAAGACCGTCCCCACCCCGGCCCGTCCGGAAACGGTCAATCGCTACCTGTTGCAGAACGGGCCGCAGCGGGCGCTGGTGTTCTACTGGTACCAGGGCAGGGGACGAGTGGCGGCGAACGAGTACCAGGTGAAGTGGGAGCTGCTGCGGGACGCGGCCGTTCGGGGCCGCAGTGAAGAGGCGCTGGTCCGGATCGTGGTAAATATCACCCCGGAAATGAATGAGGCCGCTGCAGATTCACTGGCGACCCGGGTGGCCGGCGAGTTGATCCCCTCGGTGTACCGGGTACTGCCTTCGTAGCCTACACTCCAGAAATCCGGTCCGAAGTCCGCCGCGAACCAATGCTACGCTCGGGCATCGCGGACAATGATCTCCGGGCGCCCAGTCCCAGAACCAGGAACGCCAGCCCGAGAAGAATTCCCTCGATTACCCGCCGGTTCACCCCGAAGTCGGTCACTTGAAGCGCCGGATCCAGCCTCCGCTGAAGCAGCAGCACCTGCACCAACAGGAGCACCGCCAGCAGCAGGACAAGCGCCCCCATGATGAACCCGGCGAACCCGAGCCGTCGCAGGGACCGGCGGTCATCGAGAAGCAACGCCGCGACGAATGCCACCACCAGGCCGCCCAGCAACGTCGCGCCATGGTCTATCAGACTGGAAACCAGCAGAAGGCGCCATCCTGAGTCACCGGGATCAAACGGCCAGGTCCGGCTGAGCGGATCGAAGAGCGGGACCAGTGCAAGCACCAGCGCCGCGGGATAGAGGCTCCGCAACAGGGGGCGATACCGGGCATCGAGGGCGGAAATTGGCCAGCTCCTTTCAACCAGCTTGCCGGGCTACTGCGCCGGGCGGCGGGTCGGTTCCCAGATAGGGTTGCGTTCTCCCCGCAGGGCTTTGCTCCAGGCAAGGAGCCCGGCGAGGTTCGCAGCAAAAACAAAAGCGCACACGGTGATCGGCCGGGGAAGCGGGCGCCGGTCCGCCTGGTGCATCGCGGCCGCCCCCAGGATCGTCCCCACCCCGGCCAGGAGCAGGAACCACTGGGCCAAATGGGACCGGGGCGCCAGCATGGCCAAGCCGAACAGGATCCCCGGCGCCGTCAGAAACACCAGCCACCGGGCGAGTTTGTGGCTGATCAGTTTGAGGGCAAAGCCCCCGAAGCGGAAGGGATTCATCAGGTGGCGCTCGTACCAGAGGGTTTCCAGGCCCCGGGCCATGGTGCGCACCTTCCGGCGGAATTCCGAACGCACCTCGCCGGAGCGCGGCACCAGGCAAATGGCCTCGTCCACCGATACGGCGCGAAGTCCGTGCTCCCGGCTGATCAATGCCGAGGCGAAGTCCCGGCTCAACGCGCCGGGGAACAGGGATACGTGAAGGTGGCGCCGGATCGCGTAATAGCAACCACTGGCTCCGACGATGCCGCCGAGCCGGGTCTCCAAGGCGCGCACCGTCATCTCGTAGCCCACGTATCCCGATTCAGCCTGATTTCTCTCCGTAGTGATGTGACCCACGCTCAAGTCCCGTCCGCTGGCAACACCGATCGTGGGATCCTGAAAGACCCGGATCAGTGGCTTCAAGGCCTCGGGGAGGATGCGAATCGTGGCATCGGTGTTGATGACCACCTCGCCGGTGAGATACGGCGCCGACGCGTTTTCGGCCGCCGTCTTGCCACTCCGTTCCGGCAGCCGCAGGAGCTCGACACCCCGGTCCGCGTACTCCCGCACGATTTCATCGGTCCGGTCGGTGGACGCGTCCGAGGTGACCAGGATCTGTCTCCGCTCGGCGGGATAGTCCAGCGCGAGCAAGCTGTCGAGGGTGCGCCGGATGGAATTCTCTTCGTTGTAGGCCGGGAGCGAGATGCTGATGTGCGGCCACTCCCCGGGGTCGTTCCATTGCTTCGGAGCCCGACGGAATCGTCCGAAGAGCCAGAGCAGGGCCGGGTAGAGGAAGTAGCTGTAGACGAACAGCCCGATGGGCAGCAGAATCAGGAACCACGCGAGCATCTTGATCACAAGCGGGAAACCGGGCGCTGCCCGGAGATCTCACGGTACATCGTCTCGTGACGATCGAGCCAGGGTTGCAGCGCGAAGCGGGTCTGCAGCCGTTGCCGGGCCGCCGCCGCCCGTTCCCGCGCGGCCTCCGGCTGCTCCAGCACCGACGCAATGGCGCGAGCAAGGGCATCGGGAGACGCGGACGGCACCAGCAGCGCTTCCGCTTCGGTAACCACGTCGGGCACGCCGCCGACCGCGGTCGCGACGACCGGAACCCCAGCGGCCATCGCCTCGAACAGGGCGATCGGCGTCCCCTCCGTGCGCGAGCTCAGCACAAAGAGATCGAAGGCCTGATAGAGTCTCGCTGCGTCCGGCACCAGGCCGTGCCATCGAATCCGGCCGGTGATCCCCAAGCGCCCGGCCTGGCTCAGCAGGGGGCCGTGTTGGTTGCCGGTTCCCAAAACCGACAGGGTGGCTCGGGGAACCTGGACCAGAGCGTCCAGCAGAACGTCGAGGCCCTTTTCCCGGCTGAGCCGTCCGACCCAGCCGATGACGACTTCATCGGGAGCCAGGCCGAGCAGGGCGCGGGATTCCGCTCGGGCGAGGCGGTCAGTGGGCTCGGCGAAGGCGTTGGGAAGCAGGGTGACCTGATCCGGCCGGAGTCCACTGGATACCAGCTTGCGTTGCAACGGGCCTGAAACCGCGACGATACGGTCGAAGTGACGGAAAGCACGGACCTGCAGGAATTCATACATATGATTCTTCCAGTCTCCGCCGGTAAAACCGTGCACCGTGGAGACCCGGGGAATACGGAGACGGCCGGCCACCGGCCCGGCCAGGACATCAGGGCGATACCCATGGGTGTGCACTACGTCGGGACGTAAAGTAGCGAACGCCTCTCGATATGCCGCGCGTTCGCGGCCGTAGGCGCGGGCGGGCAGGGTTACGGACCTGAGCTTTACCCCACGAGTAGAGAGAAGAGCATGAAGCGAGGGTTCCGGAGATTGCAGTCCGATGACCGACACGACCGCCACGTCATGGCCCCGCGCAGCAAGCCCGGTGGTCAGGGAAAGCACGACGCTTTCCAATCCACCGGCTTGGCCGGGGGCCAGAACGTGGAGGATCGAGAGCCGGGGTTCGTCAGCTGAAGTGGTTGAAGGCACGTCAGTTAGGTTCAGGCAAGTTGAATACCAGTAACGGTCGGACTAGGTTGGGACTCAGGTTTGCACCGACGAAAATACACTCGCTGGAGCGCGCGAGTTTTCACGCCTTGTGGGAGGTCGGCTTGCGGGTTCAATCTGGGACGTATTCCGCCGCGATGCTAGCTCTGGTTGTGGCCGCGGCGGCGTGTGGCAGTGATTCCGGGACCAACAACGGCAATATCGTCGTTTCCGTGGCGATCGTACCGACGGCAACGACGCTGCCGGTGGGCGCGGTCGAGCACCTGTCCGGCATCGCCCTGGATGCCGAGGGGAATTCCATCCTTGGGGCGGCGATCAGCTGGAGTTCCAGCAATACCGCCATCGCCACGGTCGACGGGAGCGGCAATGTCCACGGCCTCAACGCCGGGACGGTCACGGTAACCGCGTCCTCAGAAGGCACCAAGGGTACCGCATCGGTGCTGGTGACGGCCGGCAGCGGCGGGTCCATCCACGAAGTCTTTTCGACCTACCTGGGCGGGTTGCTGCAGGACCAGATTCGGGATGTCGCGGTCGACGCCCAGGGCAACATCTACATCGCGGGCGGCACCGAGTCCACCGGCTGGCCCACCACGGCGGGCGCCTATGATCGGACGCCGAACGGCAATTACGACGTCTTCGTCGCCAAGCTCAGTCCCCAGGGGCAGCTGATCTGGTCCACGCTGATCGGTGGGCCCGGCTACGACCGGGCTTACGGGATCGAGCTGGATGCCCAGGGATTCATCTATATCGCAGGGCGCGCGGGAGCCGGTTTCCCGACCACGGCCGGTTCCTTCCAGCCCACGTTCAGCGGGGGCACCAACGACCCGACCTACGGGCCGGAGGACGGCTTCGTCTGCAAGGTCGCGCCGGACGGGGCTTCCGTGGTGTTCTGCAGCTACATGGGAAGCTCGGACAACCGGATCATCAGGGATCTCGCGCTGGACTCGCAGGGCAACATCTTCCTGGCCTCATCCTCGGATGCCGGAACCTTTCCTGCCTCGTGGTTCACCAATGCGTATCAGCGCAACCGGCTGGGCGGCGTTGATGGCCTGCTGGTCAAGGTGAGCAACGACGGTTCCCAGGTGCTCTGGGCGACCTTCTTCGGGGGAAGCGGGGACGAAGCGGAGCAGCCGTCGGTCCGAGTCGACGCGGCCGGCAACGCGTTTGTCCTGACCGGGACCGAATCACCGGATGCGCCCACTCCGAACGGATTCGACCATACCATGGGGGGCCTTCGGGATCTCTATCTCGTCAAGCTGAGCTCCACCGGCAGCCAATTGCTCTTCGGCACTTACGTGGGCGGCAGCGGCAACGAGGGCGTGGAGACCCATGAGCTGGCGCTCGATCCCCAAGGCAACCCGGTGATCGGCAACAGCACCACGTCGACCGACTTCCCCACGACCGCCGGCGTTTTTCAACGCAGCAACCTCGGGCTCACCGATGCATTCATCGCGCGCATCTCGGCCGACGGCTCCCAACTGCTGACCAGCACCCTGCTGGGCGGCAGCCTGAACGACGCTTCGGAGGGAATCTGTATCGACGCCGCGGGCAACATCTACATCACCGGCAACAGCGAGTCGTTTAACCTGCCCTACCTGGTGGGAGGATTCCAGCCGACCAATCATGGCGGCAACGACATGATCGTGGTGAAGCTCTCGCCTGATCTCCGCACGGTTCTCTACGGCAGCTACCTCGGCGGTACCGGGCCTGACTTCGGGAGGGCAGGAGCAGTGACCCCGGATGGACAGTTCATCATTGGCGGCACTACGCAATCCACCGACTTCCCGACCCTGCTACCGGTTCAATCGAGTCCCGGAGGAATCCTCGACGCGGCGCTGACCAAGATCTCGCCCTGATTTCAGGGGATGCAGGAGGCGGTACACCGCCCGCTCGAACAGCTGGAAGGAACGGACCGGGAAGGGAAAGCTTTCCGGCTTGAAAGTCGGGACCTTGATGGATCCGATACCGGCCAGGTTGGCGCCGGCGATGTCGGTAAAGTATTGATCGCCGACCATGAACGTACGTTCGCGGGACGGAGCGCCGAGTTGATCGAGGGCGAACTCGATCAGCTCGGCGCTTGGCTTCTTGAGAGGTGTGAGCGGCTCGGACGGCTGGTCGATTTCCCGGCGGACCTTGCCTGAGGTTTCGCTCCACCGCTCCACACCCCGCTCCAACACCCGGACCACCACCCGGCCTTTGCCGGCCTTGTAGGCCTTGAGCACCGGTAATTCCGGGAAAATGCTCCCTAACTCATGGAACCGGGTTTCCCCGCAATTTGAGAGGATGGCCTGGGGGATCCTGGCTTCGAGATTCTTGAGCGTCGCCTGAAACTCGATCGCGACACCCATGTCATGGTGAGGCATCAGGGTTCCGTCCACGTCCCAGAGCAGGGCCGCAACCTTGTGGGTGTCGACAAAGTCCTGGTCGACCGAGGTAATGTCCGGTAAGTGGAAGGTGGGCTTCAGCTTGGAGACAAGCTTGAAGAACCTGGGGAGGGCCTGGCGGGTCGTGGTAATCCAATCACTGGGTGCCGCCATCAATCCTCCGATAATTCTACGCGACTCTAAAGCGTTGCCTGGACCGGAAACGGACTGCCGATTCGCCCGCTCTGTGCGTAGCTTACTGGCCGACCGTTACCTGATTGTCCGGCTGAGGCTTAGCCTCGGTACCGACCTCCAGTTCTCTACTCAAAGCTAATCAACCTGGGCGCCCATTTCGTGAGCACATCCATCGAGCAGCCAGCGCCCCGGGCCACCGAACGGCCGGCGGCGGTGGTATGGCTGGCCCTGTGGTTCGGACTGGGCACCGGTATCGCCGAAGTCATCCTGATGGCGATCCGCAAGTTTGCATTGCACCGGTTTCTCTTCCTGAGCACCGACGCCGTGTGGATGGCCCCGGTGGCCGATATGATCCTGTTCGCCATCGCCGGCCTCGGCCTCCTGTTACTGCGGGTGATCCTCCCCCGCCGCATTCCCCTGCCGCCGGTCCTGCTGTTTGGCGCACTGACCACATTCACCCTGCTCCTGACGTACGGCCCGCTTTCAAGGATTGCCGCCGCCATAATCGCCCTGGGGATCGGCGTCGAAGCGACGCAGCTGACCAGGCGACGGAGCGAAGGCCTGCTGCGACTGGTCCGGCGCACCACCCCCGTCATGGCCGCGATGGTGCTGCTGGGCGGCCTCGGAGTGCGGGCCCTGATCTCGGCCACCGGAAGACGCTCGGCCGGCGCGGTGACCGCGGAGAGCCGGGGGGCACCGAACGTTCTGCTCATCGTGCTGGACACGGTCCGGGCATGGAGCCTCGGCATCTACGGCTACCCGCGACCGACCACGCCCGAGCTGGCGCGCTGGATGAGCGACGGGACGCGGTTCCAGACCGTGCTCTCTACTGCGCCCTGGACGCTGCCCTCTCACGCCACCCTGTTTACCGGGCGATTTCCGCACGAGCTCTCGGCGGGATGGTTCAGCCCATTGGATGATGCGCAACCGACCCTGGCCGAAGTGTTGAGCGCCCGGGGATATGCTTCCGCCGGGTTTGTGGCCAACACGACCTACTGCAGCTATGAGAGCGGGCTGGCCCGCGGATTCAGCCATTTCGAAGACTATCCGGTTTCCATTCCCCAGTTGATGTTCAGCTCGTCGCTGGGGAAATACCTGGCGGGGAGCCGGTTCACCCGCCGCAAGCTGCTCCGGGTCAGCGCCGACGAGATCAATCACCGGGTCCTGGGATGGCTCGACCACCGCCCGACCGACCGGCCGTTCTTCGTCTTCCTCAATTATCTCGACACCCACAATCCCTATCAGCCGCCGGCGCCATACGACACTCTCTTCTCCGATGCCGGAGCGGAGCGGTACCTGGAGGCCATCCGGGAAGACACCCCGGCCCGGTTGTGGACGCCGGAGGCGCGGCGCGCCGCGGTGGACAAGTACGATGAGTCGCTCGCATATCTCGACGCCACGCTGGGGCGATTGTTCGCCGAGCTCAAGCGGCGCGGACTGTGGGACAACACGGTGGTGATCGTCACCTCGGACCACGGCGAGGAATTTGGCGAGCACAACGTGTTCTTCCACGGAAACAGCTTGTACCGCCCGGCCCTCGAGGTACCGCTGCTGGTGCGATTCCCCGGCCGTGTCCCGAGCGGGCGCCTGGTCACGACACCGGTGTCACTCAAGGACCTGGCGGCGACGGTGGTGGACTTGTCCGGCGACACCGCCGTCCGGCTGCCGGGCCGTTCCCTCGCCCGGTTCTGGACTGGGACCGTCCCCGATTCGGCCGCCTCGTCCGACACCCTGCTCATGGAGCTGGGTTATTCGCCGCGGCTTCCCAAGGCTACGCCGATCGCACGGGGACCGATGAAATCGGTGGTGCTCAACGGCTATCGGCTGATCCGGTACGGCGACGGCCAGCTGGAGCTGTACGACTTTGCGCGGGACACGATGGAACGCAACGACCTGGCCAGGGATTCGACCTATCGGCCCGTCCTCGACCAGAACCTCAAAGCGCTGGAAGCGCTGGTGCCTCTCCCGCCCCCGATGATCCGGAACCAGTCTCAGTGAGGATCCTCCGGCTCGGCCTCTGGTTCGGAATCCTCACCGGGTTGGGCGAGCTGGTCTTTCTCGCCGCCCGCAAGTTCATCCGCCACAAGTTCCTCTTCATCACGCCCGACGTATTGTGGATGGGGCCGGCAGCGAACGCCGTCCTGTTCCTGCTGGTGGGGCTGCTCCTGGTGCTGCTGCACCGTGCCGGGATGCGCCGCATCGGCTGGCAGGCGGCCTTCGGGGTGTACTTGTTCCTTGCCGCCCTTGCCGCGACTTACATGTATCCGCCGCTCTCCTGGATTGCCGGATTGTTGCTGGCCCTGGGTGTCGGCATCCAGGGCGCGCGGATGGCGGGGCGCTACGGCGAGGGGATCGATCGCCTGGTGGGGCGAACGGTCGCCCCATTGGTGCTCCTCGTCGGCCTGGCCGGGGTGGGGCTGCACGGATGGTACTACCTGAACGAGCGCCGGAGCCTGGCCCGGATCGGCACCGCGCGGAGCAATTCGCCCAACGTGCTGCTCATCGTCCTGGACACCGTACGGTCGCTCAGCCTGAGTCTGTATGGATACGGCAAGCCAACGACTCCAGAACTCGCGCGGCGAGCCGGCGACGGCGCCGTCTTCACCCGGGTGCTGTCGACCGCACCATGGACCTTCCCGTCGCACGCGACCATGTTCACCGGCCGACTGCCCCACGAGCTGACTGCCAGCTGGATGACGGCCATGGACGGGCGCTATCCCACTCTGGCCGAGCTGCTGGGGTCGCGGGGATATGTCACGGCGGGCTTCGCGGCCAATACGCTTTATTGTTCCCGGGAGACCGGCCTGGCCCGGGGGTTCGCGCACTGGCGCGACTACAGTATCTCCGCCGCGGAAATCGGCCATAGCGCCGCGCTGCCGCGCGCCCTGCTTGAGGCCCAGTGGTTTCGCCGGCTGACCGGGAACTTTCAGCTTTACGGCCGCAAGACCGCGGCGGATATCAATCACCAGTTCCTGGGCTGGCTGGGCCACGGCAGGCGGCAACCGTTCTTTGCATTCCTGAACTACTTCGATGCCCACGGCCCCTACCTGCCACCGCCGGCATTCGCGGCGCCGTTCCAGAGCCGAGCGCCCGAGAATCCGCTGCGCCGCTTCACCGACCGGCCCAAGCGCGGAGTGCCGGATTCCACCATCCTTCGAGAGGAGCAGGAGGCATACGATGGCACGATTGCTTACCTCGATGCGCAGCTGGAGCAGCTGTTCCAGGAACTGGAGCGGCGGGGCGAAATGGAGAACACCCTGGTGATCGTCACTTCCGACCACGGCGAGGAATTCGGAGAGCACGGCCTCATGGGACACGGCAACAGCCTGTACCGGCCCGCGCTCCAGGTTCCGCTGGTGATATGGCGCAAGGGAGCGATACCGGCTGGAACTGTGGTTGACGCGCCGGTCTCGCTCCGCGATCTGGCCGCCACGATTCTGGAACAGGTGGACGGCAGCCCATCCCGCCAGGTACCGGGGTGGCCGCTTTCCAGGTTCTGGACCGTGGGCGACAACGCCAGGGTCTCCGGAGGCGATACCCTCGTGGCGGAGGTGGCCTACACGCCCCGACTTCCGGAGTGGTACCCGGTGAGCAAAGGGAACCTGAAGTCGATTGCGCAGGGAGGCCTCCGCTATATCAGGAACGGCGACGGCCGCGCCGAACTGTATGATTTCAACAACGACGTCCTGGAACGGAGCGACCTGGCTGCCGACTCGAGCTATGCCGGGCGGGTGGACGACTTCCGGCAGATGCTGGTGCAGGTGGCGGGAGACACCGGAAGGACCCGCCCGGTGCGGGCACCATGAGCGGGCCGGGCGAAGAGGCGTTGAACCGCACCGGCTTCCTGGTCCGGCTCATCGCCCTGCTCGGACTCACCGCCGGGCTGGGCGAGGTGCTGCTGTTCGAGGCTCAGAAGTACATCCTGCACTTATTCATCTTCGTGGGCCGCGACCTGGTGTGGATGGCCCCACTCTCCGAATTGATCCTGTTCCTCGTTTTAGGTGTGGTCTTCCTCCTGGTTCACCGGCTGTTTCCCCGAATTACCTGGGTCACCGCCCTCACGATCTTCGGTTCGCTCACCGTGATGGCCCTGCTCTGGATGTACACCCCGTTTCACAAGGGCGCCGCGCTGCTGCTCGCCCTGGGCGTCGGCGTGCAGGGCGCCCGGATGGCCCGGCGCCGCCCCGCTCTGGTCGCGGCCGTCGTGCGGGTCGGACTACCGCTCACCATCGTCCTCACGCTCGTCATGGGGATCGGGACCCGGGGCATGCGCTGGTGGCAGGAGCGCCGGGCCGTCGCCGCGCTTCCCGCTGCACCCGGCCACGCGCCCAACATCCTGCTCATCATCCTGGACACGGTGCGGGCCTGGGACCTGAGCGGCTACGGTTACCACCGGCCCACCATGCCGGAGCTGGACAAGCTGATGCAAAGCGGCGTGCGCTTCGATTGGGCGTTCAGTCAGGCCCCATGGACTCTTCCATCCCATGCCAGCCTGTTCACCGGCCGGTTTCCCCATGAGCTCCAGGCCGACTGGCTGAGCCCGATGGACACGAGCCATCCGACGCTCGCCGAGGTCCTGAGCGCCCACGGATTCCTGACGGGCGGATTTGTCGGCAACGAGCTGTACCTCGACTATGAGAAGGGATTGCACCGCGGCTTCCAGCACTACGAGGACTACCCGGTCAGTCTCGGTGAGCTGTTCCGCAACTCGGTGATAGTCCGGGAACTGTCGGGCAAGCGCTGGTTGCGGGAACCGTTCAAGAGTTATGAGGTGCTGGGACGCAAGGATGCCGAAACCGTGAACCGGGAGTTCCTCTCCTGGCTGGACGGCAGCGGGGAACGGCCGTTCTTTGCTTTCCTCAACTACTTCGATGCTCATGCGCCGTACCTGCCGGCCGACAGCGTGGCGCGGCGCTTCGCGACGCCGGGGCTTCATCCGCTCTACGACGGGTGGACGCTCTACCGGGGCCGCCCAAAGGGCGATTCCCTGCCCCTCGATTACGTGCTGGATAACCGGGATCGCTACGATGCGATGCTGGCCCAGATGGACGCGGCGCTGGGGCGGCTGTTCGCAGAGCTGGCGCGGCGCGGCGTGCTGGACCAGACCATCGTCATCGTGACGTCGGACCACGGCGAGGAGTTCGGTGAGCACAATCTGATGGGGCACGGCAACAGTCTCTACCTTCCGCTGCTCCATGTCCCCATGGTGATTCGCTATCCCGGCGGGGTCCCGGCAGGGAGCCAGGTAACCCAGCCGGTCGCTCTCCGGGACATCGCCAGCACGATCATGGATCTGGCCCGAATCCCGGGGCCGTCACCATTCCCGGGGCGGACCCTGACGCGATTCTGGCGGGACTCGATTCCCGGCAGTCCCGATACCCTGCTCATGGAGCTCGAATACAACTCGCGGCTCCCCAAGGGCACGCCGGTCGACAAGGGCTCGATGCGGGCGGTGGTGCTGGATTCGCTGCACTACATTCTGAACGGTGACAAGCGGGAGGAGTTGTATGATTTCCTGCGAGACTCGGTGGAGGCGCACGACCTGAAGGGAGACTCGACCGACCTGGACCGGCATCGCAAGGCACTCCAGGCCCTGACTCCCGCGCAGGGAAGTCGCCCGTGACGCCTCCGGCGCCATCCTCTCGAATCCAGCCGACCCGGGTGCTCCTGATCGGCCTGTGGTTCGGCCTGTTGACCGGCTTTCTCGAAGACGCGCTGCTCGCGATTCGCAGCTACGGGCTGGGACACCTGGTGCACGTTTCCTGGCAGTTCCCCTGGATGGTTCCGGTCGCCAACGGGATGATTTTCCTGGTGCCGGCGCTGTTGCTGACGATCACCGACCTGTTGTTCCCCAAGCTGGTACCGTTCCGCCTCATCCTGTTCGTGTTCCTGGGCATGACAG
>Ga0070698_100007143_pt1 | contig 12095 bp, 11 predicted proteins | sample KBSK1502metaG_FD_65477 | JGI IMG/M metagenome (GOLD analysis project Ga0070698, IMG submission 65477) | Corn, switchgrass and miscanthus rhizosphere microbial communities from Kellogg Biological Station, Michigan, USA - KBS K1-50-2 metaG | ecosystem: Host-associated > Plants > Roots >...
CCGCATTATGAGGTTTTTACAAGTTGATCGCAAATTTCATAAGATCAACCATCCATACTTGTGGAGCCGACGACGAGAATCGAACTCGTAACCGCCCGCTTACAAGAAGTAGGGATATTTTGCCGAAAGCGGATTATACGTCCATTTAGTACATTCTGTCTACCTATTCACTCTTTAAAAGGATCATTTCGTCCACTGTTTCCATTGCGTATCACTGTGTATGGTCTACTTTTGGTGTACTAATGACATCATCAAGAGCATCCGCTGCCTGGCGATTAAGCGGATTGATTATATGCGAATATGTATTTAGCGTCAAATTAACGCTGGAGTGGCCCAACAGTTCAGAAACTATCTTAGGATGGATATTCTTTTCCAGTAGTATTGAAGCAACTGTATGCCTAAGATCATGAAAACGAATGTGAGGTAAACCGGCTTCCTTCATTTTGTTCATGAAATGACGATTTAGGTTGCGGGGTTCAATGGGTGTACCAATGTTTGTTGTGAATACCAAACCCGAATCCCTCCATCTGGGGTTTTTACTTAATTCTTCCCGACGAGTTAGATGATCTTTTAAAGCAAGGACAGCGTACGACGGTATCATAATCATACGACGGCTTTTCTGGGTTTTTGGTTCGACAATTTTAAGACCCTCACCTTGGATCATCTGAAGGCTCTGGGTGACTTTTAAGTATTTTGATTCCAGATTCAGACCTGATATGGGAAGACCCAGAATCTCGCCGCGTCTCATGCCTGTGCCACAGGCCAGATAATAGATTGCAACCCAACGGTCCCCCTGTAAACTTTCCAGGAATGTTTTAACTTGCAAAGGATTCCAAACAACTGGAGTAGGAGAGTTGGGAGCAGGGGGTTCTGCAAGTAATGCGGGATTAGTTGTCATGTATTGCCATTTGACGGCTCGATTTAGTGCTCTTTTTAAAATACCGTGAATGTACTCAACCATGCGGGGAGACAGGCCGTCATCCAGCTTCTTCTTGATAAGTTGGTTGATCTGGTTCGGTGTCAGTTGGGAGAGTTTGATGCCGCCGAGTTCTGGGTTAATGTGTGATCGTATTACCTGAGAATAACTTACATAGGTTGTACTCCTAAGCTTCACCTTTCCATAAGTTTCCATGTAGTAACTCATGAAGCCAGAGACATTGATTTTACTGTCATAAATGAACGTCCCCTTGGAAACCTTCTCACGCTCTTCTTGTAACCATTGTTTGACGACTCGCTGAAATTTATTATATTTAGTCTTTCTGTGGCCGTTAGGTAAACTAACCTTGGCAACCCACAGATTTTTTTTGCTATTGAAGAAAATCGTTCCTTCACCGTGTGCTCTTCTTTGTGCCATTCAAACTCCTTATAAGAGAACAGACGTTCTGTAATGCCCAAATAATACCTGATTTCTGCTATATTTGTGCTTTAAATCTGCTTTAAAACAATGCTTTAATCTTAGCGAGTACCTACAAAATCAATAAATTTATCTCTAGTTTTGCTTTGCAATCTCATCTCTTGCTTCCATAATAAGTATTGTCAAAAGCATTTCTTGAACAGGATTGTCTATTTCTAGGTCCGGCTCAAAGGGAGGATGCCTTTGAAGAGCATAGAAACTTTCTAACATATCAGAAAATCCCTCGTTTGACTGCGCCCATCTATATAGACTTTTTCTATCAACTCCGACCTGTTGAGCCAGCCACTCAACAGTTACCGGCTCTTCTGGAGCAAGTTTTCTAAAATTCTCGTTAATCTGCTCAATAACATTTGGTTTTGAGTTTTCCCTTTCCTTCATTTTGATCTATATATAGTGTGTGACCTCCCGTCATCTCGCACCAAAAACACCTTCTCTCCCTTTATTTCGCTACAGACGTCATGTACAAGCATCGGATCGCTTTTGATGCCAATTCTCGCGGATAATCCACAATCAGGGCATACCCATTTATGAAGGGTTGATCTTCCTCTTGGTCTTACTTTGCCTTTCTGAACAACCCAGTCAGCCCAGTTTTGTGCGTCATCATCTGGTTTACCGTATGCGCCGTAAGGAGGAGTAATACCTATTTCCCTGAGAAGAACATCAACAGGGGAGCCAGGGGAAGCAATCTTAGTATGTACACCGTGGACGGGCATAGGATGAATTCCCAGTTCTTCTGCTTTGGCAACAAACTCCTTATTGTGAGTATTGCGCCTATGTTTCATCCACTTATAAGGGTCTTTTCCGCGTCCAATTTGCTGCCAAAGGTGGATATACTCATGAAGTAAAGTCTCGCCTTGGGAGTACTTGCCTCTCTCCCAAACCTTAACCAGTTTGCCCTTCTCATCTACCTCATCTCTATAGTGAGCCGTGTTGAAGGTAATTTTTCCGGTGATGCCGTATTCATCGGGAAAAAGATCGTATTGAGCAATAGTATTTTTGTTACGCAGGTTTCTAAAAGCGATAACTGGCGTCGGAACTTTAGAACCATCAGGATAGACAAGCCCGTTGAAGAAGCGATCATCCATTTTCTGAGCTACTGCGTACCAGAAAACAGCCTCATCTCTATATTCCCATTCCGCAGTTTCCTGATGCTTTTTGATAGCAGGCTTTGGATCAATGTATTCAACTGTTCGCCCTTCTTTACTCATTTTCTTGTTTGTTTAAAAAGTCACGGAGTTCTAAATATTCCTCCCAAGTCATCTCACCAATTCTTCTTTCATCAACGATAAGGTCTGCGCTTTTGAGGGCCAGGTAATCCGGGTAGCAAACATAAACTTGTTCGCCGTCATCAAGCATCAAATCCCATGAAGCGAAAGTACCCGGCCCACAAAAGCTACAAACTCTTCCACACTCCTCAATTAATTCGTTCTCCAAATCTATTCCCATATTCGTTTTCTCGTACTTGGCTATATCGACAAAGCATTGTATTAGCGAAGCTACTTGCCTTAGCGTTATTTCGATTTATAGATCGCGCTGGACTGCTGTAACCCTTGCCCCTCTTGCGATATTATGTTGCCTTTTATTTGTTCCAATTCCGCCAAGCACTTTAGATAATCCAGCCGATCTAATAGCCCTCTATATTCGCGAATTTCTTCCCAAGTTTCCTCTTCCACTCTTTCAAAAATCGGCTGTACTTCTAGTTCTGGAGGATATTCAACACCATAGTTAGCTGCGAATTCTCGTATTGCCTGATCGAGAAGAACAGTCATTGGCTTTCCCATAGCTTGCTTTAACTGATAAAGTGCTCTAATTCTCCCGCTGTGAATTTTTGGCTGATATAAAGGCTTATCGTCCTTTCTATTTATTCTGTTTTCCATATCAAGTTTCGGGATTTATTCGGTATGAATATTAACCACATTAGCATTTAAAAAATATTGTTTCAAGATCTATTTCCGGGTTGTATTAGGTTTTATTGATTGGCATACGTGGAGATTGGCTTGCAATTGTATGGAGTTTTTCTCTATTATGAGATATATGTTTACACCTCCAACACTAGGGGAAGGCGATCTTGATGACTTATTCAATGAAGCAGTAAAAGTAGTAGTTCAGTATGACCGCGCAAGTGCATCATTGGTTCAGCGCCGATTGGGTATCGGATATGCAAGAGCAGCAAGACTAATCGACCAGCTAGAAACCGCAGGGGTCATTGGAGCGTCAGATGGCTCGTCAAGACCGAGAGAAGTTTTAATTCGCTCCTATGAAGATTTTGTTGCAAAGCGGGGAGAACCGCCAAAAAACGAACAGGAAGACCCTTTTAGAGTTCCTGCAAACTATAAAGTGCCAACGGGTCAAAAGCTGAGTAAGATAGATAGCAATCCTTGGGGAAAGCAGTTAAGCGATGTAATTGTTACGGATGATTTTAAAGATTTAAAAAATGAATATCCTATCCTCTTGGGATACGATGATCAAAACAAGCTGACTGTAACGACACTTCCCGAAGTAGAAAACCTCATTATTGCAGGCAACCCACAAAGCAAGAAGGAAAATTGGATCGACACAATTTTGACGACTTCTCTTCTCAAGCACTCCCCAAGAGAGCTAAGGCTTATTCTTATTGATTCAGGTCATTACCTGGATCTCTATAATGGAATACCACACCTTCTAAGCCCTGTAATAACCGAACGTGACAACAGCACATCAGCATTACGGTGGATGTTGGGTGAAGCCGAGAGAAGAAAAAAGCTTTTTGCGAAGGCCGGAGTAAGAAGTTTTGATAGTTACCAGAAATTGCCAAATATTGCCGATTTGCCGAGAATCCTCTGTATCAATTTTTGTAACTGGGTCGAAATTGAAACTGCTGATGCGATCACGTTCATGACAAGCACTGGACTGAATGCTGGAATTCATCTATTTATAGTTGTTAATAGAATGAGCGACCAAAATCTTTCAGCAGACATCAAGGCAAATGTTTCAAATCGAGCCTTATTTACTGTGACTTCGGCACAAGATTCAAGATTAGCCGGAGTGATTGGAGCTGAGGACCTCAAAGAGGGGGAGATGCTTTATAGGAAAGGGAATACCGATCCCCAGAAATTAGCAACTGTATTTACCCCAGAGGCCAACGTAAAAGAAGTCGTTGAAGCTATCAAACAATCCTAAAATCTCTCGTCGGTTTGAAGCAACCCATAGCCAAAGGGTTCTTCTTTTGAAATCTCTTGTTCCTTTAATAAATCCTTGCTGTTATTTCGGGGAGAATTAACGGCTTTGCCTACGGGATACGCTTTCATTTTGTCAGAAGGATATTGTGTGGTCATCAGTTTATATAAAGAATCAAAATCCTTATTATCGGGATCAAGGTAGTTAGCTTCCTCTTTCTTTTCGAGAATTACAGGCATCCGTCTATGAATATCTTTCATAAAGCTATTAGGTTCGGTTGTGAGGATCGCAAAATAGTAATGTGGCATTTTCTCGGCATCTTCATACATTGAATAAACTCCGGCAAAAGAAAAAAGCTCTTGATCTTTCAAAGTAATATAAAAGGGTATCTTTTCAGGCTTATGTTCAAGCTTTAGCTCCTTCCATTCGAAAAATCCAGTAGCGGGGATAAGGCATCGGGAGGTAAGCAAAACATTTTTAAAGTAGGGTTTTTCTTTGCAAGTTTCGCTTCTCACATTAATGAGACCAAATGGTCTTGGCTTTTTATGTTCCCAAACGGGAAGAAAGCCCCATTTAGCCATGATTGCCTTGTTTGGAGAATTCTTCGTAATTATTGGCATGGTAAAAGAAGGCGCTACATTGTAATTGGGTTCTAATAAGGGAAGCTTATTCGAAATCTCAAATCTTTTTTCTATCTTTTCTGGTTCAGTTAGTGTAAATCTCCCGCACATCTCAAATTGATTATACAACTTGCAAAAGGGAAACGACGACAGCGCAACTTCTGTACAGTATGCGATTTTACGACAAGCCTTTGTGTAGAACTTGTCAAAGTCTTGGAAGTTATCGAGCACGAAATTTTCGATTTACAGAAGTTAGGATATATAATTGCCGTACAATGCTGAAGAAAAACTTAGCAAAATTGAAAAAACTAGACTTAAGAGAAGTGTGGGGGCATGAGGCGACGGATTTTACTATTTGGCTGTCGCAAGAAGAAAACTTGAACCTTCTTAGTGAAGAGATAGGCGTGACCATTAAGCTTGTTCAGGTCGAGGCAAACGTGGGGAAATTTAATGTCGATATCCTGGCAGAAGACGAAAGTTCAGAAAGAAAAATTATCATCGAAAACCAACTAGAAGATACCAATCATGACCATCTGGGCAAAATAATTACTTACGCATCCGGTTATGACGCCAGTATTGTGATTTGGATTGTACGAGATTTCCGTGAAGAACACAGAAGAGCGATAGATTGGCTAAATGAGCATACAGATGAAAATCTAGGGTTCTTCTTGATAAAACTTGAGTTATGGCAGATCGGCGTATCCGACCCGGCACCAAAGTTTGAAGTTATTGTTAGTCCCAACGAGTGGGCTAAGGCGATCAAAAAATCATCAGAGGGAACAGGTGTAACCGAAACAAAAATTAGACAGTTCGAATTTTGGACAAGCTTTAAAAGTTTTGTAACAAAAAAGGATACACGTATTCGACTTCAAAGTCCCCGATATCAGCATTGGTATAACGTTAGTATGGGGAGCGGTGACGCACACATAGCCTTAACTATTAACTCTCTTAAGAATTTAGCCGCTTGTGAAGTCTACATCAATAAGAATAAGGAACTCTTCAATTATCTGTTTGAACAGAAAATTCAAATAGAAAGCGTGATAGGCGAGAAAGCTGAGTGGATAAACTCGCCCGTGGCATCAAGGATCGTAATACAGAAACAATTTGACGATATACTTGATTTGACAAAGAGTAGTTTGGTTTTTGAATGGCTTTATCAAAAGACCAAGCTGTTTCATAGCGTTTTTGGTCCACATCTCAAGTCATTTAAGAGCCGCAAACACTCGCAATGAAGAAAATAGTGTTGCGGATTACTTTTCAAATTGGCTCGCGGCTTCTCGCACTACCTTCCGGTACTTGCAAAAATCGCAATCAAGACCCGCATTGGGGAGCTTGTCTGATTTGAGGCACTCGATAGCCTCCAAAATAGTATTTTCAACCCAAGAAGAATCCCCTTCATAGGGGATTATTTTTACATCAAACTCAAGCCTTCCATCAAAAGCCTCTTTATCAGTTTTGCCATTACAGTAAACAAAATAGCCAGTACTTGAAACGTTAAAGCCATTTTTTCTGAAGAGCCATTGGTATATTTCCATCTGGCGTTTATATCCAATCTGCCAATCCGCATCTAACGTTACTTCTGCATCTTTCGCAGTTGCCTTGTAATCTACAACGATATATTCACCTTGGGGGTTGATCCACATATCATCGACTCCGCCTGTTATTACTACGTTAGAACGATCTACTTGAAAAGTAATACCTCCTCTTAAAGAGTCTCTCCATTCGTCAATCTTTTCATGAGAGAGGGGGATTGCATCAATGCCATATTTATCGAAAAGTGGATGTTTTGTTCCTTTAGCGCGATGAATATCAAATTCTTTTTTGAGAAGTTTGTCTACGGCTGAGTTTAAAGAGAAAGGATATCCAGGCGGTCGTGCAACGCCGAGTTTGCGGTCTAAATAAAAACACCTGGGACAATTTATAAAGAGATCAATCTTGCTTCGGCTTAAACGGAAAAGCTTTGCCGATGCATAATCGTATAAGTTGTGTGTCCTGTTTGGTCGATAATAATCTGACATTTGTTACCCCCGACTTTTCTTGCTTGTGATTATATATTCAATGATCCTATAAGTACATCTATAATAAATAATGCTGTTTCTCTAGCAATGGGTCACCAATAAGACTGTATATTATGTTCGTCAAACCACCAAAATTCACCCCATCCTTATGAGGGCGCGCGCCAAAAAGATGTGTGCGTGAAGAAGGGGAGAAAATCTGTAGTTTGACGTACTTAAATTAATTTGCTAGGATGAAATGTGGGGGATATAACGCTCAAAAAGGCATTAGTGGACTACATAACTATCTACATGCCGTATAGGAACTTTGCCGAAAGAACCAGGGAAGAGTATCAAAACGATCTTGAAGACTTCATTGAGTTTGCTGAAAAATCTGGCGTACATACCGCAAATGATGTGGGATTATCAGTTGTAGCTCGTTACATTGCCGGTCTTGAACACAAGGGGTATTCCAGTTTGACCCGCAAAAGAAAGGTCGTAACGATCCGCTCTTTTTTTTCTTTCCTATACAGCGATGGACATGTTTCTACTAATATCGCTTCAAAGATTGTTCTGCCGTTTACTGAATCCACAACACCACATATATTGACCCAGGTGGAGTGTGATCGACTTCGTGCCGCGTGTGCCGACAATCCAAGAGACAGAGCAATTATCGAATTGCTATTACAAACCGGTATTAAGCTGTCTGAACTCACGCAATTGACTTTAAATGACATTGACCTAGATGAATCGGATAAAGCGGGGGAGGCGCAGCATGGGTTTATACGGATCTTGGGGAATAGAGGCAAAAAGGAAAGAATGGTTTCGCTAAATAACAACGCTAACCTTGCACTTAGGGAATATTTGAAAGTGCGAGAAAAAGTGGAGAAGAGTGTTCTTTTCCTAAATAGGTTTGGCGAACCAGTAAGTGACAGGGGAGTACAGAAAATGCTCAGAAAGTATCTAAAACGCGCTGGAATAGGGAACGCGAGTATCCATACATTAAGGCATACATTTGGAGCATATCATCTAGGAAAAGGGATGAGTCTAAAGTCAGTGCAAGAAGTTATGGGACATAGAGATCGTCGCTCAACATTGGTCTATCGGTCATTAGCCCAAAGAAGTCGTTAGGAGAGAAAAGCAGACAAACTCATTGTAAACTCGTTTTAAAGAGGATATTAAACTGCATCTTAATTCCCGTTGTAGTAGAATCCTATCAGAAATATAAAACGCTATAAGGGAACCACAATATGGCATTCAACGAAAACACTAGAGTAAAAATACCTGCAATACTCCATCTTTGCCGACTTGGATATGATTATTTGCCTTTGAGCAGCAGTAAATGGGACAAAACTTCCAACATATTTACTGACATTTTGACTGCTAGTCTGAGAAGGCTAAATAAAGAGATAGATCAGGCAGATATTGATAAAACTCTGGATAAAATATCCTTGGCCCTTGATAACGACGACCTGGGTCAAGCATTTTATCAAATGATCACATCCACTTCAGGTGTGAAGATCATAGACTTTGCCAACTTTGAAAAAAATTCTTTCCATGTAGTGACAGAACTTCCTTGTAAAAACGGGGAAGAAGAGTTTAGACCTGATATAACATTGCTCATCAATGGTTTACCTCTGACCTTTATTGAAGTAAAGAAACCGAACAATAAGGATGGAATTTTAGACGAAAGGAATAGGATAAATCGTCGATTTGGTAATAAAAAATTCAAACGTTTCATAAATATTACACAGCTTCTTATGTTTACAAACAATATGGAGTACGACACAGAATCAATCGTGCCTATTCAAGGAGCGTTTTACTCCACGACTTCCTATCAAGGCGCGAATTTCAATTGTTTTAGAGAAGAAGAAACTCTTGATCCTAATATCCTTTTGCAACCCGAAAATGATGAAGCCGAGAACGTAGTCCTTAAAGACACTAACCTTACAGCTATCAAATACTCGCCTGAATTTATTTCTAATAAGGACATAAATTCGCCAACCAATCGCTTACTTACTTCACTCTTTAGTAAGGACAGGTTGGCTATGCTTTTAAAATACGGCATAGACTACGTTCAAACCGTAAATGGTATTGAAAAACATATCATGCGGTATCCTCAGTTTTTTGCCACGAAAGCTATAGAAACAAAGTTAGACAAAGGGGAGAGAAAAGGAATTATCTGGCACACTCAGGGAAGCGGCAAAACGGCGTTGGCTTTTTATAATGTCCATTATTTGACAGATTATTTCGACAGGCAAGGTATCATTCCAAAGTTCTATTTTATAGTGGATCGGATCGATCTCATGATCCAAGCGGAACGCGAGTTTTCAAGCAGAGGATTAGTGGTTCACACAGTCAACTCGAAAGAGGAATTGCTGAAAGACTTCCAAACACAAAAGGTGATCCATAATCTATCCGGCAAAAGAGAAATTACGGTTGTTAATATCCAAAAGTTCAAAGAAGAGTCAAATGTTCTTCAACCTAAAGATTATGACATAGATGTACAGCGCATTTACTTTTTGGATGAGGTCCACAGAAGTTATAACCCCAAGGGAAGCTTTTTGGCAAATCTTTATAATTCCGATCGTAATGCTATTTTGATTGGGCTAACGGGAACCCCTCTGATAAGTGCTGACCGCCGCTCAAGGGATCTTTTTGGAAATTACTTCCATAAATATTATTACAATTCTTCGATTGCCGATGGTTATACTCTAAAGCTCATTCGTGAAGGCATCGAGACAAATTATAGAATGCAGCTCAACGAAGCCCTAAAAGAAGTAGAGATTCTGAAGGGCGAAGTTAGTAAAAAACTCATATATGCACATGAGAAATTCGTCGAGCCGATGCTTGATTATATTGTCGAAGATTTTTCAAAAAGTCGAATTCGGTTTGATGACAAGACAGTTGGTGCTATGGTTGTTTGCGATAGTTCAGACCAGGCCAAAAAGATGTATGAATTATTTGCATCAAAATACACAAACCAAGTCGAAGAAGGATCAAAAAATTTCAGCGCAGCCCTTATTCTTCACGACATAGGAGATAAGGAATTTCGAAAAGACCAAGTTGAACAGTTCAAGGAAGGCAAAATTGATTTTCTGTTTGTATATAATATGCTCCTTACCGGTTTTGATTCGAAGCGGCTGAAAAAGCTTTATATCGGAAGAGTAATCAGAGACCACAATCTTTTGCAAACACTTACAAGGGTAAACCGCCCATATAAAAGCTTTCGATACGGCTACGTAGTTGACTTTGCCGACATACGCAAGGAGTTTGATGTAACAAACAAAGCCTACTTTGATGAATTACAAGAAGAATTAGGTGATGAGGCTAAGAACTATTCCAACTTATTCAAAACCAATGAGGAAATAGAAGAAGAAATTCAGGAAATAAAAGAGAAGTTGTTTTATTATGACCTTGAAAATTCGGAAATATTTTCCCAGCAAATCACTCAAATAAAAGATCGCAAAACCGTAATTGAAGTCAAGAAAGTTTTAGAGAGTGCTAAAGACCTTTATAACGTTATACGTCTAGCTGGGCAAATAGAATTTCTCAACAAAGTGGATTTCAAGAAACTAAACGAGCTTTATGCCGAAACTTCAAGGCATCTGGATTTACTAAATTTGAAAGAGTCTCTTGAAAGTAGTACTGAAACAACTAACCTGCTCAACAGCGCCTTGGAAAACGTGCTTTTTATGTTCCGTAAAGTTTCTGAAGGCGAACTGGTAATAGCCGATCAACTAAGGGATATGCTTCGGAAAACCCGTGAAGCCCTTCTGGAAAATATAGATCAAAAAGACCCCGAATATATATTACTCTACGATGAATTAAGAAGATTGTTTGCGAAAAAGAATCTTGATGAGATTACCCAGGAAGATATGAAGAAAAATATCGGCCAATTAAAGCAGATTTACGAAAAGATTACCGAGTTGAACCGAAAAAACAATTTACTAAGATCCAAGTACTACAATGATCCAAAATATGTTCGTATACATAAACGGATTCGAGAGAACAAGTCAATCACAATACTAGAAGGCAAGATAGGCACAGCCTTAAACACAATAAAAAAGGAAGTCGATGATAAGGTATTGCTCAACACCAACGTACTAAGAAATGAAGGTTATTTTGATGGATTAATGATGCAAACACTGATCAATAATTTTGATAAGTTAAACATAAATATGGAACCGAAGTCAGCTCGATTTGTCAATAATTGTGTTGTTCGAGAATACATTGATGAATTCAGCGGAGCATCAATATGACAACCCAAGAATTTACAAGAAAAACAAGAACATTGATTGATAATCTGAAGGGGGTATGTGCGAACTATGGACTTGGGAATGATGGGAATGAATTTAAGATTATCACTCAGGTATTTCTATACAAGTTTTTAAACGATAAATTTGGATATGAGATCAAGCAACTTGATCCAAAGTTAAAAGACGCAACCAATTGGGAAAAGACAGTTTCGGAATATTCTGACCCAAAATATGATATGTTGCTTCTAAAAATGAGTCCTGATAGTGCCAAACTAAAAAGAGAACACTACCTCTCTTATCTTCACAACAAACAAAACAAAGAGGAATTTGCCAAACTTTTTGATGACACCCTGCGTGACATTGCTATTTTTAATAATGATATTTTTTCTGTAAAAACAGGATCTGGGGCGAGAATTGTTCTATTCGATGAACTTAGTCAGTTCATCGTAGATAGGTCGCAGCGAGACAATTTCTGTAAAGCTTTGATCAACCAGCTTGTTAACTTCAGTTTCGAGCAGATGTTTACTCAAAAATTCGACTTTTTCTCAACTGTTTTTGAGTACTTAATCAAAGACTACAACAAAGACGGTGGTGGCAAATATGCCGAGTACTACACTCCTCATGCTGTAGCAAAAATAATGGCATCAATATT
>Ga0070698_100007146_pt1 | contig 12094 bp, 9 predicted proteins | sample KBSK1502metaG_FD_65477 | JGI IMG/M metagenome (GOLD analysis project Ga0070698, IMG submission 65477) | Corn, switchgrass and miscanthus rhizosphere microbial communities from Kellogg Biological Station, Michigan, USA - KBS K1-50-2 metaG | ecosystem: Host-associated > Plants > Roots >...
GAGCAGGTCCGGCTGCCCCAGCCTGAGCAGGAGCCCCGCGACCGGAAGCACCGCGATGGGCAGCATGAGCGCCCGCCCGAGCCTCTGCGCCTGCGCGAACATCATGTCTGCGGCCACACCTCGCGCGCCCGCGCCCGCGCCGCGGCGGCCGACTCGAGATCGCACAGCGCCAGCGCCTCGCGCCGGCAGCTCGCCATCTCCAGCCCGCGCACCCTCGCCTTGATATCAGGCACTGAACGTGGACTCACGGACAGCTCGCGAACACCGAGCCCGATCAGCACCGGGACCGCGTCGAGGTCGCCGGCCAGCGCCCCGCACACCCCGACCCAGGTGTCGTGCCGCGCGGCGCCCGCCACCGTGTCGCGCACCAGGCGCAGGACCGCCGGGTGCATCCCGTCGAGCTGCGGCGCCAGCACCGGATGCGTCCGGTCCATCGCCAGCACGTACTGGGTGAGATCGTTGGTGCCGATCGACAGGAAGTCGGCCTCACGCGCCAGCTGATCGGCCAGCACCGCGGCCGACGGCACCTCGATCATGACGCCGAGCTCTGGTCGCTCGCCGTTCGCCAGCTCCTCGAGCCGCGCGCGCACGCGCCTGAGCTCGCCCAGCTCCGCGACCATCGGGATCATGATCCGGCAGGCCGACGCCGGGCGCACCGCCGCCAGCGCGCGCAGCTGCGCGTCCAGGACCTCCGGCCGCGCGAAGCCGGTGCGGATCCCGCGCAGCCCGAGGGCCGGATTCGCCTCCGGCTCGAGCGGCAGGCAGCGGAGCTCCTTGTCGTTCCCGACGTCCAGCGTGCGGATGATGGCGGTGCGCCCGCCCAGCGCGTCGACCACCGCCTGGTAGGCGGCCTGCTGCTCGCCCACATCCGGCAGCGTGTCGCGCTCGAGGAACAGGAGCTCGGTCCTCAGGAGTCCAACTCCGTCCGCTCCGTGCTTGACCGCCTCGCGCGCGTCCGCCTCGGTCGCGATGTTCGCCGCCACCTCGATCCGATGTCCATCGAGGGTCTCCGCCGGGGTCGCCGCCGCCGCCGCCCGCGCCGCCCGCTTCTCGGCGCGGGCTGCGATCTCCCGCGCTGCCTCCGCCAGCCGCGCCGGCGACGGCGCCGGATCGATCTCTCCCGCGTCCGCGTCGAGCACGACCTCGCTTCCATGCTCGAGCCCAGCGATCCGCGCCCCCATCGCCACCAGCGCCGGGATGCCGAGCGACCGCGCCAGGATCGCGACATGCGAGGTGGCCCCGCCGCGCGCCGTGCACAGGCCCGCCAGCCTGTCGCGCGGCAGTCGCGTCAGGTCCGACGGGCCGACGTCCTCCGCCACCAGGATCGAGGCCTCGAACAGCTCCGGGGACGGCGGCTCCGCCCCGACCATCGCGCGCAGGACGCGCCGCTCGAGGTCGCGCAGATCCGCCGCCCGCTCGGCCAGCAGGCGGTTCCCGGTCGCCTTCAGGTCGGCGCACTGTCCCTGCACCACCCGGCGGAACGAGTGGCCGGCGCTCTCGCCCTCCGCGATCCCGGCCTCCACGCCGGCGCTGGTCTCCGGATCGTCGAGCAGCGCCGCGTGCGCTTCGAAGATGCCGAGCTCCTTCTTCGCCCCGCGCGCCCGTGCCGAGCGCACCGCCTCGGCGATCTCGCCCTGCACCGCGCCGATCGCCTCGGCCAGCCGCGCCCGCTCGACCTCCGCGCCGGCGCCGCGCTCGGCCACCTCGATCTCGTCGTGGTCGAGCCGCACCACGCGCCCGATCGCCAGCCCCGGCGCCGCGCTCACCCCGCCCAGCCGTCCCCCGCTCGCCAGCACCGGGGCCGCCTCCACGGGGGCCGCCTCCTCGGCGGTCACCTTCTCGATCGCGGCGACCACGGACGCCACCGCGGCCGCGGCATCACCTCCGGCCGCCCGCACGACCACGGTCTCGCCCTTGCTCGCCCCGAGCGCCATCAGCTTGACCACGCTGCGAGCATCGACCGAGCGACCGCCGCGCTCGATCGTCACGCGCGCCGCGAACGGCCGCGCCGCCTCGCGGATCAGCGCCGCCGGCCGCGCGTGCAGCCCGCCGCCGTGGCCGACCACCGCGCTCCGTTCGACCTCGCCCTCGCCGACCGCCTCCGCCACCTCGTCGCCGATCGCCCGCACCACCAGGATCCGGCTCTTGCCTGCCTCCACCATCCCGCTGCCGCGCCACTCGATCGTGTGCCGATCCCCGTTGGCGATGACCACCATGGTCTGCAGGCTCGGCGCCGCCCGCGCCACCCGGTCGGCATCGAACGAGACCAGACGATCGCCCGCTCGCACCCGCGCGCCCTGCGCCACGTGTGGGCGAAATCCCCGCCCGCCGAGCGACACCGTGTCGATCCCGATGTGGAGGAGCACCTCCGCGCCGCTCGCCGCCGCGATGGTCAGCGCGTGCCCGCTCCTGTGCAGCTGGATGACGGTGCCGTCGCACGGCGCCACCAGCGTGTCGCTGACCGGCTCGATGGCGATGCCGTCGCCGAGCAGCCGCTGCGCGAACACCGGGTCGGGCGCCTCCTCGATGGGGACCAGCGGCCCCGACAGCGGCGCGACCAGCGTGACGTCCGGTGCGGGCATGGGCTCCGATGATATGCGCGCTCGCGCGCCGCGGGTATGCTCGGGCCCATGACGGACGAGGGGACGGTCGAGGCGCCAGCCGGGAGCCGCCGCGCCGCCGCCGCCGGTCGCGTCGCTGCCGCCCTCCTGGTCCTGCCGATCATCTGGCTGTTCGCCTCCGAGGCCTGGCGCGTGCGCTGGCCGGGCATGCTGGTCGCCTTCGTCGCGGTCGGCTGGCCACTCCTGGTGGTCGCCTGGCGCCCGATCGTCCCGCCCAGCTGGCGCTGGTCGCTCGGCTTCGCCGCCGTCCTCATCTGGGCCGACCTCCTGCTCGACTGGTGGCTGGAAACACCCTCCGATCGCGAGCTGGCCTCACCCGAGTGGGAGATCGCGCGCGTCGCCATCCTGGTGGCCGTGTCGTTCGTGCTCACCCGGCTGCCGCCGGTTCGCTGGCTGCGCCCCTTGCGCGCCGCCATCGTCTCGCTCTCCTGCGCGTTCGTGGTCCTCCTGGCCGGCCTCGTCCTCTTCATCGCGCTCGCCGGACCGCGCGATCAGGCCCGGCCGGCCGACGCCGCCCTCGTCCTGGGCCGCGAGTTCTTTCCCGACGGCTCGATCCGACCCGAGCTCTACGCCCGCGTGGACCGCGCGGCCGCCCTCTACCGCGCCGGCCAGGTGAAGCACCTGGTCTTGACCGGCGCCTCCGGGGGCAGCCGGCATCCCGGACCGACCGAGGCAGGCGTCATGCGCGAGCTCCTGGTCGCACGCGGCGTGCCGATCGAGGCGATGGCGGTCGAAATCCACGCCCGTTCGACCGAGGAGAACTTTGCCTGCTCGATGCCGATCCTCGGCGAGCTCCACGCTCGCACCGTGCTGGTGGTGACCGACCCCTGGCACATGCCGCGCGCCGTGTACCAGGGAAGCCGCTACGCCGGCGACATGGAGCTTCTCGCCGCGCCGGCCAGCCAGAGCCCGGAGTGGACCGGGCTGCGCGCGCGCAGCAAGCACCTCGTGTCCGAGGCGGTCGCCTACCTGTTCGAACGCGTCCGCCGTATCCACGGCTCGCCGTCCACCTGTCCGCCCTGATTCAGGTCGCGCGCAGCTCGCGCAGGCCGCGGCCGGTGCGCTGACGGATGAGGGTGCGCAGCGTGACGCCGTCCTGGTAGCCCACCTCGGCGGCGACCTCGTCGACGGTGTCGCGGCTGGTGCGCAGGCGGTGGAGCGCCTGCTCGACCCGGAGGTCGCGCACGTACGCCAGAGGCGTCCGGCCCAGAACAGCGCGGATGCGGCGCTCGAGGGTGCGCTCGCTGGCGCCGCAGGCGCGCGCCGCGGCCGGCAGCGAGAAGCTCGCCAGGTGGCGCCTGGCCCAGCTCTCGAAGCGCTCGACCAGCGGATCGCTGTGCGCCAGGTGATCGGGCATCACGAACGGGGCCTGCGACGGCCGGCTGTCGAACACCAGGTGACGGGCGGTGATCTGCGCCAGCGTCGGGCTGTGCTGGCGGATGAGCCAGAGCGCGAGGTCGAAGTGGGCGAGCGCCGCCCCGGCCGTCACCACCCGCCCGGATTCGACGATCATGCTCGACTCATCGAGATCGATGTCCGGGTAGCGCTGGCGAAACAGGGGCGACAGCCACCAGGTGGTGGTCGCCCGGCCGCCCGCCAGCACCCCGGCGCCGGCCAGCACGAAGGTGGCCGTGCAGGCGCCGGCCATGCGCGCTCCGCGGGCCGCCCACTCGCGCAGAACTGGCTGCGCGGCCGCCGCGTCGCCACGCGCGAGAGCGGCGGTGATGGTCTCGGGGGTCTTGGCGCCGATCGCCGGCACGATCACCAGATCGGGCCGCCGCGCCGGCAGCGGCGCCAGCTCGACCCGCAGCCCCTGGTGGGTGACCGCGCGCCGGCGAAGACCGACCGTCGTGACGTCGAAGCGCGGCGCCGCCGCGCGGCGCAGGGAAGGGGCCAGGGCGTTGGCGGTCTCCAGGGTGTCGAGGATGGCCGCCAGGCCGCTGTCGAACACGCCGTCGAGGACCAGCACGTGGACGCGCATGCCGCCAGGATACACCTGCCGGATTCGCCATTGAATAGATCGATTACGCCATTGGCGGAATCGATATCGAGGTTGGCGATTACGACACTACCGAAATGAGCGCTCCATCCGCAAGATGGACCCCACGTCGTCAACCCCAACCAGGAGACAGTCATGGTGAAGGTCGCACTGCTCGCTCGTCTGCAGGCTCGCCCCGGCAAGGAGGCCGAGGTCGCCTCGCTGCTCACCTCCGCCCTGCCGCTCGCCCAGGCGGAGCCGGCCACCACGGTCTGGTTCGCCATCCGGCTCGGCCCGTCCGAGTTCGGCGTCTTCGACGCCTTCCCGGACGACAAGGGCCGCCAGGCCCATCTCGACGGCGCCATCGCCGCTGCCCTGATGGGCAAGGCAGACGAGCTCCTGTCGGCGCCGCCAGACATCCGCCCGGTCGACGTCCTCGCCGCCAAGCTGTGAGAGAAAGACCGGCCGCCCGGATCGCGCGCCAGCGATCCGGGCGGATCGTGCTTGACGCGCGCTTCTCCGTCGGGCAGGATGGATTTCGGTCGTTCGACCGACCGAACGGAGAAAGCAATGAAAAGAGTGGCATTTTTCGTCTACGGAGTGGCAGCCTACGCGCTGTTCTTCGGCACCTTCCTCTACGCCATCGGCTTCGTCGGCAACTTCGTCGTGCCGCGCAGCATGGATGTCGGCGGCCCGGCGTCGCCCCTCTGGAAGGCGCTCCTCATCGATGCGCTGCTGCTCGGAATCTTCGCCGTCCAGCACAGCGGCATGGCCCGCCGCGGTTTCAAGGAGCGCTGGACCCGGATCGTCCCGCGCGAGATCGAGCGGAGTACCTTCGTGCTCTTCGCGAGCGGCGCGCTGGCGCTGCTCTTCGCCTTCTGGCGCCCGATCGGTGCACCGGTCTGGGTGGTCGCCGACGACCTCGGCCGCGCCACGCTGATCGCAGTCTCCCTGTTCGGCTGGTTCATCGTGCTGGTCGGCACCTTTCACATCGACCACTTCGACCTGTTCGGCCTGCGGCAGGCCTGGAACGCGCTGGTCGGACGCCAGCCGGCGGCGCACCGGTTCGTCACCCCGGGCCTCTACCGGGTGGTCCGCCACCCCATCTACCTCGGGTTCATCGTCGCCTTCTGGGCGACTCCGGTCATGACCGTCGGCCACCTGGTCTTCGCGGCCGCAACCACCGGCTACATCATCATCGCCATCCAGCTCGAGGAGCGCGATCTGGTCCGCGACTACGGCGAGGACTACCAGGCGTACCGGCGCGACGTGCCGATGCTGGCGCCTGTCCCGAAGCGAACCGCATCCGCGTCGCGTGCGAAGATGCGTTCGTGAGCTCGAACCGGTCCGCGACCGCGATTCTCCTGCTCGAGGCCGCTCAGCGCTGCCTCGAGCGCCACGGGGTCGCCGGCCTGTCCACCCGCAAGGTCGCCGAGGAAGCCGGCATGCCGCTCAGCCAGATCCACTACCACCTGGGCTCCAAGCGCGGCCTGCTGCTCGCGCTGCTCGCGTTCCAGAACGAGAAGCTGCTCGCCCGCCAGGAGGCGATGTTCGCGCAGCCGCAGCCGCTCTGGCAGCGGTGGATGAAGGCCTGTGACTACCTCGAGGACGACCTGTCGTCCGGCTACGTCCGCGTGCTGCAGGAGATGATCGCCGCCGGCTGGGCCGATCCGGAGATCGCCGCCGAGGTGCGGCGCAACCTGCGCGGCTGGTATCGGCTCTTGACCGAGGTGGCGGCGGAGGCAGCCGAGCGCCTGGGCGGACTCGGCCCGCTCGAGCCCGCCGAGGCGGCCGCCCTGGCCGGCCACGTCTTCCTCGGCGCCGAGGCGATCATCCTCCTCGGCGTCGGCGAGGAGGAGATGCCGTCGCGCTCCGCCCTGCGCAAGGTGGGCGAGCTCCTGCGCGCTCTCGAGGCCGGACCCGATCGGGGAAACAGCGGTGCGCGCGGCTGAGCCGGTCCAGCAAGGGGACGCCCTCTCCGACGGCGTCCGCATCCGCTACCACGTCTACGGTTCGGGCGAAGAGACCATCCTCTTGATGCCGACCTGGTCGCTGGTCCACGCGCGGCACTGGAAGGGGCAGGTCGCCACCCTGGCTCGCCACTTCCGGGTGGTCACCTTCGACGGCCGCGGCAACGGCGGATCGGATCGCCCACGCGGCGCCGATGCCTACCGCGATCACGCCTTCGTCGCCGACGCCATCGCGGTGCTCGAGGCCACCGGCACCCGGCAGGTGCTGGCGTGCGGCCTCTCGCGCGGGGCTCACTACGCCGCCATGCTGGCCGCGCTCCACCCGGAGCTGGTGGTCGGGGCGGTGTTCATCGGCCCGACCGCGCCGTTCGGGCCCAGGCACGCCGATCGGGCCGCCGTCGATCCGATGGAACGCCGCGACCGGCACGACGGCTGGCACAAGTACAACGTCCACTACTGGCAGGACCACTACCGGGACTTCGTCGACTTCTTCGCGCGGCAGATGTTCAGCGAGCCGCACAGCACGAAGCAGATCGAGGACATCATCGGCTGGGCGCTCGAGACCGACGGCGAGGTGCTGGCCGACACCGTGCGCGGCCACGCCGTCACCACGGGCAACCGGGCCGAGCTGTACCGCCGCGTCCGCTGCCCGACCCTCGCCATCGTCGGCGACCGGGATCAGATCAGCCACCCGGGCGTCGCGGCGGCCATCATCGAGATCACCGGCGGCGAGCTCCACACCATCGAGGGCGGCGGTCACGTGCCGAACGCCCGCGAGCCGGTGCTGGTGAACCGCCTCATCAAGGACTTCGCCGATCGAATCTGGAAGAAGCGGCCCGGGCGGCGGCGCTCGATGCGCTGGAGCCAGCGGCCGCGCCGCGCGCTCTACCTGTCCTCGCCGATCGGTCTCGGCCACGCGCGCCGCGACCTCGCCGTCGCGCGCGCGCTGCGCGCCGCCCGGCCGGAGCTCGAGATCGACTGGCTCACGCAGCATCCGGTGACCGCCTTCCTCGAGTCGCAGGGGGAGGCCGTCCACCCCGCCTGTCGACTGCTGCAGAACGAATCGGCCCACATCGAGGACGAGTGCGGCGAGCACGACCTGCACGTCTTCCAGGCCCTGCGCGCCATGGACGAGATCATGGTGGCCAACTTCATGGTCTTTCAGGAGGTGGTCGAGGAGCGTCACTACGACCTGGTGATCGCCGACGAGTCATGGGAGGTCGACCACTACTGGCACGAGCACCCGGAGCTGAAGCGAGCGCCGCTCGCCTGGCTCACCGACTTCGTCGGCTACCTGCCGTTCGCCGACGGCGGCGACCGCGAGCGCGAGCTGACCGCCGACTACAACGCCGAGATGATCGGACACGTCGAGCGGTTTCCCTGGGTGCGGGACCGCGCGCTCTTCGTCGGCAGCCCGGAGGACATCGTGCCGGACCGTTTCGGACCCGACCTGCCGGCCATCCGCAGCTGGACCGAAGACCACTTTCACTTCACCGGCTACATCGGCGGGCTCGATCTCGCCGCGCTCGGCGAGCGCGCCGAGCTGCGCGCCTCGCTCGGCTACCGCGACGACGAGACGCTCTGCATCGTCACCGTCGGCGGCTCCGGCGTCGGCCTTCCGCTCCTCCGGCGGGTCATCGACGCGGCGCCGATCGCGCGCCGCCGGTTGCCCGGCTTGCGGGTCGTCGTCGTCACCGGACCGCGCATCGATCCGTCTCGTCTGCCGGCAGCACCCGGGGTCGACGTGCACGGCTACCTGCCGGATCTGCCGCGGCACCTCGCCTGCTGTGATCTCGGCGTCGTCCAGGGTGGTCTCACCACCTGCATGGAGCTGGCGGCGGCGCGGAGGCCCTTCCTCTACTTTCCGCTCGCCCATCATTTCGAGCAGTGTTTTCACGTCGAGCACCGGCTGCGCCGCTACCGGGCCGGACGGCGAGTCGACTACACCGCCTGCGATCCGGACGCGATCGCCGACGCCATGGTGGAGGAGCTCGGCCGCGCGCAGACCAGCGTGCCGGTCGAGACCGACGGCGCCGCCCGCGCCGCCGCGATCCTCGGCGAGCTCCTGTAGAGCGACTCAGGTGGTCCGGGTCACCTTCGCCAGGCCGCGCGGCCGATCCGGGTCGTTGCCCTGTGCCTCGGCGACCGCCAGCGCGAGCAGCTGACACGGGATGATCGCCACCAGCGGCGACAGCCACTCTGGCACCGAGGGGATCGCCAGCTTGATGTCCGCGCGCGCGAGCAGATCCGCGCGGTCCGATACCATCGCGATCGGGGCGCCGCGCCGCGCCAGCGCGTCCGCGATCTCGTCGGCATCGACCGCCGCCGCCCCCGACGGCGCCGCCACCACCACCGGGAAGTCGCGGTCGAGCACCGCGATCGGCCCGTGCAGGAAGTCGGCCCACGAGTACGGCTCGGCCGCCAGGTAGCAGGTCTCCTTCAGCTTGAGCGCCGCCTCGAACGCGGTCGCGAAGTTGAAGCCGCGCCCGAGCACCGCCACCCGGGTCGCGCCCGCCAGCTTCGCGGCCCCGGCGCGCGCCGCGTCGGCCGCCGCCAGCGCCGCCTGCATCGCCTCCGGCAGCCGCTCGAGCTCGCTCCACGGCTCCTCGTGCGCGGTCAGCGCTGCGCTCAGCATCGCGAGTGCCGCCAGCTGCGAGGTGTACGTCTTGCTTGCCGCGACCGCTTCTTCCTCGCCGGCGCCGAGCGGGAGGCAGAGGTTCGCGGCCCGCGCCAGCGGCGAGGCAGGATCGTTGGTCAGCGCGATGGTCAGCGCGTTCTGCCGGGTCGCGTCCGCCACCACGGCCACCACGTCGGGTGATTGCCCCGACTGGCTCACCCCGATGACCAGGGCATCCGAGACCTCGGGTGGGGTCCCGTACATGGTGTAAAGGGCGGGAGCGGCGAGGCCGACCGCCAGCTTGTGCTGCACGCCGAACAGGTACTTGGCGTAGCGCGCCGCGTTGTCGGAGCTGCCGCGCGCCGCGATCAGCGCGAATCGCGGTCTCGCGGCACGGATCTCCGCGGCAATGGCCTCGACCCGGCCGCGCTCGCGCGCCACCAGCTTTGCAATGACATCCGGCTGCTGCCGGATCTCGCGTTCGAATGCAGTCTCCACTCGACAACAGTAACAAGATCTCTACAACCCGCGTGAGCTGGCTCACCGAGCTTCAAACCCGATGCCCGCCCGCCGTGCCTTTTTCCCAAGGACATGTAGAATGCGCGACTCATACGAGCGTCGATAGTCGACCCGGAGCATCCGGAACACGGAGGAAGCATGCGACGAATGACTTCGCTCCTGGCAGCGACCTGCTTGCTGTCATGGGGCCTCGGCTGCGAGGAAGGAAAGAAGGACGAAAAGGCGGCGACGCCGGCGGCGGCGCCGACCGACAAGCCCGCCGAGGGCGAGAAGCCGGCCGAACAGCCCGCTGAACAGCCCGCCGAGGCGGCGGCCGAGGACCCGTCAGCGGGTCAGCCGGCCGAGGTCGCCGAGGAGGTCAAGGACATCGGCGTCGAACCGGGCGCCTTCGAGTACGAGGACGACGAGAAGGAAGGCGAGGCCGCCATCTCCGCCGTCAACGGTACCGTCGAGATCCGCCGGGTCGGCACCGAGGAGTGGACCGCCGGCAAGCAGGACGATGCGCTGCACCCTGGCGATCAGGTACGCACGAACGACAACGCGACTGCCACCGTCACGCTCGCCGATGAGACCACCATCGAGGTGGCCGAGGAGAGCGCCGTCGCGGTCGGCTCGCGCGAGGCGACCGAGGACCCGGCGTCGACCGCCGCGGTGCTCTACGGCGTCGCCCGCTTCAGCGTCGCGCCGCGCGCCGAGGGCGAGGGCCCGTTCCTCGTCTACACGGTGAACGGTGTGGTCGCCGCCAAGGGCACCGTCTACACGGTCGGCACCGCGGCATCCGGCACCACCAAGGTCGGCGTCGAGGAGGGTCAGGTCGACGTCTCCGGCGGCGCCAGCCTGGACGCGCCGGTCGAAGTCGCCGCCGGCAAGTCGGTCACCATCGCGCCGGAAGGCGCCCCGGGCGCCGTCGAGCCGATGGGCACCGTGGACTGGGGCACCTGGCGCGACGAGGTCGAGGCGCGGGTGAAGGCCGAGGACGCCGCCAAGTTCCACGCCGACCGCGCCGAGAAGCTCGAGGCCGAGCTCAAGCAGGCCTACGCCGATCTCGAGGCGCAGACCAAGGCGGCGCAGGATGCCGAGGCGCAGGCCCAGGCAGCCGAGCAGGCGCAGGACCAGAAGGCGTACACCGCAGCGGCGCCGGAGATCGGCGCGTCGGTCGATGCCTCGTACGCGCTGTCGAACCGGCTGCAGTACCTCACCTACGCGATGCTGGCTGACGCCTACATCGCGGACTCGCTCTACGCGCGGCACCCGACGGTGGTGAAGCTCCTCGACCCGCGCATCCGCCGCATTCGCGCTGCCATGCTGTGGAACAAGAAGTACCACTACGTGGCCTACGCCTACCTGCGCCCGATGCGGCCCTGGTACTACATCCACACGCCGAACGGCCGGCTCCGCGCGCGCTTCGTCGCGTACACCGTCCCGCCCTGGTACGCGCGCGTGAATCTCGCGTACCGCCCGCTCGACTGGCGCGGCCGCATCAGGACGCCGGTCTTCCGGCTGCCGGTGTGGAAGGTCCGCCGCGGCTTCAAGAAGGCGATCTGGGTCGAGGGTCCGCGGGTCGGCTGGTACGCCACCGTGCGCCCGCGCGTCCGCCCGGCGCGCGCTCGCGTCGCCTGGTACGTGCGCCCGAAGGCGCCCAAGGCGAGGATCGTGATCGGTATGCGCCCGGCCGCGCCGATGAAGGCCGTGTTCAAGGTCCGTCCGCCGCGCAAGCGGGCTGACGCCGTGGTCCGCTTCGGCGGTCGCATGCGGGTCGGCGGTCGCGGCGGCGCGCGCGCGGGTGTCCGCATGAAGGCCGGCGTGGATACGCCGGACGTGAACGTGGGCGGCCGGGTCAAGGCCGGCGTCGACGGCGCCGTGCGCGCCGGTGGCGCGGCGGTCGAGGCCGGCGGCGCGGCGGTCGAGGCTGGCGGCGCGGCGGTCAAGGCCGGCGGCAGGCTGGGCGGCCGGGTGAAGGCCGGCGTCGATGTCGGCGGTGCCGGCGTGGACGTCAAGGCCGGCGCCGGTGGTCGCGTGAAGGCCGGCACCCCGGTGGAGTCGAACCCGGGCGGCGGGCCTGATCGGGCCGGCGCGGGCGGCAAGGGCGGAGCCGACGCCAAGGCCGAGCGCGAGGCCAAGAAGGCCGAGCGCGAGGCGAAGAAGGCCGAGCGCGAGGCGAAGAAGGCCGAGAAGGCCGCCGGCGGCGCCGGCGCAGGTGGCGAGAAGAAGAAGAAGAAGAAGGACAAGGAAGAGGGCGGCGCCGCTCCTCAGTAAATCGATGGCATGATACGGACCGGCGGTTGGAGCACGGGCTCCGCCGCCGGTTCGTCATTTTGCGAGGGCGAGGGGTGGGGCAAGCGAGCGCGAAGCGCTCGCCGCTCTTGGGGCAGCACCCACCCCGAGCCCG
>Ga0070698_100007147_pt1 | contig 12093 bp, 13 predicted proteins | sample KBSK1502metaG_FD_65477 | JGI IMG/M metagenome (GOLD analysis project Ga0070698, IMG submission 65477) | Corn, switchgrass and miscanthus rhizosphere microbial communities from Kellogg Biological Station, Michigan, USA - KBS K1-50-2 metaG | ecosystem: Host-associated > Plants > Roots >...
GACGGGAAGACCAAGGTTAGTATCTCGATCTATAACGAGTCGCTGGAACGTATGGAGAGAGTTATCGCAATGGGCTTCCAGCAAGGTATCGAGGCACAGCTGCAGAACCTGGAAAATCTATTGGGAAAATTAACACAGGGGTAAGGAGTCAAAATAATGAGAGGAATCATGAATTGGAATCCAAATATGAAGACGACGGTTTTTTTCCTGCTGCTTATGACAACGCTCTTGTCCGGTGTCGTATCGGGGCAACAAAAACCGACTAGGGGCTACGCGCCGGTGAACGGGCTAAAAATGTATTACGAGATTCACGGCAGCGGCGAGCCCGTGGTGCTGCTCCACGGCGCGTTCATGGCAATTTCAAACGACTTCCACTGGGCCGAGTGGATCGGTGAACTTTCCAAAACGCGGAAAGTGATCGCCATCGAAATGCAGGGTCATGGCCGCACGGCTGACACGGGCCGCGACTTCACCTACGATAACCTCGCCGACGATGTGGCCGCCCTGCTCGACTACCTCAAGATCCCAAGCGCGGATGTCATCGGCTACAGTCTCGGCGGCGCTGTCGCGCTGAATTGCGCGATCCGCCATCCGGACAAGGTGCGCAAGGTCGTCAGTATTTCGGCCGTGTTCCGCCTAAATGGCTGGACCAAAGAGGGGCTGGACGCACTCCCGAACCTCACCGCCGAAGTGTTCGAAGGCACGCCCATCGAAGCCGACTACAAAAGACTTAGCCCGACGCCCAATGAATTCCCGAACTTCGTCAAGCGCGTCCTCTCGATCGATCTGAAGCCGCACGACTTCGGCGCCGACAAGCTCAAGGCCACTAAGGCGCCGATGTTTTTCATCTACGGCGATGCCGACGGCGTGCGGCTCGATTACATCGCGGAAGCGTTTCGCTTGAAGGGCGGCGAGGTCCCCGGCGACATGCGGCCGCGCTCAGCGTCGAGATTAGCCATTTTACCCGACACAACCCACGTCACGTTGATGAACCGTTGGCAAACGATCGTCCCGATGGTGAACGACTTTCTCGATGCCAAGCCCTCACAGCAATAGAGAAGAAATTATTATTAATTCTGAATGAGCACAGCAGTTGAAACTAAAAAAGGAAAATCAATAAGATGGTTGCTGCCAATGACGATTCGGTCAAATTCAGCCTTTGGTAGCGACAAACCAGACGCGCAGGAATTTGGCTAAGCAAGCGCGACGTCCCTCTTAGCGGGTACCCTCATCATCTTTCTCCCAGTGTTCGCACTGCCTTTGCGCCAACGCAGTCATTTCTTATTTTTGTCGTCCCAAAGTTTTGGCTCCCAAAGTTCGACCTTGTTTCCATCGGGGTCAATGACCCAAAGGAACGCGCCGTTCTCGTGATACTCCGGTCCTTGATGGATCGAAACCCCTCCGGCGTTTAGTTGCCCGATCATTTCGTCCATATTGTCGACTCGATAGTTAATCATGAAGGATGATTCACTAGGACTGAACCATTTTGTGGCCGGCTCAGCGACGTGCCATGCCGTAACACCCTTATCCTCTGCTTTATCCTCGGGCCACTTAAGGGCGGCGCCTCCCCAATCTGCGAGTTCAAGGCCGAGATTCTTTTTGTACCATTCGCGTAGAGCCTTATTGTCGGTTTTCGCTTTAAAGAATACGCCGCCGATTCCTGTTATTTTTGCCATAGTCGTCTCCTAAGTACCTTTCATTTTCTAAAAAGCCTTCGACGCCTGGATGTCTTTAACCGCCAAGCTAACAGAAAGACTTTCCCAGTTCCATGATTTCCTCGCAGGTTGTGTTCCGAACGCATACCGGACGCGGCCAATACCGCTCGGGCTACTCTGCCCCGCCGTTCTCCAATTCACGCCTCGACTGTCGCCGGGCTCCCACCAGCCTGTGGTTTCATTTTCTTCCTCAGGATCAAGGCCGAGATCAGCGTGATGATTAACCCGACCGGGAACGGCTCAGCAAAGGTCATGGCCGCATTGATGAAGGGGTTGTCTAAATACTTCAACTGATTGAGTTGGGTTTGGATCGCCTCCGGGCTGGCGCCTGAATTCTTTATGTGCGCAACGCACATGGTCATGAACTTCTCGCCAAAGCTGGGCACGCCGAAATACATGATCTCCCACGTGACGACGTACAAAACGGATGAGATGAGGGTGATCAGAATGCCGACGGCAAAGGCGCGCCAGAACGTGATGGTCCCGCCCCCAATGTCCTCGCGATAGGAGCGGATGCCGAAGAACACCAGCATGAACGACAAGACCATGGTCGTATAGCCGACGAACATGCTATGCGATTGCAGCCAGGCCGAATCCGTGAAAGGCAGGGTGGCGAACATCATTGCTGCCATGATGCCGCCTGAAATGAGCCCGAAAGTCAGAATTGTCTTTTTCATCGTTTGATTCTCCTGATTGATTTCAAATTTCGGGCTGAAAAATAGCTCGGTGCAGCAAGTTTGTCGTCATACTTTTGGGTGAATTCAAGCTTTCCGGCTCGAAATCATACTTTGGTGTTAGGACCGAAGCGCAAAGAATTGGCCACATATCTCGACGGCATAAACAAGCGGCACAACCTCGGAGGGGATCGCCCTGCAAGATTGTGCCGCCGTCTTGACCCAATGTCTCACATTGGTACCCACGCGGAACAGTCAGGTCTTGTCGGCATTCTAGTTAAGCGCTCTAAAATACGTCAACAAAACGAGCTGAAATAAAACAAGGACCCTAATCCAGTAAGCTGTTAGTTACTGATATCGCAAAGCAGTCAACGGATCGACTTTAGTCGCGCGCCTCGCCGGAATGTAGTTAGCCAGCAATGCCACGCTAATAAGCACCAGCGAAATTATCAGGAAGGTGCCCGGGTCCGTGGCGCCTACGCCGAACAGCAGGCTCGCCATCAGCCGGGTTAGCGCAAAAGCTCCCGCAAGCCCGAACCCAACACCGATCACGACGAGTTTCAACCCCTGGCCGACAGTCAGTTTGAGCACGTCTCTCTTCTGCGCGCCGAGGGCCATGCGGATGCCGATTTCGCTGCGGCGTTGAGTCACGGAGTAACTCATCACTCCGTATATTCCTACCGCCGCTAGTACCAGTGCCACGACCGCGAAGATGGTCAGAAGTAGCGTGCTGAAGCGTTGTCTGGCGACTGACTCCGACGCAATTTCCGCCATCGTCCGGATGTCCGAGACCGGCTGATCCTTATCGATATCCCACACAGCCTTCCGCACCGTACCGGCAAGGCCAATGGGATCGACGTCGGTTTTAACTACCAAATCGCGTGGCGCGAAAAAGTCGATCTGCACGTAAGGAAGGTACATCTGCGGCTTCGGATCTGCATTCAGCTCAAACTGCCGTACGTCTTTTGCGATGCCAATTATCTGAAACCAATCTTCCGGCGATGCGTTCCTTCCGGGCGTCAGGCGTTTTCCAATCGGATCCTCACCGGGCCAGTAGCGCTTCGCCATCGTTTCACTAATGATCACCGCGCCCGGCATCTTCTCCGTCTCTTCCGGGCCAAATTGCCTTCCCTTCAACAACGGAATTCCCATCGTCGCAAGGTATTTCGGACTTACTACTCGAGTAGCAATGATTATTTCCTGGCCCGGCGGAGGCTGCGGCCGTCCTTCGATCTCGATGCCCGTGGAATTACCCTGCCGGTACAAAGGCAGGTTGGTGGTAACGGCTGCCGACTTAACTCCCGGCAGTGCCTCGACGCGCTCGATCAAATTCGTATAAAAGGCTGAACGTCGCGCCAGGTCTGGATACTTCTGGTTTGGCAAAACGACTTTCATCGTCAAAAGATTGTCTGACTTGAAACCAGGATCGACGCTGCGCAGTCGCAGAAAACTATTAATCAAGAGTCCGGCGCCGATTAGAAGGACCAAAGAAACTGCTACCTCGGCAATTACCAATAGCCCGCGAATACGGTTGCCCCGACTTCCTGATGAAGAGTCTCTCCCGCCTTCCTTAAGCGTTTCATTAGGATTGAACATCGATGCCTGTAACGCGGGAACGAGACCGAAAATCACACCGGTTAAGAGCGATACGAGCAACGTAAAGCCGAGCACTCGAGCATCCAGGGTGATCGCCTTGACTTGCGAAATGTTTGGTGGAATGAAACGCGTCAGTAGCGCTACGCCGGCGATCGAGAGCAGCAAGCCAACGACACCGCCAAGGGCCGCCAGCAAAACACTTTCCGTCAGAAACTGTCTAATTAGACGCCAGCGACTTGCTCCGAAGGCGACGCGCACTGCTATTTCTTTTTGTCGCACTGCCGCTCGCGCCAGCAAAAGATTGGCAACGTTGGCACATGCGATCAGCAACACCAGTCCGACTGCGCCCAGAAGAACTAGCAAAGCCGGCCTAACATCGCCGACGACGTGCTCATGCAACGGCACCACTACAGCGCCCACGTCAGTGTTCTGCTCGGGATACTGTTGTTGCAGGCGAGTAGCAATAGTGTTCATCTCCGCCTGGGCCTGGGCCACACTAACCCCCGGCTTGAGACGGGCCACGACTTCAAGGTAGTGGCTACCGCGTCTGGCTGCCTGCTGTGAAGTAAAAGCCATGGGCACCCACAACTCGATGTCGCGGCTGGGATACTGAAATTGCTGAGGCATAACACCAACGACCGTGTAGCTTTGCCCGTTCAACGTTATCTGCTTGCCGACGATATTGCCGTCCGCCGCGAAGCGTCTTTTCCATAAGCGATCGCTAAGCACGACGACGTTAGCGGCCCCAGGCTTATCCTCATCAGTAGTGAACGCCCGCCCTAGTTGCGGCGCTAAGCCAAGCACGGAGAAAACACTCGCGTTGGCGAGTGAGCCTTCAATTCTTTCCGGGTCGCCGGCACCCGTGAGGTTAAGGCTTTGATCCGCGACGGCGCCCATATCTTCAAAAACATGGTTCTGATTCCGCCAGTCCAGATAGTTGGCGGGGGCTGGCGTATCGCGGGGAAACCCGTGTTTGGAGGCATCTTCCCAAACAATTACGAGCCCCTCCGGCGCGTTGTATGGCAGAGGCCGCAGCAACACGCTGTTGACCACACTGAAAATTGCGCTGTTCGCGCCAATACCCAGCGCGAGCGCAATGACTGCAATGGTTGTAAAGCCGGGATTCTTCCGGAGCGTCCGAAAGCCATAACGTAAGTCCTGCCCTAGATCCGTCACGATGTTCGTTCTCCTTTGTTCTCCTGGTAAGATCGGATCCTGATCGAAAGCGCGATGGACGCGGCGAAGTTCGTGCGCTAATAAGTCGCTTTCAGCTAACTCAGTCAGTGATGACTGATATGCTTCGCTACTGGTGGCGCCAAGCCGCAAAAATTGTTCATAGAGATCATCGAGGTGCTGAGCCAACTCCTCGACAATCTCCGCTTCGCGCGTGGGCGCTAGTCGCAGACTCGACACACGCCGACTTATCTCTGCTTTCCAATCAGGCATTTTCAATCCCGGTAATGAGATTTATTGCTCTGACAAATTCGAGCCAGCTGCTGCGTTGCGCCACCAGGACCTTCTTACCTTCGGCAGTCAGACGGTAATAACGCCGCCGCCTTTGGTTGGCCTTTTCAACCCAACGGCCCTGAATCCAGCCTCGTTTCTCCAGCCGGTATAACAACGGATAGAGCGAGGCAACATTGAAACGCAAAAGGCCGCCCGAGCGTGCCTCGATGAGCTGGCCAATGTCATAGCCATGGCGCGGTTGGTCCTCGACTAGGGAAAGAATGAGGAGCTCGGCGCTTCCCTTCTTCAACTCACGATCCAGCATGCGTGAACCTATATATGTCATAGGCATATACTATTGAGAAGTATACGTGCCGTCAACCGGAACGTTCCAAATTTTTTGCAAGATTTATTGGCTCGTAGGTATCGGAGCCCGGGAAGTCAGTGGGGAATTTCCGGGAGGACCGGAAAGCATGAATTGTTATGACGGGCGAAGGCTAACGACCTGGCGGCAGTATTTTTAGCTCTGTAAGGTACTGGCCTTTGTTGTCTTCAACTACGACAAACTCAACTTTATCACCAACTCGAACCCCGTCCAGAAGCGATGGGTTCCTGATCCAAAACTCCATCTGCATTGCCGGCATTAAGTCCTTTACCTCTTCGTGATCAATTTCGACCCAACCCTCTTTCCGGTTGACGATGGTAACGACACCGGTGCCGGGATAGGGCTTACCGAGCACTGTGGGCGGGAACCCTGGTGGATTTAAATGCCCCGCAGACTGCGGAGTGGGAGTGGGAGGTACCGTTTTCCCAGGCTGGGATTGGGGGCGACAAGACAAAGCCAGCGCTGCCAGCAGTAGGAACATGCAGAACGCGAATACTTTTGGCGACATGGTGACTCGGTTATCTCACTATAGAGAATGGTACCAGCTCACTCATACCTTAGCGCAATCATCGGATCTACCCTTGCCGCTCGACGCGCGGGCAGATAGCTGGCGAATAATGCCACGGCAGTCAACACCAACGGTGGAATGAGAAAAGCCCTGGCGTCCGTGGCGGTGACGCCATAGAGCATGCTGGACATTACTCGTGTCAATGCGACCGCTCCGCCGAGTCCGATAACGGTACCGACTGCGACCATGATCATTGACTGGCGTACGACCATCCTTTGAATATCAACGGGCGCCGCCCCGAGCGCCAGGCGTATGCCGATTTCGTGAGTTCGTTGGTTTACGGAATAGGCCAACTGTCCATAGATACCGATGGCTGCCAGCAGCAATGCAATGATGGCGAACACACCTAACAGAAAAGTTGCAAAGCGTTGCCGCGCCAGCGAGTCCGAGAGTCGCCCTTGCATCGTCCGCACATCAAAGGCGGGCACTTCAGGATCCAACGTCTGAATCTCTTTGGTAATTGTCGCAGTCATGGGCTCGGGAGGCGACGATGTACGAACTACTACGAACATGCTCCTGATGGGAATTTGTTCCGCCGGAAAGTAGACACCAATCGGCACGTCTTTATCTACGCTGAATTCCTTGGCATCGTGCACTACGCCGACGATCGTGCGCCAGGATTCTTTCTCGCCCAAACCCACACGCTTGCCCAGTGGATCCTGGTTAGGCCAAAAGCGTTGTGCCAGGCTTTCGTTGATCATCACGGTCGCGGGCGCGTCCTTAACATCTCGATTGTCGAAATATCTTCCTTTGGTTAACGGCACGCCCATGGCGCGAAAATACCCTGAACTGACGAAGCGCTGGTTCGCCATCACAAAGTCGGCTGAGTTTTTTGGCACGTAGCCTTCTATCGTCACTGGCCCCCAGGCCAGGGCGACTGAACTCATCGGCAAAGAATAGGCAATGCCGGCTTCCTCAACTCCCGGTAGTGCGCGGATATGCTCGTTGAGTTGTTTGTAAAAGTTGCTAATCGCCTCGCCCTTGTACTTAGCCGCAGGTAATCCCACACGGAATGAAAGCACGTTATGAATGTCAAACCCTGGATTGGCATCCTGGATGCGCTGGTATGTTCGGAGCAAAAGGCCGGCGCCAATCAGGAGCACCAGGGACAAAGCGACTTCGGCAACGATTAGGAGATCTCTTTTTCGGTGATGGCCGCCGTCGAACGTGCCACTGCCCGTGGGTCCGCGGCCGCCATCCTTAAGCACTTCATTTAAGTCGACTCGCGATGCACGCAGCGCGGGCGCTAAACCAAAAACAATTCCGGTCGCCAGCGACACCAGGAACGTAAAGAGCAGTACTCGAGTATCCAGGCCGATCTCGTGGAGACGCGGCAGCGTATCAGGACCAGATAGTCGTAACACTCGGATCGCGCCGAACGCCAGCAACAGCCCCAGTGCGCCACCCATTAACGACAAGAGTGTGCTCTCTGTTAACAGTTGCCGGATTAGGCGGGCACGACCAGCACCTACAGCCGCTCGCACAGCGATCTCTTTTTGCCGCACGGCGGCTCGAGCTAATTGCAGATTGGCCACGTTTGCGCAGGCAATCAGCAACACAAAGCCAACCGATCCCAGCAGGATCAAAAGTGAGCGGCGCACCTCGCCTACAACCTGCTGCAACAACGGCACCACGCTAATTGTGAAACCACTGGCGGGAGGATAATTCGCCGGATACTGTTCCTTCATGATGCTGACTATTCGATCAACGTCAGCCTGTGCCTCTGTAAGACTGACGCCCGGCCTCAGCCTGCCAAAGATGTTGTAATCTTCATGCGAACGCGTCGCGCGCATTGTTTCCGTCATCGGCAAGGGCAACAGCAGGTCGGCATTGTTAATCTTGTTAACAGTCGGCATGACCTCCTTGTTCAAAGAAAAATCAGGCTGCATCACGCCGATAATGGTTACGGCATTGCCATCGAGCGTCAGAGTCTTACCGACGACCGTGCGGTCACCCGCAAAATGCCTTTGCCAGAATCCATGAGTGAGAATTGCCGCCGGCGCACTTCCCTTCCCATCTTCTTCAGGAGTGAATACGCGGCCGAGCATCGCCTGAGCACCCAACAGCGGAAAGAGTGAAGAGGAAACTCTCGCTCCCTCGACTCGTTCGGGAATGCTTTGACCAGTGAGATTGAAACTGCCATCGATGGTTGCGGCAACTTCATCGAAGACCTGGTTCTCCGCACGAATGTCGAGGTATTGCCCAGGCGAGAACCAATCCTGCGCGACATTTAGTCCGGGTGAGCGATTCCAGAGGATCACCAGCTGATCCGAATTTTTGTAAGCCAGGGGACGCAAAAGGAGAGCATTGGCAACACTGAAAATAGCACTGGTGGCGCCAATGCCGATCGCCAGGGACAAAACCGCCACCGCCGTAAAGCGGCGGTTCTTGAATAGCATGCGAAAGCCATAATCAAGGTCTTGCCAGAGAGTTTCCATTAGTCACCTCGAGTGCGCAGGATCAGACTTCGCTAATTGTCCCGCTAATACGCAGCATCGATGGCCCGGGTTCTGATTTCCTATTCACTAACCAACGCGAAACGACTCTGTCGGGGATCTTCATCACTGAGAACTTTAAGGCAAATCCAAGAAACTCTTCATTCTTTGGAAACTCATTAGGCGGAGCCTTCGTTTAAAATCCTTAGAGGCAACGTTAGATCCCCAGAAAAGGTGGAAGGTAACATCCTTATGAAGAACGTCGAAATCCATTACTGCTCTTTGTGACCAGTCAAGAAAGTTATTGCTGCCCGGGTGGCAGCTGCATTCGAAAACGATCGTGACGTTAAGGCAACGATAGTTAAAGGCGGGCTTGGCGAACTCAGCGTTTCTATCGACGGTAAAAAAGTAATTGATACGAATCGGTTCTTGTATCCTCGTCCGAGCAGAATTGTAAACGACCTAAGAAGCTTGTTAACAAAGTAAGTGCGCTTTCCTGGCGCTCTTTTCAAACCCTCTCGCAAGGTTGCGCGGAACGATGAATAAGGACGAAGCAAAATCACGTTTAAGTCAGGAACTGTCTCGCTACCGACAGATCCCTTATGCTGAGCTTTCTTCGTTGATTGACCATAGCGAGACTTTCGAGCGAGCAGCTCCATCGGGCGTGACTTATCAGATCGAGATGCAGGTGTTCGTTGACGACATCTCGCGGCAGACGCTTCGGGTGATGGGAGCCATCGATGATGGCGGCTGGCGGGCTTTCCTTCCCCTAAGTGACAGTTTTATCTTAGCTCCCGACGGCTCATTCGTAGGTGAATGAGACCAGCAACGACATTCCTGGCTCCAGAGGAGCCAAACGTTTATAGATTTTGCTGCCACCCCTGTTTGGCGCTCCAGCGGAGCGCAATGTGCGAGTAGACAAATGCGTCGAACTGTCGATTTCGCTCCGTTGGAGCGAAGAACCTTGATAGATTCCGGGTTCTATAAACATTCGGTCCCTACGGGACTGTCGAACTGGGAGTCATAGATGATCATCGCGCTTGCCTCGCCTTCTGTCGCCTCAACTCTTGATGACGGGTTAGACAGGATCAAACGGCTGCTCTCCGAGGCTTCGGCCCAGGGTGCGGAGGTCGTGTGTTTCCCTGAAGCCTATCTGCCAGGTTTGCGTGGACAGGATTTTGAGGTGTTGCCATGGGATCGGTCGGAGCAGGAACATGCGCTCCGGGTAGTAGGTCAGTTGGCGCGAACATACGCCCTCGCCATTATCCTTGGAATGGAAAGGGTGACAGATGCCGGCCGGCAGATTGTCGCCGTTGTAATTGACGCGCAGGGCGCGGTTCAGGGCTATCAAACGAAGAACCAACTTGACCCGACAGAAGATCAATTCTATGTGCCCGGAAATACACGGCGGCTCTTCGAGATCAACGGAGTCAAGTTTGGCGTGGCGATTTGCCACGAGGGCTGGCGCTATCCTGAAACAGTGCGGTGGGCGGCTGCGCGCGGTGCCAAAATCGTCTTTCATCCCCAGCACACGGGCAGTAATCGAGAAGGCGTTTGTCTAACGGAATGGGGCGCAATAGATGCACCTTACTACGAGAAAGCGATGATGATGCGCAGTATCGAGAACACGATCTACTTTGCCAGTGTCAACTATGCTTTGCGCTTTCAGGAGTCTGCTACAAGTTTGATTGCCCCTTCGGGACAGTGCCAGGCGTACTTACCATATGGGCAGGAAGGCGTCCTTGTACAAACCATCAATGTCGAGGAAGCGACTGGCTTGCTGGCCAATCGATACGCACCTGAACGTTATTAAAAACCAGCGTGGGCTAAACTCACTGCGACGTTACGCGTCGCCTGTTAGTTAGGGAGTAAATGACTTCTGATAACACCACAAGCGAGTGGACGCTATGGGTTGTCGCCCTGTCTTGTGCTCTCCATGTGGTGGAGGAGTACCTCACCGGTTGGCAACCCTGGGCGCTTGAGACTCTGGGCATTGTCATGCCGACCGCGCGGTTTCTTTTTATGAACGCCGTACTCGTCGTTGCGGCCGTTGTGCTCGCAAGCATCGGTTGGAAACGCCCAACGCTTAGTCTCATCATTCCGGCCGCTACCCTGGTAAACGCCATCTTCTTCCACATACTTCCGACTATCGTGCAGCGTCGAGTATCACCGGGTGTTTATACCGCGGTGCTGCTTTATCTTCCCTTCTCTTCGTGGGCGTTTGTAGGAGCCTGGCGCGATGGTGTGCCCAGGCGGGCGATGGCCGTGGCTTCAGTTGCGGGCGCGCTCATGATGACGGCTGTGGTTTTGACTGCGAGATGGTTGAGCCCCTGAGCGCTTCAGGAACCTTCGCGTGGCCCATCAAAGACATAACCTGCTGAGGTCTCGCAAAGTATGACGTCATAGCTCTCAAGCATGGGCATGGCGATGGCTTCCAGTTCGTTCTTCCACAACTCGCCTTCGTAGAAAGCATTTTTCATCTGCTCTCGCTCGTCCAGGGAGGGAAAACTGCGCAACCAAACGAATTTGTTGGGGTTCTCGAGATCAAGCAACGGCCCCATTACCTGCATGCCGTGAGAACGCAATGCCGGGATAGATCGCGTTTCGAAAAACTCGATGAACTCGGCGCGCCGGCCGGGCTTGATTCTGTAGCTTCGCACTTCGACTATCATGATTTGCCCCCTCAATCTCTGTGCAACAGAGAAGGCGAGATCATTCCTTCACTCGCGTATCTATCGCGATCCAATTCACTTCCCAGGTCTTGCCGCCATCATCAGAGAACGCTTGCTCGAACCGGCAGGAGTTCGGAGTAATGTCGGAAATAACAAAGCGAACCAAGATGGCTCGGCCGTTGAGCGTCTCCTGGTCATAGAACTCGCCGCGTCCATTTTTGAACTCGCCGATTGTGGGTATGCCAAGGCTACCGCTACTGCTGCTGGCGAAATTAAGACTCCACTGGCGCGCTTCGGGATTGTATAGACGCAGGTTCAAGCCTTCGAAGTGACCGGCTGGGCCATCTGCGACGAGCTCCACCAAATTGGCGCGACCATTCCAGACCTTTCGGACTACGGTCGTGCCTTCATACTCAACCCAGGTAGTCGATCCGGTTAAGGGCCGCAGGAGGCGTTTCAGGTGGGTCTTCCAGGTACCGATCTCGAAATCAAAATCGTGTTGTCCGTCTCGTTGCTTGAGAGTTTGTTGCTGGGCTGATCGAGTCGCGTCTGAGTTTGATTGGGTGAACGCCGGAACGGGTTGTAAGCCTGCGATCAGGCCG
>Ga0070698_100007148_pt1 | contig 12093 bp, 8 predicted proteins | sample KBSK1502metaG_FD_65477 | JGI IMG/M metagenome (GOLD analysis project Ga0070698, IMG submission 65477) | Corn, switchgrass and miscanthus rhizosphere microbial communities from Kellogg Biological Station, Michigan, USA - KBS K1-50-2 metaG | ecosystem: Host-associated > Plants > Roots >...
CACGCGCCCGTAGCTCACCCGGAGCCCCACCAGCCCGCAGCAGTAGGCGGGATAGCGCACGGAGCCCGCGATGTCGTTGCCGTGGGCGATCGCGCCGATACCGCTGGCGGTGGCCGCGGCGGCGCCGCCGCTCGAGCCGCCCGGCGTGCGGCGGGCATCCCACGGGTTGCGGGTCGCGCCGTGGAGCGCGTTGTCGGTGAACCAGCGCATCGAGAAGGTGGGGGTGTTGGTGCGGCCGATGACGATGCCGCCCGCGCGCCGGAGGTTGGCGACCACCGGGTTGTCCCGCGTGGCCATCGCGTTCTTGAACGCGACCACCCCGTTGTCGGTCGGGGAGCCCGCCATGTCCACGTTCACCTTGATCGTGATCGGCACCCCGTGGAGCGCGCCCACCGGGCCGCCGCGCGCCAGCGCCTGGTCGGCGGCGGTGGCCTCCGCGAGGGCCGACTCGTGGAGCGGGCGCACCACCGCGTTGATCACGGGGTTCACCGCGTCGAGCCGCGCCAGGGCGGCCTCGATCGCCTCGCGGCAGGAGGCCTTGCGCTCGCGGATGAGGGCCGCCAGCGCGACCGCGTCGAGCCGCCAGAGCTCGGAGGCTATGCGCGCACCTCGTAGCGGACGTAGTCGTGCTCGCAGGGCGGCCCGACCGCGACCTCCATGCAACCGGCCTCGAGGTCCGAGATGATCGAGGCGAAGCTGTACGAGATCCGCTCGCCCGGGTGCGCGCAGATCGAGTGGGGGCGATTGCCGTGGTCGCGCAGCACCGTCTTGAGGGTGGTCGCGTCGAGCCGCCCGCGGTGGGCCTCCATCAGAGCCGCGATGCGCTCCTGGCGGCAGGTGGAGTTGTGCAGCTCGTCCGGGGTGGCGGTCTCGTGGCACGCCATGCCCGGCACCACGTGGTGGTTGGCGTGAACGAGGCAGCCGTCGCCCCACGCGAGCCCGTGCTCCTGCGCGGTCGTCTCGATGTCGACCATCGCGCCGGCCCGGTCGGCCAGCAGCAGGTTGCGCGAGGAGGCCCGCCGCGGCGTGAGCACCGCGTCCACCGCCCCCTTGAGGGTCGGCTGCTCGAGGGCCAGACGCGTCAGCAGGTAACGCGGAAATCCGGTGCGCCACCCGCCCGAGCGCAGGAAGTTGGCGTCGGCGGAGAGCCCCTCGCCGCTCATGCCGAGGTAGCTGATCTGCCCGGCGGGCACCAGCATCGTGACCGCGGGCTTGCCGCCGACCGCGAAGGTGAGCACCGCGCTGAACGCCTCGATGCCGCCGGCGAGGTCCGCGTTCTGCCCCGCGAAGGTCCCGCCGGTGCGGGTGTAGGGCCCGGAGACCGCGAAGCTCGTGCACTCGAGGTCCACCGTGCCGAAGCGGGCCACGTGCGCGACCTCCTGGCGCACCTGGAGCAGGAGCGCCTCCGCCGGCTCGATGCCGGCCCCCGCGGCGAGCCCCTCGATCTCCTCCATGAAGTGCGGCGCCGCGTCGCGGATCACCGGTCCGAACGCGAGCGCCCAGCGGCGCGCGGTCTCGGGAGCGAGCTGGGAGCGCTGCGCGCCCTGCGTGTAGATTAGCTCGAGGTGGGCGCGGATCGAGACCCGCAGGGCCTCGCCGTGCTGGCGGCCGACCTCGCGATGGGTACCGTGGAGTCGATGATGCGGGAAGGTGGCGATCACGCGGCGGCCTCCGGGCAGACCTCGGGGATCACGCGGTCGAGCACCGAGACGATGCGGTCGATCTCGGCGCGGGTGAGCACGAGCGGAGGCGCCAGCACCAGGGTGTTGCCGAGGTGCCGGCCGCCGCCGGAGCGGCCCACGATCACCCCCAGCTCCTGGCAGCGCTCGACGATGCGCTTGATCTGCGACTGGGGCATGACCGCCTTCGAGGCGCGGTCGGTCACGAGCTCCACGCCCGCGTAGAGCCCCTTGCCGCGCACGTCGCCCACCCACTTGTGCCGGGTGAGGGTCCGGAGCCCGTCGAGGAGATACGCGCCGTTGTCGGCGGAGCGCTCGGCGAGCTTCTCCTGGAGCAGGATCTCGATGTTCCGCAGCGCGACCGCCGCCGCCACCGGGTGGCCGCCGTAGGTGTTCACCTGGTTGACCTGCCGGTTCTCGGCCGGGTCGCCGAGGAAAGACTGGAAGATGGTGTTGCGCACCACCGTCGCGGCCATCGGCAGGTAGGCGCTCGAGATGCCCTTGGCCACCGTGACGATGTCCGGCTTGATCCCGGCGTGCTCGTGCGCGAAGAGCCGCCCGGTCCGCCCGAAGCCATTGATCACCTCGTCGACGTGCAGCAGCACCCCGTGCTTCTTGCAGAGGTCCGCCACCGCGGGCAGGTAGCCGTCGGGCGGCACCGCCACGCCCACCGCGCTCATCACCGGCTCGATGAGCACCTCGGCGACCGTCTCCGGCCCTTCGCCCTGGATGGTGGTCTCCATGTTCTTGACGCAGGCCAGCTCGCAGCTCGTCGGCTCGAGGCCGAACGGGCAGCGGTAGCAGTAGGGCGGAGCCACGTGGACGAAGTCGTTGCCGGCGAGGGGCTCGAACTTCATCTTGCGGTCGCCCATGCCCCCCGCGGCCAGGGTGGCGAGGGTGGTGCCGTGGTAGGCGTAGTAGCGGCTGATGGTCTTGTAGCGGTTCTGCTGCGGGAACTCGTGGCGCGCGTACTGGCGGGCGAACTTGAACGCGGCCTCGTTGGCCTCGGAGCCCGAGCTCACGAAGTAGACGTGGTTGTCCCCGCCCAGCAGCGCGTTGACCTTCTCGGCGAGCGCGGCGGCGGGCCGGTTCATCGCGGTGTGCGGGTAGTACGAGAGCTCGCGCATCTGGTCGGCGGCCACCTCGGCCAGCTCGGTGCGCCCGTAGCCGATGTTCACGCACCAGAGCCCGGCCATGCCGTCGAGGTACTCGCGCCCGTCGGCGTCGACCACCGTGGAGTCCTTGGCCGAGACGATGACGAGCTGCTGCTGCTCGAGCTGCTTGTGGGGCACGATCGGGTGGATGACGTTGTCCAGGTCCTGGCGGACCAGGGAGGGGCGGTCGGGGGTGTTCGACATGGGAGTCTCCTGTTTCGCGCTCAGCGTGAGGCGCCCTCGCGCTCGAGGCCGGGCCGCGGGAGGCGGAGCGGCTGCGACGGCGCGGAGGGCGCGGTCGGCACGCGGGGGGCGTAGAACGAGGCCTCGTGGGCGCCGCGGAGGCACTGGCGCGTGAACTCGATCAGGTGATAGCTGACCACCGCGGCCTGGATCAGCTCCTCGAGCTGGCCGCGGCGCAGGGCGGGGCCCGCCACCCGCCAGAAGGTGCGACGGTAGTCGCCGCGGACGCCGACGCGCCACCCGATCCGGCCGAGCAGGGCCAGGCCGGAGAGCAAGCTGCGCGCGGAGGACCGGCGCGGGTTGCGCGGATACGACGGGCGCCGGGCGAAGGTGTGGGCCAGGTTGTGGGCGAAGCGGCGGTAGATGGCCTCCGGCGCGTAGGCGGCCCCGATGGCGCGGCGCCACATCGCGATCACCGTCTCCTCGGGCAGCCGGAACACCATGTTGGACTCGCGGCCGCCCTGGGGGAGGATGCGGTCCTCGGCGGCGAGGCGATCCCAGAGCGGGGTCTTGGGCAGCGCGTAGAGGATGTTGATCGTGAGCATCGGGATCTGCGAGGCCTCGATGAACTCGATCAGGTGGTCGGCGGTGGCGGGAGTGTCGGTGTCGAGGCCCAGGATGATGCCGGAGACCACCTCGAAGCCGTAGTCGTTGAGCTTCCGCACCGCCTCGAGGATCGGCATGCGGAGGTTCTGGTCCTTGGACATCGAGCGGAGGGCGGCCGGCTCCAGGGTCTCGATGCCGCAGAACACGACCTGGAAGCCGGCGTCGCGCATGAGGCCGAGGACCCGCTCGTTCTTGGCGATGTTGAGGGTGGCCTCGCAGGCGAAGCGCACCGGGAAGCGATGGCGCCGCTGCCACTCCACCAGGTGGGGGAGCAGCTCGAGCGTCGCCTTCTGGTTGCCGATGAAGTTGTCGTCCACGAAGTAGATCGCGAGCGCCCCGCCCGCCACCAGGGCGTCGAGCTCCGCGAGCACCTGCTCCGGGGACTTGAGCCGCGGGTTCCGGCCGTAGAGCGCGGGGATGTCGCAGAACTCGCACGAGTAGGGGCAGCCGCTCGAGAACTGGACGCTCGAGATGAAGTACTGGGGCAGCCGGATCAGGTGATAGGCGGGGAGCGGGAAGTCGGTCAGGGGCAGGCGGGTCTCGGTGTCGAAGCGCAGCTGGGCGCGGGGCCGGCCCGCGTGCTCGTCGAGCCACCGGATGATGGCATCGGTCGAGTCGCCCATCTCGCCGACCTGGATGAGGTCGGCGTCCGGATAGTGCTCGGGGCAGCCCGACACCGACGGGCCGCCCAGCACCACCGGCTTGCCGGCGCGGTGGGCCCGCGCGATCGCGTCCTCGATGAACGGGCGCTGCACGTGCATGCCGGAGAGGAAGATCGCGTCGGCCCAGGCGAGGTCGTCCACGGTGGCCGGACGCGCGTTCTCGTCGACGAAGCGCACCTCCCACGGCTCCGGCAGGTAGGCCGCCACCACCAGCAGCCCCTGGGGCGGCATGAAGGCGCGGATGCGGCCGCCGAAGAGCGGGTAGGAGTAGTGGAACGTGCCGAACGAGGGCGCGTAGCGCGGCGAGATGCAGAGGATCCGCCGTCGGTTCCGGGGCTCGTAGGGCGTGCGCATCGGGCGGGTGGAGCGCGGGCGGGCGGCGGCGAGAGGGGCCGGTCAGGCCCCGGTGGTCACGGCCGCCGGCTGCTCCACGTCGAGGGTGGTCACGCGGCGCAGCTCGCGTCGGTAGCGGGCGTCGTCGAACGGGCGCGCGCGGTGCATGGTGGCCCGGTTGTCCCAGAGCACGAGGTCGCCCACTCGCCACTGGTGCCGGTACACGAAGCGCGGCTGGGTGGCGTGCTCGATCAGATCGCGCAGGAGGAGGCGCCCCTCCGGCACCGGCCAGTCGATGATCCGCGAGGCGTGGGAGGCGAGGTAGAGCGAGCGGCGGTTCGAGCGCGGGATCGTGCGCACCAGCGGGTGGATCGCGCCCTTCAGCGCCTCCTGCTCGTTCTCCGAGAACTCGAAGCCGAGGGTCTGGCGCGAGTAGGCGATCGAGTGGTGCACCCGCAGGCCCTCGAGCCGCGCCTTCTCCTCCTCCGGCAGCGCGTCGTGGGCCGCGCGCATGTCGGCGAACTCGGTGTCCGCCGCCACCGGCGGCACCACCTTGGCGGAGAGCATCGAGTAGCGGCCGGGTGGGTCCTGGAAGGAGGCGTCGGTGTGCCAGAGCCGGTTGCCGAGGCCGTACATGCGCCGGCGGTTGTCGGACTTCATGATCTCGCCGCTCTCGTCGAGGTTCGAGATGTCGCCGAGGGCCTCGTTGCCGAAGCGGTTCTTCTGGAGCGCGCTGATCCCGAGCTTGGTGTGCAGCCGCCCGTCGAGCCGCTGGGCGAAGTCGAGGTGCTCGGCGTCGCTCCAGATCTGGTCGCGAAAGACCAGGACCGCGAACTCGTCCATGCCGGAGCGGATGCGGGCGAGCGTCGCCTCGTCGCGGACGATCTTGAGGTCGACCGGGCTGACCTCGGCGGCGAAGCAGGGGTGAAGCTTGCGGAATGTCAGCGCCATTGGGCTCGCCTCCCGGGAGAGAATCTAGGCCGACCCGGCCGGGGAGTCAAGCAAACGGTCCGGCGGCTGTGCCAAGATGCCGCCGGGAGGACCCTCGACATGAGAGTCGGATTCATCGGTCTCGGCATCATGGGCGCCAGCATGGCGTCCAACCTCCAGGCGGCCGGCCACACGCTCGCGGTGCACGACGTACGCCGGGCCGCCGCGACCCCGCACCTGGCCGCCGGGGCGGCCTGGAAGGACAGCCCGCGGGCTCTCGCGGGGGACGTGGACGTGGTGTTCACCTCGCTGCCCGGGCCTCCCGAGGTGGAGCAGGTGGCCCTGGGCCCGGACGGGCTCATCCACGGCATGCGCGCGGGCACCGCGCTCTTCGACCTCACCACCAACGCCCCGGCCCTGGTGCGGCGGCTGCACGGGCTCTTCGCGGCCCGCGGGGTCGACGTGCTGGACGCCCCGGTCAGCGGCGGCCCGGTGGGGGCGAAGACCCGGCGGCTCGCGATCTGGGTGGGCGGCGATCGCGCGCTCTTCGATCGGCACCGCCCGCTGCTCGAGGCGATGGGCGACCAGCCCTACTACGTGGGTCCGATCGGCGCGGGCGCGGTGGCCAAGCTCGTCCACAACTGCGCGAGCTTCACCATCCGCACCGTGCTCGCCGAGGTCTTCACCATGGGCGTGAAGGCGGGTGTGGCGCCCGAGCTGCTGTGGCAGGCGGTGCGGCAGGGCGCGACGGGACGGCGGCGCACCTTCGACGTGCTGGTCGACAAGTTCCTGCCCGGCCAGTACGAGCCGCCGTCCTTCGCCCTGCGCTTGGGCCACAAGGACGTCTCGCTCGCCACCGCGCTCGGGCGCGAGCACGGCGTGCCGATGCGCCTGGCGAACCTGGCCCTCGAGGAGATCACGGAGGCGCTCAACCGCGGGTGGGGCGATCGCGACTCGAGCAGCTTCATGCTGCTGGAGGAGGAGCGGGCCGGCGTGCAGATCGCGGTGCCGCGCGAGCGGCTGCAGCAGATCCTGGAGCAGGACGGGCGGTGAGCCGGCCGACGCGCGCGCTCCTCGTCGGGCTCGCGCTCCTCGCCTGGCCCGCCGCGGTCGGGGCGCAGGGCGAGCCGAGCCCCGCGCTCCGCGCCTACGTGCAGGGCCTCGACGCGCTCCGCCAGGGGCGCTACGCGGAGGCGACGACCGCGCTCACCCAGGCCACGCAGGCCTCGCCCGATCCGGCGTTCATCCTGGCGCGGGGTGTCGCCCAGTGCCTGGGCGAGCAGCTCGGCCCCGCCATCGCCGACTTCGAGCAGGCCAAGCGCGCCGGCCTCAAGGGGCGCGAGGCCGATCTCTGGACCTACACCGCGCAGATGATGAGCAACGGCCAGCAGCGCTCGAGCCTCGACAACAAGGGGCCGGGCGGGCGCGGCTGGTTCGGCGGCGCGCCCGGCTACGTCATCCAGGGCCGCGACGACTACCCGACCGACTACGCCTCGTTCGTCTACTACGAGATGGCGACGCCCTACGCCCGAGGCGTGACCCCGGCGGTACGCGAGGCCATGCGCCAGGCCGGCGCGTGGTTCGCCAATCGCGCCGCCACCCGGTCCGATCTGGTGCCCGCGCACCTCGCGCGGGCCCGCGAGCTCTACGCGCAGGGCGCGTGGCCCGCGGTGCTCGAGGAGGTGGCCTTCGTGCGCCCGGTGCAGCCGGCCAGCGGCGAGGTCCATCTCTACGCGGGCGGCGCGTGGCTCGAGCTGGGGCGCGCCGCCACCGCGCGGCGCGAGCTGACCATCGGGCTCACCGCCCAGACCCGCGCGCCCGCCGCCTATCTCGGCCGCGCCCTCGTGGCCGCGCGCCTGGGCGACGCCACGCGCGCCCGCGCCGATCTGGAGACCGCGGCCCGCCAGGACGCGGGGCTCGCGAGCCGCCACCGGGCCGCCGTCGAGCAGGAGATCGCGGCCGGCCACGCCGACGGCCAGCCCGAGGCGCTGCTGGCCGCGCTGGAGGCGAGCGCCCGCGCGGGCGCGGCGCAGGAAGCGCTCGTCGGCCAGGCGCTCACCCTGCAGCGGGCGATGGCCCCGCACCGCCTGCGCTACGACGAGTGGTACCAGGACCACGTGCGCGAGCTGGAGGACGCGGTGCGCGCGGTGCCCAAGTCGGCCGCGCCCTACGCGGAGCTGGGCCGCTTCCTGGTCGAGGAGGCCAACCTCGCCTACCGTGGCGAGGACGTCGAGCCGCGCCACGGGGCGCAGCCATTCCGCTGGCAGTCGTCGCGGCCCGACGAGCTGCGCCGCGCGGTCGCCCTCTGCGACGCGGCGCTCGCTGCGCAGGCCGATCACACCGGGGCCCAGACCGTGAAGGCGATCGCGCTGGTGCGCCTGGGCGACGAGGCGAGCGCGGAGCGGATCGTCAACCGGGTGCTGGCCGCCGCGCCGCGGAATCCGGAGGCGCTCCGGCTGCGGGCGAAGTTCCTGGTGGAGCGGGCGAGCGCGCTCTACGCCCGCGCCGGCGCGCTGCGCGCGCCGCGCGTCGAGACCAGCTCTTACACCGAGACCCGATCGGACGGGGTCTACCGGGTGACCGAGACCCGGTACTACCCCCCGAGCGGCGAGGCGATCGGGCAGGCGAGCCAGCTCGAGGCCCAGGCCGTGGAGCTGATGCGCGCCTCGCGCGCCGCCCTCGACGCCGCGCTCGCGGTGCTGCGGAACACCTTCGAGGGCGACATGCTGCAGGCGGAGGTGGAGTTCTCGGCGGGGCATCAGGATGCGGCCTTCGCCGCGCTCGCGAGCGCGCTGCGCCGGCAGCCGCGGTCGCTCGAGGCGAACCAGACCCTCGCCGAGCTCTACCGGCGGATGGGGCGGGTCGACGAGGCGGACCGGCAGATGTCGGTCACCACGAACCTGGTGCACACCAACGCGGGCTGGCTGCTGCGGACGGCGTGGCGCAAGGCGATGGCGCGCGATCCGGTCGGGGCGCGGGTCGCGCTCGACGAGGCGCGCCGGCTCGATCCCACCGACGCGCGCACGCCGGCCTACGCGGGCGCGCTGCTGGCGCAGCAGGGCCGGGCCCAGGAGGCGGAGGCCGCCTACCGGGTCGCGCTCGCGCTCGAGCAGGCGCGCCTGCGCCTCGACGAGGGCACCGGGGGCACCGCGCTGCCGCGCGAGGCGGAGGAGCTCGCCATCCTCATGAAGATGCGCAACGTGCTCGCGGCCGCGCGGCTCGAGCGCGAGCCCCAGGGCGCGCTCGAGTACTACCTGCCGAACACCACGCTGGCCCGGCGCATCACCCGCGGCGGGCGGGCCGCGCAGATGTTCGGCGCGATGCTGCCCGACCCGAGCGCGCCCGCGATCCCGGTCCCCGCGCCGCCCAACGCGGCGCAGCTCATGGCCGAGGCCTACAACGGCGCGGGCCGGGCCTACAAGGCGCTCGGCCGGACCCAGGACGCGGCCCAGCAGTACCAGGCGGCCATCGATCTCACCCGCAAGCCGGGCGTGCCCGGCGTCGGCAGCAGCCGGCCGGGCGACACCAACTTCGCGGGCGACGCGGGCGGCGGCGTGGCCGCGGAATCGTTCATCGAGGTGGTGCGCGCCGCCCTGGCGCGAGGCGATTGCCAGGGTGCGGCCGCGACCATGCGCCGGGCCACCGAGGCGCGCTTCCCGCCGGACAAGCGCGAGGAGGCGAACCGGCTCCAGTTCGAGATCGCCAAGTGCTTCCAGGGCCGCCGGTAGCCTGAGCGTGGGGAAGCAGTGAGGCACCTGCTCCCGCCTCACATATCGCACCGCGTCACCTTTCGGCCATCGCGGTACAAATCGAGCCGCGTGCTAACTTTTATATCAGGATGCCGCTCACCGCAGACCCGACCCAGCTTCCCATCCGTGCCCGGATCACCCTCGCCGTTGCCCTGGCCCTGGCGGTGCTCGGGGCCGTCGCGCTCGTCTCCTACCGAAGCGTCGGGATCCTGGTCGATACGAGCGCCTGGGTGGGGCACACCCACGAGGTGCTCGCGACCCTCGAGTCGCTGCTGGGAGGAGTCATCACCGCGGAGACCGGGGTGCGCGGCTACGTGGTCACCGGGGAGGATCGCTTCCTCGGGACCTACTGGTCGGGGATGCAGCGCGCGGAGAGCAACCTCGCCGCGCTCCGGCGGCTCACCGCCGACAACCCCGAGCAGCAGGAGCGGCTGGCCCGCCTCGAGCCGCTCGTCGCGGAGCGGCTGCTGACGCTCCAGGAAACGAGCGCGCTCCGCCGGGAGCAAGGCCGGGACGCCGCCGCGGAGCGGGTCCGCCTGACCGGCGGCTCGGGGCTCGACACGTCCATCCGGGGGCTGATCGACGAGATGCGGGCGGCCGAGCGCGTGCTGCTGGACACCCGGGTGGTGACCGCCTCCGCGATGGCCTCCCGCACGCGGTGGATCATCGCGGGGGGCAGCGTGGTGGTGGTGATGATCACGCTCGGCTCCATCGTGCTCATCGGCCGCGAGGTCGAGCGCCGGCGGCGGATGGATCGCGGGCGCCGGGCGGCGGAGGCGCGCTACCGGCAGCTCTTCGACCGCAACCTGGCCGGGATGGCGCGCACCCGACGGGCGGACGGCACCGTGCTCGAGTGCAACCCGGCGATGGCGCGGATCCTGGGCTACGGCTCGCGCGAGGAGGTGCTCGGGTTGAACGCGCGGGACCTCTACGTGGATCTCGCGGATCGGGAGCGCATCATCGCCGGCGTCGCACCGGGGGGCGGGCTGGTCGACCAGGAAGTGCGCTTTCGACGGAAGAACGGTGACGTGATCTGGGTGTCGATGACCTCGGTGGAGCTGGAGGACGACGGGCAGCCGGCCTTCGAGGCCCTCGTGCTCGACGTGACCGAGCGGCGCAACGCGCGCGAGCAGATCGAGGCGCTGAACGCGGCGCTCGCGCGGCAGGTGGGCGAGCTCGACGTGGTGAACCGGGAGCTCGACGCCTTCAGCTACTCGATCTCGCACGACCTGCGCGCGCCGCTGCGGGCCATGCAGGGCTTCTCCGAGGCGCTGCTCGAAGACTACGGCGACCGCCTCGACGCCACCGGCCACGACTACGCGCAGCGGATCGTGGGCGCGAGCCAGCAGATGGACGCCTTGATCCAGGACCTGCTCGCCTACAGCCGCCTCGTCCGCACCGAGATCGCGCTCGACCCGGTGAGCCTCGAGACGGTGGTCGACGAGGCGTGCGGGTCGCTGGAGCGGGAGGTCAAGGAGCTCGGCGGCGAGATCGCGGTCGAGCGGCCGCTGGGGCGGGTGCTCGCCCACCGCGCGGTGCTCGGCCAGATCGTGGGCAACCTGCTGACCAACGCGCTCAAGTTCACCCGGCCGGAGGCGCCGCCCCGGGTCCGCATCCACGCCGAGCGCGCCCCCGGCCGGGTCCGGCTCTGGGTGGAGGACAACGGCATCGGCATCGCGGCGGAGCACCGCGAGCGGATCTTCCGCGCGTTCGAGCGGCTGCACGGCCTGCAGCAGTATCCGGGCACCGGGATCGGGCTTGCCATCGTGCAGAAGGGCGCCCTGCGCCTGGGCGGCCAGGCCGGGGTCGAGTCCGAGCCCGGGACCGGGAGCCGCTTCTGGGTCGACCTGCGCGAGGCGGAGGCGCCCGCGGCATGAACGCGCCTGCCCTGCCGATTCTGTTAGTGGAGGATTCGCCGGACGACGCCCTCCTCATCCAGCGCGCATTCCGCAAGGCCAACCTGGCTAACCCGGTGCAGCACGTGAGCGACGGGGAGGAGGCGGTGGCCTACCTGAGCGGGGCCCCGCCGTGGAACGACCGGGCCAAGTTCCCGCTGCCGGTGTTCATGCTGCTCGACCTCAAGCTGCCCCGTCGCTCCGGGCTCGAGGTGCTCGAGTGGGTGCGCCGCGAGTCCGCCGTGAGGCGGCTGCCGGTGGTGGTGCTCACCTCCTCCCGCGAGTCGGTGGACGTCAACCGCGCCTACGACATCGGGGTGAACTCCTATCTCACCAAGCCGGTCGGCTTCGAGGCCCTCCTCGAGATGGTGAAGAGCATCAACCTCTACTGGCTGGTGCTCAACGAGCACCCGGAGATCCGGCAGAGTTGACCGCCCTCGACGACCGCTTCCGGTTGCTGCTGGTCGACGACAACCCGGACGACCGCCTGCTCATCCGGCGGGCGCTGACCCGCGAGTTCGCCGAGCTCGAGATCTCCGAGGTCGGCGACCCCGCGTCGCTCGCCCGGGCAATCGAGGCGGGGCCCTACGACCTGGTCATCACCGACTACGGCCTCGGCTTCACCGACGGCTTCGCCCTCCTCGATTCGCTCAAGTCCCAGTGGCCGGACTGCCCGGTGATCCTGTGCACCGGCACCCTCAGCGAGGAGATCGCGGTCGAGGCGCTCCGCAAGGGCCTCGACGACTACGTGCTGAAGGATCCGCGGCGCTTCCTGCGACTGCCCGCCGCGGTGCGCAGCACCATCGACCACGCGCGCCAGCGCGCGGCCGCGCGCGCGGCCG
>Ga0070698_100007149_pt1 | contig 12092 bp, 10 predicted proteins | sample KBSK1502metaG_FD_65477 | JGI IMG/M metagenome (GOLD analysis project Ga0070698, IMG submission 65477) | Corn, switchgrass and miscanthus rhizosphere microbial communities from Kellogg Biological Station, Michigan, USA - KBS K1-50-2 metaG | ecosystem: Host-associated > Plants > Roots >...
GCGGGCAAGTGGCATCGATCACTTTCAGAGAGCGTGACTTGGCTTCATCGCGAACCGCGGGCGGAACGCCGTGCGCGCTGAACACCAGCACCGCGCCATGCGGGACTTCGTCAATGGATTCAACAAAAATTGCACCGCGGCGGCGGAGTTGCTCCACGACATAAGTGTTATGGACGATTTCGTGATGCACGTAGACCGGCGCGCCGTAAGCTTCCAGCGCCAGCTCAACAATATCCACGGCGCGGACTACGCCCGCGCAGAAGCCTCTAGGCCTCACCCGTAGTAATACTTTGCCTTTTGATTCCGTGGCCATCTTGCTCCCATGATTGCTAAGGTGCTTATTTCTAAAACTCTATCATAACCTAGCCGCCGAAATACCGGCACGCTTTTCGAGATTTCCAGCACTGGCTGTCTTTCGGCAATGGGAGAATTGCAGCCCGAGATTGTCGCGGAACAAGGAGGAAAGATGCTGTTGAAGGACCAGGTGGCGCTGATTACCGGATCGGGGCGCGGCATTGGCCGCGCGATGGCGCAGTTGTTTGCAAAGGAAGGCGCGGCGGTTTTTTTGACAGCGCGGACCGAGAAAGAGTTGGCGGCGACGGCGGTGGAAATTTCGCAGGCTGGTGGGCGCGCTGCTTTTCTCGCGGGCGACCTCGCGAAGGAAATGGATTGCCGGGCGGCTTTCGACAAGGCCGTTTCCTCGTTTGAGCGGGTGGATATTCTGGTGAACAATGGCGGGCACTACGGCCCTGTGCTACCGGTGGAAGAATATCCGATGGAAGAATTCGACCGGGTGGTAGCGGCGCATTTGCGCGCGGCATTTCTGTTGAGCCAACTGGTATTGCCAGGGATGTACGAACGAAAGCGCGGCGTGATTTTGAATATATCGAGCATTTCGGCGAAGGCAGCATATAGCTGGGGGTCCGGGTATGCGGCGGCCAAGGCAGGGCTGCTTGGGTTAACGCGATACAACGCGGCGGAAGCGGCCCGTAAGGGCGTACGGGTAAATGCGCTTTGTCCTGGTCCGGTGACGGAAACCGAGATGAGCAAAGAACTGGGAGCGGAACTGGCGCGCAAGCTGAACGTTGATAAGGAGCGGCAGTTGGCGGGATTTCTGGAAGGAATTCTGCAAGGCCGTGGGCAGACGGCGAAAGAGATCGCCGACGCGGCGTTGTTTTTGTGTTCAGAGAAGGCAAGCGCGATTACCGGGCAGGCGATCAACGTGGATGGCGGGGCGGTCTTTTATTAGCGTGTATCAATGATCTTTTTCGCATAAACGGCTGCGACGAAGCTGCCCGCGATAGAGTTGGGCAGAGTTCGGTAGAAAACCTGCTCGACCCCGGGTTGCAAGACGTGCACTTCGTTGACTTGGCCCGTGTGAGCACCTAGAATCGCCTCCCCCGTACGATGATTGGCGAAACCATTTCGCACTACCGGATTACCGACAAACTCGGCGCCGGTGGTATGGGCATCGTCTATAAAGCGCAGGACCTACAGCTGGAGCGATTTGTCGCTCTGAAATTCCTTCCACAAGATCTGGCGCTGAGTGAAGCGGACCGCGAGCGCTTCCTGCGCGAGGCTCGCTCGGCCTCAGCACTCGACCATCCCAACATTGGCGTCATTCACGGAATCGATAAAACCGCCGATGGCCGTATGTTCATCGTCATGGCCTATTACGAGGGCCAGACACTCTCACAAGAATTAAACGGCGGTCCATTGTCGGTGCGGCAAGCCATGGATTGGGCCTGCCAGATCGCGTCCGGACTTGTCGCGGCGCACGCGCGCAATATCGTGCACCGCGACATCAAGCCCGGAAACATCATCATCACCAAAGACAATTCCGCACGCATCGTGGATTTCGGATTGGCCCGGGTCGTGGCAACTCCCAGCGCCACCATGACTGGCGGAATCACCGGCACGCTGCCCTATATGTCGCCTGAGCAAATTTTGGGCGAAGCGGTAGACCAGCGCTGCGACGTCTGGGCGCTCTCGATTCTGCTGGTGCAGATGGTGACGGGCAGCCACCCCTTCGCGCGCGACAACACGACTGCGATGACCTTCGCGATTTTGAATCAGCCACCGGCAGCAATCGAAGTGCTCCCAGCGCTGCTGCAGCCGATCGCGCTGCACGGACTGGCGAAGGATGTCGCACATCGTTATCCCGACGCAAAGGACCTGCTCATCGATCTGCAGTCGGCACGCGCACAAATCGCGTCGTCCGGAATTGCCTTGGACGAGCCGACGCTCACGCAGACCGCTCCTTCCGCTGCGCTGAAAGATGTCATCTCGCACGCTTCGACGCCGCGCTGGCAAGCGTCGTCGTCTTCACTCTCCCCGGCCAACAAACCCAAAGAGAGGCGAGCGGCGCCTTATCTATTCGCAGGACTTGCGGTGGTGGTGCTTGCCGCTGGATCGCTACTTTTCTCTCCGGTCCGTCAACGTGCAGCCGCCATGCTTTCCGGCAGTGGCGGAGAAAAACATGTGGCGGTTCTGCCGTTCGACAATATTGGAAACGATCCCGCGAACGAAGCAGTAGCGGAAGGCTTGATGGACTCGCTCACCAGCAAACTTTCCAACCTCGATGCCCAGCAACAATCACTGTGGGTGGTCCCATCGAGCGTGGTGCGCGGCCGCAAAGTAACCGACCCTTCATCCGCGGGAAAAGATCTGGGAGCGAATCTGGTGGTGAAAGGAAGCATTCGCCGCGACGCAAAGAATGTGCAGCTGACAGTGAACTTAATTGACGCGAAAGATTTGCGGCAAGTCGGCTCTGCAGTTCTGGATGACGCGACCGGCGACCTCGCGGGATTGCAGGACGAAGCCGTGGCGCGGCTGGCGCGGCTGATGAATATCAATGTGACGGCGGAAAGTTTGCGCGCAACTGGCGGGCGAGCAACCCCTGCCGCTTATGAGCAATATCTGAAAGCACTCGGCTTTATGCAGCGGTACGACAAGCCGGGAAACCTGGATCAGGCTGTGATGGCTCTGAACGACGCGGTCAAAACCGACCCAAAATTCGCGTTGGGGTTTGCGTCGCTCGGCGAAGCCTATCGCCTGAAATATATTCTTGACCAGAGTCCTAAATGGATCGAAGAAGCAACCTCTTACTCCACGCAAGCGGTTGCGCTTGACGATCGCCTTCCATCTACCTACGTGACGCTAGGCCGCATACACGATGCCTCCGGAAAATATGATTTGGCGGTGCAAGAGTTCCAGCACGCCTTGCGACTTGACTCGCGAAACGCCGATGCCATCGGCGGTTTGGCGCTGGCACATGAAAAAGCCGGACGTCTTGATGAGGCTGAAAAGGCGCTGAAACGCGCCATCGCCCTGCGCCCGGATTATTGGGACGGGTACAACTCCCTCGCACTTTTCTATGACCGGCAAAACCGGTTCGACGATGCCATCGCGCAGCTCCGCCACGCTTCCGAATTAACTCCCGATAATGCCCAGGTATTCCTGAATCTTGGCGCAATTTATTGCGACACAGGTGATGCCAAGAACTTCGCCGCCGCCGAGGCAGCGCTAAAGAAATCTCTCGCTCTTGGGCCGTCCTATGCCGCCTATGCGAATCTTGGATTCCTTTATTCACTAACCGGACGTTTTGCGGATGCAGCGGCAACAACCGAAAAGGCTCTACAACTGAATGACAAGGATTATCAGGTATGGAGAAATCTTGGCGAGGATTATTCGTGGGCCCAACAGCCAGAAAAGGCAGCCGTCGCCAGGCGCAAAGAGCTCGAACTTTTAGAAGTAAATAGCAGGCTTCATTCGCAAGATGCAGCGCTGATTTCCGAAATGGCTGCGCTCTACGCACAATCCCATTCGCGCGAAAAAGCGATCGCGTCAATCGAGAAAGCACTGGCGCTTGCGCCGAATGATACCAAGGTGCTTTCCAACGCCGCAGAAACCTGGGAATCGCTGGGAAACAGAACTGAAGCGATCCGCTACGCTCAGGAAAGTCTCAGTAAAGGATACGCGCTGGATGATTTGAAGCGAACCTTCGCGTTGCGAGTTCTTTTGACCGATCCGAGTTTTCGGGCCCCTGTAAAGAAATAAACGGAAAGAAATAAACGCTGTTCGAAAGGAAACTACAAAATGGCAACACCAAAAGAAGCGCTCACCGGAGCAGTTCAACCTATCAACATCAATCAGCACGCAAAGGCCGCGCCGCCGAATCAGGCGATCGCAAACACAGACTCAGTTCAATTCACAAACAGTGATCCCTCCGATACTGCGACCGTTACTTTTCTCGGGGCAGCGGCCAACGTGTTTGGCGCCAGTACCGTCAGCATAGCTCCCAACGGCGGCACCAGCGGTCAATTAACGCCGAATCAAAGCAACTTGACGGTTGATTACAAAGTTGCGGTAGGTTCATCGACTGGCGGACCGTTCGCAATCGAGGTGGGAAGTGGCCCTCTCGAAATTGACATCGTAGACACGACGGGCAACACCAATCTCGGAACTGCCGAGATTCCAAATAATGGGTCGCTTTACTTCAAAAACGAAACAAGCGAAACGGCCACCATAGACTTCGATGCCGCGAACGCCTTGTTTGATTCCAACGGCAACTCTGTCACCTCGCAGACGGTAAACCCCAACTCGTCGGGAGGCGTCTTGACGGGAAGGGGAACGAACAAGGACGTGACCTACAGCGTCGATATGACGCCCATCCAACCGGGCCGCGTGGCAACTGGAAACGGTTCTATCAAGATCGGCCAAACCTGAGGCGCTGAGACTTTCTAGCAACCTCAAGCGAAGCGGGATTTGACTGGTTATTGACGGCGTGTTGCATATTATGTACGGCGGCAACACGCCATATTTTTTTCCGGCCGCTAAAGAATTAAACGTGCTCCCCTCGCGATTGCTTGAAACTTCAGTTCTAGTTTTGACTTAATGTGGCAAATCAGATATTCTGAGAATCAGATTATGAAGAAGACGAGCATAACGGTGACCGAAGCTTCGCGGAATTTTGCGGACTGCGTGAATCGTGCGCACTATCAAAACGTTACCTTTGTGCTTTTGAAGAACGGGGAGCCGGTGGCTCGGCTTGCCCCAGAAAGCCAGAAGGTTTGTTCCGGGCTGGATTTGGCGAATGCTCTGGCCAAGGTGGAGTTGCCCGCGAACGAGGCACGAGCCTGGGGCCGCGACTTGCGGACGGCTCGAACACGATTGAAGTCTCCCGCCGACAACAAATGGGAATAATGCTGGACGCCGATGTGGTGATCCGCGGCGAAAAGGGCACATTCGACTTGCGGAACTGGGTTGAATCGCTTCCGAAGGAGCGATTTGAGATAGCTGCAATCACAGTCGCCGAACTGTGGCACGGAGTGGAACGCGCGATCGGAACGCACAAGATTAGCCGGCAGCGTTACTTGAGCACGATCCTGGAGTCATTGCCCATCATTGCCTACACCGAGCAAACGGCTTACGAACATGCGCGCGTTTGGGCGGAGTTGGAAGGGTCGGGCAAAAGGATCGGGGCTTATGATTTGATTGTCGCGGCGACGGCTCTCGAACGCGGCAGCCAATTAGCGAGCTTCAACAAGCAACATTTCGCGCGGGTAAGAGGGCTGTCGGTAATCGAACCAAGCTAATTCGCGGAAACGCCTTCGATTAGCTCGTCGTGCTCGCAACTAGCAGTTCTAGGACTGCGTCCTGCCCTTTTTTACTTAGACTGGCGTAGTTTGTTGGAAATCACTTCTGAATTTCAGTTAGAATCCATTCATCTCAGGGACTTTGGTTACTCTGTTGCGCGAGGAGGTCAGCCCATTCTCGGCCGTGAGCGTTCCAGTGTGCCAGGTGCAAGATGCCAATATTCGATTTTATTTCCCCATTTGCGCGGAGACCACGCGTGAGCATTATCCCAGCTGCAGACACCACATTCGGATTTTCGGGACCGGAAGGGCGCAGAAGCACGCGCATCGAACGTCCCGTGCCATTGCTGATCACCGGGCATGACGGACTCGGTCAGGAATTTCTGGAACGCACGTCGGCGGTGAGTCTGAATCTGCATGGCTGCCGGTATCCATCGCGACACGATACACATGTTGGTTCGTGGATCACGCTGCAGATCGGCGAAGCGCCGCTGGGCGAAATTGTCACCACCGTGAAGGCGCAAGTCCGTTCAGTACAGATTCCGCGCAGTCCGCGCGATCTGTATCACGTGGGAGTGGAGCTCGAGACGCCTGCGAATGTGTGGCGCGTTCCTACGCCGCCGCCGGACTGGCTGACTGCGGCAGAGCGCCTTAAAGCGGAATTACCGCCATCGAAAGAACAGACCGCCGCAGCCACTGGCCCCGGTCGCGCGCCCACTGCCGAAGACATCCCGCAGCGGCCGCCCGCTGCCACAAATGCAGAGAGTGGTGCGCCTCCGAATGGCCACGGCGAGATTGACCGAAGACACCTGTCGGAAGCGCTGGCGGGATTGGCTCCCTCGATCACCATGCCTTCACCTGCGCTGCCAACTCCTGCAGAGGTGAACGCAGAGTCCGAAGGTGCAAACTCTGAGACCGCACTCAACGGAGGGTTTGCCGCCGCGACCCCTGAGACCCGGGAAGCCGCTGCGGCATATTCGCGGCCCAATCGCGTAGCGATCACGCCGGAACGCCTGCTGGCCGCGCTCCAACCAAAAATTGAGAAGGCCGCGGAGACTGCGATTTTGACGGCGGTTTCGAAGCACTTGTCGCCGGCATTGCACGCTGCTGTGAATTCGATCGATGCGGCGCGCGAAGCCTCCGTGCAACAGATTTCCCATGCCGCAACGGAACAGCGCGGCGTTCTGGTGCACGCTTCGCGCGAAGAAGTGCTGGCCCGGCTTGAGGACCGGCTGGATGAAGTGCGCACCCGGTGGGACGCGCAGTTGGATGGATATCGCGTTCGCGCGGAAGAGATTGTCCAGCGTATCGATAAACAAGCTGGCGCATCGCAGAAAAATCTGGGCGAAGCCCGGGAAGCCAGCCAGCAAGCGCTGCGCGATACCCAGCAAAGGATTTCGGCGGTGATTGCGGAGTCCCTAGCCAGCGCGCTCGAGGAATTCAACCGCGGCGTAGCGCAGGCTTCGCACCGTCACCTGACCACTCTTCTCGAAGAGGCGCAATCGCTGACGCGCGAAGCAACGGCGCATCTCGAAGCGAATGTGGCGGAAGCGCGCGCGACCGTCCAGACATCGGCGGGCGAGGCGCTTGCCGAGTTCCGGCGGCAGACGGAGCTTCATGCTACGGTGACCGCGACCGATACGACGCAGAGGGTCACGTCAGCCCTGGCCGCTCTCGATGCCGAACATCGCGCCGCGTGTGACGCTCGTCGCAATTCGATCCAAGCAGATTTGGCGCGTTCGACCGAGCAGGTAACGGAACAGTTCAGGCAAGGCCTGCGCGCCTTCTTTTACTCGTGCCTGGTCGCAGCCGTGGGCGCTGTCGAACAACATTCGCAAGCTACGCTGGAAGGTTTTTCGTTAGACGTGAAGAATTTCTTGCCGCCGCAGGAGAAGTGATCGACGATTAAAATGTCGAAAAGCCTGCTTTCACATCTCTCGAAGCCCGAGACCCCGACCAAAATTCCCAAAATAAACCTCATCTACTTCCGTTTTGGGAACCTTGCCCGTTTTCCTTGAAGCTGCCGTCCACTCATCTTCCACAAAAATTCCACTCTCAAACAGCCGTGTAGTAATGTTATAGATAATTGCATCATTTAGATACGTTTCGCCAGGGCTTCGCTTTTGGAACCGCGCGTGCTCTCGTTCCGGTTCGGGTTGCCCAGCCCATGACAGAGCCAAATCTCTACGTTGAAGTCATTCCTCGCCGTCCTGCCTTGCCGATAAATCTGCTCATCGTGGATGACGGAGAGGCCACCCGCGAACTCTGTGCCCTCCGTTGTAGCGGCCATCTTCAGATGGCCATCCCGCCCGTTCTTTGCCCGCCTCGGGCATTTTCGTTCCAATCACTTCTGCCTGTCTGCAGATGCAACGTCCGCACGTTTTCTCTGCGAATCAAGAAACGAAATCACCCGCCGCCGATACTCCGCCGGCGCCGTTCCCATCGCTCCCGTGTGCAACGCCCCCGGCACTCGCCACAACTCTTTCGCTCCTGTCGCCGCGCGCAGAATCGTTTCCGAATGCCGGCAGGGAAGCACCACGTCCGCTCCGTCGCAAATCAGCAATAACGGAAAAGCTCGCGCCTTCACCGCTCTCTCAGGCGAAACTTCGCTTGCCGGAAATCCTGCCAACCGCTGCCCGCGGTAAATCAGCACCCACGCTCCCGGCGCGAAAAATGTTTTCCCCAGCAGCGGCCAGCGTTGCAGTCCCGCATAGTCGTAAGCGGCTTCCTGCAGATTCGCAAAAGGAGCTTCCGCCGCAACCGCTTCGATCCGCGCATCGCTTCCCGCTGCCTGCAGCGCAATGCCCGCTCCCATAGAATTTCCCAGCGCGTACAGATGCTGGGGATGCTCAGTGCGTTCCAGTTCATCAATCGCCGCGCTCACGTCTTTGCGTTCCAGCCATCCGTAACTCGCTATCTCCCCGCCGCTCGCGCCGTGCGCCCGCGAATCCATCATCACCACGCCATAGCCGCTTTGCAGCAGCATCCGAGCGTGCTCCTCCGTCCCGTAGCGGTTGTCGGCTACGCCATGCAACACCAGCACCCACGCGCCATTCGGCCTCGCCGCTCGCACCTTCCATCCGCGCAGTATCGCCCCATCCGGCGCGCGCACGTCAAACTCTTCGCGGTGCGCGCCAATCTGCGCAAACGTTACATCAGCATCGCGCACCATGTCCGGTGTCAGCGCGCGCTTTTCCGGATGCAAAAATCCCGGCGCACCCATCCATCCCGCCACCACCGAAAGCAAAGCCGGAAACAGCAACAAGATCAGCAGGATTCGCACCGTTCGCCTCATGCATAAGATACGAATTTAATAAGTAAAATGTTGCTAACTAAATAGGGCAGGTGGTACGAAGGACGAAGCCATTCTTTGCGCCAAGCACGAGCCTCGTCTATTGTGAACGGGAGCAGTGTCCGTCATTCCGAGCGAAGCGAGGAATCTTTCTTCAATCGATCCGTGCACTAAACTTCAACGCCCTGCAAACACCGTTTCGCCTTTGTAGCGGCCGCCCTCTGACGAACCACTAAACCTGCGCCAAGTCACAGTTCAAACGCCCGTAATCGCCAACCGCCATCAAGACCGAAACAACACCGACTCCCGCTGAAACATCTTCACCGCCAGAAACAACGCCCCCGCCGCATAAATACACGTCGAAGCAAAAATGAGGGCAATATAATTCCAGTGATACTCCCCGGTCATCAGCTCCTTGCACAGCAAGCTCACATTCAATAACGGTACGATCGCCAATTCCGGCGTCAAGTCCACCCCGGGCAACATTGCAGCCACCGCGGGAATCACCACCAAAAACATCAGTGGCGCGATGTAACTCTGCGCCTCTTTATGACTTTTCGCGAACAGCGCAATCGTGATCAGTCCCGCCGAAAACAGCACGCTCAGCGGAACGGCCATGATCATCACCGAAGCGATCGCCGCGGGACCCAGCGTTAATTGCGGAGCTGGCTCGCCCTCTTCCGCCATCTGATCCAGCGCATGAGATCTCTGCAGCGCGGCGGTCGAAACCTCCACCGAAACCATCAGCAGCATGGCAGTGATCAATGAAGCCGTCAGCACCAGCAGAAATTTTCCCAGCACCAAGTGCGTGCGCGAGACCGGGCTCGACAGAATCGTCTCCATGGTGCCGCGTTCTTTTTCTCCCGCCGTCAAATCAATCGCCGGACTCATCGCGCCGTTCAGGCACATCAAGATCAGCGCGTAGGCGATAATGCCGCCCAGAATCGCGCCCGCCTGTTTCTCCGGAGGCGCGATACTTTCTCTCTTTACCTGAAATGGTCTTAGCAGATTTGCGGGCAAGGAATTTGTTTCCAGCCGCTTGGCTACTATGCCGTCCCGGTACTCTTTCAGGTAGCTTTCGATGTTTCCCGCGGCAAATTCGGATTTAATCTCTCCTCCATAAACATCGATTTTGACCGTGCCGCCGTGGCCATCGCTCACGTTTTTCTCGAACCCCTCAGGAATTTCGACCGCCGCACGAATTTCTTTTTCGACGACCTTATGCTTCCAATCATCGGTCGTTGGAATTATGTGGATCTTCGGGTCCTGCTGCAGCGCCGCGACCACGCCCGGGGAGTCGGTTCCGCCCACGATCATTACTTTCGGTTTCTCTTTTTTGGCGCTGCCGATTACCGCCGACATCACCGCGGTAAATCCCGTGCCCATCACCGGGATTACCAGCAGTGGAACCAGAAACGTGGTGATCAGCGTGCGCCTGTCGCGCAACGCTTCCGTCAATTCCTTGCGGTAAACGATGCCAATATTGCGCAGGCTCATTTCAGATCGCCTCCTGCGCGCCATAGTGCGGCGAAACAATTTTCACGAAAATCTCCTCCAGATCGTTTTCTCCGTGCCGCTGCCGCAGTTGCTCTAGCGTTCCCTCGGCCAGCAATTTACCGCCCTGAATGATTCCCACGATGTCGCAAAGTTTTTCCACTTCGCGCATCACGTGGGTAGAGAAAATTACTGTTTTTTTGCGGTCGCGGCACTCGCGAATAAAATCAATGATCGTGCGTGCGGTCATGATGTCCAGGCCCAGTGTCGGCTCATCGAAAATCATGACCGGCGGATCGTGCACCAGCGTTCGCGCAATCGATGTTTTCTGTTTCATTCCCGTGGAAAGCTGATCGCAGCGGCGATCCCGGAAATCATTCATTTCCAGCCGTTCAAATATTTCGTCGATGCGCTTCTTCAAAGTTGTCGAGTCCAGCCCGTTCAGCTCCCCGAAATATTCCACCATTTCCTGCGCGGTCAGCCGCGGATACAGCGCCGTTGCCGTGGAAAGAAATCCGCAATTCGCGCGCACTCTCTCCGGATGCTTCACGATGTCGTGGCCGCACAGCCGCGCCGTTCCTTCCGTCGGCTCCAGGATCGTGGCCAGCATTCGAAGCGTGGTAGTCTTGCCCGCGCCGTTCGCACCAAGCAGTCCGTAAATCTCCCCTGGCCGGCAGGTGAAGCTAACCCCATCCACTGCGCGCACCTCGCCCCGCTTCTTGTCCTGAAACCTCTTGCATAAATTCAACGCTTCGATCACCGTTCCATCCTTGTCGGCAAAAACTCCAGCCTCATGCGAACCCGGAAAGAGTCGTTGTTGCTGCCATTTCGACCGAAGAAAAATACCGTCATCTCGGCTGAGGAGACCACCATCATTCCGAGCGCAGGGAGGAATCTCTCTTCGCTTTCTTCGCCGCCATCATAAAAACTTGCCGCCCGTGCCGCCAAGAAGATTACCCCAATTCGCTCCTGGCTCGCGTAATGTATACGCAGCCCGAGAAAATGCATCCGCCGCGACCTTGCGCACATCTCCTGGCGCCCTGCAACGCCTTCCGGTGGTGCAACCTCTCTCGCTCTTGTTAAGATAATATTCTTCGGCTCGCCTGCTTGCGCAGAAGCTCGGAACGGCGAGAAAGACCTGAACATTACGGCGCAAGGATTCTGTTGCACAAACGGTTGCTGCTCTAAACGTGCGCGGCGACCGGGAGCCAAAAAGAATAATGGATCGCAGACTTCGCAATCGTATCCTGCTCGTTCTTCTGGCAGCTGGTATTTTGGCGTATGTGCTGCTTCTTCTCAGCGGGCGTCAACCCGTAGCGAAGCTCTCCGCGGTGAAACCCTCGCGCGAAAATATCGTTTCGTCCATCAGCAGCAATGGCAAAGTCGAACCCATTTCACCTTCCATCATTCGCGCGCAACTCGATACATTCGTTGACAAAGTAGCCGTGCTGGAAGGCCAGCAAGTAAAAAAAGGCCAGCTTCTCCTGGAATTGAACGTAAGAGACGCAGCTGCTTTGCTCGCGCAGGCCCGCGGCCGTCTTCTGAAAGCGCAGGACGATTTCCGCGCCGCCAGCGCCGGCGGGCGTTCCGACGATTCCGCGCGCGTTACCGGCGATCTCGCCAAAGCGATTGCCGACCGCGACCGTTTACAGCGCAGCCACGACGCTTTGCAACGTCTGCTTTCGCAACAAGCCGCCACCAAGGACGAG
>Ga0070698_100007150_pt1 | contig 12091 bp, 9 predicted proteins | sample KBSK1502metaG_FD_65477 | JGI IMG/M metagenome (GOLD analysis project Ga0070698, IMG submission 65477) | Corn, switchgrass and miscanthus rhizosphere microbial communities from Kellogg Biological Station, Michigan, USA - KBS K1-50-2 metaG | ecosystem: Host-associated > Plants > Roots >...
AGCAGGTCGCCCCGCTTGGCCCACCCCTCGACCAGCACCTCGTGGGTGCTCCCCACGAGCGCCACGTTCCTGCGCCGCGCGATCCCCCGGACCGCCGCCACCAGGCGTTCGAGCCGCTCCCCCGCCACATCGTCGGGCACGACATCCTTGAGGCGGGTCGCGGGCGTTCCGTCACGCGGCGAAAAACGGAAGGTGTAGGCGTCGTCGAACGCCACCGCGTCGACGAGCGACAGGGTCTGCTGGAAGTCTGCCTCAGTCTCGCCCGGGAACCCGACGATGATGTCGGTCGTGAGCGCGATGTCGGGCATGGCGCGGCGCAGCGCCGCGACCACCTCGAGGTAGCGGGCGCGATCGTAGCGCCGCAGCATCCGTTTGAGCACGCGCGAGCTGCCGCTTTGCACCGGCAGGTGAACGTGCTCGCAGACCGCGGCCGTCTCGGCCATCGCGGCCACGACACGCCCGCTGAAATCAGTGGGATAGGGCGACGTGAATCGCAACCGGCGGATGCCCCGGACGCCTCCGACCGCCCGCACCAGGTCGGCGAAGTCGTGCGCGCCGTCGTCGTAGCTGTTGACCGTCTGGCCAAGGAGCGTCACCTCCGTGGTGCCCGTCCCGGCGAGGCGCTCGACCTCCCGCACCACGTCCGCCAACTTGCGGCTCCGCTCCGGCCCGCGTGTCATCGGAACGATGCAGAAGGTGCACCGATAATCGCAGCCACGCTGCACCGTCACGAACGCCGATGCGGCCGCCCCCTCCCGCACGGGCGGTACATCCTCGTAGTGCTCCCAGCTCCTGAACTCCACCGCGGCGGCGCGCTCGCCGGCGCGGGCCCGGGCGATGAGCTCCGGCAGCCCGCGGTACCCGTCCGGGCCGACCACCAGGTCCACCTGCGGGACGCGCTCGAGCAGCCGGGGGCCGAGCCGCTGTGCCATGCACCCCACAACGCCCAGCACGCTGCCCGGACGCTTGTAGCGCTTCAGCTCCCCCACGCGCGAGAACACTTTCTGCTCGGCATGGTCACGCACGGCACAGGTGTTCACCAGCACGACGTCCGCCGCGCCCGGATCGTCGACGGCGATGTAGCCCTCCCGCTCGAGCACGCCGAGCACGAGCTCGGAGTCCGCGACGTTCATCTGGCAGCCGTACGTCTCGATGTAGATGCGCGGCATGGCTATCGGATCGTCACCTCGAAGCGGGCGCTTCCGTTCCACTCTTGCGTGGGAAGATAGACCGAAACGTAGTCTTGTGTGAGCACCTCGACTTTGCCCGCCCCGTGCCCGCTCACGACGCCGTCGGCACGCTGGCCCACGCGGCCCGCATGATGGCGCCGGGCCTTCGTCTCCCCCAACTCGCGCAGCTCGAGCGCCCGCTGGTGCAGCACGCGGGGCGGGACGGGCGCGCCCAGCCGCGCCGCGGCAGCGCCGGGGCGCTCGCTGTAGGGAAACACGTGCAAATAGGTGAACGGCAGGGCCGCGACCAGCGCCATGGTCGCCCCGTGATCGTCGTCGGTCTCCCCCGGGAAGCCGGCGAGGATGTCCGCCCCGAGCCCGAACGCCGGCAGCCGAGCAGCGATCCAGTCCAGACGCGCCCGGTACGATTCGGCCGTGTACCAGTGGCGGCCCATGCGCTTGAGCACGCGGTTCGAGCCGGATTGCAGCGGGGCGTGAAGATGGGCCGCGAGATTCCGGGGAGCCTCGATCAGCAGCCCGGCGATCGTGTCGTCGACTTCGGTCGCCTCGATGGACGAGAGCCGGAAGCGGACGACGGGGACGGCGGAGACGAGGGCCTCCACCAGGTCGCCCAGCGAACACCCTTCCCCTTTCCCGTTTCCCCTTTCCCGGTCTTTCCCGTACGTCCCGATATGCACGCCCGTCAACACGATCTCGGCGTGATGCTCGGCGAGCGCCCGTGCTTCCGCCACCAGCTCCGGAATACCGCGTGACCGGTTCGCCCCCCGCGCGAGCGTCGTCGCGCAGAAGGTGCAGTGCTCGTCGCAGCCATCCTGAATCTTGAGCCAGCCGCGGGCGTTGGCGGTGAATCGCCGCAGCACGGGGTCCACGCGCGTTGGCTTGAGCCCGGCCGCCGCGAGCACGCGGGCCGGGTCAGCCCCGCCCACCACCGCGCGGACTCCGGGCAGGGCGGCGATGGCGCCGTCATCGCGCGCCGCGGCGCACCCCATGACCACGGTGCGGGGCGCGGGTCGCCCGCGCCCCAGGCGCCGCACCAGACGGCGCAGCTTCGCCTCGCTCTCGTGTGTGACGGTGCACGAGTTCACGACGGCGAGATCCGCCGCCGCGAGGTCGTCCACCACCGTCGCCCCGTGATCGGAAAACGCCTGTCGCACCAGGGCCGTATCGTACTGGTTCGCCTTGCAGCCGAACGTATGGAAGTAGACGTTCACGGACGCACGGTGAGACCGACGAGCGCGGTCCACACGCGCTCGGTGAGCCCCCCTCCCCGGCGCTCGAGCCGTTCCACACCCACGTCGAGGAGGGCGCGCCCCTGGGCGAACGCGCGCCCGGTCCCCGCCGCGGCGGCGAATTCGGTCGGCGCGGTCGGACCCGGCCCGAACGGCATCTGGCCGCCCCGTACCCCGAACCGGAGCGGCATGTGCCCCGAACCGATCTCCGCTCCCGCCGACCAGCTCCAGGTGTCGAATGCGCCGGCGCCGGCGCGCGCCCAACCACGCCATGCGACCGACCCGGCGAATCGTACGCTCGGGCTCGGCGCCAGCAGGATCCCGCCTCCCGCCATGCGCGGCAGGTCGGTCTCGGCGCTCGTCGTGTCGGCGACCGTGGCCCGCAGCCGGTTGTCCGCGCGGACCCAGCCGGTCACGCTCAGCCCCGGGGCGACACCCAGCAGCAGGCTCCCCGACAACCCGATGCCGGAGTAGCGCACCTCGGCGAGCTGCTGCACCGAGTGAAAACTCGTGTCATCGAAGCGGCGTTCGGCGGTCTCGCGGGTCGAGCCGGACAGCAAATGCAGGCCCGCCCCGACGGCGATGCGGCGCGACAGCCGGCTGGCGGCCGCCAACCGGAGATCGGCGATGCTGCCGTCGCTCGTGATCTCGTCGGTGTAGCGCTCGAGCGTGCCTCGCAGCAGGACCGAATCGCGCTGGGTCACGTCCCACGACCGGTCGAGGTAGGTCGTGAAGCCCGCGGCGATCGCGAGCCGCCGATGCACCCGCCCAGCCACGTTCAGGAGCGGGAACCGCGTGGCGCGCAGCGCGCTCGTCGTCCCGGCGACTGCGGCGTCGCGGTACGAGGCGGTCTGCATCGCCGTGGCGGTAAGCTGCGGCACGTCCGCCAGCCCGGCTTCGCTGAGCGGTGACAGCGGGTCGAACGGCCCGAACGCTCCCCCGGTCGAGCGGGAGCGTACCGATTCCCACCGTCCCGGCGTGCCGAGGCCGCGGATTCCGAATTGGGAATCTTGGGCGGTCAGGCGGTCAGGCGGGCTGGCGGTCAGGAAGACCGCCGCGAGGACCGCCGTCGCGACCGCCCGACCGCCTGTCCGCCCGTCCGGCCTGTTCATGGCGCCCCAAAGGGGAAGCGTCGCACGAACGTGATGCGCAGCGCCGGCCGGAAGGCTTGGGCCACCGAGGGATAGAACCGGATCAGCGAGAAGGACGCCGCCTCCTGTTTCGCGCGCAGCACCAGCGTCGTGGCCCGGGTCGTGTCGGATGCCCAAAACTGCAGCAGGTTCGTCACCTCGATCCGCACGGTGTCGCGCGGCCCGATGTGAATGATAGCGGTATCGGTGCGCGTCACGTCGACGATGATCGGGGACTTGGCGCCGACGTCCGTGAAAACGGTGTGCGCCTCGACCACGAACGAATCCGACGGCGCGCCCTGCACCGGAGCGACGGGTACGAGCGTCAGCGTCCCGCGGATGATCTGGGACGAGTCACGGATGAAGCGCGGCAACGCGACGCGCAGGAAACTGCGGGCCGACGGCACCCCGCCCACCGCCAGCGTGGAATCGGGTGGCGGGGGTGGTGGGTCGAACACGAAGCTCGAGAACGCCACGCCCAGCGCCCCCGGCTTCCGGGCCACCGGCGTGCCGATGGAGTCGACCCGCAGGTACCATTGCCACGACAGCGTCGATTTGGTGATCGCGATGCTGGCGAGCGAGTCGGCCGAGACGCGAACGCCGTACGCCACGGTCCCGGAATCGGTTCCCACGTAGCGCGCCGCGGCCGTGTCGAACTTCAGGGCCAGGACCAGGACATGGTTGACCGTGTCTACCACCACGCTGTCGCCGGTCAGCGTGTCCTTGTGTCCGGGACGCGCCAGCAAGGTGTCGATGTTCACGCGCTTCACGAGCGAGTCGGTGAACGGCCCCGCCAGGCCAGCGAAGGTCGTGGTGGAATCGACCCTGATGGGCAACCGGTAGAACGCAAGCGACAGATTGTGCGCCCCGGTGTCGCGCCGCGCCACGGTGAGCTGCAGGCGCGCCGAGTCCGCGCCCAGGACCGCGCCGGTATCGGTGGAGCTCAAGATGAAGCGCTGGCCGAAACCGTTGATCCGGAAGATCGCCCGCCCGTCCACGAAGCCCGGCAGATCGGCCGCGAGCAGCAGCGGGGCGTGCAGCGCCGTCACATAGCCTCGGAAGGTGGAGTCGCGCGAGATGATGCTCGTCAGGACCGTGTCGACGATCTCGATCTGGCCCGAAGGACAGAACGCCGGACAATGGCCGGGCGCGGACACGCGCTCCACGCAGGCCGCCGCCAGCAGCACGCCCCCGATCAACGTCACGCGCCGCGCCATCATGGCGAGAGCGCCGTGTTCGCGAATGCGTCCGGCAGGAGATCGCGCAGCACCCAGCGCCGCTCGGTCCGGGGCCCCACCGCGATCACTTCGAGATCGAGCCCGAACTCGGCGAGCAGCTGGCGGCAGGCGCCGCACGGCGACGCCGGCGGATCGACGTCCGTCGCCACCACGATGCGGCGGAACGCGCGCGTCCCCGCTCCTCCCCCGTCCGCCACCGCCGCCCCGATCGCCATCCGCTCGGCGCAGATCGTGAGTCCGTACGAGGCGCTCTCGACGTTGGTCCCGACGTACACGCCGCCGTCAGCCGCTTCGAGAGCGGCGCCGACGCGAAACTTGCTATAGGGACAATAGGCGTGCTGCTTGACCTCGCGCGCCCGGCGTATCAGCTCCGCGCTCAAGTCCGGATCTCCGGCAGGAACGACGTCCCGGCCGCGAGCGGGGGTGTCACACTGAAAAACTCGGCCACGGTCGCACCCATGTCCGCGAACGTGCGTCGCTCGCCCAGCGGGCGCGCGCGCACGCCGCCCCCCAACACCAGGATCGGGACCGCTTCCCGGGAATGATCGGTCGACGGCGTCGTCGGGTCGTTCCCGTGGTCGGCAGTCAGCATGATCACGTCGTCTCCCATGGCGCGGGCCTCGAGTCGGGGAATCCAGGCGTCGAGCTCTCGCAATCCCTCATGAAACCCCGCGACGTCGTTGCGGTGCCCCCACGTCTGGTCGAACTCGATCACATTCACAAAGATGAATCCCCTCTCGGTCTCGTCCAACGCGCGCTCGACCAGCCGGTAGGCGTCCCCGTTGGTCGGCGTGTGCTCGCTCGTGATGTTCCGGCCCGCAAACAGGTCGTCCACCTTCCCGATCCCGACCCGCGGCACGCCGGCCGCGGCGAGCCGGTCGAGCAGCGTCTCCCCGACGGGCTCGATCGAGAAGTCCTTGCGGCCGGGCGTTCGCTGATACGCGCCCGGCCGTCCCGTGAACGGCCGGGCGATCACCCGACTCACCGCGTGCTCGCCCACGAGCAGCTCGCGCGCCGCCCGGCAGGCCCGATACAGCTCTTCCGGTGGGACGGTGCTTTCGTGCGCCGCCACCTGGAACACCGAGTCCGCCGACGTATATACGATCCACTTGCCGGTACGCTGGTGCTCCTCGCCCAGCTCGGCGATGATCTCGGTGCCCGAGGCGGGTCTGTTTCCCAAGTAGCCGCGACCAGTGCGTCGCGCGAAGGCATCCAGCAGAGACGTGGGGAAGCCCTTCGGGTACGTCGGAAACGGGCGCTCCAACACGACGCCGCAGATCTCCCAGTGCCCCGTGGTCGAGTCCTTCCCGTGCGACTGGGGAAGCGCCACGCCGTAGCCGGCCCTGGGAATCACCCCGGGAGCAAGCCCGGGGATCGCCCGACAGCGACCCAACCCCAACCGCTCGAGGTTGGGAAGCTTGAGACCCCCCACCGCCCGCGCCACGTTCCCGAGCGTGTCGGACCCCGCATCGCCGTAGGCCGCCTGGTCGGGACACGCCCCGATGCCCAGCCCATCGAGCACGATGATCGCGGCGCGCTTCAATCGTAGATGCGCGGCAGCCGGGGGCCGAGCGACGTGAGCACGGCGCGCTGCAGCTCACCGCTCCACGCGGAGAACTCGTTCAGCGTGATCCCTTCGCCCAGGAGCGTCGCGACATCACCCACCTCCACCGCCTGATCGCCCGTCTCGACCATCGTCAGGTCCATCGTGACGGCACCGACGATGGGGCAGCGCCGGCCGCGCAGCATCACGGCGCCCTGTCCCGAGAGCCCCAGCGCGCGCCGCACGCCGTCGGCGTAGCCGATGCCGAGCGTGGCCACGGTGGTGGCGCGCCCGGCACGCCACAGCGCGTTGTAGCTGACACTCTCGCCCGCCGCCAAGCGGCGCACCGCCAGCACCCGGGCGCGAATGCTCACGACGGGCCGCGGTTCGGGGAAGCCGTCTCCGGGGGACCCGCCATACAGGAACACGCCGGGGCGCACCAGGTCGAGGGCGAACCGCTTGCCCGAAAGCGCCGCCGCGCTGTTGGCCACGTGGAGCAGGGTCGGGCGGCGGGGCAGCCGGGCAACGGCGCTCTCGAAGCGCCGCAGCTGCTCCTCGGCTGTGCCGTCGCGCCGGTCGGCCGAATGAAACTGGGTGTAGCAGCCTTCCATTGCCGGCGTGTCGGCGCCGGCGTGGATCGCGTCGATCTCGTCCCAACGCACGCCCGAGCGACCCATGCCGGTGTCGATCTCCAGATGAAAAGGCCGCCCGCCGCGTGCGGTCCAGTCGCGGATCCCAGCGGCGTCGCCCAGCGCCGGCGTGAGACCGAACCGCTCGAGATCGGGGAACAGCGCCGGGTGGGCCGGCATGAAGACCAGCACCGGTCGGGTGATCCCGGCGGCCCGCAGCTCCGCCCCCTCGTCGACGGTCGCCACGCCATAGCCCCATGGGCCGAGCGGCTCGAGGGCCTTGGACACGGCAACGGCTCCCACCCCGTAGCCGTTCGCCTTCACCACCGGGAGGAGCCGTGTGCCGGCGACCCGGGCCACGGTGCGGGCGTTCTCGACGACGGCGGCGAGGCTGACCTCGACCCACGCGCGGGACTCGCGCCCCCGGACGGACCCGTTCACAGGCGCGCGTATGATAACCCGGCTGCTAGATTCCCCGCCACCCCGGCCGCTCCGGAGACCCGATGCCCGGTGACACCGCCCTCGCCCGCGCCCTCGCGCTGGTGCGCGACCTGCGCACGCGCTGCTCCTGGGATCGCACGCAGACGCGCGCGACGCTGCGCCCCTACCTGGTGGAAGAAGCCCTCGAGCTCGATCAGGCGCTCAAGCAGGGCGACGCCGCCCGGCTGCGCGACGAGCTCGGCGACCTGCTGCTGCACCTCGCGTTCCAGATCGTGATCGGGGAAGAGCGCGGCGAATTCGACGCGGAGACGGTGACGCGCGCGCTCGAGCAGAAAATGTGGCGGCGGCATCCGCATCTGTTCGGGCTCGGTGAGAAGCCGCAGTCGTGGGAACTCGGGAAACGGGAAACGGGAACGGAGCAACGCGGCCTGCTCCAGAGCATGCCACCGACGTTACCACCCCTGCTGATGGCCTTCCGGCTGCAGGAGCGTGCCGCGGGTGTGGGGTTCGACTGGCCGGACGCGTCGGGACCCCTCGAGAAGGTGAAGGAGGAGACCGCGGAGCTCGAGGCCGAGATGCGGGATGCGGGAAGCGAGATGCGTGACGGGCTGCAGGATGAGATCGGCGATCTGTTATTTGCGGCCGTCAACCTCGCGCGCAAGCTGGCCATCGACCCGAGCGCGGCGCTCGAGAGAGCAAACGACAAGTTCACGCGGCGGTTCGAGGCCGTCGAACAGCTGGCTGCAAAGCGGGGCGTAGAACTGGGACGAGCGAGCCTCGAAGAGCTGGATCGGCTGTGGGACGAGACCAAGGCGGCAGAGGGCGGGTCACGGCCATAGCTTGTACAGGGTCCGCGGGAACGCGATCGCTTCGCGGATGTGCGCGATGCCACAGATCCACGCGACCGTGCGCTCGACGCCGAGTCCGAAGCCGGCGTGGACGAACGTGCCGTACTTGCGCAGGTCCAAGTACCAGCTGTAGGCGTCTTCGGGTAATTGCTCCGCGCGGATCCGCGCGAGCAGCTTGTCGTAGTCGTCTTCGCGCTGGCTGCCCCCGATGATCTCCCCATAGCCTTCGGGCGCGAGCATGTCGTTGTTGAGCACGGTGCGGGCATCCGCGGGGTTTTCCTTCATATAGAAGGCCTTCACCGCCTTGGGGTAATTGAACACCATCACCGGGCGGTCGTACTGCTTCGCGAGCAGCGTCTCGTCTTCGCCGCCCAGGTCCCGTCCCCACTCCATATCGCTCCCGAGCAACTTGAGCTTCGCCACGGCGTCCGTGTAGGAAATGCGCGGGAATGGAGGCCGCACCGCCTCGAGCGGTTGCAGCGCGCGCTCGAGCTCGGCGAGCTCGGACTTCCGGCGCTCGAGCGCGCGCGCCACGATGTAGGAGACGAACTCCTCCTGCAGCCGCATGTTGGCGTCGGAGTCGTTCCATGCCACTTCGGGCTCCACCATCCAGAACTCGGTCAAGTGGCGGCGGGTCTTGGACTTTTCGGCGCGGAACGTGGGCCCAAAGCAATAGACTTTGCCGAGCGCCGCCGCCGCCGCCTCGACGTACAGCTGCCCCGTCTGCGCGAGGTAGGCGGTGCCCAGGTCGAAGTATTCGGTGGCGAACAGGTGGCCGGCGGCCTCACCGATCGCTCCGGTGAGAATCGGCGTGTCGACCAGGACGAAATGCCGCTCGTAGAAGAAGTCACGAATCGCCTGGACCACCTCGTGGCGCACCCGCGCGATCGCCACCTGACGGCGGCTGCGGAGCCACACGTGGCGGTGCTCGAACAGGAACGCGGTGCCGTGCTCCTTGGGTGTGATTGGGAAGTCGACGCTCGGCCCGATGATCGTCACGTCGGACGCCGTGAGCTCGACGCCGCCCGGCGCGCGCGCATCGCTTCGCACGGTGCCGCTGACCTCGACCGAGGCCTCCTGCGTGAGGCGGCCGAAGACATCCCATGCGGCCTCGGGCAGGTCCTTTTTCGACAGCACGACCTGCAGGTAGCCGGTGCCATCCCGCAGCATCACGAACCCGATCTTGCCCGAAGAGCGCGTGGTCATGACCCACCCGCGTGTGATGACGCTCTGGCCCGCGAGCGGCGGCAGCTCCTCGATGCGATGGAAGGAGGGCATGGGGGCGGGATGTTAGTGGCGGGAAACGGACCTGTCAACGCGACACGAATGCGGAATGTGGAATGCGGAGTGCGGAATTGATATTCCGCATTCGACATTCCGCATTCCGCATTGGTTCTCACCCCACCCTGAACAACTCAAACCCCCGCTCGTAGCGCTCCACGATCCGCTCTCGATACGCCGCGTGCTCCGGCCGCGCCAGCGCGGGGTCGCGCGCGATGATCTGGGCCGCCGCGCGGCGTGCGGCCTCGAGCAGCGGCAGGTCGGTGGCGAAATTCGCGTAGCGCAACGGCACCCCCCCCGACTGGCGCGCCCCGGTCAACTCACCCATCCCCCGCTCCGCGAGATCGAGCTCGGCGATCTTGAATCCGTCGGTCGTCTGGGCGAACGCCTCGAGCCGCTGCGCCGCCTCGGGCACGTCCGACAGGAGAATGCAGTGGCTCGCCGCCGCTCCCCGGCCCACGCGGCCGCGCAGCTGATGCAGCTGCGCCAGCCCGAACCGCTCGGCGTGCTCGATCAGCATCACCGTCGCGTTCGCGACGTCGATCCCCACCTCGATCACGCTGGTCGCGACCAGGACGTGCACGGCGTTGTCGCGGAACGCGCGCATGGTCGCGTCGCGCTCCTCGGGCTTGAGCCGCCCGTGCACCAGGCCGATCACAAGCTCCGGGAACACCTTTGCGATCCGGCTGGCCATCACCGTCGCCGCCTTCAAGTCTGCCCGCTCCGACTCGTCGATCACCGGATAGAGCACGTAGGCCTGGCGGCCGGCCGCGCACTCGGCCCGGATGAAGTCGTAGATCTTCTGGCGCGCCGCTTCGGTACGGAGCGCCGTCTTGACTAGCCCGCGCCCCGGGGGTCGCTCGCGCAGCTCGGTCACGTCCAGATCGCCGTACCAGGTGAGCGCGAGGGAACGCGGGATGGGCGTCGCGGTGAGGAGCAGCACGTCCGGCGCGTCGCCCTTCTCCACCAGTGCGGCGCGCTGCTCCACGCCGAAGCGATGCTGCTCGTCGATGACCGCGAGGCCCAAGCGACGGAATGTGACCGACTCCTGGATCAGCGCGTGCGTGCCCACGATGACCCGCGATGCGCCCGCGGCGATCCGCTCGCGCGCCGCCGCCTTCTCTGCCCCACTCAGCCGGCCGACCAGCAGGTCGGGCTTGAGCTCGAGCGGCCCCAGCAGCCGCGTCAGCGTCGCCAAGTGCTGCTCGGCGAGCAGCTCCGTGGGCGCCATGATCACCGCCTGGTACTCGTTTTCCACGGCGAGCAGCATCGCGAACAGGGCCACCACCGTCTTACCGGTCCCGACGTCACCCATCAGCAGGCGATGCATGCGAAGCGGCGCCGTCATGTCGTCGGCGATCTCGCGGATCGCGCGCCGCTGGTCGCCGGTCAACTCGAAGGGAAGATGCTCTTTGAGACGGGTCGTGAACTCCTTCTTGAGATCGAAGCGAATCCCCGCCCGCGCGCGCTTGGCGAGCGCCCGGGCCCGCGCGTGCACCAGCTGCTGGTCGAACAGCTCATCGAACGCGAGGCGGCGGCGCCCGGCTTCCGCGTCCGCCGGCGCCGCCGGCCGATGCACCGCCGCCAGCGCGGTCCGGAGCTCGGGCAGGCCTTGGGCCTCGCGCAGCGCGCCGGGAAGTGGGTCGTGCACCAACGGCAGCAACGCGTCGAGGTGCAGGTGGATGAGCCCGCGGATCTGGCGGTGGGTCAAACCCTCCGTCGCCGGATACACCGGGAGCACGAGCCCATGCTCTGGGCCCGTGTCTCCTTCGTCCGCCAGGATTACGAACTCGCGCGGCACCAGCTGACGGCCGTGATAGTAGCGCACCGGCCCGGTCACGAGGAGCAGCTGGCCCTGCTTGATCTGGCGCTCGAGAAACGGCTGACCCGGCCAGGCGCACTCGAGCACGGCCCCGCTGTCGTCGCGCAGCACCGCCCGGAACACCCGCAGGCCCTTGCGCGTGGGGAGCACGCCGGTGCTCGCCACCCGCCCCACACACGTCACGTCCTGGCCCACGTGCGCCTGGGCGAGCGGCGTGACGGCAGTTGCGTCGAGGTAGCGATGCGGCGCGTGATACAACAGGTCGCGGACCGTGCGGATGCCGAGCCGCGCGAGCGCCTCGGCCCGCTTCGGCCCGACCCCTTTCAAGTACTTCACGGATGTGTGCAGTCGTAGAGTCGACACGCGTCCCCCGTCCCTCGTCACCCACTCACGAGGCGGTGCGCGTAGCGCGCGGCATCAAATACCTCCAGATCCTCGAGCCCTTCTCCCGTCCCGAGAAACCGCACCGGGACCCGAACCGCGCGCTGGAGCGCCACCACACTCCCGCCCTTCGCGGTGCCGTCGAGCTTGGTCACGACGAGCCCGCTGAGCGGCACCGCCGCCGCAAACGCACGGGCCTGAGGCACCGCGTTCTGCCCCACCGTGCCGTCGAGGACCAGCAGCGACTCGTGCGGCGCCCCCGGCTGCTGCTTCGCCACCACCCGCACCACCTTCTTCAGCTCTTCGAGCAACCGGTCCTCCGTGTGGAGCCGCCCGGCCGTGTCGACGAGGACCGTATC
>Ga0070698_100007151_pt1 | contig 12090 bp, 10 predicted proteins | sample KBSK1502metaG_FD_65477 | JGI IMG/M metagenome (GOLD analysis project Ga0070698, IMG submission 65477) | Corn, switchgrass and miscanthus rhizosphere microbial communities from Kellogg Biological Station, Michigan, USA - KBS K1-50-2 metaG | ecosystem: Host-associated > Plants > Roots >...
AGCATGATCAGGAGCGGCACGAAGAGGCTGAAGAAGAGCGCCGCCCGGTTGCGAACGAACATCTTGAAGCTCGCCACGAAGAGCGACCAGTAGACGACCCAGCGCATCGGCCTAGTCCTCACGCAGGGTGTGGCCGGTGAGGTCGATGAAGACGTCCTCGAGATTCGCGAGACGCTCGACGCGCTTCTTCGTGAAGCCGCGCCCCAACAGCGCGTCAATCAGGGCGAGCGGCTTGTCGAGGGCGATGATGCGACCGCTGTCCATGATCGCCACTCGGTCGCAGAGCTCCTCGGCCTCCTCCATGTAGTGCGTGGTCAACACCACGGTGTGGCCGCGATCGCGAATCTGGCGCACGAGCCCCCACAGGTGGCGACGCGCCTGCGGGTCCAGGCCCGTCGTCGGCTCGTCCAGGAAGAGGACGCGTGGTTCGTTGACGAGTGCGGCCGCGATGCTGAAGCGCTGCTTCTGGCCGCCGGAGAGGGTGCGGACCTGGGAGCGCGCCTTGTCGGTCAGCTCCACGTCGGTCAGGAGCGCCATGGCGTCGACCTGGCGGTCGTACAGGTGGCCGAACAGCTCGAGCAGCTCCACCAGGTTCAGCTCGTCGAAGAAGCTGGAGGCCTGGAGCTGGATACCGATGCGGGCCTTCACCGCGCGCGGATCCTGCGCCACGTCGAGCCCATCGACGATGGCGCTTCCCGAGTCGATGGGCCGCATCCCCTCGATCATCTCGAGCGTGGTGGTCTTGCCCGCCCCGTTCGGTCCCAGGATCCCGAACACCTCCCCCTCGGCGATCTCGAAGCTCACGCCGTCGACAGCCTGCAGGTTGCCGTAGCGCTTCCGGAGGTCGCGGGCGACGACGATCGGCGTGCCGGGGACCCCGGTGCCGTGCGCGGCGGCGGCGGCCGCGGTGTCGTGCGTCATGGGCGGCAGATGCTACCCGAGCAGGCCCTGGTACAGGGCCACCGTTTGCTGTGCAATTGACGACCAGCTGAACCGTTCGACGGCCCGCCGTCGACCGGCTGCGCCCATCGCGGCGCGCCGCTCTGGGTCGGCCATGAGCGTGTTGATGCCAGCCGCGAGGTCGGCCGCGAGTTGCTCCGGATCGGCTGGCGTCATTGGGTCGTCCGACCGGAACTCCACCGGGACGAGCAGGCCAGTCTCGCCGTCGACCACGACCTCGGGAATCCCGCCGACCGCTGTCGCCACCACGGGGCGCTCGCACGCCATCGCCTCGAGGTTCGTGATCCCAAACGGCTCGTAGACGGAGGGGCAGACGAAGATCGCGGCGTGGGAGTAGAGCTGGCGGATCTCCTCCCGGCTCAGCATCTCGGGGATCCAGACCACGTTCGGGCGATCGCGTCGAGCGGCGCCGACGCCAGACTCCACCTCCGCGGCGAGCTCGGGGGTATCCGGCTGGCCGGCCGCCAGCACGACGCCGATGCCGGGATCGAGCTGCCGGATGGCCCGCACCAAGTGCACGATCCCTTTCTGGCGTGTGATGCGCCCCACGAAGAGGACGTACGGCTGCGCGGGGTCGATGCCCTGGCGAGCCAGGGCATCGGTGGCGGGATCGGGCGCAAAGAACTCTGCGTCGATCCCGTTGTGGACGATGTGCACGCGCTCGGGCTCCACCGTGAAGTGGCGAAGCACGTCCTCGCGGGTCCCGCGGCTGACCGCGATGATGGCGTCCGCCGACTCGAGGGCCGTGCGCTCCACCCAGCTCGAGAGGTCGTAGCCGCCTCCCAGCTGCTCGCGCTTCCATGGGCGGAGCGGCTCCAGCGAATGCACCGTGATGACGAGCGGGATGGAGTCGGACTTCTGCACCAGCAGGCCGCCCAGATGCGTGTACCACGTGTGGCAATGGACCAGGTCAGCGTCCGATGGGTCGGCCGCCATCGCCAGGTCGCGGCCGAACGCATCCCAGGCCGGTCGGAGCCGGTCGTCGCCAGGCGCCTGCTCGCGGGCGGGTGGGTAGCCACGCACGCGCCATCCATCGGCCTCTTCCTGCTGCTGCCCGAAGGTGCGCACCTCCAGCGAGATGAGCCCGCGCAGGTGCCGCGTGAGCTCGGCGACGTGCATCCCCGCGCCACCGTAGACGTGGGGCGGGTACTCGTTGGTCAGCAGCAGGGCCTTCATGCCGGCCTCAGCGTAGCGTCCGCGGCGGAGCGCGGCCCGCCTCTTGCCCGTGACGGGGTTGGATACTCCCCTGTAGTATCCTGAGCTCGCACATGAGCGCCCCCTCCACAACGCCACTGACCGAGCTTTCGCTGCCCGTCGTGGGGATGACCTGCGCCTCGTGCGTCTCCCGCATCGAGCGGTTCCTGGGCCGCTCCGACGGGGTCGTCGACGCCGCCGTCAACCTCGCGACAGAGCGCGCCACGGTGCACTTCGACCCTTCTCGCATCGACCGCAGCGGCATCGTGGCCGCCATCGAAGCGGCCGGGTACGAGGTGGCCACGCCGCTGCCCACCCCGGCGGCCGAGACGGATGCGGCGGATCTCGCGCGGACCGCCGGGCAGCGTGCCCTGCTGCGGGACGCGCTGGCCGCCACCGGCATCGGCCTGGCGATGATGCTCGTGGCGATGTGGCCCGGAGGCCTGCCGTGGCCGATGGAGCAGGTCAACACCCTGATGCTCGTGCCGGCGACCATCGTGCAGTTCGTCCTCGGGCGACGCTTCCTGCTCGCGGCGACAAAGGGCCTGCGCCACGGCGAGCTGACGATGGACACGCTCGTCTCCCTCGGGACACTGGCCGCGTATGGGTACTCCCTGGCGATCACGGTCGCGGGGTCCGGAGATGAGACGTACTTCGACAGCGCGGCGGTGATCATTGGCCTGGTGCTCCTGGGTCGCTGGCTCGAGTCGCGCGCCAAGAGCCGTGCCACGGAGGCGGTGAAGACGCTTCTGGCGCTCCGTCCGACAACGGCGCGCGTGCTTCGCGACGGCCGCGAGGCCGACCTGCCGATTGACCAGGTCCAGCTGGGGGACCTGCTGCGCGTCCGGCCGGGAGAGCGGATCCCCGTCGACGGCGCCATCGTCGAGGGCGCGTCCGCGGTCGACGAGTCGATGATCACCGGCGAGTCGATCCCCGTCGAAAAGGCGACCGGCGAGCAGGTGACCGGCGGCACATTGAACGCGTCGGGGTCGTTCGTCATGCGCGCGCAGCGCATCGGGAGCGAGACCACCCTGGCTCAGATCGCGCGGCTGGTGGAGCAGGCCCAGGGATCCAAGGCGCCCATCCAGCGGGTGGTGGACCAGGTCACCGCGCGGTTCGTGCCCCTGGTGGTGCTGGTGGCCGTCGCGGCGTTTGTCGCATGGCTGCTGTTTGGCCCTGAGCCGCGCCTCCCCGCGGCACTGACCGCGGCTGTGGCAGTGCTGATCATCGCCTGCCCGTGTGCGATGGGGCTGGCCACGCCCACCGCCATCATGGTCGGCACCGCCAAGGGGGCCGAGGCCGGGATCCTGGTTCGCGACGGGGCGGCGCTGGAGCACGCGCAGCGGGTCACCGCGGTCGTCCTGGACAAGACCGGCACGATCACACGGGGCCAGCCATCGGTCGTAAGCATGACGCCACTGGCGGAGACGACCGAGGCCGAGCTGCTGCGGCTCGCCGCGGCCGCGGAGCGAGGGAGCGAGCATCCGCTGGCGGAGGCCATCGTGCGGCTGGCCGACGAGCAGGATGCCGAGGTGCCGCCAGTGACCGAATTCGTGGCGGTCTCCGGTGGCGGGGTGCGGGCGACGGTCGGAGGCCACCGCGTGGTGGTCGGCAGCGAGCGGCACCTGGTCGCCGAGGGCACGGACCTCGGGCCATTGGCGCAGCTCGCCGGCGGGGTCGCGGAGGCCGGCAACACGCCCGTCATGGTGGCGGTCGACGGCACCGCCATCGGGCTGATCGCGATCGCCGACACGGTCAAACCCGAGGCGGCCGAAGCGGTGCGCGCCCTGCGCGCGACAGGGCTCGAGGTCTGGATGCTCACCGGCGATCGCGAGGCGGTGGCCAACGCCATCGGCGCGCAGGTCGGGATCGAGAAGGAGAGGATCCTGGCTGAGGTGCGACCGGATGAGAAGGTCGCCCGAGTCATGGAGCTGCAGGCCGCCGGGGCGGTGGTCGCCATGGTCGGCGACGGGATCAACGATGCGCCGGCGCTGGCTCAGGCCGACCTGGGGGTGGCGATCGGAACTGGGGCGGACGTCGCGGTCGAGGCCTCCGACATCACGCTGGTCGGCGACAACCTGCGCTCCGTGCCCGCCGCGATCCGGCTCTCACGGGCGACCATGCGCACCATCCGACAGAACCTGGCATGGGCCTTCGGCTACAACCTGGTCCTCATTCCGGTCGCAGCGGGAGCCCTCTTCCCGATCACGGGCTGGCTCCTGTCACCCGCTCTGGCAGCCGGTGCGATGGCGCTCTCCAGCGTCAGCGTCGTCACCAACTCCCTTCGACTGCGACAATTCCACCCTGGCCCAAGCTGAAAGGTCGAGGACCGATGGAGTCCCTTGAGATGACGCCGCAGCCCCACGATCCGGTCTGCGGCATGACCGTCAACCCGGAGGTCGCCACCGCTGCCGGGCTTGCGGTCGAGCACGAGGGTGAGACCTACTACTTCTGCGGTCGTGGCTGCCGGCTCGAGTTCCTCGACGACCCGAAGCGCTTCTTCGACCCCGACTACCTGCCTCACATGTAGGAGCGCCGGGCTAGACTCGGGGCGATGGCCCTCATCTCGACCCGCTCCCTGACGAAGCGCTACGGGTCGTCCGTCACGGCGCTGGATGCTCTGACGCTCGACGTCGAGCCCGGGATCATCGGCCTGGTCGGCGCCAATGGCGCGGGCAAGAGCACGCTCCTGAAGATCCTCCTCGGCCTGCTGAAGCCGACGAGCGGCAGTGCGACCGTCATGGAGATGGACGTCGCCACCCGCGGGCCCGAGATCCGCCAGTACGTCGGCTACCTGCCCGAGCACGACTGCCTTCCGCCGGACGTCTCCGCCACCGACTTCGTCAGCCACATGGGGCGCATGGCGGGCCTCCCGCCCGCCGCGGCCCGCGAGCGAACCGCCGAGGTGCTCCGCCACGTTGGCCTCTACGAGGAGCGATATCGTCCCATCGGTGGCTATTCGACCGGCATGAAGCAGCGCGTCAAGCTGGCGCAGGCGATCGTCCACGACCCGAAGCTGCTTCTCCTCGACGAGCCGACCAACGGGCTCGATCCCGCCGGGCGCGACGAGATGCTCGACCTCGTGCATCGCACCGGGACGGAGTTCGGGATCGCGACCGTCGTCGCCAGCCACCTGCTCGGCGAGATCGAGCGGGTCTGCACCTTCCTGCTGGCGATCGATGCCGGCAAGCTCCTCCAGTCGGCGCCGATCTCGAGCTTCGTCGAGCGCACCGGGACCCTGGGGGTCGAGGTCGAGGAGGGGGCCGATGCCCTGGCCGAGCGCCTGGTCGCGGCCGGGCTGACGGCGCGCGCTGACGGCCGCAGCGTCCTGGTCGACTGCCCCGACGAACGACCATACGACATCGTCCGCGACGCGATCGACGAGATGGGCCTCTCCCTCACCCGACTGGAGCAGCGGCGGCATCGGCTCGAGGACCTGTTCCGCACGGAGGCCCCGTCCGATGACGCGGCGTGAGGCGGCGGTCGCGCCCCGCGAGAGCGCGACGGGCGCGATCTACGACCTGGGCTACCAGGGGTACGACGGTCCGCGTCTCGGGCGACGAGCTGCCGTGGCGACGCTCTTCTGGGCAAGCCTGCGAGCCGCTTTCGGGCTCGGGCGGTCCGGACGCTCGAAGTTGGTCCCGTGGGGTCTGACGGCGATCATGCTCGTCCCGGCCGCAGTGGCGGGGGCGATCCAGGCCATCGCGCCGGGCGGGCTCTCGCCGTTCAACTACGACAACTACCTGTGGGACCTGCAGCCGATCCTGGCGCTCTTCGTGGCCGCCCAGGCGCCTGAGCTGGTCAGCAGCGACCAGCGCAACAAGGTCCTCTCGCTCTACTTCAGCCACGCGCTGGCCCGGAGCGACTACGCCCTCGCCAAGTTCGGCGCGATGGCAGCCTCGCTCTTCATCGTCGCGCTGTCGCCATTGCTCGTCATCCTCTTCGCGTCGATCCTTGCCTCGTCGGACGTGACCGCGGCCGTTGGCGACCAGCTCGGCAACCTGCCTCAGATCCTCCTGGCTCCGCTGATCTACGCGATCCCGCTGGCTGCGCTTGGGATGGCGATTGCGTCGTTCACACCGCGGCGTGCGTACGCGACCGGCGCGATCATCGCGGTCTTCCTGGTGACGGCGGCCGTCGGGGGCATCCTGTCCGAGGCCGGGAGGGGCCGCATGTCGCAGGTGGCGCCGCTCCTCAACCCCTTCGTGCTGCTCGACGGAACGCGGAACTGGCTCGTCGGGAAGAGCATCCCGGATTCTCCGGTCTCGGCTGCCAACCTGGAGCTGGCGGTCTTCGGGGCCCTCACTGCAGCCTTCACGCTGATCGGCATCGCGGCGGTCCTGTGGCGCTACCGGCGGATCGCCGCGTGAGCGCGCCAACCGTGGATCCCGGGGCAGTCGTTGAGCTGACCAACGCCTCGCGCTGGTACGGCAACGTGGTCGCCGTCAACGACATCAGCTTCCAGCTGGCGGGCGGCGTCACCGGGCTGCTTGGGCCAAACGGGGCAGGCAAGTCGACGATCCTGCACATGGTCGCGGGATTCCTGGCTCCGTCGTCTGGATCAGTGACCGTCGGCGGCGAGCCGTCCTGGCGCCACCCCGAGATGTACCGGCGGATCGGGCTCGTCCCTGAGCGCGAGGCGGTGTACCCGTTCCTGACCGGGCGGGAGTTCGCCGCGGCCAATGCCCGGCTGCAGGGCATGGCACCCGCGGAGGCGGCCGAGGCGGCCGCCCGCGCCATCGGCCTCGTGGAGCTCGACGATGCCGCCGATCGGCCGATCGGCACCTACTCGAAGGGGATGCGGCAGCGCGCCAAGGTAGCCGCCGGGCTCGTCCACGACCCATCGATCCTGCTGCTCGACGAGCCGTTCAACGGGATGGACCCTCGGCAGCGGCTGCACATGATGGACCTGCTGCATCGCATGGCGGCCGAGGGGCGCACGATCCTCTTCTCGTCGCACATCCTCGAAGAGGTGGAGCGCCTCGCGGGACGGGTGCTGGTGATCGTCTCCGGGCGGCTGGCGGCGTCAGGTGACTTCCGCGAGATCCGCAGGCTGATGACCGATCGACCGCACACCTTCACCCTGCGCTCCTCGGATGACCGAGCCCTCGCATCGGCCCTGCTGGCGGAGTCGACGACCGCCGGCGCCGCGCTCGACGGGGGCATCCTCACGGTGCGAACGAACGACTTCGGGGCGTTCAGCCGGGCTGTCACCGGCATCGCGCGGCGTCACCAGATCAGGCTGCATGAGCTGCTGCCGACCGATGAGTCGCTCGAATCGGTCTTCAGCTACCTGGTGCGCCGATGAACGGAGTCATCGCGCGGATCACGCTCCGCCAGCTCCTCTCGCGGCGGCGCACGCTGCTCCTCCTCCTGCTGGGCGGGGTGCTGGTCCTGGTCGCGGGGATCTTCCGCCTGGCGGGCGAGGAGGCTCGCGCTCTGCCCTTCACCTCCGGCCTGCTGGGCAACCTTGGGGTCGGCACGTTGATGCCGCTCGTCGCCCTCATCTTCGGAACCGGCGCGATCGGCGCCGAGATCGAAGACGGGACCGCGATCTTCCTGCTCGCCAAGCCGATCAGCCGCCGAACCATCGTCCTCACCAAGCTCGTGGTCGCCGCGGCCTGCTCGGCGGCGCTGACCTGCGGGCCGATGCTGCTGGCGGGCCTCATCGCCGCGGGAGGGCTCGCCGAGGGACTCGTGCCCGGCATGGTCGCGGGGGCTGCGATCGGCTCCCTCCTCTACTGCGCCGTTTTCGTGGCGCTCAGCCTGGTGACCGGCCGGGCCCTCGTCTTCGGCCTCGCCTATGTGCTCATCTGGGAGGGGCTGCTGGCGGGCCTCTTCGCCGGGACGCGGACGTTCAGCGTTCGACAGCTGACGCTTGCCTTCGCCGACTCCATCGGTGGCATCCCGAAGGAGATCTTCGAGGCGCCGGTGAGCGCGCTCACGGCCGTCGTGATCGGGACGTTCCTGCTGGTTGGGGCCACGCTCATCGCGATTCGCCGGCTGAGCGCCTACGAGATCTCCGGGGAGGCGGCCTAGGCGGCCACGACCCGGTCGCGTCCCGCGCGCTTGGCCATGAAGAGCGCGACGTCGGCGGTGCGGAGGAGCTGTTCGCCAGTCGGCTCGCCCTCGTCAAGTGCGGCACACCCGGCGGAGACGGTGACGGCGAGCCGCGAGCCGTCGTCGCCCATCACCGGATGCTGGGAGAGCGCCGCTCGGATCTCCTCGGCGATGTGCACGGCATGGTCGCGGGTGGCCCCCTCGAGCACCACCACGAACTCCTCGCCGCCGAAGCGGGCGACCAGGTCCGCGTCACGGAATCGGCGCTTCAGCACGCCGGCGAAGGTGCGGAGCACTTCGTCGCCGACCTGATGGCCGTGCTGCTTGTTGAACTCGCCGAAGCGGTCGAGGTCGAACATGACGGCGGCTACCGGGCGCCGATCCGCCTCGAGCGAACGGCGCCATGAGGCGATGACCCGGATCAGCGCCTCGTCGAAGTAGCGACGGTTGTAGAGGCCCGTCAGCGGGTCGTGGGTGGCGAGCTGCTCGACCTCAGCGTGCAGGAACGCGTTCGAGATGGCGAGCGCCGCGTGCCCGGCCAGCAGCTCCATCGCCTCGTGGTCGATCGGCCGAAACGCCTCCGACCGGTCGCGTCGAAGGATGGAGAGGGCGCCGACGACCACGCCGTCCCGCAGCAGCGGCACCCCGGCCCCCAGCAGCGGCTCGGTCTCCGTGGAGTCGCGGTAGGCGGACGGGAAGTGGGCGCGATCGAAGTTGTCGTCGACCACCACCGTCCGATCGCGAATCGCCCGACCGGCGAGGCCCTCGCCGGGCTTGATCTCTCGACCCAGGATCACCGGGTCCACGTCGGTCGCGGCGCGCAGGAGGTAGCGCCCCGTCTCCCGCTCCAGGACGGTCAGCGTCACGATATCGGCGGCGACGACATTGCGGACGGCGTCGACCATGGCGGCCCCCAGGCGAGTCATGTCCAGCTCGCCGCTCACCGCGTTGGTGAAGTCGTTCAGGCTGCGCAGTACGGCCGCCCGCTCACCGAGGGCCTCCCGATCGCGCTCCAGCGCAACGACCGTGGCGATCCGGCCCGCCAGGGTGGCGACGAGGTCGCGATCGGTGCGATCCAGGGCCTCGACCGCCTCGACGTTCACGATCCCCAGGAACTCCTCGTCGTAGACGAGCGGAGCGCAGATCTCGCTGATCACGTCGGCATCGACCGCCACGTAGTCCAGATCGACGGACACGTCGGGCACGAATGCGATCTCGCGCGTCTGCATGACGCGCCCCACCACCCCCTGGGTTCCGTCGAACGAGAGGATGGGCTGCTGGTAGCCCCGCTGGGCGCCCAGTTGCAGGAGATCGCCGTCGCTGAGGTAGATGGCGACGTACGTGTAATGGAACTGGTCGACCAGGACGCTCAGGGCTCGATCCAGCTTTTCGACGCTCGGGTCGCCGGAGACGAGGAGCTGGCTGACCGCTTCCATGCCGGCGATCTGTCGTGATCGGCGCCGCTCGGAGATCATCGCTGAGCGCAGCTGGCGCGTGGACTGCTCGACGGCCATCACCAGCCGTCGGGTCCCGAAGGCCACCAGGATGCAGACGCCGGCCATGGTCACGCCCCGCAACGCAAGGTCGGCCCGGGATCCAGGAACGGTCAGCTCGGGCGTCAGGTAGATCAGCGATGCCGCCGCCCCGATGACGACCGCCTGGCTGGTCCCGAGGGCCGCCGCGGCCACCACGACCGGGATGTACAGCGCGAACAACGGATGGGTGCGGCCCCCAACCAGCTCGGCCAGGGCCGCGACGTACAGGAGCGTCACCGCGAGTCGCAGCAGCGACCAGCCGAGCCGCGTCATCGGTCGGAATCGTGACGGGATCCAGCCCAGGATCACCTGGAGGCCGATGAAGATCGGGCTCACGATCATCACCGTCGGGAGGTCGCGGGGCTGTTGCGAGAGGAGCGCCACGATCAGGGCAATCGGTGCCAGGGCGGCCGTGTACAGAAAGAAGGGGTCGCGGAGGACGCCGCCGCGCGCACGCACGAGCAGGCTTCGGCGGGCGCGCAGCCACGGGCTGGTCCGCCACAGGCGGAGCAGCCTCGCTGCATCGGACGGCCGCGAGAGGGCGGTTCCCATTCGCAGCAGACCGTAGCGATCCGGACCAGACCCCACCATCGCCCGAAGGTAACCCGTACCGATGGAAGTGATCAGCGTCGGGTATAGTTGACGTAGCAACTAACCCGATGGAGCGTCCGATGCCCGCCGTCACCGCCGACCTATTGACCCTTCCTCGCCTGTCGAGCGTGCCGCCAAGCAGCGTCTCTCGCCCGGTGCGTGGCATCGTCACCGCCATCCGCACCTTGGAGGGCGAGGGCTTCCCCGTGCGACGGCCGTTCCCCGGGATCGACCTCTCGCTGGTCGACCCGTTCATCCTCCTCGACCAGATGGGCGCCGTGGAGTACGCCGCCGGTGAGGCGAAGGGTGCGCCAGATCACCCGCACCGTGGCTTCGAAACGGTCACCTACATGCTCGACGGCGTGATCGAACATCGCGACAGCATGGGTGGCGGCGGAACGATCAGCGACGGCGCAACCCAGTGGATGACGGCGGGCGCGGGGATTGTGCATTCCGAGATGCCGCCGGAGTACCTGGTCCGCTCCGGCGGGCTCTTTCACGGCGTGCAGCTGTGGGTGAACCTGCCGGCGCGTCTGAAGTGGAGTCCGCCGCGCTATCAGGACATCGTCCCTGGCGAGGTGACGCTCGTCACGAACACAGACGGATCGGCCCTGGTGCGGATCATCGCCGGCGAGCTGGATGGCCACGCCGGGCCGGGCGTCACCTACACGCCGATCGCCTACGCCCACGCGACGCTCCATCCCGAGGCTCGGCTGGCGATACCATGGCGCGCCGACTTCAACGCGCTGATCTACGTGCTGGCGGGGAGCGGACGAGTTGGTCCGGAGGACGCGCCAATCGGGGAGGGCCAGCTGGCGGTGCTGGGTGCGGGCGATCACATCGCGATCAGCGCCGACCGCACGCCGGCTGGAGCGTCACCGACGCTGGAAGTGCTGCTCCTGGGGGGCCAGCCGATCCGCGAGCCGATCGCGCATTACGGCCCGTTCGTCATGAACACCCGCGAGGAGATCCTGCAGGCGGTAGCCGATTACCAGGCCGGGCGCATGGGAACGATCCCGCCGGTCCACGGTCTCACGGCAGGCTCGACGCCCTAGGGCTGTGAGGGATGCCCCTCAGGCCTTCGGCTTCTTCGGCTTCTTCGGCTTGGGGGGTCGCTTGGGTGTCTTGTCGGCCATGAGAACCTCCTGCGACGGAGTGTAGATCGCGCGCCTGTCAGCGCGTCGCGTACCGTTGTCGCGTGCGCCCGTTCCGCTTTGCGGTCACCGCCAGCCACGCCGCCACGGCCGGGACCTGGGTGGCGCTCGCACGACGAGCTGAGGAACTCGGGTACAGCGCGCTGTTGGTGCCGGACCACCTGGGTCAGCAACTCGCACCGATCGCGGCCATCGCCACCGGGGCCGCGGCCACGACCACCCTGCGCGTGGGCGGCTTCGTGTTTGCGAACGACTTCCGCCACCCGCTCGTCCTCGCCCGCGAAGCGGCCACCCTCGATCTCCTCTCGAATGGGCGCCTGGAACTGGGACTCGGCGCGGGCTGGCGGACCGCTGATTATCGGCAGCTTGGGATCCCATACGACGCGCCTGGTCGGCGGATTGACCGCCTGGTCGAGGCGAACGGGCTCATCAAGCGCCTGCTCACCGGCGAGACGGTCACGCATGCGGGCCCGCACTACCCACTCGGTGCGGCACGGGTCTGGCCGCGACCGATCCAGCAGCCCCACCCGCCGATCATCATGGGCGGCGGCGGTCCACGCATGCTGCGACTGGCCGCCCGCGAGGCCGATATCGTC
>Ga0070698_100007152_pt1 | contig 12089 bp, 10 predicted proteins | sample KBSK1502metaG_FD_65477 | JGI IMG/M metagenome (GOLD analysis project Ga0070698, IMG submission 65477) | Corn, switchgrass and miscanthus rhizosphere microbial communities from Kellogg Biological Station, Michigan, USA - KBS K1-50-2 metaG | ecosystem: Host-associated > Plants > Roots >...
CCGGCCCGGATCTGGTCCGCGTCCTGGTCCGCATGGTCCGGCACGATGCCCTGGCCTGGTCCGCTCCGCTGGTCCGCAGATCCAGGCCCGCGGGCCTGGATCTGCGGACCACTCCCGCAACCAGGCACAAGGTCAACCCGGACCACCTCGCCATCCGGCGCGGCTTCGGGCAAGCTGGCCCCCGGACGCGCGTGGGCCGGGTGGTCCGCGTACCAGCCGGCGTGGTCCGCTGCTGGCTCGCGGTCCAGTCCGTCTCCTGCTGCGGTGCGGATGATCCAGACCAGCAGCTCATACGACCCGACCAGGCTGACCGCGGGCCAGGCTGCGATGACCGCGCCGACTGGTCCGTGGGACCAGCCCTGCGCCATGTTCGCGGCGAGCGTGGCGATGATGCCGAGCGCGAGCAGCCAGCGGGCCAGGGCGGGTATCGGGAGCCGGTGCCGCGCCGCGTAGAGGTTCACCATCGAGCTGGCGTAGACGAGGCCGTCGATCGTGGCCGGCTCCAGCCGGGCGGTGATGCCGCTTTCGCCGTGCGCGCAGACGACGGCGTAGGCGTGCCAGTACGAGACGTACGCCGCGACCCCTGCCACGGCCAGGACAGCGACCGCGGTGGACACGCGGATGGCACGGTCCACTCCGGTCATCACCGCGGGCCCGTATCGGGTTCCTACCTCGGGGGCTATGGCGAGCGCGGTCACTGCCCGGCCTCCGTTCCCCCGGCGCGGAGGCCGGTGACCAGCCACGCGCCGCCGCTGCCGAACGGCGCTACCTGGTATCCGAAGGCGATCAGGACGCGGCCGAGCGCGGCGTTCATCGCCTGGTGGGCATCCTGGTACGTGCGGTATCTGCGCTGGTCGCGCAGCAGCAGGTCGTGGGGGGTCCACGACACCGAGATCCCGCCCTGGCCCGTTCCGGCCCCGGCGGGTACCGGCAGCAGGCAGACTCCGCCGAGCCGGTGCAGCGGGTCATAGGTAGCGCAGTGGTGCAGGGTGAAGCCTGCCTCGGTGAGCGACCGGGCCAGGTCGCGTGCCAGCGGTCCGGCGCCGGCGTGCGGATACCCGCGGGCGCTGACTAGCCTGACCTCCGCGTCCGCGAATTCCGCGTCCCCGGCGGCAGCACGCAGCGCAGCGAGGTCAGGCTGACCGAGATCAGTGTGAGACATGCTGGTCCTCCGTGATCGGCGAGGAGGAACCGGGCAGGCCGCAAGCCTGCACAACCCTGCCCGGCTCCTCATCGCGGCCGGGCGTGGTTATTGGGTGGCGTGGCGGGCGCGGTCCAGGACGCCCTTGGTGGTGCCGACGTACATGTCGAGGGTGATGCGGTAGTTGGCGTGGCCGGCCATGCGGGACACGTCGGTGGCGTCGAGTTTCCACACGAAGAGGGCGGTGGTGCAGAACACGTGCCGCAGGCTGTGCCAGGTCCAGGCGCCGTTGCCGTGCTCGTCGCGCCAGCCGGCGGCCCGGTAGGCGGGAGCCAGGACGCGGCGGTCGAAGTTGGAGGACCGCCAGTGCCGGAACCTCGGGCTGGGGAAGATCAGCCCGAGCGGGCTGGTGCCGGCCTGCTGCTCGGCGCGGGCCGCCTCGATGCGGGCGTCGAGCTTCTCGGCCAGCGGGTAGCCGTCCGGGGTGCGGACGGGGTAGATGGTGCTGCGGAACTTGCGGCACTTGGGCGGCTCGACGTACAGGTGCCCGGCGACCTCGATGAGCTTGCGGTCCACGGTGATGACCCGGGCGCCGGTGGCGATCTGGCCGGCGGTCAGGGCGAACAGCTCGCCTTGCCGCAGCCCGGCGTAGGCCGCGACATTGGCCATCAGCTCATCCAGCTCACCCCGCGGCCCGGCGGTCAGCGCCTGGCCGAGCTTGCCGATATCCGCGGCGGCCGGGATCTCGGCCGGGTCGACCCACAGCGCCGATTCCCCGGACGTGCTGGGCTCCGGCTCGGGCACGGGCCGGCCGGCGGCCTGCCAGTGCACCTCCCGCAGCCGCGGATTAGTCAGGTACCCGCCCTTGATGCCCGCGGTCACCATGGCCGACAGGCACCTGTGCAGCCGCTCGCCCTCGCTGGCGGTAGGCGCGGCGCTGACGATCTGCTGCATGTGACCGGGCGTGATGTCCTGGCAGGTGACCCCGGCGATGACCGGGGCGGCGAACCGCTGGCACAGCCGCCGCTGGGTATCAGCGTGCCGCCGGGACCACCGCTTGCTCACCGGCAGCCGGTCGGGGTCCAGGTAGTGCGCGATCAGGTCCGCGCCGGGCCGCTCCATGTCCGGGGCCCCGGCCCGCAGCCGGTCGGTGACCTTCTCCAGCTTGGCGGCCAGCTCCGCCTCGGTCATCGCCTGCCGGAACCGCCGCCGCCCGTTCTCGGTGAACACCGCCCGCCACGGCTCCCCCGCCTCCTCCGGCGGGTACACCAAAATCCCGCACTCCACCTCCACCACCACACGCGCCGAGGCCACGGGGTCGTGCAAGCCGGGGATGGCGGTCCGGTCGCCGGGTACGCGATGCGCGCGGTCTGGTGAGGCCGGCGGGGGCAGGAGAGGCGGATCTTCGCGAAGGACAGCAGTCTGCTCGGTCATTGCCTCGTGTGCTTTCTCATGTAGCGTGAGGGCGCTGCCAGCTTGTGATGGCAGTGCTCACCTGGGCTTGGGGGGGTTTGCACGCTGAGCCGGCCCGGTGCGCGGGCTCGGGTCCGTGCTCTGGTTGCGCGGGTCGATGGCTGACTGGACGGGCTGGGGGAATCCCAGAGCCGCAAGCTGGGTGGGGTGGATGGCAGGAACTGGGCACCATGGTCTGGCGATCTCCGCCGTCCACGCCGTGACCTGCGGCTCCAGTAGCCGCGAGATGTCGCCGGCGGTGAGATCGCATGCCTCGGCGAGCGCGGCCGTGATCGTGTCCCGGTCGGTGATGTCGCACCCCGCTGAGGGTGTATCGCGTAGCTGGCATGACCTGATCCGCGCGCCGGTTTCCACGAGGAGCCGCTCAGCCTGGGCGAGTGATTCAAGGATTCCCTGGCTGGTGACAACGCGGGGGAATGCTGCTGCGGGCTGGAGGTCTGCGCTCTTGAGCGGCTGCGAGTCGGTTTCTCCGAGGAAACGGACGTAATAGGTCTGTGTTCCGTCGCGCTCGGGGTAAATGGAAGTGACTATGCCGCGGCGTGCCAGGGAAGCGCCGTGTTCCGGGGAATCCTGGCCTGGGCGGGGCTGGGGGCGTTCTGCTTCTTCGCCGAGCGAGTACGGATATTCCTCTTTGTCCCGGTGCTGGAAATAGGCGCTATTCCCGGTGGCAACTGCCCTTCCGAAGTCAACGCCCCGCCAGTCCGCACAATGCCGCATGTCGCCGGCTACCAGGTCACCGCCGATGTGGTGTACCGTCTCGCCGACGGCGTCGACCCCTCGGTGATCACCGCGGCGGAGTCGGCCGCCGGGTCGGTGCCCGGTGTTCTGCACGCTCACGCCCGGGCGCGGTGGACCGGGCGGAGGTTGCGGGTGGAGATCGAAGGCTGGGTGGATCCGGGCCTGCCCGTCCGGGATGCCGACGCGGTCGGCCGGCAGGTCGCCGCCGCGCTGGCCCGGCGGCTGCCCGAGGCAGGCAGCCTGACCTGGATGAGCCGCGCGGGGCCTGCCGGCGACCCCGCGCTCAGCGCGGCCGCTGTCTCGCCGTCAAAGGCTGTCAGTACCTACGAGGCGGGCGCGCCACCCGGATAGCCGCCAATATCGAGGCCAAGGGTGGGCGCCCAGGCTACACCGCGCTCTCGCCATGCAGCCCACACATCGGTCTGCTGTGGCCGGGAACGGTGATGCCGTGTGTACGTGCCGACGCGCACGAACCTCGGCGGCCGAGGGCCGCGGGGCTGGCGGTGGTGCGGGCTGAACCGCACGATCGGGCAAAATCAGCTCGTGCCGGAAAGGGTAGGTCGTCCGCCGAGAACTGGGCGCTGTACGAACACTCGACGGTCACTCCCCGTTTGCCGTCGTCCGGCAGCGGGCTGGAACCTCAGCGCCGGCGAGGAGCAACACCACCGTAACGACCAGCAGCGCAGACCAAGCCAAGTCAACGGTCAGGGCCTGTGGTCCGGCTGTGGCCCGGCTGGGGTCTTGACCCGGTGCCGTCGCGCTTTCTTGCTCTGGTACTCGCGCCAGGTCAGCCACACCAGGAAGGCGTCGAACACGGTCAGCGCGGCCAGGCCGACGGAGAAGTGGACGGCGGTGATCCGGTAGAGCTGGTAGGCGATGAAGGCCAGCAGCAAGACGATCAGCCATGGGTAGGCCCACAGCTTGTCCCGCAGCACCAGCGCCACCAGCACGATCTTGGTGACGCCGTGGCTCAGCAGGTAGACGGCGCCGAACAACGTCGTGCTGGTGGTCAGGTGGCTGGTGGTGTGCAGCAGGTAGCGGGCGATCAGGTCGTGCGGGTCCTCACTGAGCTCGTGGGCGGTCAGCGTGCGGACGATGTGCTCGATGGTCTGCGGGCTCAAGAACAGCAGCAAGATCCCGCCGACCACCTCGAGGATCCCGTCGAGGCCCTTGAGCACCAGGCCGATCTTGAACGTCGTGTCCAGCGCCGGCGACAGCGGCCGGGCCGAGTCGCTGCTGGTCGTCCGTGACGCGGTCATCCGGGCTGGGCCTCCCCTCTGGTCTGGGAATAGTATGGCGAAGGCTGGTGCTCACCGCGCACGCACCGGGGGATGGGGTGGGCTGGCGCGGTTCCTCGGGACAGCCAGGGCCGCGCAGACCATGAGGGCGGCGGCCAGCGCGCCCAGGCCCGCGGTGAGGCTGATCAGGCCGAAGGCGCCGACCAGGACCGGACCGCCCGCATCGCCGAGCTCGCGCCCGGCTTCGGCCGCTCCCATGGTCCGCCCCAGCTGCCCCGGCGGCGTGCTCGCGGCCAGCCGGGCGAAGCCGGCCGGGGTGGCGATGGCCACGCCGGCCCCGATGAGCACCGCGTCGGCGATCAGGCCGGGCAGGCCGCCGGCCATGGCGATGAGGAACCCGGCCGCGCACGCGGCGAGCGCGGCCGCGGCGGCCGTCGGCCGCAGGCGCCCGTCATCGATCCGCCGCCCGGCGTAGGGCTGCAGCACCGCGGCGGCCGCTGCGAGCAGTGACACCAGGGCCCCTGCGGCGACCGGCCCGAGGCGGTGCTGTCCGGCCAGGACGGGCAGGAAGCCGACGCCGGCCGATAGCGCCGCGGTGGCGGCCGCGAGCAGCAGGACCGGCTGCAGGAAGGCGGCGCTGGTGAGCCGACGGGCCAGGCCGACCCCCGCGGGGCGCGTCCCAGGAGCCGGCTGGGCACGGGGGACCAGCGCGGCGACGGCCAGCGAGGTGAGGACGGCGATCACGGCCAGCGTGCCGAACAGCGCGGGGTAGCCGCCGGCGACGACCAGCGCGCCGCCGGCGATCGGGCCCGCCAGGTAGCCGATGCCCTTGGCGCCGCCGTAGCCGCCGAACAGCCGCCCGCTTCGCTTCTTTCCGCCGAGCGCGGCCACGGTCGCTGAGGCCGCCGGGGAGAACGCGGCCGCGCCGGTGCCCTGCACCAGACGCGCCGCTCCCAGCAGGTGCGGGTCGCCGCCAATTACGAACGCGGCCGAGGCCGCCGCGAACACCGCCAGGCCGCCGACCATCACCGGCTTAGGCCCGGTGCGGTCGGACAGGGCGCCGAAGACCGGTTTGAGGACCACCTCGGCGCCGTCGTAGATGCCCAGCAGCAGGCCCAGCTCCCACAGCGAGCCGTGCCGGGCCAGGGCGTAGCGGCCCAGGTTGGCGGCGACCGCGTGCGCGCCGAAGGCGGTGACGAACCCGGCGGCGTAGACCGGGGCCAGCTGGCGGCCGCGGACCCCTGCCGGGGCCTGGGTCACGGCCGGTCCCGTGCCTGGTAGACCTGCTCGGCGAACCGCTCGAGGGCCTCGGCGCACTCCTTCAGGCGCCGCTCGGCCGCGGCCGCGCTCGGGGCGCCGAACAAGTCCCGGGCCCGGATGGTCCGGTACCAGCGGCGCAGCCGGTCCAGGCTCTGTTCCTCCTCATCGAGCTCGGCGAGGGTCAGCTTGCCCTTGGCCACCTCATCGGCCAGCTCGGCCTCGTACTTGCCGCAGTCGGCCAGGAACTCGCCCCATTCGGCCTCGCGCTGCTCGGTGAACAGGGCCTCCAGCTGGGCCGTGCTGGCCTGGTCATCGGCCACCGCCAGCACGACCGGCTGCCCGCCAGCGGCTTCGATGGTCTTCAGTACCTGGGCGAATCCCGCATCGAACCCCTCCCCGTCGGGCACCGCCCAGGTGCCCTGCTGCAGCGTCACCGCGCCCAGCCGGCGCAGCTCCCGCCACACCGCCACCCGGTGCCGGGACGGCTCGGCAGGAAGCCGGTACGTGATCAGCCGCCAGGCCATCAGCTCACCTCATGTCCGCCCAGCCCGCCACGGGCCGGCTCAGCCGGGCCTCAACCGGGCAGGCCCGGCACGCGGGGCCGCCCAGTGCCGGCCGCGCTGGCCAGGCCCGCACTCAGTGCCACCACCTCGCCGCGCACATCGTCGGCCAGTTCGCGGGCCGCCGGGCGCGACATCGAGGCCAGCGCAGCCGACGCCGCGGACTGGATCTGTCCGGCAGCCGACAGCAGGTCGGTGACCTCGCACCCGGCAGGCTCCGGCCCGGCGCCGGCCACCGCGGACCGCTGCCCGATCGCCAGAGAACGGTCGGCGCTGCCCGCCGCCTGCCGCAGGCGCCGGCACAGGACAGCCAGATCTCCGGTGGGTGCGCCGCCGCGACGGGCCGCCGCCACCGCATGCTCGGCGGCGCCCACCACGCGCCACAGCTCCCGGCGAGCCCGTGCGCCCTCGCGCCACCGGCGATCAGGCACCGGCAGGGACCACAGCCACCGCGAACCGGCGCTGCCGGCCAGGGCGGCAGTCCCGCGGGCCCGGCCCGCCAGGACCGGGCCGAGGACGTCCAGGCGGCGCCGCACCCTGCGCCGCAGCCACACCGCCCCGGCGGCCAGCATCGCAACGAACACGACCGCAGCGACCAGGCCGACGGCCAGCAGCTCACCAGCGCGCAGCGCAACAGAAGACAGCATCCCGGACTCCCTTCCCGGCGAGATCACGAACGCCTGGCATGTTCGTCTTGCCGTTTTGGCCGCAGCACCAATGTAACTCGTGCTACAACGTCGATAGTAACCCGGCAGATATGCGGCTGGTAGCCGGCCGCCCGGCCAAGCCCCCGCGAACGGGCCAGGCACCCGACCTTGTGAGGATCGGCAGTGTCCTACCTGCAGGCATTCATCATCGCCGTCATCCAGGGCGTGACCGAGCTGTTCCCCATCTCCAGCCTGGGCCACTCGGTCCTCGTCCCGGCCTGGATCGGCGGCAGCTGGCAGACCATGGTGACCCAGTCCTCCCAGCCGAGCAGCGAGACATCGTTCTACCTGGCCTACATCGTGGCCCTGCACTGCGCCACCGCGCTGGCCCTGCTGTGGTACTTCCGCGCCGACTGGACCCGGATCATCCGCGGGCTGCTCGCCAGCCTGCTCCGCAGCCTGCGCGCACGCCAGCTGGCCATCCACGGGCCCGATGAGCGTCTCGCCTGGATGATCGTGCTGGCCACCATCCCGGTCGGGCTCACCGGCAGCCACGGCCTCGCCGGGCCGGTTCACGTCACTCACTGGCCACCGCGGCCGGCCCGCGGCCTTGCCGGCGGGAAACGACCCAGAAGCCCGCGAGCGCGGCGGCGCCCAGTGCGGCGATGAGCGGCGTGCTGCCGATCGCACCGTGCGGCAGCTCGAGCGCGTAGAACTTGCGCACGGCGGGCACGGGGAACAGCAGCACGAACCCGGCGAGTGCGGCAGCGAGCAGCGCGATCCTGCGCCAGGTCAGCGGCATCGCGAGCAGGGCGAGCACGCACAGGCTGAGGATCAGCGTGACCAGGGTGGCGGCGGTGCGCTGCTCGGTCGGGGGCAGACCGCGCGCCCGGGCGAGGGCGTAGGCCGAGAACGTGGCGGCGGCGACGATGAGCCCGGCCGGGCCGGCGAACCGCAGCACCCGGCCGGCGAACCCGGGTATGTAGCGTCGGCGGTTCGGTGCGAGCGCGAGGAAGAACGCGGGGACGCCGATGGCCAGGGTGTCGATGATGGTGAGATGGCGGGGCAGGAACGGGTACGGCATGAGGGCGGCGCCCGCGGCGACCGCCAGCAGCGTCGCCCATACCGTCTTGGTGATGAACAGGTTGGCGACGCGTTCGATGTTCGCCGTCACCCGGCGGCCTTCTGCCACCACGCCGGGCAGCGTGGCGAACCGGTCGTCGAGCAGCACCAGTTCGGCGACCGCCTTGGTCGCGGGCGCGCCGGTGCCCATGGCGACGCCGATGTCGGCGAGCTTGAGCGCCAGCACGTCGTTGACCCCGTCGCCGGTCATCGCCACCGTGTGCCCGCGCGCCTGCAGGGCCTTGACCATCGACTCCTTCTGGTGCGGCGTCACCCGGCCGATGACGGAGCGTTCCTCAAGCACGGCGCCGAGCGCGCCGGGGTCCTCCGGCAGGTCCCGCGCGTCGACGGGGTGACCGGCCCCGGGCACGCCCGCGCGCGCCGCGACGGCGCCCACGGTGTGCGGGCTGTCCCCGGAGATCACCTTGACCGCCACGCCCTGCGCCGCGAAGTAGGCGATGGCGTCGGGGGCGTCAGATCTGAGCCGCTCCGCGAGCGTGATGAAGGCCACCGCGCGCAGGCCCGGCGGCAGCGCCTGGCCGTCCAGGGGGCCGTCCGCGCGGGCCAGCGCGAGGACCCGCCGCCCGCTGGCGGCCAGGTCTGCGGCTTGTGACAGCAGCCCGTCCGGGCTGCCGGGCAGCACCATTTCCGGCGCACCCAGCACCCAGGAGCCGTGCCCGGCGAAGCTGGCCGCGCTCCACTTGCGCGCCGAGGAGAACGGCACGACGTCCTGGCGCGGCCACCCGTGCGGAGGCGGGAAGGCCTGCCCGATGGCCGCCAGCGTCGCGTTGCCGGCCTGGTCATCGGCGAGCGCGCCGAGCGCCGCCTCGGCCGGCGCCTGGTCATCGAGCCGGATCAGGCTGTCGAACGCGATAGACCCGTCGGTGAGGGTGCCGGTCTTGTCCAGGCACACCACGTCCACCCGGGCCAGGCCCTCCACGGCGGGAAGCTGCTGCACCAGGACCCGGCGCCGGGCCAGCGTGACCGCGGCCGCGCCGAAGGCGATGCTGGTCAGCAGCACCAGGCCCTGCGGCACCATGCCGACCAGCGCGGCGACGGTCGAGGTGGCGCCCTCGCTCGCGGACTGGTGTGTGGTGTGCAGCTGGCTGACGACTAGCAACACTGCCACCGGCGGGAGCGCCCACGTGACATAACGCAGGATCTGGTTGATGCCCGCGACCAGCTCCGAGCGCACCACCGTGAACCGCCGCGCCTGCGCCGCCAGCTTCCGGGCGTACGCCTCGGCGCCCACCCCGGTCGCCTGGTAGCCGCCCGACCCGGCGACCACGAAGCTGCCCGACACCAGCTGATCGCCGGCCCGCTTGTCGACCGGCTCGGACTCCCCGGTGAGCAGCGACTCATCGGCCTGCAAGCTCACGCTGTCCCGCACCACCCCGTCCGCCACCAGCTGGTCGCCGGCCCGAAGCTCGACCAGATCATCGGCCACGAGCTCCTCGACGGCGATGTCGCGCGGCGCGCCATCGCGGATCACCCGGACCCTCGGCGCGCTGAGCACCGCGAGCCGGTCCAGCGTCCGCTTAGCCCGCAGCTCCTGCCCGATGCCGATCAGCGCGTTAGCCACCAGCACGATGCCGAACAGGGCGTCCTGCGGCTGGCCGAAGGCCAGGATCACTGCCAGCAGGACGCCCAGGATCAGGTTGAACCTGGTCAAGATGTTCGCCCGCAGGATCTCCGCGACCGAGCGGCTGGTGCGCTCCCCGCCCGCGTTCGTCAGCCCGCGCGAGCGCCGCTCGGCAACCTCGGCGCTGCTCAACCCAACCGGCGGCGTCCAGGCGACCGGCGCGGCCGGCCCCGGTGGTGGAGAGGCGGCCGCATCAGCCATGCTTGATCACCCCATCGCGAAGGCACGGAACGGGACGATCGCCGGGCAACAGCGGCCCGGGCCGTACCGGCGACGATGAACACGGCTAGTCCGGGGCGCGATCATCGCCACGGTCGGCGAACGCGCTTGCCGCCACGCCGGCCGCTGCAGGAAGAGCGGGCATGCGCTGCCAGCATGCGCACCGGCCGTCGCTTCTGCCCGCACACCCACCCCTCAGTGGACCTGACTGTCTCAGCCGATCAGCCTAGTGCGCTCCCTGCGGAATCAGGCATGACACACCGGCAACCAGGCAGGGTCGACAGGCTGCTCGTCCGGTCCGCACGCTGCCCCGATGCTCGCGACCTCAAGCTCGACCCTTCCAGCATCAGCCGCTTGACCGCAGCCCATGTGGCCCGACGCCGAGGGACCTGTCACCCTGCCTCGGCGCACGGGTGAGGTGGGGTCCTGCGGGTCAGGTGACGTCCAGCTCGCTGTACATCCCCGCTGCGTAGTGGCCGGGCAGGTTGCACAGCACTTCGTACCGGCCCGGTTTCAGCGTGATGGTCACCCAGCTCGCGTGCCCCGGGGCGATGCCCTCCCCGGCGCCAGCGCCGCAATCGCTCGATGCCTCGCCGACGCTGCCGTCCTCGCTGACGCGGTTGTCCGTGCCGACGGCGCGCGTCCCCACGGACGCATCGGACGTCATCGGGAGCACGACGAGCTCGTGGGTAACGGTGCCGTGATTGAGCGCGAAGAAGCTGACCGTGCCGCCCGGGACGGTCTGCGGGGTGAGGTGGAGCATCATGCTGCCGCGCATCATGCCGCCGTTCATCATGGCGCCCATGTCACTGAGCACGACCGTTACCTGGGTCCGCGGAAGTGATGCGGGGCGGCAGGCCGTGAAGGTCTGCCCCGGCGCGCCGGGCGCTGCGGTGGGCTGGCCCGAAGAGGTTGCCACCGCGATCGCCGTGACCGACCCCGCGGTGAGTGCCACGGCGGCGAGCGCGCCGAGCAGGACGATCCGCGTGCGCATGTCAGCGTCCTCCATCCACGAGTGCGGGCCGGTCAACGCGGGCCGCCGCTGCGGCGATCCGCGGCGGGGTGAAGCGCCGCAGCCGGTTGGCGTTGGTGACGACCGACAGCGACGAGAGCGCCATGGCCGCCGCGGCGATGACCGGACTGAGGCGGATGCCGAAGAACGGATAGAGCACGCCCGCCGCGACTGGGATACCGATCGCGTTGTACGCGAAGGCCAGGGTCAGGTTCTGCCGGATGTTGCGCATCGTCGCACGGGACAGCCGGATCGCGGTGACCAGGCCGGTGAGCGAGCCAGACACCAGGGTGATGTCGCTGGCCTCGATGGCGACGTCGGTGCCGGTGCCGATGGCGCAGCCGACGTCGGCCTGGGCCAGCGCGGGCGCGTCGTTGATCCCGTCGCCCACCATCGCCACCCGGTGCCGCTCGTCCTGGAGTCGGCTCACCTCGAGCGCCTTGTGCTCGGGGAGCACCTCGGCGACGACCCGGTCGATGCCGACCTGACGGGCGATCGCCTCGGCGGTTCGCTGGCCGTCGCCGGTGAGCATGACGACCTCGAGGCCGAGGCCGCGGAGCGCGCCGACGGCCGCGACGGAATCCGGCTTGATGGTGTCGGCGACGCCGAGCACGCCCGCGGCCCGGCCACCCACGGCCACGAGCATCCCCGTCTTTCCCTCGCCGGCGAGACGGGTGATCTCCGGCCGCAGCGGTGCGGTGTCGATGCCCGCGTCGGTCAGCAGCCGCTCGGTGCCGATGAGGACCTCGCGGCCGTCGACCGCGGCCCGGATGCCCTTGCCGGTGATGGAGTCGAAGCCCACCGCCTCGGTGAGCGGCACCCCGCGATCCGCGGCGCCCGCCACGATCGCAGCCGCGAGGGGATGTTCCGAGGAGCGCTCGGCGGAGCCGGCGATCCGGAGCAGCTCCGTCTCGTCGAACCCGTCGGCCGCGACCATATCGGTGAGGGAGGGGTGCCCCTGGGTGATCGTGCCGGTCTTGTCCAGCACCACGGTGTCGACCGTCTGCGCGGTCTCCAGCGCTTCGGCGGAGCGGATC
>Ga0070698_100007154_pt1 | contig 12088 bp, 17 predicted proteins | sample KBSK1502metaG_FD_65477 | JGI IMG/M metagenome (GOLD analysis project Ga0070698, IMG submission 65477) | Corn, switchgrass and miscanthus rhizosphere microbial communities from Kellogg Biological Station, Michigan, USA - KBS K1-50-2 metaG | ecosystem: Host-associated > Plants > Roots >...
TTTCTAACTTCCGCTGTCGCCTCTGTTAATAGTTTCATTGCTTGACCTTTTTCCCCTAATTCATCTAGTTCCACCGCCAGTTCGCTTAAGACAATAAGATACACTTCTGTGCTATCAATTTCGTTTGACGTCGCTCCAAAACCGTAAAAAGCTCCCTCAATTACTCTATATCGAAATCTGTCGTCATTATCTTCGCCAGAAAAATGACGGTCAATAACATGCGCTAGGGCTACCGCGTCAGTTAACAGTTCCACTGCCCACTCTTTTTTTTCAGATTTGGCTAGCCTGCTTGCTATTCTTCTCAGTGCATGAATTTTCTCCCAGCCATTCTTCATGGAACGGGCAACTACTATCGCTTTATCCCATTCCTGATCAGTCGCCATGACTTCTACTACATGCCGCCAGGCTCTCTCTATTTCTTCAGAAACTATCTTAAAGGGATCAGTAGGAGGCTTTGTTTTTTTTGCTGTTTCAGCAAGCAAAGCTACCGCCTTCTCCTTCTGACCAACTCTTGCGAGCGCGCCCGCTATTATTCCCAAGAGGTTGGTGTTCTCCTTGAGAGATATTACTAGTTCTCTCGCTTGTGCAAGACATAGCAGTGCCTTTTCTGTTTCTTGCGCCTGATGTAGTGCTACTGCCAATTCACATAGAGCCCAAGCTTCGTCATCAATTGGCTCTATAAATCGTATCTTCATTTCAGCTTCGGAGAGCATCCTAGCCGCAATCTCCTTCTCTCCGATCTCAACAAGTGCTTCGCTCACAATGCACAGCACCTGAATTTTCTCTTTGCCTTGCTCCAGTGCTCGAGCTTCATCGCCAGCGCTCAAGAGCAGCTCCCGTACGTCTGTTAATCGCCCATCTTGTTGCCACCATTGTTTTGCTATCCTTACCAGTACTTTGACTTTTTTTATTGGTTCGTTCAATAAATCCGCCAAACCCATTGCCTCTTGCACCCGTCCCAGCAATACCATCGTCTCAAATGCTTCTTCTGGATAATTATCTGCACGGTTAGCCAGACTATGCCACAAGAGGCTGTACTTCCATAATTTAGGCAGCATTTCCTGCCCCTTTTTCAACTGCCACTCCTTACGAGATGCGGCCAGTTGTCCTAAATGTATGTCCCTGGCATAGGACTGTGTGCTCGAATCGAACGTTCGCACCTTTGCTTGGCCATAGCTGCCTTCATCTAACACTGTCCATAAGCGTTCCCACATTCCAGCTTGATATAAGTGAACTATGTAGTGCCGTCGTGCATATTCTCGCCGCTCCTGCTCAGCTCCATCTTCTATATCTTGCCAGATATCCGTAAGCGTAAGCTTACCTTCTTTCTCGCACCAGTCTGCAAGACGTTTGTGATATCCTTCCTCCTCTCTCTTTGTAAATATATGGTTATTATTGGGCCTATTCTGATCTTCGCGGAGGAAATCTCGCAGCTTTAAATGATATAGATAGTAACGCTTTTGCTCGTTTTTGGTTAGCAATCCTCCTAATTGTTGCAGTCCATCTTCGAGTGCATCATGTCCTAGGTTAAGTATCCGCTCCATTGATTGTGCTGTGAGAGGTTGTTGAGCTGCCAGTAGTAATCCCAGTACTGGCCTGATGACTTCCTTCCAATCGTACAATTTAAGCCGATCTATTGAAAATGAGAAAATGTTATCAGGGTTATCCGTTACTTGTCTGATAATATCCTCTACTTTCACTGCATCAGCTCCTTCCAACGACTTCGCAACCAGGTCCAGGTAAAGGGCATTTTTCCCCATTTTCTCAAAAAGGAGGGTGACCGAGTCTTTATCCAGGTGGACTTCGTGATAAGCCAACATCAGGTTGAAGTCTATTGGACTTAATCCTGGTAGCCTGTACTCGTGAAATTCTAGGTATCTGAGCGTATCATCGGGGCGTGTACCCAGTACGATGACAATACCTCTAGGCAATTTAGCTGGTAAAAAGGATATATCGCGCCTTCGTATCGAGGCATTGGGCCAAATTTGGTCCAATCCATCGATGAAGATGGTTTCTTGGTCTCCTTTTTCGGAAATTTTTTGCAGCATCTTTGCGAAACTATTTGCTAGAAGATTGTAATCATCGAATTCCATCCATCGATCAGGGAGATAATTATGTTTGAGGACTAACGAAGCCATTAAGCTACGGAGCAGTGGACCTTGATGATTTGGACCGGGGCTGAAAGGAATAAAATGGTAGATTGGATTCTCACCCTTGAAAGTGGCTTCAATAAGCTGGGCTATTAGAGTGGTCTTGCCTTCTCCAGCTTGTCCAGTAACAGCGAGATAGCCACCGGTTGAGCGCAATCGCTCAATGAGCTTTGCAACTTCGGCAATTTCAGTTTGGCGAGTACCAGGGACAAAACTTGTCCTGCGACTATCAAGCAGACCCTGGTGATCCGGATATTTCAATTCTTCCAATAGAGCCGTTTTAATGCCTTGTTTCTGTTGAGAAATGAAAAAGGACACCTGTTTCGGGAGAGTATTGATACTATCGAGGATCAACTGGTGCTGGTAGGTAGATTTAGCGGCAAACGCCGAAAGTATTCCATTATCAATAGCAGCATCAAGCGCTCGTTCACAACCCTCTATTAGTGTATCCCAAAGAAGCATCGATGAGTTTGCAAGTTGATCTTCTTTCATTGGAGATTCGGAGGGATATGAAGCGATAAAGTGAGAGAATAATACCAGAAATTCATTTTGGATTAGTTCAAAGCTGTTAGATATGTTATCATCCATATTTTCTGCGTAAATCGCTGAGTATATTTGCTGAACGATTGCTTCCACTTCTGGAGAAAGCAGAAACAAGCATACTATATTGAGTGAGGGTGGGCCCTGCCATTCTATTTTTTCTTCTACATCTTTTACCGCTCGTTGAAGAATCGGCTGAAGCGCGGTTTCCTCCCATTGTATTTTTTTGCGTAGTTCTTCACCAAGGAGGAGCTTTGAATCTTTTCGACGAAACTGTGCAATGAATGCAGTGAGTCCATTCGCGATTACTGATAATAGGATGCTTAGCAGATAGGGGTCTATAGCATTGGGGTCCATTGCAACTACCTCACTTCATAAGATCTCTGCGGTCTACAGCTAACTTTATCGTGGCCTAGTATAACATAGCAAAACTATGGTGGTCCCGGTTTACTGGAGTGCCTCCAAAAAGTCCAGACCACTCAGACGTTAACACTTCTCTCGTATTTTAATTCAAACTCATCGGGAGGCACGTAGTCTAAAGACGAATGGAGACGTTTGGCATTGTAGACATCCTCCAGAAACGTCTTGAGGTGGGCTTGAGCCTCATCAAAGGTTTGATACTGGGAAAGAGACACTTCCTCACACTTCAGTGTCTTGAGAAAGCTTTCCGCGAACGCGTTCTCGGTAGGCTGTCCAGGGGTCGACATACTGATGTTGGCCCCAATAGCAAGCAGGCGCTCCACATAGGCATGGCTGCACTACTGTCTCCCCCGGTCAGAGTGATGATCAACCCAACTAGAACCTGTCGTTGGGCTCACGCCATCTCCAAGGCTTGTAGAGGCAGCTGCGCATCGATGCGCCGAGACAGGCTCCAGCCGATGCATGTACGCGAAAACACATCCAGCAGACAAGCCAGGAAGACCTCGCCCTCCGGCAACCGCATATAGGTCAGATCTGCGACCCAACAGCGATGAGGGGCCTCGACCTGGAGTCCCTTGACCAGATGCGGATACATTTGATAGCTCTGGCGCGAGTCGGTCGTGTGCACCGTCCGTCGTTTCCGGCGACAGAGCAGGTTGGCTTGTCGCATGATCCGCCAGACCCGTTTGTGATTGACCGATCCTCCCAGCGCGCACGAGCCCTTTGGTCACACGACGAGAGCCATAGAAAGCCTCCACTTCACGCATCTCATGAATGGCGGCGGCACGCAGCCGCTGATCGGCTTCCTGGTGAGCTGATGGACAACGGTGCAGGTAATACCATTGCCGATTGACTCTCAAGAAGCGGCACAGCTTTCGTACGGAAAGGTGTGCCATCTGCTCCCCAAGCCGTTCAAGTATGGCGTGTCGCTCTTGGATGAGAGCAGATGCCAGGCTTTTTTACCACATCCACCTCCGATCGCAGGAGATCGAGTTCGAATGCCTGTTGTCCACACAGTCGCTCCACATGAGCAATTTGTTCTTGCACAGTGTGCGGTCGATCCACTTCTGGTGGACTTTGAAACGCTTGGGTCGGCACAAAGGCCGCTTCCCCTCGCTAGAGCTGCCACCACACATACAGCAAGCCGCGGGTCACATGATGATCCCGGCTGATCTGGGAGGGATTGTGCTCACCTTTCTCCAGTAACTGGACCATCTGCAGCTTGAACTCCCATGAATAGCTTCGTTGCTGTCCCATAAAGATCCCCTCATTTCTGACTTTCCACTCTTGATGCTAGCATATCGCATACAAGTGTGTCATCTGTCAACTTTCGTGGTATGTCTCTATGGGGGTCACTTCAACTGAAAAACCGTTAGCTTCTATTCCATTGGAGTGCAATTTCCTCAGACATTCGATACTGAATTGGAGAACCTCCTTTAATGTCAACAGGCCACCACCCTCCAGCATTATTTGGGAAAAGTCGTTTGATTAGAAGTGACAGTCCTCTCAAATCTGCTCTGGCTTGATCTGAAGAGCGCCCAGCTTCTTGATAGACTTGTTCAAAACTTACCCAGTTTGTTGCATGGCTAGCAGTTAAATTAAGCAAGGTAAGCACTGTCTCGTTTTTAATTGCTCTTTTGAGACGAGGAATTCGACCATCTGCTGCCCACCATTGATCTCGATTATCCTTACCAGCATTATCACTACTAACCTTATTAGCAGTGCCAGAGGTGGCTTCTTGCTCAAGCGCAGCTAGTAATTGATACACATCCATCAGATAGCGCCTCGGGATAGGGACATTCACAATCTCATCATTGTTAGACTCTGACATACTTTTCTCCTAGAAAAGGGAATCTACTCGAATAAACTATTTACAACGGTAAGGTTGTTTGCTTGGTCGATCATGGTTTTACACATTTCTTCTTTCGCACGGCAGAAAGCTTGATCTGGAGCTTGAGTTTCTGGATCTCATAGTCTGCAGTGCTGGGTGGGAAGTGGTAAAGGTAAAGTCGGCTGAGTATGGCGATAGGCGGAGCCGTAAGCGTTGCAATTGCCAGGCTACGTGGGTCTTTTGTCATGTAAAAAGCGCTTATGGTTACAGCTAAGGAGCTAAATAGCCAGGCTGTTGCTAGAACGAGGAGATACCATTGTTTTTTGTTGTCCTTCATTGAACCTACACCTCATTGTCGGTATAGGGGACACGCAACATAAGCTCATCATTATCGTGCTCTGACATGCTTTTTCTCCTCGAAAAAGGGATTTCCCAACCTATAAACTCTTTACAACGACAACATCCACATACTTTACTATACCATATTCAAGGTTGAATAGCAACGTTTTTCCTTTAGCTAACGCTAAACTTATTGAATGGGGAGATTGGAATATCCTAGCCGATATTTCAATCTCCCTTTCCAGGAGAAAACTTAGAAAAGCTCTTCAGACGAGGAGAGTTGTCGAAGAGGGTGGCGGTAGCCCTGAGCAACGGTTTCTGGGAGCGTGAAATGATATTTGCCATGGACATTAATATGCTGGAAACGCAGCGGAGCTAATCGCTCCACATCCTCTGGGCGAGCTTCTTGCCCGAGGGCACGTTGTTCATCCAACGCATCTTGCATATACCAGGTATTCCAGAGCACGATCATGTTCACCACCAGCCCTAGCGCTGCTCCCAGTTGATCCTCCTGTCCCTGTCGATACCGCTGACGAAGCTCACCTCTCTGACCATGGAACACATGACGGGCAACCCTATGGCGTCCCTCCCCGTGATTCAGTTGAATTTGAATTCGGCGGCGATAGTGTTCGTCGTCAAGAAAGTTGAGTAAATGGAGCGTTTTTGCGATGCGCCCAAGTTCTGCAATGGCTCGCGCCAGTGTCGTTGGTCACCCTCCGCGTTGCAATGCCTGAACGAGGGTGGAAGCGTGGACGGTTCCTACTTTAAGAGATCCGGCGACTCGCAAAATATGGCGTTTGCGGCTAAGTACAATCAAGCAATGTTTTGGGAAAGGAGGTAAACTGTCAGGAAAAGGAGGGAACCATGTTAAAGCCCCTAGAGATCCCACCTCTGACAGCAGAAGATTTGGAAACCTTAGAGAACCTGTACCGAACAACAAAAGAGGTGCGACTGCGTGCCGCGCTCAAATCGTGCTGTTGGCTGGAGAGCAGCGAATGACCGCTCCGACCATTGCTGCCATTGTGCGCGAAGTGAGCCAAACGGTTCGCAATTGGCTCAAGCGCTGGATGGCCGAAGGGATCGAAGGGCTCAAAGATCGGCCTATACCAGGGCCTGCGCCGAAAATCACTGAAGCGTATCAAGAGCAATTGCTGGCTGCTGTAATGCACTTGAGAAATTAGAGAACCAGCCTGGGAAGAGAGTTCAGCAAGTGGGAGGACAGACCAAGCAAACACTTCTGTTTGGAGAAGGAAAGAGGGAAACGAACAAAATTGTTTTCTTTGGGAAAAGTGAGCTCCACTTGAGAAACACTGGCGGTGAGAGACGAAACTAAATACACTTGGGAAACCGGAGGGACTCCCCTGGGAAGCGGACTCAAGCGAGTAGGACAAGTAAGTTCACCCCAAGTCAGACTTCTCAGAAAAGCACAAGAGAGGCTCAGAGAAGAGCCAAGAAGCGGACTTTTTCTCAGTTTGTGCTTGTTGCAAAAGGGAGGAAGATGTATTATAGTTATCAGAGAAACCTCGCAAGGACGGATGGAGAACCATTGTTCGTTCTGCTTGGTGACAAAGAAGTGACCGGTTGCCCTGTGTCTTCGACCTCTGTCATTCTCGTGTGCAAAGCTAGCGTGGCAAAGGCTGCATCACAGTAAAAATGCAACCGGCATTTCTTTATATTCAGCAATAAAAAGGCCCCCAGAAACCTAAATCACCAAATACGAGATCACCTAAAAATGTACCTTGCCAAGTAACTCGGGTCTTCCGCGCATTTGGTGCAGCTCGTCCGGCATAGTTCGATTGATCTATCGTTCTACATGAATACATAGTCATGTAGAAGGATGATCAACGCAGATGGACGTATTGACATTGCTGTCTCTACCTCAAGGGTTAGAAGTGGCCTCAATTAGTGCCGTTGAGGGTGTTCTCAACATACACATCGTTGCAACAGCGAGTAGTAGCGCTTGTCCGCTCTGTGCTCATGCAGCTACACGGATCCACAGTCATTATACCCGCCTTGTGGCAGATGTGGCGTGTGGAGGTCGTCAGGTGTTAAAAGGGATTAAATCTAATGCCTCTTAACAGGCTATTATGAGTGGTTTTCCGCTCGCTTCCGCTGAAATTTTCAAGAGTAACGAGCGGAAATCCCTCATAATACCCGACCGGAGTGCCCAGACGACGGCGAGCTAGATGAGAGCGCACCCCGAAATTGAGATTGTCAGCCGTGACCGCGGAGAAGACTGTGCAGCGGCAGCGCGAAGTGGCGCCCCGCAAGCGACACAAGTTGCCGACCGCTTCCATCTGACGCAGAACCTGACCGAGATCGTCGAAGTGATCCTCGCCCGCTGAGGAATTGGCTCACAAACAAAAGAAGCTTTTTCACGTGAGTGCATATCCCTCTCTGGTGGATCAGGAGGGCAAGGATCCTTTGTTCACTTCCCTTCGGTTTTCTGGCAACCTGAGAGCAGTTTCACTTCAGTCTCGAAGTCATGAAAGGACTAAAAAGCCAGCTGGAGCCACTTCAGCTAAATAGCGGTATCTCGTTGCGCATCGCGTGGGATGAACCAGTATATCGAAGAAATGACATAAAAACCCTTGTGAGTAAACTCGTCAGTACGGTTTTTAACATGTATTTAACATTTTTTATAATATCTTCTCCCCGATTCTGGCTCAAGGCTATTCAAAAGTCAGGGAGGGGGAGAAAAAGCTGTGGGGGCAAAGCATGCGTTGGAGCCAATGGAGTAAAAGAGGAAAGGAGCAAACGAGAAGGGAGTCCGAGAGAGGCAAGGAGACAGCCCATGAAACGACGCAGAACCTATTCAAATGTGAGAAGACGCTGGTATCGACCCATCGTGCATGAGTGCCCGGTGTGCCAGCGGACGCTGCGACAAGCGATGACCCTGACGAGGCGCACGGTGATCACGCTGGAGGAAGTGATCAAGCTGATCCACGCTTGCTACCGTTGTCCGGATGTCCACTGTGAAGGGCACCGGCGGACGTACTGAAGCATGGAAGCGGATGCGTTGGCGCTACCGGGCATGACCTATGGGTTGGATATCGTCCTGCTGGTAGGACGGCTGCGTCTCTCTGAGCATCGGACCGTGGATGAGATCCACCTGGAGCCGCTAGGGGTGAGGATCGCACGGCGGGAGATCTTGTACCTCTTTGAGGCCTATTGTGCGCTCTCGCGAGCGACGAGCCTGGTGAAAGACGACCAGGAGTGGCTCGCTCAGGTCGAGAAGAACGGGGGCATCATCGTTGCGGTCGACGGTATTCAGCCGGAGAAGGGGAACGAGACGGTGTACCTGGTGTGCGATGCCCTCACCGGCAGGGTGCTGGCAGCCGAAAATGTGATGTCATCGGAAACAGCGGTGATGAAGGCGCTACTCTTGCCGTGGGGGCAAAAGTTACGTTGAAGCAGCAGCAGCCCAGCGAGTTTCAAGGGAGACAAGGTATTGCTGACGCTTATGATGGAAGCGAAAGCGTTTGCGTTGTTCACTCGGGGCAGCGGTGATCTCCCATCGAAATTGGCGAAAGCCTGCACGGTCGAGCCGGGCCGCACGCTGCTCCAGTTGCTGTTGATGGACCGCATCTTGCTCCCACCAGGTCGCATACGCGACGCAGCGTCCGTAGCGCAATACATAGCTGTTCCAGTTCTTGCGGCCGCTGATGCGGCGATACTGCATCTTGAGAGCGCGAATGCTGCGTTCCAGTTCATTGTTGGTGCGTGGAAAGTCCTGCCGGTCATAGTACTAACCAAATGTGGTCGCAGGTTAGCCAGGATCTGCAAGAACTTGGTCAGGCACGCCTGTTCTAGTTCCGAGAGCGTGCCATCGGTTCCCTGCTTGGCCAGTTCCTGCCACCAAGCATCCAGGCGTTCTCCCACGGTGGCATTGCTCACCACTTCCCCGGCTTGCGCCCAGCTTCCATCCAAGATGTGCTCGGCATCGAGGACCCATTGGCGCATGCGTTTGACCTGTACCTGCTGCTGTTCCCAGGCAACGCGTTCTGCCACAATGGCCCAGAGGCGTGCCAGCTTCTGAGCGCACCGCAGGCTCACGGTTCCCCTTTTTTGGGGAGTCGCTCCAGGCTCTGTGCCACCTCGTCGAGATCCTCGCCCGCTTGTACAGCGGCAAAGTCGAACGGCGCCGTCCCATCCCGGTTAAGCGCACAGAGGACCCCTGTGGCGTAATCAGCCAGCACCGATAGCTGCTCCGCTTCCGCCGCCGCGGCCTTGGGAGTGTCTCGGCTGAGCTGCTGGTGCACGGCTTTGACCTTCCGCTGCAGCTGTTTACGCATCGCTGTCTTGACTTTGCGATCGGCCTCAAAGGCCGGCTTGGATGCATCGCGCAACGCGTGGAACTGACACACCTGGGGAGGGACCCCCGGCCATAGGTGCTCTACCGCCATCAACTCGCTCTCCTGTGCGTCTGTGATGGTCCCCAGTACTTTCACGTCCAACGCCGCGACTGGCAAGAGTCCGTGGGGGCAAAAGTCACGTTCAACTGAGTGTGAACATCCCCTTTAATCTGTGCTTACGGTACGCGGGTATTGCCCCCACGGTTTGAATAGCCCTGGTCTAGATAAGGAGAGTAACAGAATCACCCATAAGTGTGATGTGTAAGGAAAAGTTACACCGTATACTCTATACAGAACTATTACATATCGAGGAGAGGCCGAGGAGAGGCTCTCAAGGATAGGTTTTTTGGAGAGCATCCGCCACTCGCGTAGGGGCGGGGGGGACGCTTGCGTCGCCCTGGATTCTGGCGTGATCTCTATAGCAAGTGACGAGAAAATCTGCTATCATATGCGGTAGCGGTGATGCAGCCTTTGCCAGACTAGCTTTGCACACGAGGATGGTAGAGGTCGAAGACACAGGGCAGCCGGTTCCAGGAATCTTCCCCAAGACCCCTGCCCTTATAATGCCTTGTAGAACACTGCGGCAAGGCTAGAAAGGGCAGGAAATGAACAATACCATGATCGTAGATGGCGCGAGGTCTGCGATCTGCTACTGGCTTCCCTTCCCTTGGAAAGGGGGCCGTGTATGCTCACATCCCAAAGTGGTGATAGTTCAGATATCACTACCAGCATAGATCATATACCTCAAAATCAGACCTTGCAAGCTGTTCTTGATCCTTCCGTAGGGAGTGGCACCTCGAACGCATTGCACTCCGCCCAACCGGCGGAAAGATCAAGTCTCGAGCACATGCGTTTGAGCTTCCTGCGAACAACCAATGCGCTTTGCATCATCCTGATTGTCGGACTGGTTGTGGTATTGCCCCTCGCCAGTACCATTGCCTTCTGCGTCACCAGGAGTTTCTTCAGCTTCAGCTTGCTCTCACCCATCATACCAGGAATCACACTACTCCTCGGCCTAAGACGTCGGCAAGAAGAAGCTATTTTCCCGATCAGCCCAGAAGACAAAGAGATCAGGCTCAAGGAGTTAGCTGTGGAGATTGAGCGGATCAGGAAACAAAGCACTTTAACAAGCTTGGCTCTTTTCACCTGGCTCCGCCGTCTACTGGGAAAGTAGCCATAAGTAAAAGAGGCGAGGTGGAGTGAACCCAAGTGTCTTGCGTTCCGAGCGTATCGCAGGGGATATTCTCCCGCGAGTCTTGAACACGTTTGACATGATCGCCATCTTCGTTGCAATTGTCCTCTTTATCAGTATGCTGGTGTCAGAGACGAGACCTCCTCATATCATGGTTGGCGTCGTTGGGCCGTCGTCTATGGCAAACAGTCTCCCCACTTCGAGGTGCCTTGCAGGCATGCTTCAAGTAGGTTTTCCCCGCTCTCGTGCTCAAAGGGGAGCCAGGACTGCATTCAGAGGTTTGCCGTCTGGGAGTGCCCACAGGCGTCAACCATGATGTGAGGTGGTCTCTTGTCGGCAGGAGAAGGTTCCATATATGTCTGGACCAGCAAGGCGTTTGGCGCTTTCCTTGTGCTTTGTCGCCGGCTTCTGCGCATGGTGGCCTGGTGTGCTAGTGATGATCGCCACTGGCGATCCCGTGGCCACGCTCATCCATCTGCTCGGCGCCCAGTACGGCGCGAATCTGCTTACTGCAGCATGGCCTGGTAATCATCCTCGTCATTGCTTTCTCTCTCGCCCTGTCTGTCCACGCTTCTGCGTGACACAGAATTTCGTCAACATCGTCTTCCTTGCGTATGGAGGCGCGATTCTGCTGATTGCTGTTCTGGGCACGATAATTGCGTTCCAAGCTCGGCAGGTGGTAGCCTCCCCCTGGTGGATCGCCAGCCGGATACTCCCGTAGGCCATCCAGGAAGTTGGGGTGTGAGCACAGTAGGAACCAAAAGTCGGAATAACACGTTGAGCCAGCTTATAGAGCGGTTAAGGCAAGCTCTCCATCACAAAAGAAAGAAGCAAATTTTAGAGAAGAAGCTCTATGAAGAGTCGATCCTACCGCTTTTACCTCTTAAATAAAAGAAAACGAGTGGCAATTTCTTCCTTATTCCGACTTTTGGTTCCTACTGTGCTTACACCCGTTTATGCTAAAATTTTCGCAGATGTGACTAAAGAAAACGACCGGTTCACGCTCATTTCATTTTGTGCTTCTGCTAGGGCATACACGCCAATAGAGCACGAACTGACAGCTTATTTGACAGTTTAACCTGCAAATGACAGCAAACGTACAAGGACACGGACAAACAAGAATGCTCCGCCAAACGCGCGCTCAAGCGACGCGAAAGAGCGGCAAACATGACGGTTGAAAAGCTATGTTATACTGTGTAAGTAAAGTTATCGAGCAACGCGGCGGATAATTCCTTGTTGTCCGCCGTATATTATTGCATAA
>Ga0070698_100007155_pt1 | contig 12087 bp, 10 predicted proteins | sample KBSK1502metaG_FD_65477 | JGI IMG/M metagenome (GOLD analysis project Ga0070698, IMG submission 65477) | Corn, switchgrass and miscanthus rhizosphere microbial communities from Kellogg Biological Station, Michigan, USA - KBS K1-50-2 metaG | ecosystem: Host-associated > Plants > Roots >...
GTCGCGGCCGCCCTTCACCTGCTCGGCATGGCGCAGGTCCTCATCGTCGCGCTCGGCATCGCCACGGTCTACGTGTGGTTCGACGCGGCCAACTTCGGCACGCTGCCCGCGCTCGTCAGCCGGCCCGAGCTGCCTGTCGCAGCCAGCCTCATCGGCTCGTCGGGTCAGGTCGCGTTCTTGTGCGCGCCGACGGTCGGGGCCTTCTTGCTGACCGTGATGTCGCCGCCGTACGCTCTGGGCTTTGATGCGGCGTCCTACCTCATATCTGCGCTGCTGCTGCTGTCGATCCGGCGGCCCTTCGCGCGACCGCAGCCCCAGCAGGACCGGCTGCGGATCCGTGCGGATATCGCCGAGGGCTTGCGGTTCCTGTGGCATCAGCCGGTGATCCGGACGCTGACGTTCTCGGTCTTCTGCGTGTGCCTGAGCTGGGGTGGCGTATTCGGGCTGCTCGTGGTCTACGCAAACCGCGCCCTTCACCTGACGCAGGTGGACGTGCGACTCGGGCTGCTGTACAGCGCCGGGGAACTCGGCGGCCTGCTCGCCGCGATCGCCGTGCCGGTCCTGATCAGGCATCTGGCGATCGGCCCCCTCACTGCGGCTTTCCTGGCCGTCAGCGCGGCCGCGGTCGCGTTCCTGGCCGTCGCGCCCTCATACGGCTGGGCGCTGCTGGCCTACTTCCTCTTTGGGCTGGCCTACCTCATCGTGATCACGACCGGCATCACCGTCAGGCAGATGCTGACGCCCGATCACCTGCAGGCGCGCGTCAACACCGCGGGAAGGATGATCGCCGGAGGCGGGCTTCCGGTCGGAGCGCTCCTGGCGGGCTTGCTCGCCGAGGCGCTGCCGATCCGGCTGACGTTCGGCCTGCTGACGATCAGCGCCGTGGTCGGCGCCGGGCTGGCCGGATGGTCATGCCTGGGATCACGCCCGCTTGCCGCGGTCTCGGTGGCGGCTCCGGCGGTGCCGGCCTGACGGGCCGGGCACGTGCCCTGGCGTTGCCCGCTGCTCTCGGGCGAAGATGAGTGCACGACCTGGGGAGGCACGATGACCACCGTGGCGACGTCGTACTGGCCGGCCGATACCTCCGAGCCGGTGCTTGAGACCACGGTCGGCGGAGTCCTGCGCGAAGCGGCGGCCGCCGGGCCGGACATGATCGCCATGGCGGGCGGCCTGCCCGACCCGGCCCTGGTCCCGGAGTTCCGCAGCCCGATGGGCAAGTTCCTGGACGAAATCCGGCCCGACGTCCCGGCCCTGCGGGACGTCGTCTACTTCACCGAGTGGGCTGACTTCCTGGCCACCGCGCCGGACCAGGTCGAATTGCCCGAGGTGCGCCCAGACGACATCGCCCAGATCCAGTACACCTCCGGCACCACTGGCTTTCCCGAGGGCGCCGAACTGCACCACCGCGGCCTGACCAACAACGCCCGCTTCTACGCCGGGCGGCTCGGCCTGCAGCCGGGCGAGGCGTACGTGAACCCCATGCCGCTGTTCCACACGGCCGGTGTGGTGGCCGCCTACGTGCGCCTGGGCCCTGGAATCCCCGGCCAGCCCGCGCCCTCGCCCGAGGAGCTGCGGGCGTACTGCCGGGAGCACCTGGCGCCCTATAAGACCCCGCAGCACTGGGTGTTCGTGGACGCCTTCCCCATGACCCCCTCCGGCAAGATCCAGAAGTACAAGCTGCGCGAGAGCTTTACCGCGAACCCGTCCCCGTGACCCCGGTAGCCACCTGGCGGCGCAGCTGGCCGCGGGAGGCCTCGTGGAAGCCGTGGGTGGACAGCCAGTTCCTGATCCACGGCCCGTCGGGGTGCGTGTCAGGCACCACGTTGTAGATGTAGTTCAGGCCTCGCGCGGCGGCCTCGTCCTCCAGCCGCTCCAGGATGAAGGCGCCCACGCCCCGGCCGCGCTGGCCGGGCGCGACCATGAAGGTGATCCGCGCGTCGCCCCATTCGGTGTCGAGCCAGCCGTATCCGGCGACCCGCCCGCCGTCGGTGACCCGCCACCATTCGTCCGCCACAGGCGCGCCGGGGCCGGGCGCGGCCAGGCCCACCGTGGCCAGCTCGGCCGGGCCGAACATCGCCTGCTTGTCCGCGTCCCAGCGGGGCGAGTTCTCCTTGGTCCAGGTCAGCGTCATGACTGTCCTCTCACGTCAGCGTTCCTCCGGCGGCGGCGATCCGGCGCAGCAGGGCGGACGGGCGGTACCGGTCCTCGCCGTACCAGGCCTGCATGGCGTCGAGCACGGCCAGGACCGTGGCCGGTCCCCAGCGCTGGCCCCAGGCCAGCGGGCCGAGCGGGTAGTTGGTGCCGAGCCGCATGGCGGTGTCGATGTCGGCGGCGCTGGCCACCCCCTTGTGCTTCGCGTCGACCGCCCCGTTGACCAGCATGGCGACGGTCCGGGTCACGACCAGGCCCGGGGCGTCGTCGATCACGTAGACCGTCAGGCCGGCCGCCTGCAGCAGCCCGGTGGCCTCGTCAACCGCGTCCGCCGGGCAGCCGTCGGACGCCGCGATCGCGATGCCCTCCGCGGTAGCGTCATCGAGCGTCCTGTCAACCACCACGGTCGGCCGGCCCAGTGCGGTAGCAGGCCTGCCGTCGCAGCGCACCAGCGACGTGCCGCACGGTAGCTCGACGGTTCCGCCGCGGCCCTCGCCCGCCCTGATCTCCACCCCTGCACGGCCGAGGAGGACACGCAAAGGGGATTCGCCGTGCTCGGTGACGTAGGGCGGGGCCGGGCGCGCCGGCGCCGCGTCAGCAACCACCGGTGGCTCGTCGTCGCCGTACGGGTACCAGCCGCGGCCGGTCTTGCGGCCCAGCCAGCCGGCTTCCACCATGGCCCGCTGCGCCAGCGAGGGCGCGAACCGGGGGTCGTACCCGGACGCGGTCCACACCGACCGGGTCACCGCCTCGTTCACGTCCTGCCCGACCAGGTCCATCAGCGCGAACGGCCCCATCCGGAACCCGCCGGCCTGGGTCAGTACGGCGTCGATGGTGGCCGGGCTGGCGGCCCGCTCCTCGGCCAGCCGCAGCGCCTCGGCGTAGAACGGCCGCGCCACCCTGTTCACGATGAACCCGGGCGTCGCGGACGCCTGGACGACCTGCTTGCCCCAGTCCTGCGCCAGCCCGGTGACGGCGGCCGCGACGGCGGGGTCGGTGGCCAGGCCGCTGACCACCTCGACCAGTCGCATCACCGGCGCCGGGTTGAAGAAGTGCAGGCCCACCAGGCGGCCCGGGTGGCTGAGCCCGGCCGCGATGGCGGTCGGCGACAGCGAGGAGGTGTTGGTGGCCAGCACACAGTCCGGCGCGACGACCTTCTCCAGCTCGGCGAACAGGGCCTGCTTGATCGCCAGGTCCTCGGCCGCCGCCTCGATCACGCACCGGGCTTGAGCCAGCTCGCCGAGGTCGGCGGCCACCTGCAGGCGCAGATCGACCGGGCCTTGCAGTCGGCCTTTGTCGACCAGCCGGGCCACCCGGTCACGGATCGCGGTCACCGCCCGCCCGGCGACGCCCTCGACGGCGTCGTACAGGATGACCGGGTGGCCGGCCACCGCGGCGACCTGCGCGATGCCGGCCCCCATCGTGCCTGCGCCCACGACGGCGACCGGTGCGGACCTGCCGATCCCGGTCACAGCGGCACCGCGGGGGCGGGCGGAGGCCCGGGCTCCCCCTGCATGATCACGGCGGCCTGCGCGCGCAGCTCGACGCGGCGGATCTTGCCGGTGGACGTAGTGGGGTACTCGGTGACGAAGACGATCCTTCGGGGCCGCTTGAAGGACGGCAGGCCGGCCCGGCAGAACGCGATCAGCGCGTCCTCATCGCCGATCGCGCCGGGGCTGAGCAGGACGAAGGCCACCGGCTTCTCCAGCCCGTCGGTGTCGTTCGCGGCCACCACCACGGCCTGCACCACGTCGTCGTGCGCCAGCAGCCGCGACTCCACCTCGGCCGGGGAGACCCAGATGCCGCTGGCCTTGAGCATGTCCCCCGTCCGTCCCAGGCAGGAGTAATACCCGTCCGCGTCCACCACGTAGGTGTCCCCGGTGCGCAGCCACTCCCCCTGGAACACCTGGCGCGAGGCGTCGTAGCGCGACCAGTACCCGGTCGCGGCCGACGCGCCCCGGACGAACAGGGTCCCGGGCGTGCCGGGCAGGTAGTCGCAGGCGTTGAACAGAGCAGGCCCGGGTGTCACTGCGGCCCCCGGCTCAGGCGAGGTGCACGTAGTCGTAGTCGAACGGCTGTCCGTTGATGCCGTTGCGCGGCGGTGCGATCCATGCGGCAATCTTGCCCCGCTGGTGCACTGGCTGCATCAGGGACCGTACGTAGGTCTTGTCCACCTCCGTGGGCAGCCACTCACCCTGGCGGCGCTCCCACTCCCCGGCCGGGATCTTCTCGCCGTCCGGGGTGGCCTCGATCCCGGCGAACGCGCCGACCTTGCGGTTGAAGGCGATGTGCGGCAGCTTCAGCCGCTGCTTCACGCCTGCCTCCTCCAGGATGCGGTTCCACCGCTTGACACCGCCCTGGCAGTCCGAGATGTACTCGCGCCGTAGGTCGGTGTTGAGGCCGACCAGCGCCGAGACCTCGGTCTGCCCGATGCTCTGCTCGCCATCGGCGTCCTCGGACAGCGCGTCCACCATGATCGCGTCGCTGGTGAGCTTGTGGTCGTCCTTGCGCCGGTCCTCCATCCAGCGGCCCTTGAGCCCGGCGGTGTAGTAGTTCGCCACGTTGGTCGACGTCTCGCCGCCGAACAGGTCAAGCGACACCGAGTAGTGGAAGTTCAGGTATTTCTGGATGACCGGCAGCGGGATCGCGCCCAGGCCGGCCACGTCGTCGGTGTCGCGGGAGCGCATCACCTCGACGGTGCGCTGCACCACCCGGTCCACCCCCGTGGTGCCCACCATCATGTGGTGCGCCTCTTCCTTGAGCATGAACTCGCAGGTACGGCTCAGCGCGTCGAAGGCACTCTCCTTCAGCGTGCCGAGCTGGTACTTGCCGTCCCGGTCGGTGAAGTAGGTGAACATGAAGAACGACAGCCAGTCCGGGGTCTCCTCGTTGAACGCGCCCAGGATGCGCGGCGAGTCGAGGCTGCCCGAATTGCGGTGCAGCAACTCCTCGGCCTCCTCCCGGCCCTCGCGGCCGAAGTAGGCGTGCAGCAGGTAGACCATCGCCCACAGATGCCGCCCTTCCTCGACGTTCACCTGGAACAGGTTGCGCAGGTCGTACAGGCTCGGCGCAGTGGCGCCGAGGTTGCGCTGCTGCTCCACCGAGGCGGGTTCGGTGTCGCCCTGGATCACGATCAGCCGCTGCAGCTCGGCCCGGTACTCCCCCGGGACCTTGTCCCACACCGGCTCGCCCTTGTGCTCGCCGAACCCGATGCGGCGGCCCGGGTCCCGTTCGGCCAGGAAGATCCCCCAGCGGTACTCGGGCATGGCCACGTGGCCGAACTGCGCCCAGCCGTCCCGGCCGACGTTGACCGCGGTGCGCAGGTAGACATCCTGGGTCGGCAGCGTCGGCCCCATCGTCTGCCACCAGTTCAGGAAGTTCGGCTGCCAGGACTCCAGCGCGCGCTGCAGCCGCCGGTCCTCGTGCAGGCTGACGTTGTTCGGGATCTTCTCGCTGTAGTCGGCGGTCGAGGGCATGGGTTCAGACTCGCTTCCGGTCGAAGACGGCCCGCTGCCCGGTGCCGAACCGGCGCAGCGCGCCGTCCGGGCCCGACGCGTTGGGCCGGTTGAATATCCAGTTCTGCCAGGCGGTCAGGCGGCCGAAGATCTTGGTCTCCATCGTCTCCGGGCCGGCGAACCGGTAGTTGGCCTCGAGCCCGGTGAGCGCGTCGGGGCTGAAGCTGGACCGCTCCTCGGTCGCGATCCTGATCTCCTCGTCCCAGTCGATGTCGTCCGGGGCGAACGTGACCAGGCCCAGGTCGGCCGCGTCCTCAGCCTCCAGGGCCTCGTTCTTCCGCTTCGCCGCGGCTTCGTAGCCGGCCTCGTCGCCCCAGAAGCGGGTCTGCAACCGGGTCAGCCCGTTGCTCATCGTGAGCGGGCCGGTGTTCATGTCTCCCAGAGTGATGGTGGCGGGGTCGGCGTCCGGGTCTTTGTCCTCGAACACCCCGGCCAGCTGGAACGACCGGTCGGCGGCCAGCGCCAGCTCGAGCAGCGAGCCTGCGAAGCAGCTGCCCGGCTCGATCGCCGCGATCAGGCTGCGGCTGGTCACGTCGAGCCGCCGCAGCGTGCGCTTGAGGTAATGCACGACCTCGTTGGCGAACCAGCCTTCCTTGCTGGACATGAGCAGCTCGTCGTGGGCGAGCACCAGGGCCGGGTCGCCCACGGTGCGGAAGACCCAGGTGCCGAGCTCGGCCTCGTTGGTGCGCAGGTCCAGGATCAGGTCGTCGAGCTCGCGGGTCACCGCGAGCGGCCAGAAGTCCGCGCCCTGCGCCGTCGCCGCGGCGATGTCCGCGGGCGGGTCGTTTTGCGGGCCTTTTACCGATATGTCGACTCGGCCCGCGTCGCGGTCCAGGTGCGCCTCGACATGGTCGTACCTGATGGAGTCGTCGTCTCTGGCCTTGGTGAGCGGGGTCAGCGCGACGCCGGCCGCGTCCTGCGGGCGGCTGGACCGGCCGGCCAGCTCAGCGGCCCGCTCGGCGACGGTCTCGTCCCATCGGGGCCGCGGCACCGCCTCGTCCACCAGGCGCCACTGGACCGCCTTCTTGCCGCCGACGCCCTCGGCCTTGGTGGAGAAATAATCGGCCAGGTCCCGCCGCACGTGCCGCTTGTCCGACACCCGGGTCAGCCCGCCGGTGCCCGGCAGCACCCCGAGCAGCGGCAACTCGGGCAGCGACACCGCCGAAGACCGGTCGTCGACCAGCATGATGTGCTCGCAGGCCAGCGCCAGCTCGTACCCGCCGCCAGAGGCGGTGCCGTTCACCGCGGCCAGGTAGGTCTGGCCGGAGTGGGCGGTGGCGTCCTCGATGCCGTTCCTTGTCTCATTGGTGAACTTGCAGAAGTTCACCTTCCAGCCGTGCGGCGAGGCGGCGAGCATCCGGATGTTCGCGCCCGCGCAGAAGATCTTCGGCTTGCCGCTGGTGATCACGACCGTGCGCACCTCTGGGTGCTCGAAGCGCAGCCGCTGCACCGCGTCGTACAGCTCGATGTCCACGCCGAGGTCGTAGGAGTTCAGCTTCAGCTCGTAGCCCGGCATCAGGCCGCCCTGCTCGTCGACGTCCATCGTCAGGGTGGCGACCGACGGGCCGGTCGATAGCTTCCAGTGCTTGTAGCGATCGGGGCTGACGCGGAATTCGACCCGCTCTGTGTTTACCGCTTCGGTGCGTTCCGACTCGGTCATCGCACGGTCCTTCCTGCCGGTTCTTTATACTCTACAAAACTTGAGTTCAACGTCAAGAGTTCGTAGTATTTGTTTGCCATGACCGACGTGAGCCTGGGCGAGCAGCCGCCGACCCTGCTGCGCCGTCACGCCGCGGGTACGGACAGCGCCCGCAGCGTGTTGTTCACCGTGCTCGGCGAGCTGGTCCTGCGCACCGGCGGGGAGGCCTGGACGTCGGCGTTCATCGACGTGTTCGGCCGGCTGGGGGTCGAGGAGAAGGCGGCCAGGCAGGCGCTGATGCGCACGGCGGCGGACAACTGGCTGAGTTCCGAACGGGTGGGCCGGCGCACGGTCTGGCGGCTCACCCCGGCCGCCGAGCGGCTGCTGCGTGACGGTACCGAACGTATCTTCGGCTTCACCGCGGTCGCCGCGGACTGGGACGGCCGCTGGACGATCGTGATCGCGCGCACCCCGGAGACCGAACGGGCGGCCCGGCACGTACTCAGGACGCGGCTGCGCTGGGCCGGGTTCGGCAACGTCCTGCCGGGCGTCTGGCTGAGCCCGCGCAGCGACCGCGGCGGCGAGGTGCGCCAGATCCTGGACGAGGCCGGGCTGCCGGACGGCTACCTGTTCACCGCCGAGCACCAGGGCGGCGGCTCGCTGGGCACGATGGTCGGCCAGGCCTGGGACCTGGACGAGCTGACCCGCGAGTACGACGAGTTCCTCGAGGCGTTCGGCGCTGACGTCTCCGCTGATCCGCTGGTCCGGATCATCGACCTGGTGCACGCCTGGCGCCGGTTTCCGTGGATCGATCCCGGCCTGCCCGCCCAGTTCCTGCCCGTGCCGTGGCGCGGCACCGCGGCCGCCGCGCTGTTCGCCCGCCTGCACGCCGAATGGACCGGGGACGCGATCGCCGAGTGGAAGCAACTCCTGGCCCGGACGTGACCCCCCGAGATCAGGTTCAGTGCCGCCAGGGCACCCGCCTCGATCGCGTCGGTGACGGTCACCCCTGGTAACCGCTCAGATCCTGCCCGCCCGCGCGGCCCTTCACTCCGGGCGCGCGCATTCAGGGGAATGTCGATGGGTGCCGCTAAGGAGCCGCCTCGCCTCGCATGACGCTGGTCACTGGCAGAACGCGTTCCTCGGCACGCCCGCGCAGGGCTGCGGCATGCTCGCTAGCCGGGGCAGCGGCATCATCACGGTGCCGGTCTGCTTCGGGTACCTCGCCCGGTTGGGCGGCACCGGGCAACGGGCGAACCCGGTGGCGCAGACAAGCTGGTTGGTCAGCGCCGGGTCGTTGCTGTTGCCAGGCCGCCCGCAGGGCTGCCCGTCCACGCTGGCGTTCTCGATGCTGGCGGGCGCGGAGGTCAGCCGGCCACCGAGGTCGACGTTGCCGTAGAAGCAGTTCCGCGGCGTGTACGACCCCAGGGTCTCGCTAGCCAGGTCAGAGTTCGACGGGTTGCCGAAGAACCCGACGCCGCTGAACACGTTCGAGTAGACCAGATTGCCGCGCGCCTCGAACAGGCAGAACTTGGGCAGCGGGCGGTCCTTGATGCCGCCCTGGCAGTGCGTGCCTGGCGGCGGCGTCTCGGGGTCGGCGTTGTCGCTGATGAGTATCCCCCAGGCGCCCTGATCCGCGATAACGTTGCGGGCCACCGTGTCGTACTCGCCCCCGACTATCTGAATGCCGGTCCCGACGGGAGCGATGGCTTTGTTGGCTGGCGTGTTCGCGTTGTTGTTCGCCTGGATAGTGTTGCCCTCGATGATCGTGCAGGACCTCGTGGCGCTGCCCGGGCAACGGCCGTCCTGCGGCGGCGGCGCGTCGTCGTTGTTCTCCGAGTTCGGCGCGATGCCGGCCCGGTTGTTCCTGAACACCGAGTTCTTGATGACCAGCTGTCCGCCTGAGTTGGTGCCGGAATACCCGAGCGCGGAGTTGACCCCGGTGTCGTTCGCGAGCGTGGTATTGCAGACCTGGCGGCACGCGCCCACGTAGTAGGCCGCATCGGCCATGTTGCTGGCGTACGAGTTCGTGATCAGTCCGGGGCCGCTCGAGTTGCTGACGAAGATCCCGTACTGGGCCAGCTGCCCGTTGCTCACCTTCGCCGGCGCCCATTCGGATGTCGCGGTCAGGTATGACCCGGAGTAGGCGCCCAGGCCGATCGTGCCGGTGCCGTCGCCGCCGTTCCACCAGATCTCGTTCCCGTGGTCGCCGTCCTTGGCCAGGTAATCGCACACGGTCAGGTTCTGGATCGTGACTCCGCTGGTCTTCGACACCACCATCCCGTCACGCGGCGTGAAATCCTGCTGGGCGGCGGCCGACGGGCATGGGTGCGCGGCGGTCCCGTTGCTGCCGTCGATGATCACCCGGTTGCGGTCCAATCCGCGGATGTGCAGGTTCGGCTTCTGGATCCAGACGCCCGCGGTCGGCCACTGCCTGCTCTTCTCGTGATAGACGCCGGGATAGATGAGTATCCAGTCGCCGGAGCGCGCGGCATCGACGGCCCCCTGAACGGTGCGATAGTAAGGCCCGGCTGAACGCGGTAGCGCCGGGCACCGGACGGTGCTGCCGTTGCAGACGAGCAGCACGCTCGGTCCCTGGCCCACCGCCCGTGGACCCGAAGAGTTGCCGGCCGGGCTCGCCGTAGTAGCGTGCTGGGTGGCCGGACTTGTGCAGCCCGCAATGGTGAAGATGAGAGCTGCGCCGAACAAGAACGTACGTCGCATGGTGACTCCAGGCAGTGAAAATGCGATTGGCCTTAAGATCCGATCAGTCGAAGCACGACATCGAGTCAGCTTGATAGAGCCCGGATTTGCCGTTTTGATACAGGTCTGGTACCGGCAAGAGAACTGTTACCTCGAGCTGAGCGTCTCCGCGGCCGGGTGGAGGCCTAGAATCCGGGGCCCTTCCGCGGAAGCAGGGCCGGGTCGTCGAACAGCGGGCACTCGTCCAGGGTCGGGCATTCGCACCTGGCGGCGGCCTCCAGCCAGTCGCGGACGATCTCGGTGCGCTCGATCAGCTCCTTGACCTGGGGCAGCTTACTGACAGCCAGCTCGCGGAGCCGCTCGACGGCCGCCTGGTCGCCGTCCGAGGCGGACAGCAGGGCCTTGATCTCGTCGAGGGTGAGGCCCGCCCGCTGCCCGGTCTCGATCACCGCGAGGGTGCGCACGGTGTCCGGGCCGTAGACGCGCCGTCCGCTCGCCCGGGCCGCCGGGGGCAGCAGCCCGATCTGCTCGTAGTAGCGGATGGAGGACGGCCGCCTGCCCGACAGCGCCGCGACCGCGCCGATGGTCATGGGCTGATCCGGGTTTGACATCAAGCCGACTTTAACAGGGACGCTGGCCGTAACGATTCTCCCCGCTCGGGAGGTTCCGTCATGACGCGGAAGATCCCCGTTGCCTGCACGCTTGGCGTAGCCGACCTCGCGGCCCAGCGCCGGCGCTGGGAGCAGCTGATGTCCCGGGCGCTGACCGCCCGGGACGAGACCCCGGACGGCCTGCGCCTTTCCTTCCGCCCCGAGGCCGAGAAGGAGCTTCGCGCCCTGGTCGCCGTCGAGACAGAGTGCTGCGCGTGGGCCACGTGGACGGTCGAGCCTGCCGCCGGGGCGGTCGTGCTCGACGTCCGTTCGGCCGATGAGGGGGTCACCACCTTGCGCGGCATGTTCACGGCCGGCCAGTCCGCCGGGGAGTCGCTCGCAGAGCATGGCGCCGCTGACCGCTGCCGCATCCATCGATGCGCACCGGGCCGTCACGTGTGCCCGTTCCCGCCAGATCTTTCCGGCAACATCGATCACCCGCCACAGGACCAGTGTCCCTGCCACCGCGGTAGTCAGCAGTAGCCACAAACCCATACCGTTTTCCCTCCTGCTATCGCAGACGGTTACTCACCTCTAACCCGTCAATGCAATCGAGCCCGGAAATGTCCAATCATTTCCTCGGCGGCACGCAGGAAAGGTAGCTGCGGGCCCGGTACTGAGCCGGACCCGCAGCACGGCGGGAGGGTCCCCGTCACGCGGTCCGCTGGCGCGCCGGCATCAGCCTGGTCAGCGCGGCCACGGCAAGGAGCAGGGCGCCCATCTGGAGCACGCTGCGCTCGAAGGCCAGGCCGTAACCGTGGCCGAGGGCACCGAAGAACAGCACGCCGGTGACGGCCACCCCGACCGAGTTGCCGACCTGCTGGGCGGTGGACAGCGCCCCGGACACCGAGCCCGCGGTGGCGGGATCGGCGTGGCCGAGCACCGTGGTGGTCAGCGGGGTGATGCACAGCCCCTGCCCGGCGCCGAGCAGCACCAGGCCGGGGAACAGCCAGGCCACCGAGCCCCCGTGGGCGGTGGCCAGGTAGAGGGCGCCGTTCGCGGCCGCGGCGAGCACCGCGCCGGCGGCGATCACGTTCCGGCCGAAGCGCATGGTCAGCGCAGGCGCCTGGAACGAGGTGATCAGGTAGCCGCCCGCCAGGAAGGCGAACACCGCGCCCGCCGCCAGCGGGGACAGCCCGCGGCCCTGCTGCAGGTACAGGCCGAGCACGAGGTAGCTGGCGGCCTGCTGGCACCAGAACACCGTCTGGGTGATCAGCCCGGCCCGGAGCGGCCAGGAGGCAAACACCTGCGGGTTGAGCAGCGGCACACCACCACGGTCGGCCTTGCGCCGCTGGTGCGCGACGAACACGATCCCGAGCGGGACGGCGGAACCGAGCGCGATCCAGGACCAGGCCGGCCAGCCCTCCTGCCGCCCGTCGACCAGCGGCAGCACGACCGCCACCAGGCAGGCTGTGATCAGGGCGACCCC
>Ga0070698_100007157_pt1 | contig 12085 bp, 10 predicted proteins | sample KBSK1502metaG_FD_65477 | JGI IMG/M metagenome (GOLD analysis project Ga0070698, IMG submission 65477) | Corn, switchgrass and miscanthus rhizosphere microbial communities from Kellogg Biological Station, Michigan, USA - KBS K1-50-2 metaG | ecosystem: Host-associated > Plants > Roots >...
GATGGCAAGGCCGAGGGCCGCACCGACATGCGCAACCTGCTGGGCGGCAAGGGCGCCAACCTGGCGGAGATGTCGAGCCTCGGCCTGCCGGTGCCGCCGGGCTTCACCATCACCACCGAGGTCTGCACCTACTACTACGCCAACAACAACGCCTATCCGCCCGAGCTGAAGGAAGAAGTCGACAAGGCGCTGGGCGCGGTTGAAAAAACCGTCGGCGCCACGTTCGGTGACGCCAACAATCCGCTGCTGGTTTCCGTGCGCTCGGGTGCACGCGCTTCGATGCCCGGCATGATGGACACCGTCCTCAACCTCGGCCTGAACGACCGCACGGTGCTGGGCCTGGGCAAGACGTCGGGCGACGAGCGTTTCGCCTGGGACAGCTACCGCCGCTTCATCCAGATGTATTCCAACGTCGTGCTCGATGTCGGGCACCACTATTTCGAGGAGGCGCTGGAGCTCAGGAAGGAAGATCTCGGCGTCCACATGGATACCGATCTGAAAGCCGATGACTGGCGAGCGATGGTCGCCGAATACAAGAAGATCGTCGAGAAGCGCACCGGCAAGCCGTTCCCGCAGGAGCCGCGCGAGCAGCTGTGGGGCGCGATCGGCGCGGTATTCGGCTCGTGGATGAACCAGCGCGCCATCACCTACCGTCGCCTGCATCAGATCCCCGAGAGCTGGGGCACCGCGGTCAACGTGCAGGCGATGGTGTTCGGCAACATGGGCGAGGACTGCGCCACGGGCGTTGCCTTCACGCGCGATCCCTCGACCGGCGCCAACCTGTTCTACGGCGAGTACCTGGTGAACGCCCAGGGCGAGGACGTCGTCGCGGGCATTCGCACGCCCCAGCATCTCACCGTACAGGGCAAGACGGCCCAAAAATCCGAGGCGCCGGCCATGGAAGAGGTGATGCCGGATGTGTTCAAGCAGCTCGACGGCGTGCGCCGCAAGCTCGAGACGCACTACTGCGACATGCAGGACATCGAATTCACCGTGCAGCGCGGCAAGCTCTACATGCTGCAAACGCGCAACGGCAAGCGCACTGCCAAGGCCGCGCTCAAGATCGCCGTCGACATGGTGCGCGAGGGCCTGATCGACAAGAAGGAGGCGGTGGCGCGCATCGTGCCGGCCTCGCTCGACCAGCTTCTGCATCCCACGCTCGATCCCAAGGCCGAGCGCAAGGTGATCGCCAAGGGCCTGCCGGCCTCGCCCGGCGCGGCGTCGGGCAAGGCGGTGTTCTCGGCCGACGACGCCGAGAAACAGGTGCGCGCCGGCGAGAAGGTGATCCTGGTGCGGCGCGAGACCAGCCCCGAGGATATCCACGGCATGCACGCGGCCGAAGGCATCCTGACCTCGACCGGCGGCATGACCAGCCATGCCGCCGTGGTGGCGCGCGGCATGGGCAAGCCCTGCGTGGCCGGCGCCGGCGACGTGCGCATCGACGGCAAGGCCGGCACGCTGAGCGTCCGCGGCACGACGGTAAAGGCCGGCGAGTTCATGACCCTCGACGGCAGCACCGGCGAGATCATGCTGGGTGTTGTGCCGACGGTGCAGCCCGAGCTGTCGGGCGACTTCGCCGAGCTGATGGAATGGGCCGACGAGTTCCGCACCATGGGCATCCGCGCCAACGCCGAGACTCCGGCGGACGCCGCCCAGGCCCGCAAGTTCGGTGCCGAGGGCATCGGGCTCTGCCGCACCGAGCACATGTTCTTCGAAGGCGACCGCATCGTGGCGGTGCGCCAGATGATCCTGTCCGACGACGAGAAGAGCCGGCGGGCCGCCCTGGCCAAGATCCAGCCCATGCAGCGCCAGGACTTCATCGAGCTCTTCGAGATCATGGCCGGCCTGCCGGTCACCATCCGCCTGCTCGATCCCCCGCTGCATGAGTTCCTGCCCAAGACCCATGCCGACATGGAGGTCGTGGCCAAGGACCTCGGCGTCGAGGTGAGCGAGATCGAGGCGCGCGCCCACAAGCTGCACGAGTTCAACCCCATGCTCGGCCATCGCGGCGTGCGGCTCGGCATCTCCTACCCCGAGATCTACGAGATGCAGGCCCGCGCCATCTTCGAGGCCGTGGCCGAAGTGCAGAAAAAGGCGGGCAAGACGGTGATCCCCGAGATCATGATCCCGCTGGTGGCGACCCGGAAGGAGCTCGACCTCATGAAGGTGGTGATCGACCAGGTTGCCGGCGAGGTGAGCCAGCTCTCCGGCCAGAAGCTCGAATATCTGGTCGGCACCATGATCGAGCTGCCGCGCGCCGCGCTGCGCGCCGGCGATATCGCTGAATCGGCCGACTTCTTCAGCTTCGGCACCAACGACCTCACCCAGACGACCTTCGGCCTGAGCCGCGACGATTCGGCGTCGTTCCTGGAGAAATACCGCCAGCACGGCATCCTCGAGCATGATCCCTTCGCCTCGCTCGATATCGAGGGCGTGGGCGAGCTGATCGAGATCGCCTGCGAGCGCGGCCGCAAGGCGCGCAACAACCTGAAGCTCGGCATCTGCGGCGAGCATGGCGGCGATCCGGCCTCGGTGTTCTTCTGCCACAAGGCCGGCCTCGACTACGTCTCGTGCTCGCCCTACCGCGTGCCGATCGCGCGGCTCGCCGCCGCCCAGGCGGCGCTGGGTGGGACGCTCAAGACGGAATGACGCTGTCCGGGCTTCGGCACGGGGGCAAGCGCGCCCTGGCAGCCGCGCTCGCTGGCCTGGAGCGCGATCCCGACGGCGCGGCGGCCCAGGCGCTGCTCGATGCCGCCTGGCGCGAGCCCAACGCTCATGTCGTGGGCATCACCGGTCCGCCGGGGGTCGGCAAGTCGTCGCTGTGCGCGGCGCTGGTCGCGGCGTGGCGCAAGGCGGACAGGACCGTCGGCGTGATCGCGGTCGACCCCTCCTCCAAGTCGAGCGGCGGCGCGCTTCTCGGCGACCGGGTGCGCATCGTCCACGACAGTGCCGACGAGGGCGTCTTCGTTCGCTCTATGGCCGCCCGCGATCGGCTGGGCGGACTCGCCGGCCAGACGCTGGCCGCCATGGTGGTGATGCGGGCCCTGTTCGATCGCGTGCTGATCGAGACGGTGGGCGTCGGCCAATCGGAGACCGACGTGGCGGGCGTCGCCGATACCGTGGTGTTCTGCGTGCAGCCCGGCTCGGGCGATTCCCTGCAATTCATGAAGGCGGGCATCGTCGAGATCCCGCACCTGATCGCCGTCACCAAGGCCGATCTTGGGCCGGCGGCCGAACGGGCGCGCGCCGACGTGGCGGGCGCCTTGTCGCTGGCCGTGGCCGACGGTGCCTGGCCGTTGCGCACGCTGGCCGTCTCCTCGCGCAGCGGCGCCGGCCTCGAGGCGCTGATGGCGGCGTTGGAGGCGCATCGCGCGCACCTGTCGGCCGACGCAAGGCTCGATCTCGCCCGCCACCGCCAGAGCGAGGGCTGGATTGCCCAGTCGCTCGGCGAGCGCTTCGGCCGCGCGGGCATTGCCAGGCTCGGCCGGCTCGGCTTCGATCTTTCCCTGCCGCCGGGGGCGCAGCCGTTCGAGCGGCTGCGCGAGCTGGCGGCCATCCTGGAGAATGCGCGATGAGCCATCCGACCGACGCCAATTGCATCTTTTGCAAGATCGTCGCGGGTCAGATTCCCTGCTTCAAGCTTCTGGAGGACGAGCACACCATCGCCTTCATGGACATCAACCCGGTGAATCCGGGCCATGCCCTCGCCGTCGCCAAGGGCCACTGGCCGGCGGTCGACGTCATCCCGCCGGATGCGCTGGGCGCAGTGGCGAGGACGGCGCAAAGGATCGCCCGGGCGGTGATGATGGAACTCAGGCCGGCGGGCGTGAACCTGCTGCAAGCCAACGGCACCGGCGCGGGCCAGAGCGTGCCGCACCTGCACATCCACATCATGCCGCGCCGCCCGAACGACGGCCTGGTGCTCAATTGGCAACCGAAGCCCGGCGACAAGGCCGAGATCGAGGCGATCTGCAAGCGGCTGAAAGCGGCGCTTTAACGCGAGCGGCTATGCGGCGGCCACGGCGTTGCCGCGCTGGGTGATCGAGAACCAGTCGCGCTCGTCCTGGCGGAACTGCTCGCGAATGTAATCGATCACGGCGCGGATGCGGGCGCCCTTGTTGGTTTCCTCGTGCGACACCAGCCAGATGTCGCGCACGATATTGAGGTTGATGGGCGCCTCGACGAGGTTCGCCGTCTTGCTGCTGTAGCTCGGAAAGATCGACATGCCCCAGGATGCCTTCACCGCCTCCATCGCCGAGTGCGAGGAGTTGGTGCGCAATACCACGTTGGTGCTGCGTTCGATGATCTCGCTCCACGGCTTCATCGCCGGCAGGCTGTGCAGCGTCGTGTGGTCCACGAGATGATGTTCGCGCAGATCGTCGAGCTCCTGCGGCAGGCCGAACTGCTCGATGTAGGGCGGCGCGGCGAAGATCGACATGTTGAACTGGCCGACCCGGGCGGCGACGAGCTGGTTGGAGGTCGGCCGGAAGAAGCGGATGGCGAGATCGGCCTGGCGGGTCGCGAGATCGAGCACCTGGTCGCCCACGATCACCTGCACGACGATGTCGGAATGGCGGCGCCGCAACTCGGTGAGGCGGGGCACCAGCCACTGCGCCGCGAGACCCTCGGTCGCCGCCACGCGCACGACGCCGGCCATCTCGCGGTCGAGGCCGGCGAGATGGCGTTCGATCGACGTGGCGTTCGACAGCATCGATTCGGCCTGGACCAGCACCCCGCGGGCGGCGGGCGTCACTTCCATGCCATGGCGGTGGCGGTCGAACAGCTTGGCGCCCAGCCGGCGCTCGAGCGCCTGGATGCGGCGGCCCACCGTCGTCTGCTTGGTGTTGAGCTGGGTTGCAGCCGCGCTGAAGCTGCCGGTCTTTGCAACCGCGAGGAAAAAACGCACGTCGTCCCAATCGCCCAGAATATTGGGGATTTTGCTCTTGCGCGGAGGAGTGGTGACCATCGTAACAATCGATACAATAAGGTTGTCGCCAAAAGTTTACTCAGAACTGGCTTCATGGTTTATCTTTATACCATTATGGGTGAAATGTCGGATTTTGTCTCGTTTGTAAGCAATTAGGCGGTTTCTTTCACCAACCGCGTAGATTAGGCCTTATGCCTGTCTAGTCCTCGTATTCGTTAGTCAATCAATCAGTAGTTGTTTTGTCGATTGACGCTTCGTAACGGGGGGCTCGGGTAGTTTGGCCGCCATCGGCTCGGGTAGGAAAACCACGACGCTGTCGGAATTCACCGACAACGCGCGCCGCTACCTGCGCAGTCCCTCGACGCGCTGGGCGGCGTTCGTCGGCCTGCTTTCATACTTGAGCTATGCATATGCGCACGGCAGTTGGACTAACCCGGCGCTGATCGGCGTGTCAGTCTTCGTCGGGGTGTTCATTCCGAGCTACGCCAAGTTCAGCAATAAGGCAGAACTGTGGGCAAACAACCGGTTCGGCTTTGTGACGGCCGGCCGCTTGGGGCGCTTCGTCCCGCAATACGCGTTCAACCTGGCGGTATTCTGGATCATGCTGTGGGGGGGTGCCCTGAACCGCGTCGGCATCGAGTCGGTCGGCGGTTTTGCGTCGGCGGCGCTTGTCACCACGCTTGCCTCGCAGGGCATCCAGTATCTCGGCGTCTACCTGGCCCAGCGCGGTATCGGCGACGTCAATCGCAACGTCCAGGCCGGCCTGTCGATCAACCTCATGCTGACGGCGCTGGGGACGGCAGGCCTGCCCTATGCTCGCGAGGCCTTCCTGATCATGGGCTTCGGTTTCGGCGCGGTGCTGTTCGGCATCGGGCTTGCCTCGGACGTCCGCTCCAAGGTCGCGCCCAAAGGCGGCATCGGCCTGTTCTTCGGCACCTTCAATCCGTTCCACAACACCCACCTCGCGATCCTGAAAGCCGCCATCGAACAGCGCCGCCTCGACAAGGTCATCATCCATCCGACGCTCATTCCGCGCATACATGCCGATGCCTTCCGCAAGGGCCAGATCCGAGTCGCGCGGCTGCAGGACGGCTTCCAGATCTACGAGGCGACCGAGAAGGCCGACGTGAACGTCGACTATTTCCCGAGCGGGCGGCAGTTCCTGCCGCCCGAAACGCGCCAGGTCCTGATTGAGCTCGCGGTGGCCGAGGCGGGCCTCCGCGACAAAGTTGAAGTCGCCTTCTATCGTGAAATCTACGACACCAAGGGTTTCCAGGGCGTGATCGCCGAGGTCAAGCGGCGCAATCCCGGCGTGCGTCTGCACGGCCTGCACGGCACGGATCACGGCGGCATGACAGTGCGCAACATCTACGACGAATGCGGCTGGATCTACCCGTGGCGCGTGATGCGCCGCGACAAGGTATCGGCGACGGCGATCCGCCGCGGCGCCAAGGGCATGACGGCGGCCGTGGTGACCGATGTGCTCGGGCAACTGACGGCCAATCTTCCGGTGGTGACGGCTGGAGGCCGCCGTTTCCGGAACGATGGCGGCGTACTGACGGAAGGGGATTGATATGACAGGGCAAAAGACGGCTGTGCCGAACTTGGCGCCGGTCGTGACCATCAAGGTCGCAGCGACATCCGATGAGCTCCTGCAGTGCTATGCCCTACGCGCTGCCGTGTTCATGGGCGAGCAGCATTGCCCGTACGACGAGGAGTTCGACGGCAACGACTACACCGCCACGCACGTGATCATGTATGTCGACGGCGAACCTGCGGGCGCGATGCGGCTGCGCTGGTTCCAGTCGTTCTGCAAGTTCGAACGCTGCGTCGTGCTGCGGCGCTATCGCGGCCTCGGCATCCATCACACGATCAATGCCTGGTGCAAGGAGTTCGCGCGGCGCAAGGGATACACCCGCGTCTACGTGCATCTGCAGAAGCGCCACCTGGCGATGATGGAGAAGGAAGGCTTCCGCCGCGTCGATGACCGGGTGTTCAACTTCTCTGATCACGAATACTACGCCATCTATTGCGACCTCGATCCGTCGCAGGACGCCGTGACGCTGACGACCACGCCGATGGTCGTCAACCGGCCCGAGGATCGCCTGGATGTCGAGGGCGTCCTCGAGAAGTCGGCGGAGCGCGGAGCCTCCAACCCGCACGTGCACCTCGACCGACGTCCCAATTGAAAGCAATGACATGAGTACAATCGCACAATCGATCGACGGCGAGGCGGTCACCACCAGGCTCGCCATGCGGATGGAAGATTCGCTGCAGGCGTTCGCGGTGCGCGCCGCCTGCTTCATCGGCGAGCTCGACGTGCCCTATTCCGAGGAGTTCGACGGCCACGATTTCGGCGCCACCCACATCCTCGCCTATGTCGGCAACGAGCCGGTGGCAGCGCTCCGCGTGCGCTGGTTCCAGTCCTTCGCCATGCCCGAGCGGCTGGCGGTCATCCAGCGCTTTCGCGGCCACCAGATCGGCCAGCTCCTGATCGAGCGCTGCCGCGCGCTGGCCGAGAGCCGCGGCTGCAGCACGCTCTACACCCAGGTCCTGCCGGGCGACGTGAAATACTGGGAGAAACAGGGCTGGCGGCGGCTGGTTGCCGAGGAGGCGAGCTCGGGCCCCAAGCCTATCGTGGCCATGGTGCGGGCGGTCGATCCCAGCAAGCCGCTGCCCGCCGCCGAGGCGCCGGAATCGGTCGTGTTGCGCCGCGAGACCCAGCTCGACGCCTCCGGCCTGCCGCTGGGGACCGTCTCAAATTGAGTTCAGGTGCGCAAAAGCGATGGGCGACGGGCTCGAAGGACGTCGTGTAGGGTTATTGGACTGTCGGCCGCATCTCGGGGGAGGGCGGCCGGCCGGCACCCCGGTCGGGGTGAGCAGGACGTCGAGCGCCCGTCCGTGCCGGTGCAATCCGGTGCCCAGATGCGGCAGCATCAAAAAGGGGGGATGACCGAATGATCGAGATCATCGTCGACCCGAACATCCGCCGCCGCCGCGCGCGGCGGCCGCTCTCCGGCAAGAAGAAGGCGGCGGCCCTGTTCCGCGTATGGCATGGCGTGCGCGAACTGATCGGGGAAGCCGAACGGCTGGGTGACAGCGAGCTGGTGCACTTTCTCGCGGTCGCCCAGCTCCTGGTCGAGGAGCGCGCCACGACAGCCACCTCGGGCGTCGCCGCCTTCGACCAGGTCGACACGTCGCTGCCGAACTAGGCTGCCGGACCGGGCTTATTTGTGCCGCGGATCGAGCGCGTCGCGCAGGCCGTCGCCTAAAAGGTTGAACGACAGTACGGCGAAGAAAATCGCAAAGCCCGGCCAGAAGGCCATCCACGGCGCCTGGGCGATGAAGCGCTGCGCGGAATTCAGCATGCTGCCCCAGGACGGCGAGGGCGGCTGCTGGCCGAGGCCGAGGAAGGAAAGAGCCGCCTCGGCGATGATGGCGCCGGCGATGGCGAGCGAGGCCTGCACCAAGAGCGGCGGCACGATGTTGGGCAGCACGTGGCGCAAGGCGATGCGCCAGTGCGGATTGCCCACGGCGCGGGCGGCCTCGACATAGTCCTCGACCTTGGCCGCCAGCGTCTGGCCGCGCGTCAGGCGCACGAAGATCGGCGTCGCCGTGACGCCGATGGCGATCATGGCGTTGCTGAGGCTGGGGCCCAGGAAGGCCGCGAGCGCGATCGCCAGGATCAGGAACGGCACGGCCAGCATGGCATCGACGATGCGCGACAGCACTGCGTCGATCCAGCCGCCGGCATAGCCCGCCAGCAGGCCGAGCGGCACGCCGACGCCGAGCGCGATGCCGACCGATACAAGGCCGGCGCTGAGCGAGGCGCGCGCGCCCCAGATCACGCGGGACAGCACGTCGCGGCCGACCTCGTCGGTGCCCAGCCAATGGGCCCACGACGGCGGCTTGCGCACCGCGCTCCAGCTCGTGGCGATCGGGTCGTAGGGCACGACCAGCGGGGCAAAGACGGCGAGCAGCACGAACACCACCACGATGGCCAGTCCCACCATGGCGCCCTTGCGTCGCCTGAGTCGCCGCCAACCGCGCGCCCAGGGATTCTCCTCGCTGGCGTCGGCCGCGACGACGGTGGGCAGGGTGGCCGCGGTCATCCGCGCAGCCTCGGATTGACCAGCACGTAGGCCACGTCGGCCAACAGGTTCAGCACGATATAAGTCGTCGCCGTCACCAGCACGACGCCCTGGACAACGGCATAGTCGCGGTTGAATACGGCGTCGACGATCAGCTTGCCGAAGCCCGGGATGGTGAAGATCTGCTCGGTCAGCACTGCGCCCGACAGCAAGGTGCCGAATTCGAGCGCGCCCAGCGTGATCACCGGGGTCATGGCGTTGCGCAGCGCGTGCTTCAGCACGACGCGCCGCTCATAGAGGCCCTTGGCGCGAGCCGTGCGCACATAGTCCGCCCCCATCGCCTGCAGCATGGCGCTGCGGGTGTGGCGCATCAGGACGGCGGCGATGGCGTTGCCCAGCACGAAAGCCGGCATCACCGTGGTGGCCAGACTGGACCGCCAATCCTCGCCCAACCGCACGTAACCCGAGGCCGGCAGCCATCCCAGGGTCACCGAGAACAGGAAGATCATCAGGATGCCCAGCCAGAAATTGGGCGTGCTGATGCCCCACAGCGCGAAGATGTTGGCGCCGTAGTCCCACGCCGTGTCCTTCTTGACCGCCGAGATGATGCCGGCGGGAATGCCGATGCCCAGCGCCACGATGATCGCCATGCCGGCGAGCTGCAGCGTGACCGGCAGCTTCTCGGCGACCAGCGAGGCGACCGAGCTCTTGAGCCGCATCGACTCGCCCAGGTTTCCCGACAGCACGCCCTTCATCCAGTAGAAGTACTGGATCGGGATCGGCTCGTTCAGCCGGTATTGCTGGCGGATCTCCTCCAGCACCTTGGGATCGCGCTCCTCGCCCGCCATGATCAGCGCCGGGTCGCCCGGCAGCAGCTGCTGCAGGCCGAAGATCAGCATCGACACCAGGATCAGTGTCGGGATGATCTGCAGCAGCCGCTGGGTCAGGAAGGCAAGCAAGGTCTTACTTCAGCTTGACGCCGACCACGCGGATGAGGCCGTCAGGCATCTGCTTGTAGCCCTCGACCTTGTCGGAATGCGCCACCAGGACCTGGGTGTGATAGAGATAGAGGATCGAGCCCTCGGCGAGGAATTTCTTCGCCACGATCTCGTAGAACTTCTTGCGTTCGGCGAAACCGCTCTTGGCCCGTGCCTCGGCATGGGCCGCATCGACCTCCTTGTCGCAGAACTTGCCGTTGTTCTGCGGTGCGTTGCAGGTCTGGAAGACAAACGAGTTGCCATCGGGGTCGCTGCGGCCGCTCCAGCCGATGAGATAGAGCTGAAAGTCGCCATCCTCGGCCTGCTTTATAGAGGTCGCGAACTCGGTGACCCTGATTTTCAGGTCGAAGCCCGCTTCGGCCGCCATCGACTGCACGACCTCGGCGACGGCCCGGGTCTCGGGGCCGTTGGGCACCATGAAGTCGAGCGTGACGGGACCGTTGACGCCGGCCTCCTTCAGGAGCGCCTTGGCCTTGGCGACGTCGCGCTTGGGAATGGGGAAGGCCTGCTGATAGTAGGGATTCTGCGGGTTGATCCACTGGTTGCCCGGCACGAACTCGCCGTTGAACACGACCTGGTTCACTGCCTCGCGGTCGATCGACAGCTCGAGCGCACGGCGCACGCGGGCATCCTTGCCCAGCGGATTGTCGGCCTTGGGGCCGTTGGCGAGGTTCATGGTGAGGCCGAGATAGCCGAGCTGGACGGCCTTGCTGAGCTTGAGCTTGGGATTGTCGCGCACCGTCTTGATGTCGGTGGCGAGCACGCGCTCGATCAGATCGAGGCCGCCCGACCGCAGGTTGGCGAGCCGCACCGTGCCGTCGACGATCGGCAGGTAGGTGATCTTGTCGATGAACACGTTGTCCTTGTTCCAGTAGTCGGCGAATTTCTCGACCACGATGCGGTCCTGCTGGACGCGCTCGACGAACTTGAACGGGCCGGCGCAGACCGGCTTCAGGCCAAACTTGTCGCCGGCGGCTTCGGCCGCCTTGGGCGAGACCACCATGCCGGCGCGGTCGGTGAGCTGGGCGAGCAGCGGCGAGAACGGTTCCTTCAGCACCAGCCTGATCGTCAGCGGATCGACGATCTCGACCTTGTCGATCGAGGCGATCTCGGGCTTGCGGAACGAGGCTTTCATGTTGAGATGGCGCTCGAGGCTGTACTTTGCCGCTTCAGCATTGAGCGGCTCGCCGTCATGGAACTTCACGCCGGGCCGCAGCTTGATGGTGACCGCCTTGCCGTCCGCCGAAGTCTCGTGGCTGAGCGCTAGCTGCGGCACGATGGCGAGCTTCTCGTCGATGTCGAACAGCTTGTCGCAGATCGAGGAGAACACGATGCGGCCGACATAGGTCCGCGCCAGGGTGGGGTCGAGCACGTCGGGATCTTCGGCAAGACCGATGCGCAGATGCGACTGGGCCTGCGCGCTGCCGGTTATGGCGGCGCCAAGTACCAGGAAAAGGGCCATCAGCCCGAACGTTTTTTTCATGAAGCCTCCCTTTGATCAGATACGAACGCCGCCTGCAGGCGTTCCAGCCGGACTCGGTCTTGGTCTTGGCCGCGTCCCTCGCTCAGGAGGGCTGCCGGCGGAAATTCGGGCCAGTACGGGCAGGCTGTAGCATGTCCTGTGCCATCGTTCGCCAGCACCGGCTCGTCGCCGCGGCAGGCCTCGCGGGCAAAGATGCAACGGGTGTGGAAGCGGCAACCGGTCGGCGGATTCATGGCGCTCGGGATGTCGCCCTCGAGCAATGTCCGCTCGCGCACCACCGTCGGATCGGGCAACGGCACCGCCGCCAGCAAGGCGCGCGTGTAGGGATGGCGGGGATTGCGGAAGAGTTCGTCGGTCGTCGCCGTCTCCACGATCTTGCCCAGGTACATTACGGCGATGCGATCGGCGATATGCTTCACAACCGCGAGATCGTGGCTGATGAAGATGTAGGCCAGCCCAAAGCGCTGCTGCAGGGAGCGCATCAGGTTGATGACCTGCGCCTGGATCGACACGTCGAGCGCCGACACCGGCTCGTCGGCCACGATCAGCCTGGGCTCGACGGCAAGGGCGCGCGCGATGGCAAGCC
>Ga0070698_100007158_pt1 | contig 12084 bp, 8 predicted proteins | sample KBSK1502metaG_FD_65477 | JGI IMG/M metagenome (GOLD analysis project Ga0070698, IMG submission 65477) | Corn, switchgrass and miscanthus rhizosphere microbial communities from Kellogg Biological Station, Michigan, USA - KBS K1-50-2 metaG | ecosystem: Host-associated > Plants > Roots >...
CACAGGACGCGTTCTTGGTCGACCGCAGTCCTACCCCGGAGGCTTCGCTGCCCCCCACACCCAACCCGCCCCAGCCCCCTTAAATCAACGGCATTGCCACCGGTGGGCGGAAATCCGCCAGATGCCATCAGCAGTTCCGGCCCAGGCAGCGTGACCAGACGGGGGCGAGCGTTGGTGGTCACGGCACTAGCCCCGCCACGCGCCGTCGCCAGCACCGTCGATGTGCCGTCACTGGTGCTCTAGCACCAGCAAAGTGCCATCGACGGGGTCACTGCTCCGCGCGGCGGCGCCGGGCCGCGGCCGCGGCCGTGCTGTCGATGGCCAGCGCGCGCCGTGCTCGTACTACCGTGCGAACGTGGGCTATCTGGCGGACCGGTCGGGCCGGACAACGCTGACCGGGCGGCTGGCCCGGCTGGGCTTCGCCGACGCCGCGCGGGCCGAGGGCCTGGTCACCGACCTGCGGCTCGACGACCAGCTGATCGGCGAGCTCGCCGCCGCGGGCGACCCGGACCTGGCGCTGGCCGGGCTGGCCCGGCTGCTGCAGGCGCCGGCCGCCGACGTCGCCGGGCTGCGCCCGGCGCTCAGCGCCGACGCAGCGTTCGCCGGCCGCCTGATCGCCGTGCTCGGCGCCAGCGCGGCGCTCGCCGACCACCTGGCCCGGCACCCCGTGGACTGGCGCCTGCTACGCGGGCCGGCCGCGTGGCACCGCCCCGGCCCGGGCGAGCTACGCGCCGCGCTGCTCGCGGCGGTCGGCGCCGCGGAGCCGGCCGCCGCGCCCGGCGCCGCGGCCCCGGACCCGGCCGAGCCGGCCGGCCCATCGGGCGCTGCCGAGCCGGCCGCCGCGCCCGGTGCCGAGCCGCCCGGCGTACCGCGCGCGGGCGCCGCCGCCGAGCCGATCGCCACGGCTGGCGACGGCGCGGTCGTCGCGCTGCGCACGGCTTACCGGCGCGCGCTGCTGCACCTGGCGGCGCGGGACCTGACCGGCGCGGTCACCCTCGACGAGACCGCGGCCGAGCTCGCCGACCTGGGCGCGGCCGCGCTCGAGGCGGCGCTGGCCGTCGCCCGTGCCGAACTTCCCGACGGCGCGCCGCCCGCCCGGCTGGCCGTCATCGCGATGGGCAAGACCGGCGGACGCGAGCTCAACTACGCCAGCGACGTCGACGTGATCTTCGTCGCCGAGCCCCCGGAAGGCGAGCCGGAGGAGGCGGCGCTGGCGACCGCGACCCGGCTGGCCGCCGGCCTGATCCGGGTCTGCTCGCAGACCACCAGCGAGGGCGCGCTGTTCCCGGTCGACCCGAACCTGCGGCCCGAGGGACGCAACGGCCCGCTGGTGCGCACGCTGGCCAGCCACCGCGCCTACTACGACCGCTGGGCGAAGACGTGGGAGTTCCAGGCGCTGCTCAAGGCGCGCCCGGTGGCGGGCGACCCGGACCTCGGCCGCGCCTACACCGAGACCATCGCCCCGCTGGTCTGGCAGGCCGCGCAGCGCGAGAACTTCGTCGAGGACGTGCAGGCGATGCGTCGGCGGGTCGAGCAGAGCCTGCCCGCCGGCCGGGCCGGCCGCGAGCTCAAGCTCGGGCCGGGCGGGCTGCGCGACATCGAGTTCACGGTGCAGCTGTTGCAGCTCGTGCACGGCCGCGCCGACGAGTCGCTGCGCAGCCCGGCGACGCTGCCCGCGCTGGCCGCGCTTGCCGACGGCGGCTACGTCGGCCGCGACGACGCCGCCGCGCTCGCCGACGCGTACCGGTTCCTGCGCCGGGTGGAGCACCTGCTGCAGCTCTACCAGCTGCGCCGGACGCACGCGCTGCCCGACGACCCGGCCACGGTCCGCCGGGTCGGCCGGGCCATGCGCACGCCGCTCGCCCCGAACGGCGACGCCCCGGACCGCGCGCGGCCCGGCGCCGACCCGGCCGCGGAGTTCACCGCGCAGTGGCGGCGGCACGCGATCGAGGTCAGGCGGCTGCACGAGAAGCTGTTCTATCGGCCGCTGCTGCACGCGGCCGCGCGGCTGCCCGGCGAGGCGGCCAGGCTCACGCCCGAGGCGGCGCGGGCGAGGCTGGAGGCGCTCGGTTACACCGACCCGGCCGGGGCGCTGCGGCACATCGAGGCGCTGACCTCGGGGCTGTCCCGCCGCGCCGCGATCCAGCGCACGCTGCTGCCGGTGCTGCTCGGCTGGTTCGCGGACGCGGCCGAGCCGGACGCGGGGCTGCTCGCCTTCCGCCAGGTCAGCGACGCGCTCGGCCGCACCCCCTGGTACCTGCGGCTGCTCCGCGACGACACGAACGTGGCCGAGCGGCTGGCCCGCGTCCTCGCCTCCAGCCGGTACGCGACCGGGCTGCTGCTGCGCGCCCCGGCCGCGGTCGCGATGCTCGGCGACGACGCCGAGCTCACCGCCCGGCCGCGCGACGCGCTGCGGGCCGAGGCGATCACCGTGGTACAGCGGCACGAGACCGCTGAGGACGCGGTGGTCGCGATCCGCGCGATCCGGCGGCGCGAGCTGCTGCGCGTCGCCGCGGCCGACCTGCTCGGCCTGGCCGGCCCGGGCCAGATCAGGCAGGCACTGGCCGACGTCGCCGCCGTCACGATCGAGGCGGCGCTGGCCGGCGCGGTCAGGAAGGTCGAGCTGGAGCTGCGCCGGCCGCTGCCCACCCGGATGCTCGTGGTGGCGATGGGCCGGCTGGGCGGGCACGAGAGCGGGTACGCCAGCGACGCGGACGTGATGTTCGTGCACGACCCGCTGCCCCCCGCGGCCGACGCCGGAGCCGCCGGAGCCGCCGGAGCCGCCAGACACGCCAGATACGCCAGACACGCCGGAGACTCCGAGGACGCCACCCGGGCGGCGCACGCGGTCGCCGAGGAGCTGCGCCGGCTGCTCGCGCTGCCCGCGGCCGACCCGCCGCTGCTCATCGACCCGTCGCTGCGTCCCGAAGGCCGGCAGGGACCCCTGGTGCGCACGCTGGCCTCCTACCGCGCCTACTACCGCCGCTGGTCGGTGTCCTGGGAGGCGCAGGCCCTGCTGCGCGCCGAGCCGGTGGCCGGCGACCCGGCGCTCGGCGCGGAGTTCACCGCGCTGGCGGACGAGTTCCGCTACCCGCAGGGCGGGATCGGCCAGGCGGCGATCCTGCAGATCCGGCGGCTGAAGGCGCGGATGGAGGCCGAGCGGATCTCGCGCGGCACCGACCCGGCGCTGCACCTCAAGCTCGGCCCCGGCGGGCTGGCCGACGTGGAGTGGGTGGCCCAGCTGTTCCAGCTGCGGCACGCGTACGCCGCGCCCGCGCTGCGCACCACGCGCACGCTCGACGCGCTGGACGCCGCGGTGGCCGCGGGCCTGCTGGCAGCGGCCGACCGCGACGTGCTCGCCGCCGCGTGGCAGCTGGCCGCCCGGATCCGGGACGCGCTGATGCTGGTGCGCGGCCGGCCGTCGGACGTCGTGCCCACCAGCCCGCCGGAGCTGACCGCGGTCGCCAGGCTGATGGGCTACGGCCCGGGGGAGTCGGCCGCGCTGCTGGAGGATTACCGGCGGGCCGCGCGGCGCAGCCGTTCGGTCATGGAAAGGGTCTTCTACGGCTGAGCCAGCGTGATCACAGTGCTGCCCGGTTCGCTTCTCCGCCCGCTGCGCGTGCGTCGCTCACAGTGCTGCCCGGTTCGCTTCTCCGCCCGCTCCGCGTGCGTCGCTCACAGGCGGCCGTAGGCGCGCAGGATCTGCAGCGCCTCCACGGTGCGGTGGCCGGCCCACTCGCGCGCGGCGTCCGGCGACCAGGCCAGCCAGTTGACCCGCCAGCCGCCGTCGCCGTGCTGGGCGGCCGCCAGGTGATCGAGGTGCGCGTCGATCACCGCGTCGTCGAACAGGCTCCGGGCCAGGCACGCGGGGGAAGGGGCGAAGTCCAGCGGCCCGTGCACCTCGCCCTCGGCGGCGGGGTCGAGCTCGACCAGGCCGAGCTTGACCAGTAGCGGGCCGACGCGCTCGAACGCCGCCAGCGCCCGCGCCCGGTCCGGGACGTGGTCGAGGAACCGGAGCACGCCGCGCATGTCGTAGGGCCCGGGGCTGGTCAGCCCGGCGATCCGCGCCCACATCACCGCGGTGGCCGGGTCCAGCCACGGGTGCCGGACGCCGCGCGCGTGCAGCGTCCCGGCGACCAGGCCGGTGATCGTCACCGACGCGGGCCTGCCCTCCTCGGGCACCCACCACGGCGCGCGCGGCCAGCCCTCGACCGACGGGTCCACGAACGCCGCGCCGCCCTCGGCCGGCGCGGTGGCCGCCAGCCAGTCGCACGTGCCGGCCGCCAGCTCGCCGGACCACGCGTCCGCCTCGTCCAGGATGCGCAGCGCCAGCTCGGCCGCTGGCGGCTGGCTGGCCGGCGTGCGGCCGTCCGGCTCCAGGCCGTGGCCGAACCCGCCGTCGGGATTGCGGTACGCGGCGACGGCGTCGCGCACTGGCTGCGCCGCTCCGCCACGCATCAGCCGCTCGAACCTGCGCCGCTCCAGCACCCGGCCGTGGGCGGCGATGAACTGCTCAGCTGCGTCAATGTCTGGGATGCTCATGCGCCCAGCAGACCACCGCGGCCGCCCGGCCGTCTTGAACAAAACGGCCATGTCGGTCCCTGGTGCGACACTGTGCCCGTGGGGAGGTTCGGCTGATGGAGCTGCGCGCGGGCTACCGGGAGTGGGCGCCGCCGGCCGCGCTGCGGCCCGCGGTGAGCTGCCTCTGGACGTCGGTGATCACCGCCGCCCGGCGGACGGTCGTGCTGCCCGACGCGTGCTCCGACCTCATCTGGCAGCGCGGCGGCGGGGTCTTCGTCGCCGGCCCGGACACCGGTCCCGCGCCCGCGACCCTGCCGGCGGGCACCGTCCTCGTCGGCGTGCGGTTCCGGCCCGGGGCGGGCGGTCCCGCGCTGGGCCTCCCGCTCACCGAGCTGCGGGACCAGCGGGTGGGCCTGGCCGACGTGCTCCCGGCGCTGGCCCGGCGGCTGCCGGGCGACGAGCCGGCCGGCCGCGCGCTCGCCCGGCTCATCGAGATGACGACCGGGCTGACGGCCGAACGGCCGCCGGACCGGCTGGTCAGCCGCGCCGCGCGGCTGCTCGCCACGTCCCGGGAGCGCACCGCCGGGCTCGCCTGGGACCTCGGGGTGAGCGAGCGGCAGTTCCGCCGCCGCTGCCTGGACGCGGCCGGGTACGGGCCGAAGACGCTGCACCGGATCCTGCGGTTCCGCCGCTTCGTCGCGCGCATCGACGCCGGGGACGCCCTGGCGGACCTGTCCCGGATCGCGGCCGAGGCCGGCTACGCCGACCAGGCGCACCTGACCAGGGAGAGCGTCCGCCTCGCCGGGCTGCCCCCCGCCGCCCTGGCCCGCTCCCGCCGTGGCTGAGCGCCGTCCGCCGGTACCGGTCCCCGGCCGGCTACCGCGTTTTCTCCCGAACGGCTGCGCCCCGGTCCCCGGCCACGGCCGCTGATCTCGGGCAGCGTATTCCTCGCCGCGCGCGGGTACTCCGACGGTCGCCGCTGATCCCGGGGCACCGTAATCCGGACTGCGGTCTACCCGGCATCCGCGATCATCGCGGTGCCGATGCGGCGGAAGCCGAGGCCCGCGTAGACGCGGGCGACCGCGTCGTCCGAGGCGGACAGGAACACGGTGTGCGCGCCGCCGGCGATCGCCACGGCGGCGAGCTCCGCGGTCACCGCAGCCCCGAGCCCGCGCCTGCGCGCGCTCGGCAGCGTGCCCACGCCGGTGATCTCGGCCACGCCGCCGACCGACTGGCAGCTCCCGGCGGCCACCGGGCCGTCGTCGCCGAACGCGGCGGCCAGCACCGAGTGCCCGGCCGCCAGCAATTCGCGCATCCGGGCGATGCCCGCCGGGTCCCGGTCCGCCGCCAGCTTGTCCCGCTCGGCCGGCCCGGCCGGGCCGACGGCGGTGCCGGGGTGCCCGAAGGCCACGTCGGGAACCGCGACGATGGCGGCCAGGTCGGGGTCGTCCGAGCGGACCGCGCGGACGGTCACGCCGGCCGGCGGCGGCGCGGCGGCGAGCGGGCCGTCCAGCACCATCAGCGGGTGGGCGGCCACCTGCAGGCCGGCCGTCGCGGCGGCCCCGGCGAGTTCCGGCGCGGCCTGATGGATCCACTCGAACGACTCGGGGACGCCGAGCTCGCGCTGCCGCGCGCGGACCGACCGGACGTGACGCGCGGTGATCCTGCGCCGGGATCCGCGCTTGGGCCTCGCGTAATACGGCCAGCCGGGCCCCTCGGTCACGAACAGCACGAGCGGATCATGATTTTCAGCGCGCGCCCGCTGCCTCGGCACGGAGTCGCAGAACGCGTCGATCCGCTCGATGGCCGCCGCCCCCGCGGCGCCCGCGGCCGGCCCGCCCGCGCGGAGCCCGTCTCCCCGGTCGGTCAAGCCTGCCCGCCTCCAGCTCGCGTCGTCGCCGCGCCGGAGCCGTCCTGCCGTCCTCGGGCACCGGCCGGGCGCGGGTCGTGGTCGATGATAATTCGTCCGCCTGACGCGACCCGGCGCGGAGCCTATCCGGGTTGGTACACAATTGAGACGGCGGTGGCCGCCCCGGATGCTGGAGGTGCGCGCGGGCAACATGATGTGGACGCGGAGCAAAGCGCTCATCGCGGCATCCTCTGGCGTCGTCGCGGCCGGCGTGGCAGCAGGGTTCCTGCTGGTCCCCGGCAGTCGCCCTCTCCCGCCGCCGCCGCCGCGGCGGCACCCTGAGCAGGCCGCGCATAGCGCGGACGGCCCGCTACGGTCGCCCTTCACCGGAGAGCGGGTGAAGAAGCTCGGGCCGGTGCTGGCCGTGAAGATCGACAACATCGTGCTGGCCCGGCCGCAGACGGGGCTCACCAGGGCCGACATCGTCTACGTCCTGCCGGTGGAGGGCGGGCTGAGCCGCTTCATGGCGATCTTCTCGTCGCACTTCCCCCGCGTGATCGGCCCGGTGCGCAGCGCCCGGGAGGACGACCTCCAGCTGCTGCGCCAGTTCAACCGGCCGGCCTTCGCCTTCTCCGGCGCGCAGCCGCAGCTGCTGCCGGTGGTGGAGCACGCCCGGATCAGGGATCTGTACGCCGGCCTGTCAGGCGGCTACTACCGCGACTACAACCGGATCGCCCCGTACAACCTCTACGCGCACACCCGCCAGCTGCTGGCCGAGGCCAAGCGCGCCAGCACCGCGCACGACATCGGGTTCAGGTTCGGCCCGGCGCCGCCCGGCGGGCAGCCCAGGAAGTCCGCCTCGGTCTCCTACTCGGCCGCGTCGTTCCGGTTCAGGTGGTCGAACCGCCAGGGGCGCTGGCTGGTGTGGATCGACGGGGCCAGGGCGGCGACCACGGAAGGCCCGCAGCTGTCGGCCGCGACGGTGGTCATCCAGCACACGAGGATTACGACCTCGCGGTTTCGCGAGTGGGGCAACATCCGTCCGCCGTACGCCGTGAGCAAGGGATCCGGCACGGCCCTCGTGCTGCGGGACGGCAAGGCCTACCACGCCCGCTGGTCACGGCCGCACGGGCGGGACGGCACGACGTTCACCACCCTCACCGGCCGGCCGATGACCTTCGCCCGGGGCCAGGTCTGGATCGTCCTCGCGCCGTGAGATAAAACCGTGTCACGGCGTAACCCTGTGGAATCAGTGGGGCGTCATACTCGTAACACCCGGACGAGTGTGACCACACGGAGAGGTGTTCGAATGCGGTTGAAGGCAATGACACTGATGACCATCGCCGCTGCCGCGGTGGCGCTAGGGCCGTCCCTGGCCGCAGTGGGCAGCTCGGCGGCCGCGGTCGATACCAGCTGCACGCCGCAGTCCGGTGTCTACTACGAGTACGTGACGTCGAACTCGGTCAACTACTACGTCGCGGCGCCCAACAAGAACCTGCCGATGTCGCACCCAGAGCTGAAGACCTTCGCGGGGAACATCCCCAACAACACGGCGCAGTTCGTCAAGTGCATCAACTCGGCCGGGCAGATCGCGTTCGAGCATACCGACCACGGCTTCACGAATGCGCTGTCGAACGACCCCGGCAACGGCAGCACCGTTGATCTCGACGCGGTCACGTCCTCGGGTCCGAACAACAGCATGTGGTGGATACAGGCGGGCGGCAACCCTTACACGTTCAAGAACAACCTGACCGGTCTGTACCTCCGCGTGTCCAACAAGGGCCTGTGCCAGTATTGCCCGGTCGTGGCGGGCGCGCACGCGACCGCGTGGACCCAGTCGCACCAGTGAACTAGCACCCTCGCACGCCAAAATGCCCGGCCGGGTTTGCCCGGCCGGGCATTTCCTGCGGTGCGGGTCAGCGCGCGAGGAACCCCAGCGGAACCACACCGCGCGCCGTGGGCCCAGCTGGCCTCAGTCCGGGGCGGCCAGCGCAGCCGAGATCTCGGCGATCCACTCCTCGGAAACCGCCAGGCCGGGAACGGTGTCGGCGGCCCGGTCGGGGTCGCCGCTGAGCGTGCGGGCGAGCACGCCCCGTCGCGCCGAGGCCGGCTCGGCCGGGACAAGCCGGAGCGCGAGCGCCGGGCACATGGTGACGGCCTGCCCGGCGCTGCGTTCCAGCCACGGCGGAACGGCCATGCTCGCCATCACCGGGAAGCCCTGGCGGTCCAGCTGCACGAGTTCCGGCACGATGTGAGCGCAGAGCCCGTGTCCGCCGCAGCGGGTCCAGTCGATGGCCAGCCGGGTCTCGCCGGCGGCCGCGTGCACCGGCAGGACGCCGCGCGCCGGCCGGCCGCAGCCGCCGCGGAACACGTGCGCGGCCAGGTCATCGGTGAACACGTCCAGCGCGGACTGCACGAACCTGGTCGTCCCGTCCGGGTGGGCGCACGCGCCGCGGCCGCGGACGGCCGCGGCGCCGCGGCGCGCGGCCTCCAGCGCCTCGACGCCGCCGGAGCCGTCGGCGAGCGCGGCCAGCGACCGCGCGACGCCCGGCAGGCCCAGCTTGCACGGCCCGCACTGACCCGATGACTCCTTGGCGAGGTAGGCGGCGACCCGCGCCACCTCGCCGAGCGGGCAGCTGCCCTGGCCCAGCGCCAGCACGACGCCCGGGCCCAGCGTGCCGCCGGCCGCCGCCAGCCCGTCGCGGCTGAGCGGCACCTCGTAGGCGGCCGGCACCGGCAGCCAGCTGCCGTGGTACCCGCCGACCAGCACGCCGTCAGCCGGCTCGGCGCCGCACAGGTCCAGTACCTCACCGAGCAGCACTCCGGACGGCACCTCCACGACGGCCGGGCGCGCGGCCGCGCCGCCCACGGTCAGCAGCAGCGTCCCCGGCTCGTCCGGGGTGCCGGCCGAGGCGTAAGTATCCGATCCCACCATCGCGAGCACCGCGAGCTGCGCGAACGTTTCCGCGTTGGACAGCAGCGTCGGCCGCTGCCCGACCCCGCTGCGGCTGGCGTGGCTGCCGCGCCCGGACGGCAGGGGGCTCTTCCCGTTCAGCGCGTTGACCAGCGCGCTCGACTCGCCGGAAACGAACCGGTCGGGCACCTCCAGCACGCGCACCGCCCGCGCGAGGCCGGGCTCGGCCGCGGCCGCCTCGCTGACCGAGCGCGCGACCACCGGGTCGGCGACGGCGACCAGGATCAGCCGCGCCCGCAGCGCCCAGGCCGCGACCATCGCCCCGCCCAGGACCAGGTAGGGGGACCGCAGCAGCAGCATCCTGTCCTTGGCGCTGCCCGGCTCGCCCTCGGCCCCGTTGACCACCACGATCGGCGCCCGTTTGCGGTTGCGCACCGCGTCCCGCACCAGCACGAGCTTGCGCGCGACCGGGAAGGCGGCGCCGCCGCGGCCGCGCAGGTTCACCTGGTCGGTCAGGCCGATCAACTGCTCGGCGGAGAGCCGGGGGATTCTGCCGAACAGGCTCCGGTAGGCCGCCAGGTCTATCCGCCGCCACCGGTCCAGGCCGGCGGTGAGGCGGGGCTGCCCGATGCAGAGCGTCTCGGGCGCGAAGGTCGGCGTCATCACGGTTTCGCCACGCGCCGGGTCCTGCGCGGCTGCGCGGGCGGCAGCGGGCGGGCGGCGGTCCGGCCGGGTAGCGGGCCGTACCTGCCCTGGTACGCGACAGGTGCCCAGCCGGGAACCCGGCCGGGGCCGGGCACCGGCGGGGAGACGGCCTGCGCGCGGCTCCTGGGGGTGGCCGCCAGCCGGATCAGCAGGGCGAGCGCGACCACCGCCAGGCAGGCCCCGTAGGACCAGTCCACGTACGGCTGGGCGCGGCGCCCGGCGAGCAGCCCGTGCACGATCGCCAGCGGCCAGGCCAGGTACGCCGTGACGTGCACGGCCCGCCAGGCGCCCGGCCACCCGGCGGCGAACCTGCGCCGGGCGACGCCGGTGACCAGGATCAGCAGCAGCAGATCGGAGGCCAGCGTGCCGAGGCCGAGGTAGAGCGTGCGGCCCCCCGCCAGGAACGGCACGACCGCGTCCACCGGGCGGGAGCGGTGCGCCAGCGTCTCCAGTAGCACGTGCGTGACCAGGAGCCCCGCCGCGGCCAACGACAGCGCGCGGTGCACAGCCTGCGACACCACCCGCCCCCCGGGGGTCATGATGAGGCGGTCGGTCGCGGTCAGCCCGGCGGCCACGGCGGCGGTGAGCGCGATCAGCGCGAACACCCCTGAGTAGGTGAGCATGAACCGCTGCACCGCGGCGAGGATGGCGCGGCCCTGACCGGAGCCGCTCGCCGCGAGCACGCCGCCGCCGGCGGCGAGCGTGACCGCGATCAGGATCGCGGGCCCCCCCCGCGAGCGGGCAGTCCCGGCGGCGGGCCCCGCCGGGTGCCGGCGCGTGGCTGACACTCGTATACCTCCCGCCACCTCCGGGCCTGCGGGTCTTGATGCGGTCTCGCCCTCGTGCGTTCCTGACCCGCGAGCCTGGCGATCCGATCAAGGAATAACGGCCCGGGGCGGCTGCGCAACAACGATCCTAGCGATGGCGGTAACAAAACGAGCTCAAATCAGCCAATTAGCGGTAAATGATGGATCGTTTGCGCACGTCAGCGGCCAGGGCGTGGGGCGGCTGGCCGGCCGGCGAGGCCCGTCCGGTCCGGTGCCGTTGATGTGTCTGCTACGTCCGCCCGGTCCGGCGGCGGGCGCGGCAGTCCTCCCTCATTCCGCGGATTCGGTGGCGCTGATCATGGTCCGGCCCTAATGTGCCGGTTGGGAGCGGGGCCCAGACGGAGATCTTGCATGCCTTACCGCAAGGGACGGTCCTACCGGAGAGCCGCTCGTCTTTACCGGAAGACGGGCGGGCCGCCGCCACGTTCGCGCCCGGCGCTGCTGGCCGCCATCCTTGCCGTCGCGCTCGCCGCCGCCCTGGCGGTCGCCTTTGTCCCGCGCCCCGGGTCCGTGCTCAGCGCCTCGAGCAAGCCGGCGAATTCGGACTGCGCGATCATCGTCCCGGAGCACCCGCTCAGCGCCGCCGGGCTCGCCACCCCGTACCGGCTCACCGGCCCGCGGGGCACGAAACCCGCCGCGTCGGGCTGCACCGAGGCGAACGCGGTGAACCTCGGGGCCTTCGTGCAGGCGACGATCCTGGATCCGGCCACCGGGGCGCTGAGCGTGTACGAGCCGCTGGTCATCACGCAGGGCACCAGGCCCGCCGCCGCGCCGGTGGTACCCGCCCTGCCGAAGGGCGCGGTCGTCACGATCGACATCGGCTTCAACGGCACCAACCTGCGGCAGATCGGCGCCACGCCGCGTGCTCTCCGGCAGGGAAACTGCGTCAACGGCCTGCGCGGCTCGGTGTTCGGCCAGGTGTCGTTCTGCAACGGCCCGGCGTTCTTCCGGGCCGCGTACCGGGCGGAGGCGCGGGGCAAGCTCAAGATCCCGTCGGCCGGAATCTCCCCGCGAACCGGGCAGGCCTGCCCCACCACCCGCAGCTTCACCCTCATCGATCAGGACCAGAGCGACAACGTGACCACGCAGTACCTGCTCACCGCCGCCGGGCGCACCGCGCCGTACAACGAGCGGAACCGGAAGGCACTGCCCCGCGCGACGGTGATCAGCAACGGCAGCGACAACGCGCTGCTCGACCGGTTCGTCGATCCGGCGCTCGGCTGCCGGCCCTTCGAGGCGCCGGACCTGTCGCAAGGCGGGGCACCGGG